>LNFM01000172.1_pt1 | contig 162030 bp, 167 predicted proteins | sample 596031 | NCBI WGS metagenome assembly LNFM01 (sample SAMN04254537, study PRJNA301005) | activated carbon metagenome | isolation source: dual media filters at the Ann Arbor, Michigan drinking water treatment plant | place: USA: Ann Arbor | reverse complement strand
TGGCTCGCCTGGAGGGTGGGAAAGTCCAAGGAGCCAGTCGAGCCGATCACATAGGCCTGGCCGCTCCCGTCCACCGCGATGCCACCCCCTTCGGCATTCGGGTTCTCGTAATCACTGCCGCCCAGGTAGGTGCTGTAGAGCAAGACCGGATCGATGACGAGGGGTTTGGTGCGATCATAGGCCGCGAGCTGGATGCCGATTTTTGGAAGTGCTGAGTGCTCGCCTTGCTGAGCGGGCGAAGCGGGCTGAGGACTGAGGACTGAGGGTTGGACGAGGACCGCACGTTGGCGGTCTGCCGCTCGACGAGGTAGTGCCCGGCGACGAGCGTCTTGTGCCCATCCTGATCGAGTTGATAGACGAGCGGCTTCTGGACCAACACGTCGCCCAGTTCAGTCGCCAGGAGGAGATCGCCGCTGTCCGCCACATGGATGTCGGATGCCCCTTCGAAGGCCAGTTTGATCTGATCCGGATCGGCCCCCGGCGCCACGATGAAGTCATACTCCACGGTGCCTTGGTTCCCATAATAGGCGAGATCGATGCCGGGATAGACCTCCTGGTACTGGACCTTGGCGTAGGTGGGAATGTTGGTCCGCCACTTGGCCGGGTCATTGCCGATGAAATAATTCACGATCCCCGGCAGTGGTTCCATGCCGTCCACGCCCGGCGTGGGATTCGCGCCTTCCAATGTCATCCGCACGACCGCCTGCTTGATCGCCGGCGGCTCCGGCCTGGCGGGTGGCTTCCCGCGCTCCCGCTGAGCCGGCTCCCTGGTCGGTTCCCGCTGTTGCAACACCAGGACCGATTCGGATGGGGTGAGAAAGAGGGTATAGCCGGGGCCACGAGCCAGGAACCTGACCTGTGCATCCACCTGGCCCTGATTGGCTTCAAACTGTAACGGCAGCTTTCCATAGCTCGACTGTACCGTTGCAATCGACGGTGTTGGTGGCGAGGCCGCACCCTCTATCGACTCCGCCCAGAGTGTGGCCGCAGACATCACACTCAAGACGACGACGAACATGATACCGATCGGATAGCTAACGGCCTGTCTCGTGATCTTCATGGCATGTTCTCCAGAGTTGGTAGTCGGTGGCGGATATGAGTCAAACCACGGAAGTGGCACGATGAATCCCTTGGCTCCACCGGTGAGTTGCGATTTGTGATTGGCTCGTGCCCTGGCCCTTGCAATGCTCAGTCCCGCCCTGAGAAGTCCCGATCTGCCCGGAAGAACGAGATAATGAGAAAAGGCCACGGTTGGAGGAGGAGCGCGGTTGTGGCACTCTGCAACAGCACCGATGGCTCAGGTGTCGCATTTGTCTTCTGATTAGGCGGGAGGTCCCTGTCTGTGAAGGTAGGGGTGCATACAAAGTGTGGTGGCCTGTGGCAGCCTGATGGCTGGCGCAGGCAACTTGGGTCCAGTTCCCTTAGTATGCCTCCTGCCTCCTCCCGCCATGACCTCAGTACTGCGACGGGTCAAACGTAAATTGAAACGGTTCAGCAGTCGGGCGCTCGTCGAGCTGTGTCAGTTGGGTCTGGCCCTTGGGTAACACATAGACCTTGGCAATCCGATGCGGCGGGGCGTTGGGACCCTTCGTCGTGGCAATCGCGACATTTTGGCTTAATTGCTTGAGGGCCTTGTCCAGCGGCATCTGATTCAAGTGGATCGTGATCCGTTCGTTCATACCAGAATAGACGACGATGGGAATGCCCGTCCGCTGTTCGATCTCAGCCAGAATCGCCGCGAGGGGCGCCTCCGAAGCATCCAGTGAGAGCTCACGTTCGGTCACCGTCAGGCGATAGGTACCCGTAGCCAGGAACGAGGTCCCCTGTGGGGGCGTCGGCTCCGCCACTGCAAGGCCGGTGAGCAATACTCCTCCCAGGACCAGTCCCATGACAGGCACGGTCTCCTTTGCAAAAAGCCGCATGATCACTTCTCTGCTCGTCTCGACGTGTATCCTGTTCACCGTGAGCGTGGAGCTGGCCCCACATCGCTCACGCCACTCCTAGCGCGTGCCCAGCACATCCACGAAGAATGTAAATCGGTCGAATGTCTTCAAGCACAGGGTCAAGGGCAGCCCCACATGTTCCTTGGCGCTCAACACCCCATCGGCATAATTCCCACTCGGGCCGAAGGTAACCGTCGCCCCGTCGCCGCCCAAGCCGCCATCGGCGTTGAGCACGAGGTTGCCCTTGGTGAGGGTGGCCACCTGGCTGACGAGGTGGGACAACGGCGGGCTTCCGGGCTTGTTGGTCAGGTCCGCGGTGAACTGAAATTTCCCGACAGAGCCGACGGGGCATCCTGTCCGGTCACGACTGGTTTGAAACGTAGTGGGGAGCGGCGTGAAGGTCACCAGGCTGTTGAGCGTCAGCAGGGGCGAAGACGTGACCTCAAATGCTCCCATGTCACAGAGCCCGGTGCCGTTGCGATCGCCATCGGCCGGTCGGAAGAAGGTCCGTTGGTCGAGCCCCAGCGGCTGGCCACCGGCTCCGGTGCACTGGGCCAGCGGCACCGCATCAATCGCCGGGCTCTTGCCCGTGCACCCAGCGGGGGTCCCGGATCCGGTGCAGAGGGCGATCGTCTTGGTCGGCCCGCCGTTGTCCTTCAACCCGGCTGGGTCCAGCCGGGGATCGATGTTGGATTGATCGCCTGGGCCGGTAAGGCCACAACTGCTGGTTTGGTCCAGGTTATAGCCTAGGGAGGTAATAGGGCCGGAACATCCATCGGCGATGAGGCTGCTGTGCAGCTGGACAGTCCCACTATTAAAAATGCCGGTTAGTCCTTGCGGACCCAAGTTGTCGCTGACGGTGCTGCTATGGATGGTTAGGGTGCCTTCATTATAAATGCCGCTGGCGAACTCAATACCCCGCCCCCCCCCCGTGTTCCCGCTGACCGTGCTGGTGCTGATCGTCAGGGTGCCCTTACTCCCATTATAGATAGCGCCACTACGAATGTTCCCACCATGAGACCCGCCATAACCATTGCCGCTGACCGTGCTGGTGCTGATCGTCAGGGTCCCTATGTTATAAATGCCGCTGGCAATTGAAAGACTACCTTCGTTGTCGGTGAAGTTGTCACTGATCATGCTATCGCTGATGGTCATCGTCCCACCGTTGAAAATGCCAGATGAAAAAACAAAAGCACTCCGAAAACCGCTGACCGTGCAGTGGCTGATCGTCACGATGCCGTTGTTGGTGATAGCGAAATCGGTCGTGCGATCGCCCCCTATCGTCAGATTGTCCAGGGTCAGCACACCGGCAGCGCCCACAGAAAGCACCGGGAAACAATACTCGCAGGTTATGGTAATTCTCCCGCCGCCATCAATGGTGAGGCCCCCGGCACTGTCAATACCTAGACCGCCCTCCGGTCTGATCGTCCCGCTCACGGTGAACGTAATGGTGTCGGCGCCATTGCCGGCGGCGCAGTCGGTAGAACCGGAGCGGTTATCCCGCTCGGCGTTGAGAACGGCTTCTCGCAGGGTACAGGCCCCATCCCCTGAGACCACCCTATCAGCCAAGCTGTTCACCACAATCGTGGCCGCCATGGCGTTGCCCGGTATGGCCAGCGAGCCGAGAACCGTCGCCAGGGCCACACAGAGCATCACTCCCAGATCAGCCCACCACCTATCCATTGCTGGCTTCACATTACGTAGCATCGATCCCTCCGTTAGTCTCTGAGTGGTGTCGCGAACGCCTTGCGTGCGTGTTGTGGTACCTACGGGCCACCACGCGATTGGTGTGGGTTGAACGGTCATGGCTACTTCGTAGAGCAACAGGCCTGTTGAGCGCTGAAGGCCCCTCCTCCGTCGTGCGCCCGCTCGATCAACTCGCGACACAGGGGCTCCCCTCCCAAACAGCCTGACGGCTCCCGCTGGGCACGACGTATATTGTCAGTATTGCCAGTTCTGTACCCGGATCGTCAGTGCTATCGAATACGTAATGTCCTGCTCTGTTTCGCGAATGTTGGGATAGCGAGAGGAGGGGGAAACGCCTGTTTATACGCTGCCTGTTGAGGAGATATGCCCCAGCACGGGCAAGACCACCTGGACAATTGTCGCCAGTAATTCAGGCGACGGCTGGCTCTTATACCGAGTCGGGTCCTACAGTAATACATCCTTACAATTGTCCGCCATGATGCGAGGAGAATGCGAAGCCGGACGGATTGCGCGTTGTGGCAGTGAACAGACCTTGCCAGAGCACGAGCAAGATGAGGAAGCTGCACCAGGTCTCAGTCTACAGTGCATTGACAGGGTAACGGTATTCCATTCACGAGAGCTTGAATAGGGCGAGAGAGTATCAGGCATGACTATTGACTTAGCAGGATGCGGAAAAAGTCCGCCAGCGGCGTTCTCGTCTCGCTCAGAGGCTCACCGTACGGCCCGGAGTACGATTCGCCTCTTTGCTCGCTGCGGCCTTGCTGGACGGCCGTTTTGCGCATCCTGCATGGCTGTTCAGCGTCGTCCCAACCCTCAATATCTGCGACGGCTACAGGGTCGAAATGAGTTTTTCCGCAGCCTGTTAGACGCCTGCAAGCGAGCAACGCCTGCCGATTAGGGTTCTTTACATTCCCGAATCTTTCCTTAAGTGGGTATCACGAACTTTGAACCAGATGCCTTCCACGGCCAGGCTTGCCAGATGGTATGATGCTGTATAAAATACAGTATTGTGGCTGTCATGGAGGTGGCGTATGTCGGTTCGATTGAACATCACGATGGATGAGGATGTCTATGCGAGGCTGAAAAAAGAAGTGCCTTCGAAAAAGCTGAGCGCCTTTATCTCCGGGGCCGTCCGAGCCAGGTTGCATCCGGATGCCAAGACGCTGGATGCCGCCTACCAGGCCGCCAGTAAGGAGCGGTGGAGGACTGGGGTGGCTGAGGATTGGAGGCACATTGACGAGGAAGGATGGCCCACGTGAGGCGCGTACCCAAGCGGGGCGACGTCTACTGGGTTGCGCTGGACCCAGCGCTCGGGTCAGAGATTCAGAAGACCAGACCGGCTGTGATTGTCTCGAATAACTCCTGTAACGCCTACGGATCACGCGTGGTCGTGTTGCCGCTCACCAGCAACGTCGATTCTCTTTATCCAGGCGAAGCACTGGTGACGGTGAAGGGAAAACGGTCTCGGGCTTTGGGGGATCAGATCCGATCGCTGGATAAGTCTCGGTTGCGTTCCAGGATAGAGGCACTTAATCAGGATGAGTTGGCCGCGGTCGATGAAGCAGTTCGGATCACGCTCGGCTTGTGGCCTTGAAGGTCTTACGCCAGAGGTCATTGACTATCAACCATTTTCGTCAGCGCCTCATGGGATGCTCTTCGCTGTATCTCTGTGACCATTCCAAGTGCGGGGCCGCACGATTTGAGGCGCGTCCTTCCTTCTACCGGGCTGGCGTCAGTGTTGCGACGGGTCAAACGTAAATTGAAACGGCCCACCGGCGGGGCGCTCGTCGAGCTGTGTCAGTTGGGTCTGGCCCTTGGGTAACACATAGACCTTGGCAATCCGATGTGCGGGGGCGTTGGGACCCTTCGTCGTGGCAATCGCGACATTCGGCGCGAGCTGTTTCAGGGCCTTGTCCAGCGGCATCTGGCTCAAGTGGATCGTGATCCGTTCGTTCATGCCGGAATAGACGACGATCGGAATGCCGGTGCGCTGGCCGATGTCAGAAAAGATAGCGGCGAGCGGCGCCTCGAACGCATCGAGCGAGAGCTCACGCTCGGTCACCGTCAGGCGATAGGTCCCTGTCGCCAGGAACGAGTTGGCTTGTGGCGGCGTCGATTCCGCCGTGGCAAGGCCGGTCAGTAGTATTCCTCCCAGGAGCAGTCCCATGACATGGACGGTCATCTTCGAAGTCCAAGAGATGTTTCTTGGTTGCATTTTTCGTTTCTCCTTTGCAAAGAACCTGGCCTCTTTTGCTCGTTTCGACGTTCATTCGGTGCGCCGCGAGCGAGCGGCCACGCACGCCACGGTTAGTGCATGCCCAGCATGTCCACGAGGAATGTAAACGGCTTCTTGGCCTTCAAACAGATGCTGAAATGGACCTCGACCGATTCTCCCGGGGTCAGGGTGCCGTCTGCATACCCAGATTGTTTGGGTACCGTTACGGTGGATCCGACGCCTCCATTGCCTCTGTCCGCATTCTGGAGCAGATTGCCATTCGAGAGGGTTTTCACTTGCACGGCCAGGTCGGAAAGGGGAGGACTGCTGTTCTTGTTGGTGAGCCGTGCATCAAAGCTGAATTTTCCCACAAAGCCCGAGGGGCACCCAATGGGATCAGCCGTCGTCCGATAGCTGGAGGCCTGAGGCTCAAAGGTCACGAGGTCATTCAGGATGATACTGCTCGTGATCTTCGCCACAAAGGCATCGAGATCACCACCATTGGCGTTCTGGATGAGACTAGCCGCAGTACCAGGAAAGCCGGACGACCTGGTCCCTCCCGCCACGTAGACATTGCCCGCCTGGTCCACGGCGATCCCGCCGCCGCTGTCTAGGCCACTGCCGCCCAGATAGGTCGAATAGACAATCGCGGTGCCGGTGGGATTCAACTTCGTCACGAAGGCGTCGTTGTTACCGCCCCACCTACTCTGGATCGGGCTGCCCGCCGTGCCAGGAAAGTTGGGCGACATGGTCTCTCCTGTCACGTAGGCGTTGCCTGCGATATCCACCGCAATTCCTAAACCCACGTCATGGGTATTGCCCCCCAGATAGGTCGAATAGAGAATCGCGGTGCCGGCTTCGTTGAGCTTCGTGACGAAGGCGTCAGTGCCGCCGCCATAGGTGCTTTGAATAGGACTCTTCGCGGTGCCCGGAAAGTTCGGCGACTGCGCCTCTCCCGTCACGTAGGCATTGCCTTCGGCATCCACCGCAATCCGGCGGCCGTTGTCTTCGCCACGGCCCCCCAGATAGGTCGAATAGACAATCGCAGTGCCGGCCGCGTTGAGCTTCGTAACGAAGGCATCGCGGTTGCCGACGCCGCCGCCAAATGCGCTCTGGATGGGACTACCTGCCGTGCCGGGAAAGTCGGACGAGAAGGTGGATCCCGTCACGTAGGCGTTGCCCGCGGCATCTACCGCGATTCCATCACCCACGTCACCGCTGTTGCCGCCCAGATAGGTCGAATAGACAATCGCAGTGCCGGCCGCGTTGAGCTTCGTGACGAAGGCATCGCGCCCGATAGGGGTGCGCTGAATGGGACTATTTGCGGTACCCGGAAAGTCGGGCCCAGCGTATCCCGTCACATAGGCATTACCCGCGGCATCGACTGCGATTCCTTTGCCACTGTCAACGCTATCGCCACCCAGATAGGTTGAATAGAGCAACGCGGTGCCTTCCGGATTGAGCTTTGTGACGAAGGCGTCAGCGCCGTCGCCCAGCGTACCCCGGAGACTACCCGCAGTGACGGGAAAGTCGGACGAATTGGTCTCTCCTGTCACGTAAGCATTACCTGCAGCATCCACCGCAATCCCGTCGCCACGGTCGTCATCGCCACGGCCCCCCAGATAGGTCGAATAGACAATGGCCGTCCCAGCCGCATTGAGTTTTGTGACGAAGATATCGCGGCCGACACCATAGGTGCTTTGAATGTGACTGCTTGCCGTGCCGGGAAAGTCGGACGACCAGGTGATTCCCGTCACGTAGGCATGGCCCGCGGCATCCACCGCGATTCCGCTAGCGCCATCAAGACCACTTCCACCCAAATAGGTTGCCCAGGACAGCACCGGATCGATGATGAGTGGTTTGCTCGTATCGTACGAAGCGACCTGAAATGCGACGTACTGCGTCTCATGAACATGCAGAGCAACTGCTTTTTGATGCGCTGTTGCAGCCTTAAGTACATAAGCCCCGGCCAGCAACTGTTTCGCACCCTGCTCATCCTTCTGATAGACCACCGGCTTGTTCAGGCGGAGGGTTGCCGCTTCCGCTGCGATCTCCGTCGATGACGGTGGCAGGGTCAGGATGAGGTCGCCCTGCTCGTCCACCGTGAGCTGCTCGGCTCCGTCGAACGCCAGCATGATCTGATTCGGATCGGCGCCGGGCGCCACGACGAGGTCATATTCGAGGTGGCCTTGATTGCCGTAGTAGACCAGATCAATTCCGGGATAGAGGTCTTTGTAGCCGACCTTCTGATAGGTCGGAATGTGGGTGCGCCATTTTAAGGGATCATCTCCAATGAAGTAATTGACGATCCCCGGAAGCTGTTCAAGTCCCACCATCTGAGCCTGCGGATCGGCACCCGAGAATTGCATTCGCACTACTGAGTGTGAGTTGGCAGGTGGGCTGCTCAACGGCATGCTCGGAGTGGCGTGATCCCCTGGTCCTTCAGCCTTCGCCTCTCTGTTTCGCACGCTCAGCACCGCTTCGCTTGGCGTCAAAAACAGTGTGTGCCCACGCCCGCGTGTGACGAATTGCACGGACGCATCCCACTGGCCTTGATTAGCTTCGAAGCTGAGCGGGAGCTTCCCATAGGTGGATTGCAGGGTGGCGATCGACGGTGGCGGCGGCGTGGTGGTCGTCGCCTCGTCCGCCCATACCGTGGCCGCAAGTCCCAGGCTCACGATGATGAGGAATGGAATGCCTGTTAGGTACGTGAACGCTTGATCCTTGGTTCTCATAATAGCCCCCTTCTTGGGGAATGTGGTTGGGATGCTCAGGCTCGAGGGTGCCGAGAGAGCGGTACTTCTCGGTCTCGACGATGCTCTGAGACGGAATGTGGCTGAGGAGGAGCAAGCGGTATGCCGAGACAGGCAGACACGGAAATGCATTTGATACTGCGGCGTTCAGTGGATTGATTGAGGAGAATTGGCCAGCGCCCTGGGGGAATCTGCCCCGCCGTTCTTAACCGAGTGTTGCGTTTGTCCTCAACACTCTACGACAGGTGCGGCTCGATGGCTCATCAGGCGAAGCCTCTCATCATTACCGCCGCCGGCGCATGGAACCCGCTCTGCATCACGCTGTTGGGTCTGAAGAGAGGTACAGGAAGTAGGTTTGCTGATTGGCTCGACACTACAGTACATCGCTCCATGGCGGGCTGACGGCGAACGCGGCGTTGATCAAGCCGACGTGGGAATAGGCCTGCGGGAAGTTCCCGAGTTGGACGCGAGTTTCTGGCACAAAGTGTTCGGCAAAGAGGCCGACGCCATTGGCTCCGGTGAGAATCTGGTTCATGATCTGCTTCGCCTCAGGGAGACGACCCAGTTTAGCCAGTGCTTGGACGACCCAGAATGAGCAAATGACAAAGCTCGACTGGGGCTTACCGAAATCGTCCTGCCGTAGGTAGCGGAAGAAAAATCCCGTTTCCTTTCCGTCTTGGCGCACGGCGAGGGCTTGCTTGATCTGCGTGATCGTCGTATCGCACACCTGTTGATCTGGAAATCCGAGAATGGCCAGTTGGGCTAAGGAGGCGTCGTAACTCTCGTCAGTCGGCCCATTCCGGAGGGCTTTGTCCTTGGTGGCTTGCAATAAAGCATTTGCCGCTCGCGCACGGGCGCTGTCCAGGTTGGTCGGGAGATCGCGGAGGAACCCGGCTCGCTGCATACGATAGGCCCGGTCTAGTCCGGCCCAACACATGAGATTCGTGAACGAATGCTCCTTCCAGCCATTACGAATCTCCCATGGCCCGGCATCCGGCTGAGAGATGCTTCGCTCACAGAGGCGGACCAAATTGGCGACCAGCGCTTCATGCTCTTTGGTCCGCAGGTCAATGAACCGATTGTCAAAGAAGATGGGAGCCAGCGTGAGAATCATCTCGCCGTACACGTCGCTCTGTATATGTTCGGCTGCCTGGTTATGGCTCCGGACGGGTCGGCTCCCAAGAAAGCCTTGCCAGTTGGCATGCTCAATTTCCGGAAGGGGCAGGTCCTGACTGAGTTTGTACACCGGCGCCAAACGATCGTGGGATTGCTCAGAGGCATAGCCGACATTCAGGAGAAACTTCAGGAAGCTTTCCATTTCCTCAAACTGGCCGAGATTGTGAAACGCCGAAAGCGAGAAATGGGCATCGCGCAGCCAGCAGTAGCGATAGTCCCAATTTCGAGGACCGCCTGGTTCCTCGGGCAAGCTGGTGGTGGGCGCGGCGAGAATCGCTCCGGTGTCCTCATAACATTGGAGTTTCAGTGCGAGGGCCGAGCGGATGACCTCCTCCTGATAGATGACCGGGATCGAGCACTGCTTGACCCAGGTTCGCCAGTACTTGGTCGTCTGATCGAGAAACTCGTGGCTGACTTTGACGAGATCATCTTCAATCCCGAGTCCCCACGTCAGTGCGAAGTACATCTTCGACGTCAGGATGACCGGCGTTTCCCCGCAGAGGTAGGTCAGCGGCATATTCGTGAGCAGCCGCAAGTAGTCTCCTCGAATATCATACCGAAGGTGGCTGCTGCCGCGGACAGGCCGAACCGGCGTTTTCTCCCAACCGGAGACCGGCTGGCAACTGACACGAATCGACGGTGATCCGCTCAGCGGCTCGACAATTCGAAATAAGGCGGCTGGACGATAGATGCGGCCATATTGCAGGAAGCGAGGGCAAAAGTCGGTAATCCGGAAGGCGTCCCCGTTGGATAACGAGACGGTGGTCACTAATATGTTGGTGTTCGGGAGGTATTGCTGTGTCGTGGTTGTTTCTGAGGACGGGACGGATGCGGAGATGCAAAGCTGGCCACCCTCCTGGTCCAGGATTTTCCCGAAGATCGGTGGGCTGTCGGGTCTCGGGAGGCACAGCCAGTCGAGAGACCCTTGTGCGCTGATCAGCGCGGAAATTTGGCAGTTTCCGATGAGTCCGTACTGATACACACCGTGACCATATTTGATTTCTTCACGAAAGTAAACTAACTTGTTTTCATGAGGTTGCTCGCGCTCTCCCTGCGGTTTGTCCTTCCCTTGGTGATCGTGTTGGCCGTGATCGCCTATGGGGTCATTCCACTCGTCGATTCACTTGAATTGAAATGGTTTGTCCGTGATCTCGATATGCGGTCTAAACTCATGGTCAATACGATGGAAGGACCGCTGGCGGAGCTTCTGGTCACGAACTCTAAAGACAAGATCTCTGCCTATTTTACGCGCATCATTCAGGATGAGCGGTTGTACGCCCTGGGCTTTTGCGACCTTGAGAATCGCCTGCTCCATGAGACCCAGGCTTATCCGCAGGATGTCACCTGTCGGGATACGCAGAACCTCGCGCCCAATTCTTCAACCCTACGGTCGTTCAGTAGTGGACCGCTGCATATCATGTCGGCGTCCATCGAATCCAGTGGGCGTCGGCTTGGACGGCTGCTCCTCCTTCATGACATGCGGTTTATCCAACAACGGAGCAGCGATACGAAACGGTACGTCTTTTATTTATTTGCGGGGCTGACGGCGGTCATCTCGCTCGTCACGGTGTTGGTCGCCCACTTTAGCTGGAAAGAGTGGGTGGCCGGGGTTCGAGCCATGGTCAAAGGGGAAAGACTGCTGAGCCCTCTGACGCAGGAGCAACATGCGCCAGAACTCCAGCCACTGGCGAAGGACTTACGCTCGTTGGTTCAGGCTCTTGAAACGGATCGCCGCATGCGTGATGAAACTCAGATTTCCTGGTCTCCAACCAGCCTCAAATCCATTCTTCATGAACAGTTCGCGGGCGATCAGGTGCTGATTGTGTCCAACCGGCAGCCCTATGCCCACTTTTGGCAAGATCAGAAAATCGTCGTGCAGGTGCCGGCGAGCGGGCTAGTGTCGGCGCTTGAGCCGGTAATGCGCGCTTGCTCCGGGACATGGGTCGCGCATGGGAACGGATCCGCGGATCGAGAGGTGGTGGACGGCCGCAACCATGTCGGTGTTCCACCGGCGCATCCCACCTATGAGATTCGGCGTGTGTGGCTGACCGCCGAAGAAGAGGCCGGATACTATTACGGGTTTGCCAACGAGGGGTTGTGGCCGCTCTGCCATATCGCCCACGTCCGGCCCACATTCCGTTCATCCGATTGGAAGCACTATGTCGCGGTTAATGAGCGCTTTGCTCAAGCGGTCTACGAGGAGGCCACGACCGACAATCCGGTCGTACTCGTTCAGGATTACCATTTAGCCCTGGTTCCGAAACTCATTCGAGATCGATTGCCGACCGCAACGATCATCATGTTCTGGCATATTCCCTGGGCCAACGCGGAAAGTTTCGGGATCTGTCCCTGGAGGCAGGAAATTCTGGAAGGGCTGCTCGGTAGCAGCATTCTGGGATTCCATACCAGAGTTCACTGCAACAACTTCATCGACTGTGTCGATCGGATACTCGAGGCACGTATCGATCGAAACAGCTCAACGGTGTCCTATGGGGGGAAGATGACAGCGGTCAACCCCTATCCGATTTCCATCGAGTGGCCGCTGCAATGGTTACGCGACCAACCGCCGGTCCCTGAATGCCGAACCAGGTTGCGGGAGCTGTGTGGGATGCCTCCTGATCGCTTCATCGGCCTTGGTGTCGAACGTCTTGATTATACGAAGGGGATCCTGGAGCGGTTCATGGCTGTGGAACGATTGCTGGAACTCCAGCCCGAATGGATTGGGAAGTTTACCTTTATTCAGATTGCTGCTCCCAGTCGCTCCATGATTGAGCAGTACCAACATTTCACTAGCCAGGTCTCTGCATTAGCCGAGCAGATCAACAAGCGGTTTGGGCGTGACGGGTATGAACCGATCTGCTTGCGAATTCAGCATCACGAGGCGCCTCAGGTCTGCGAGTGTTACCGCGGAGCAGACCTCTGCGTGGTCAGCAGCCTCCATGACGGTATGAATTTGGTTGCGAAAGAGTTCGTTGGTGCCAGGGACGACGAGCAGGGAGTGTTGATTCTGAGTCAATTCACCGGAGCCGCTCGGGAACTAACGGAGGCCCTCGTCATCAATCCCTACGACATCGATCAATTTGCGGCCGCGCTTCACCTTGGCCTGACGATGCCGAAGGTGGAGCAGCGGGCCAGGATGCAGAGCATGCGTGGACTGATTCAGGAGTTCAATGTGTATCGCTGGGCCGGTCGTATGCTCATCGATGCCGCACGCATGAGACAAAAGGAGCGAGTCATGCAACAGGTGCGACGGCCGAGTCTGTTGAATTGATGGAAGGACCATGGATTATCTTTTGACGGAAAAAGGGAAGCTTGATCTGGAGGCCATCCTGAAGGACCGGTCTCTTTATGCGTTTGATTTTGACGGGACCTTGGCGAAAATCGTCCAAGAGCATCATGCGGCGAGGCTATCGCGCCCTATCCGTTTCTGGCTTGAGAAACTCGCGAAGCGCGCTCCCACCGCCATTATCTCGGGACGCTCCGTGGAGGACTTGCGCTCACGTGTCGGGACTGCCGTGCCTCACTTGATCGGAAACCATGGTTCAGAAGGTCCTCACACGCGCCAGGAGGATATCCAGCAAGTCCGCGAGACCAGTTCTGGATGGCTGGAATTGATCACCGGACGATTTCAGGACGAGTTGATTCGAAGTGGTGTGACTGTCGAGAATAAGTCCTACTCGCTCTCCTTCCATTATCGAACGGTCGAGCAGCGAGACGAGGCGCGGGCGCTTATCTCTCGCATCATTGCTGAATTGTCTCCTCCTCCTCGCATTGTCCTTGGGAAGTCCGTCGTCAATGTGATGTCGCCGACGGCGTCACACAAGGGGACGGCATTGCTGGAGTACATGCGCAGACTTGACTGTAGCACGGCTCTCTACGTGGGAGACGACGAGACCGATGAGGATGTCTTTGCGCTGCGGGATCACCGCATTCTTACCGTGCGAGTCGGCAAGAAGAAGGGTTCCGCCGCTCGGTATTTCCTCAAAAGACAGACGGAAATCACCGAGATGCTTCGACTTCTCGTCGAGGTCGGTGACCAAAGCATTCACACCTGGAGCGGCTGCCATGAACATGGAGCCACTCGGCCTGTTCAGCACCCCAACGAATAGATCCGGAGAAGTCTGTCCTCATTCCGCCAATTGTGATCGTTCTCGCCCAAGGAGAAGATCGTAGGGGGCAAAATCGTCGCTCAGGACGACGCCAGGTGGCCAGGGTTTGGTTCGGCGAGTACTCAATAACGCGATTGTTTCCATCGGCAGGCGTTGATGCATTGCCAACTCCGTGACCTTCGCCACAAGACTGCTTTCTGATTCATGCTCAATCGGACGGCCTCCAAAGAAGATCAGATTCTTGGCCGGAGTCATTCCTGTTTTCCAGGGTCCCTCGACGCCGAATGTGGTGAGGACTGGAAAGGCCTGTCGCATGGTTTGAACCACTGCAGCGGCTCGATCGAGGTCGCCTTCTTTACCGGATGAAGCCAGATTGACTGCGACGATTCCCTCCGGGTTCAGGTGCCTTCGCACCAAGGAATAAAACTCCGTCGTGGTGAGATGAAACGGGATCATGTCTCGCGCGAACGCATCGATCCACATGACATCGTAGGTGTGATCCGTTGCGTTGAGAAAGGCTCGTCCATCCTTCACGAAGATGTGATGGTTCGCCGGCGGGCGATACTCAAAATACTCTTCGGCCATTCGGACGACGACCGGGTCAAACTCCACGATATCCACCTCCAAATCCGGCCAGTGCCGTGCCAACCACTTCGCGAGCGAACCGCCGCCATGCCCGAGAATGAGGCCGCGCTTCGGTTCGGCCACCAATGCCAGCGAAGACACCATCATTTGGCTGTAGGGGAGGAAGAGGGTCGTGGGGTCGACTTTCCACATCGTGGCGTGGAACGTACGATCCAACACGAGATACCGAAAGAGATCGTCTTCTCGAATTCGGACCTGCTGGTACGGACTTTCCTCTTGATAGATAGGGGTCTTCAATCGTTGGATTGGGTTGAGAGCCATGGTTCCCAATAGGGCGAAGCAACCAAGGACCATCAGTGATACCAAGGGGCGAGCCGATGTTCCTTTCATAAACCACAGGAACCCAAGTCCGACTTGAATACCACCCAGCCAGGCCATGAGCGATTGGCTTCCGAGCCACGACAAGAGAAAGAAGGCAGTGCCCCAGGTTCCGGCCAGACTGCCGACGGTCGACAGGGCGATCATGCGGCCTGTCTGCCGACCGAGGTGATCCATGTCGGCGACCGCTAAACGCAACATGGCCGGCAAGACGCCGCTGAGCCCAAACGCGGGAGGGGCGAGGAGTGCGGTCGCGGCGAGGCAAGGGCCCCAGCGAGGGTCTTGCACCATCTGCTCGATCTCAAACAGAATGGGCTGGTTGGCCCACGCGACGAGAAACGTCCAGCTTCCTGAAAAAAGCAACAGGGCGGCCAGCACCCCACTGCCGGTATAGCGATCCGAGACCCACCCGCCGAACGCGTACCCGCTGCTCATGGCGGCCAGGATCACTCCTATCAGTGCACCCCAGACAAACAACGAGCTGCCGAAGACAGGAGCCAAGAGGCGACTGCCAAGGATTTCCAACGCCATCACCACCGCTCCGGTCACGAGGGCGGTCAAGAGCAGAAACCAGCGGGGAATATGTGCAGGATGTACAGTCATCGATTTGGGCAACGGTGCGGAGCCTCTCTCCGATAGAGTGAGAGACGGCGTCGGATTGTACTCAACGCATTTTCCGAGAGTCAACGAAGCGTGAAGGATCTTCATGGGGCCGATCGATCCTGGAATTCGTTGCTCACATAGGCTCAGGTTGTTATACTTTCCAATCAACTTACGTGATGCAATGAGGAGGAGCCCATGCACATCAGTGTGATTGGAAGCGGTTACGTCGGACTCGTGACAGGAGCCTGTTTCGCCGAGTTCGGCGTTCACGTCACCTGCATGGACAGTGACAGCCGAAGAATCGAGAAGCTTGAAAAAGGCGACGTCCCGTTTTATGAACCAGGTCTCAAGGAATTGGTGGCCAAGGGGATCAAAGAAGGCCGACTCAGTTTCACTACGGACATTGCGAAGGCCGTCGAGAAGGCGTTGGTTATCTTTATCGCTGTTGGGACTCCCCCTAGGGGTGATGGGTCTGCCGATCTCTCGTATGTCGAAGAAGTCGGCAGAGGGATTGCGCGTCACATGACGGGCTACAAGGTCATCGTGACCAAGTCTACGGTACCCGTCGGTACCGGCGCAAAACTTCGTGAGGTGATTGCGAAGTCTCAGACGAATGCCTTGGGATTCGACATGGTCTCAAATCCAGAGTTCCTCCGAGAAGGGTCGGCCATCGAAGATTTCATGCGACCGAATCGTGTGGTGATCGGGGCAGACAGCGATCAAGCAGTGGCCATCATGAAGGATCTCTATCGCCCGCTCTATCTGATCGAAACCCCCATCGTTGTGACCGATGTGCCGACTGCCGAGCTCATCAAATATGCCTCCAATGCCTTCCTGGCCACGAAGATTTCGTTCATCAACGAGATTGCGAACCTATGCGAAAAAGTTGGAGCCAATGTTCAAATGGTGGCGAAGGGCATGGGGCTTGACCATCGCATTGGCGGGAAGTTTCTTCATGCAGGCGCGGGCTTCGGAGGCTCGTGCTTCCCGAAAGATCTCGCTGCACTTATTCAGACCGGTGAGCGAAATGGCTATCCTATGCAGATTGCTTCCGCGGCTTCACGGGTGAATGATATTCAGCGAGAACGGATGATCGAGAAGATCCGGGAGGCGGTCGGGGGACTGAAAGGGAAGACGTTGGCGATGCTGGGTCTCTCATTCAAACCCAATACCAATGACATTCGTGAAGCCCCGGCCTTGGCGATTGGTCGAGCCCTCCTGGCCGAGGGTGCAAGCATTCGCGCGTATGATCCGGAGGCCTTAACAGAGGCGTGCCAGATCATGCCTGAGCTCACGCCCTGCCGAGACACCTACCATGCGGCTGAAGGAGTGGATGCTGTGGTGATTATGACCGAGTGGAATGTGTTTCGAACCCTGGACTTTGAAAAGCTGAAGTCGATCATGCGAGTTCCTGTCTTGCTCGATCTCCGAAACGTGTATGACCCTGAACGCGTGGGGGCTGCTGGCTTCAAATATGTATCGGTAGGGCGTATGAGCCAAAGTCCCAAGAGCACTTGCTGAGAGACGTTAGGTCAGCCTCGGCAGCTCGGTCTTGGCCTGCTCCTTGGTCTTTGGCTTGTACCCCATTCGATCGAGCACCTTCATGATTCGGGTCTTCAGCCGATCATCGGCGTCGGTCAACGCAGTGGCCAGCGGTTCGACGGCTGGTTTGCCGATCTTCCGAAGAATCTCGGTGGCGGATTGACGAATTTCGTCCTCTTCGGATACTAGAAGTGGAATGAGCGACGGCACGGAGGGGCCACCGAGTTTGATCAACGAATCATAGGCGCGTTGCCGCACGTCACCAACTTCGTCGTTCAACGCCGCCACCAAGGGATCGATGGCGCGCGGATCTTTCAATTCCCCCAAGACCTCTGCCGCGTACTTCCGATTCAACCAGTGTGAATCTCTGAGATCGAGCAACATGGCGTCGGCTTTGGCGGCGTTCGGATCTTTCGCGCGAATCTTAAAACTCTTCGCGATACGCTTCCCGCCTTCTTCGACCACACGGATCGTGGCACCGTCTCCGACCTTGATCTTTTTGAGGTCGTCTAGCGCTTCCTCAGCCACATCCAGTAGGACGGTCTTGCCGTCGTAAGCCAGGAGCTCGACCTCGAGCTGTTTGCTCTCAGGGTTGACCGCCACCACTCGCTCGGTGACCAGGTTGAATCCATCTTTCTTCTCTCCACCTTTCAGAGCGATCTGAATCAACTTTGGAGCTTCATCCGCCATGGGTATGTATCCTCTATCGGTTTGAGAGTTATTGCGGTTCAGGTGTCCAGCCGAGGCTGGCCAGCACCGCCTCGACGGTTTCCTGGACCATCGTGTTCTCGTCTTGAAGCAGCGCTAGCAAGGGCTGAACGGATTCTGTTGCGCCAAGCCGCGCGAGTGATTCGGCGGCATTGCGTCTGACCAACCAGTCTTCATCTTTCAGTGACTCGATCAACGGAGTGACGGCTCGGCGATCACCGATCTTACCCAGTGCCTCGGCCGCATGACGCCGCACCATCCAATTGGAACCTAAGAGTCCATCAATCAAGGCCTCTACCGCCCGCACGTCGCCGATCTTCTTCAACACCCGAGCTGCATCTTCGCGTAGGGTGTTGTCCATGAGTGCGTCGATCAATCCAGGCACCGCTTGTGAATCGCCGATCCGCTCCAGCGCCCACACCGCTGCCGTCCTGACGGCGCCGTCACGGTCATGAATCGCCTTGACCAGAGGCTCAGTGGCACGTCGGTCCCGCAATTTCCCAAGCGCCGACGCCGCCTGTTCTCTGATCGCCCAGGAATCATCTCGCAGGGCTTCGATCATGGGTTCGACAACGGAGGGCCCCATCCGAACGACCGCGCTGGCCGCAGCCTCTCGAATCACCGCATCTTCATCGGCCATGAGGTCAATCAACCGGGGAAGCGCCTCCGGACCAGTCTGACCGAGGCTTGCGATCGCATGGTCGCGTAAGGCCTCGTTCTCGTCCTGCAATGCCTGAATGAGTTGCTCAATTCGATCAGATGCACCGTGTTCAGTCATTCTCGGTATCCTCTTCGGGGGGCTGGCTTTCCGTGGCCATGCTGGCTTCAAGTTTGTCGGCGATCAAGCCCGCATTATACGCCACGAGGCCATCACGATCTGTTCGGAGTCGGTCAAACAGTTCCTTCTGTGGGCGCAGGACCTCCACTTCCTTGATCTTGGCCAAGGCTTCCATGGCATACACCCGGAGCGGACGGATAGGGATAGCATCCAGATAGAGCCGGGTCGGCCGCGCATCGCCGATTAGCCCAAGGGATTTGATCGCTAACTCTTTTACCCCGGTATCCTTGTCCTGCGCTAGTCGCTTCATCAACGGTTCGACAGCGCGCACATCTCCGATTTTCCCCAATAAGTCGGCTGCGGCCTCGCGCACGAGCCAGTCGTCATCTTCGAGATATTCGATCAGGATTTCTACGCTTGGTCGTCCGATTCTGAGCAGGTCGATGACCGTCGTCATGCGCGCTTCCTCGCGCTCGCTGGCTCCTTCGACTTCACGCAAGGCCTCGAATGTTTCGTCGATTCGTTCCCGGATGGCGCCCAGTTTCTTCAACGTGCCGACGGCGATATCACGGACCGCCGGCTGGCCCATGGCATCGATGAATGCATCAAGGGAACGGGGGTCCAATAGTTGATCGAGCATCAGTGCTGCCGCGATTTGCACATCCTGATCCGGATGTTTCAGCATGTCGCAGAGGGGGAGGACGGATGTGGGAATCGCCCCGATCAGGTGTGTCAGGATCTCTCTGGTCGCGCGTTCCTGAGTTGTGGGAAGCAATGCAACCAACACCCGAGCCGTGTCCGTGTCGAGCACTCCTGCCATCTGTTCAAGGGCTGATGCACCGGCTTTTCGAACAACCTCCTCGTCATGTTCGAGTAGTCCGACGAGGGCCACTCCGGCTTGCGGGTCTTTGATACGGGCCAGCATCGCGGCGGCTTCTTTTTTTAATTCGGTGGGCCCTGACCGTAGGGCCTCGATGAGCGCCTGCACCGAACGAGGACCGCCCGCCACACAGGCGGCCGTGGCTCGCATGCGGCGCCAATCCTCTTCATGGATCAGTTCAGAGACCAGCGTTTCGATCGTTTCTTTAGGCATAATAGTCAGTAACTGAAGAGGCTATACCCTGCGGGCTCCGTGATTATCCGGCCCGTGACCGCCTGCCGGCTCTCCATCCTGCTGACGCCAATGTTTCGCGGACATGAAACAGGAGATTTTCATCGCGAGGCTCATTTAGCAGTGGAAGCAGGAATGGAATGACCTTTGACCCGAATTTGGCCAAGGATGCCGCCGCTTCGGCTCTCGTATGTGTTCGATCCAGTGATGCGACGAGCGACGGAATGGCTCTCTCATCCGCGATCGCGCCCAATGCCCGAGCCGCCGCGCCTTGTGTAATCGCTTCTTCATTCCAGTGATCTCCGCAGCCGGCCACGGTCCTTGTCACTTCCGGAGAACTGGCCCCAGTGACGACATCGATCAGGACCGGAACGGCACGCGGATCACCGATCTGACCGAGTACTTCAACCGCCACGGTCCGCAATCCAGGCTCGCGCATGACTGTGAACAAATGCTCGACCACCTGTGGATCACCGATCTTGCCAAGGGCTCGTATGGCATCTTCGCGAACCGCCGAATCTTGATCGTTGAACAACACCGACAGCAGAGGTTCCACCGCCCGTTTCGAGTGAGCCTTTCCCAACGATTCCACTGCATGGAGACGAACGAGCCAGTCCTCATGCTGTAACGCCCTCAAGAGAGATGAAATCGCCGCATCGCCAATGGCGGCCAGAGCGGTAGCCGCTTCATCACGAACCGCTTTCACCTTGTCGTGAAGCAGGGGAATGAGCGGCTCAACCGAGTCTGCATTCCGTACCCGACCCAAGGCTTTGGCCGCGTGCATCCGAACAATCCAGTCGCCGCTGCGCAGTGCCGTGATCAGTGGCGCGAGCACCCGCTCATCCGCAATGATGGCCAAGATGGCTGACGCTGATTCTTGGACCGAGAGATCTGGTTCAGTAAGGCAGGCTCCCACCGCCTCGACGGCCGGGGCTCCGATCGAACGCAACGCTTCAATGGCCGCCTCTCGCACAGAACGGTCTTGGTCTCGAAGGAGAGCAACCAGGGGAACTACCGCACGCGGATCTTTGAAGGTACCGAGTAGGCTAGCCGCCTCCTGGCGGATAGCCCAATCCTGGTCCTTGAGTGCCGCGAGTTGTTCCGTCACCGCATCAGCCATGCCGGTATCTAGCTCTTATGAAGGATCGTGGTTCATGTGGGGACAACACTGGTCGTCGTCATCGAAATATGATGGATGCGTACATGCGTGTGGGAGCGTGATTATGCCGTGTCGCCTGATGGGCCAAAGCGTCCGCTTTGTCCCAACGGCCGATCGACGCGCAGATTGTCGGCCTGACTTGAGCTGATCTCCACCACTTCATCAGAAGGCGTCCATCCAAGCTTATCCAACGTATCGAGTACAATCTGCTTCAGGGCGTCTTTGGCCGTCAGCCGAACGGACGCGTACGAAAGCACACGTTCCTTTTCAGCCTCGACTTCAGACGCTTTGGGGTCATAGAGGAAGGCAATCAATGGTTCGATGGCCGCGTCCCCGATCACCGCCAGAGCCGCTGCGGCCTTTTCACGCAAGACCCCGTCTTTCAGCAACATGATCAAATCCGGAATCACACGAGGATTGCGAAACTGACCGAGGGCTGTGGCAGCGGCTTCCTTGATGAACGCATCCTCACTGACGATGCACCCGGGCGTCGGCGTACCCTCCTGTTTGATGCCTTTGCCCTTCAATGCGTCCAACACGGCTGGGAGCGCACGCGCATCGCCGATCATGCCGAGTGAGGCAATAGCATGCCGCTTCACGGCTCCGTCTTTCATAGCTTCAACCAGCGCATCGATTGCACGGGGATCACCGATCATGCCGAGCGCGATGGTCGCGTCTTCGCGAACGGCTCGGTCAGCGTCCTTCAAGGCGGTGATCAAGGCATCCACGACCTTTGCGTCCTGTACCCAGGACCTGCCGATTTGATAGTCGGTGGTCATCCCGCCCAACGCGCGAGCCGCGTGACATCGAACCACAAAGTCTTTATCTGTGAGACTCTCGATCAACGGATCGACCGAGGGATACCCGATGTAGACCAGCGCTGTCCCGGCCGTCTCGCGCACGATCTTCGAAGAATCCCGAAAGAGCTTGATCAGGGCTGGAATGGCTTTCGGGTCGGCGATTCTGCCCAAAGCTTCCGCCGCTGCGCTCTTGACGGCTCCGTCTCGGTCACGACAGGCGACGATCAGCGCTTCGACCGCTCTTGAGTCCTTGATCTTGCCGGCCGCCTTGGCGGCATGTTCCCGTACGCGCCATCTGTCGTCTTTCATGGCTGTCACCAGGCGATCGAGCAGGATCGAGCCTATCTTTGCCGTGGCCTCGACCGCCTGATCGCGAACTTCCATGATGGAATCGTTGAACAGGCCGACCAGCGCTTCGATCGCCTTCGGTCCGCCGATTTTCGCGACGCCGCAGCCTGCATGAGCCCGCACGGACCAGAAGTCATCGTTGCAGGCGCTGATCAGCGCATCCAGGGTAGTTGGATCCCCCAGGTCGGCCAGCGTCTTCGCCGCCTCCTCTCGGGTGGCGTCATCCACATCTTCAAGCGCTTCTAAAAGATCGTCGAGTACGTTAGCCATCGTTCGGTTTCTGATCGTAATAGGCGTCGCGTTGCCCGCCATATGGGTACATGCGTTTACACACCACCACCAACGCCTGTGTCCCGCGGCCTTCGACACATTGATCCAAGGATTTTGAAAAATCGAGGGTGCCGTTGAGATTCACCGTAAAGGGAAAATCGAACGTGAAGCTGATGAACTTGTATTTGCCCGGCTTCAACCGCAGTTCCCGACGCTCGGATGTCTTGGGCGCATCGAGTGACTCGGGGTCGGAATTCCAGATCGAGGGCGTGACGCCTGGTACCTGCCACCAGGACGTGGGGACCAGCTTCGTCGCATCGATGGTAATCTCATGTTCCCTGAGATGCGGGGCCGGTAGGTCTCCTGAGAATCCTTCCTTGGGGCTGGCCACTGCCAGCAGGTTCATCAGCACGCAACCCAGTATCAGGAGGGACCAGCGTCGCATGAGGGCAGCGTAGCACATGGTTGACTAGCGTTTCTTCCGGGGCCGTACGGTTGGGGTGGCCGCGGCAGTTTCGAAGATTTCTTCCACGGCCCGACTCTCCCATTCCGTGTGAGTCTCCAGCTTCAGAATTTTCATCACGGTGGCTCCGGTATCCATGATTGACACCGGCTGACGAATAAGTTGGCCATGTTTGATTCCGGTTCCCGAGACGATCCAGGGAACGACCGGCGAATCAGTCGTTGGGGCTTCGGCGCCGGGGTCGGTCCCCTTTCCACTGAGAGCGGTGACGACGACGGCGGTGCGGCCCGAGAGCGAGTACTCCTGAAAGAGGTTCAGGACAGACTTCATTGCGCCATCGACCGTTCGTAACGCCTCCCGATATTCTTTCGAGTCCCAGCCGTGGGTCACTCCTGCCCTCCCTGCTTCCGGAAGGTGAACCACCAGCAAATGAGGCAAGGAGGGAATCGCGTGCCCATAGCCGTGCCCGCTGGTCGCCTTTTGAAGATACTGCTGGATGTAGGCAACGAGTTTCTGAGTGCCGCACTCGGGCCGCAATGCTCCGCAGAGTTGATAGTCGGTGTAGGGTTCCGGTTTGGCGAGCTGATACAGGGACTCATCCATATAAAAGATGGCACTGTCGCGGCCTCCGCTTAAATCCAGGTAATCGAATAGGCTGGGGTAGCGCGGGTAACCTCGGCTGAATTCGAAGAAATTCCAGGTAATCCCATGTTTCTCCACCGGCATGCCGGTCACCAGCGATGCCATGGTGGGTAATCGTAGGGCCGGCTTGACCCCGCTTGCGGACCAAGTCACCGACCCTTCCTTGACGAGTTTGCTCACGACTGGCATCGCGCCGCCCTTGATCGACTCTGGTCCGAATCCCTCCAGGACAAAAAGGATGACGTGTTCAGTCCCAGAACCGGAGGGAGCGGTTTCCTTGCCAAGCGGGGCAGCTGCCTCCACAGATGCTTGGACTGCGGTTTCAAGTAAGATGGTCAGGAGGCCGACAAGGATCGAGCGAAGGTATCGTGAGGGATATCTCATGTCTAAGTATCACCCGCATGTATCCTACAAGTAAGAACGGTACCCTAACATGCAAATTTTCCGGAAGGCAAGGTGGGAGAAGGCACTTGGCGATCGCTGGTGGAACCGCCTTCCGGGTGCTATGCTAAACTTGCTCACCGTTTCCTTCTGTGTCCAGGGTGAGAAGGGGGAGGCGATGTCCGGTCAAGTTTTCCATCAACAGCCTCTTCACATCTGCCTGCTGTTTTATAAATCTTATCGACTCATTGTCTTGTTTCTCTCGCTCGTGGTGTTCATAACCGCTGCCCCCGCGCTCGCTGACATCAGGGTCGTCAATGCGCAGGGTGAGTACCGAATGGGGGATCGCGATACCCGTGAGGACGCCATTCGGATCGCCAGCGAGGCGGCCAAGCGAAACGCGCTTGAACAGGTCGCGACCTATCTTGAAAGCGTCACAGTTGTGAGCGATATGGATGTCACGAGAGATGAAATCCGCACCTACACCGCCGGGTTGGTGCTTGTGCTCAATCAACAGATAGCTACAACCTTGGACGGCGATGTTGTGGTTGTGAAAGTGGATCTCCTTGCACAAATGGATACCGATGAGGTGGCACGAGCGATCGTTGCCCTTCGGGAGAACGAAGATGCTCGTACGCAGCTGGTTGCGCTGAAACAAGAGAACGAACAGCTGCAGGAAGAACTCAGATCGGTTAATCAGGCCATCGGGAATGCAGCAACGTCGGATCAAGTCCAACAGGCCGCGCAAAGGCGGAAGGACATTATCAATCGCGTGCAGTCAAACGCGATGGTGTCGCAGGCCTGGACGAATTGGGTCCTTGTTTCGCCGGTCGGCATTCCTCACGGTCTGCTGAATAGTGCCAGCGGTCTCTCTCCAGCCAATCCGCACATCGCCATTGCGCAGCAGATCATCGCGAGCCGGCAACCACTGGGCGTGAGAGAGCCGCCTGCACCTGGAACTATGCAGCCTCGCATGCCGAGCCATGAGCTTGTGCCACCTCCTGGTGGATCACCGGGGGCTCGACCATTCAATGAGATCATTCATCGGACACCTTCTGGATCACCTCTTGGGGATCGTCAATCAATGGGCCCACTGGGCCAAGGGCTTGGCGGAGCGAGGCGAGTGCCCCAGGCTCCACCGGGATTGCAGCAACCAGGTCCGCCTCCTCGGGGAGCTCCGTCCCTCGGGGCGCCAGGCGGAAACCGCTAGGGATGGAAGAGTTGAAGAAGAACGTGGGAATCGTGGTTGCTGCAGTGGGTCTCTGGCTTGGCTTGGGAGGCGTGTCCATCGCGATCTCAGGAGCCGAAGGCAGCTACTCTTCAGATCAGTACTGGATTGGTAAGGGCCAGGGCGATCTCACCAAAGGTAAGGTTGTCTGCCAGCGGGTATCGGAGCTCTCAGCGCGGGCAGACTTGGCCAAGCAGATCCGGGTGTTGGTGAAGGAACACATGATCGATCGTGTCCGTGAACGGTCAGGGCGTGAGAGTGAGCAGGATATTGAACTGACTCGTGAAGAAATTGTGCAGGAATATTTGCAAGATGTAAAAATCGTCGACCGCCGAATCGATGAAGAAAATAAGATTTGTACAGCGACCGCCGTGATGCCGAAAAGCAAAAACCAGACGAAGCCTTCAACTGATCAAGAGCAAAATCCCACCAACCTTCATTAACTCTCAGCGCCCTTGCGGGCTGGTTGCAGTCTAGAATCCATATCGGCTATGTAGTTCTTCATGCCGAGTGAGAATAACTTTCAGCATGACGAGCTGTCACGGAAGAGTCCCGGTGAGCGATTGACTATCGCTGACTTGGCTGATGTCGTTCTTCCAGATTCCCCCGCCTGGGCCGAGACCATGTCTAAGTGTGGAACAAGTCTGTCTCAGGCCGGAGTCGCGTGCGTCGTCTTTCTCCATGGCTCGATCCACGGCACCGATGTCTTTGGTACGCAGCGGTTGGATGAAGTAGGGGGGCTTAAACGAGGCTATTCACGGGGCGTGTCGGGACTAGATGCCCTGCTGGCTGCCATGCGAGAGGAAAGCAACGGGATTCCGTTGTTGCCCGGTGGACTCAAGCCGCCGCTCCCAGACAATGACGCGACGAAAACGCTTCTGGATGAACAGATCGGTGATGCGGGTAACTTCACAGACATCAACGTTCAATCATTCAGTGAGGCCATCAACACCAATCTAGCTCAAGCCATCTCTTGTGTCAGGCTGCTGTGGGCATCAGAACATCACCATCTTGGGCGGGCACTTGCCGCCGTGTCTCTGCTCGGCGAATTGCACAAGCTCTGTACACAACAGAACCTAGGGAAGGGGCACCGAATTCTTGTCCAAGCGCATGGACAAGCCGGACTGGTTCTGGCGCTGGCGTCGAATTTTCTTTGCCCGAGCCCCATTACCGGGCGACCCAAGCTGCTCAGCATTCTGAGCGACTATGCAGAGCAGACAAACCAATCAGAGGTTGGTGCTACTGTGAGGCAAATCGAATCTCTGCTCGCGACGGCGTCACTCCTGAACGGAGTTGCACTCGATATCGTGACCTTTGGCATGCCGGTTCGGTATGGATGGGACCCTTCCGGCATTGGGAAGCTGTTGCACATTGTGAATCACCGGAACTTGCGGACGGATGGAAAGAGCTGGTTAGCAAAGATGGAGCTACCTCAAATTACGATGGAGATGCCAGTCGCCTGGGGTGGAGACTACATTCAGGAATTAGCGGTTGCAGGCAGCGATGCTATTCCAGCGACGGAATCAGGGAAAGCGGCAAACAAACGAGTCTGGGAGATGGTCGAGCCGTACGATGGATTCGAGCGGTGGCTAGAATGTGCCAGACGAGCTGTTCGCTTTCCCAGCGAAGGGCGCTGTCTCCTTGTCGATTACAAGGACAGTACGGGCTCGACCAACCCACGCGACCACTACTATGGCCACGCGGTGTACACGCGCCGTCACGCCCTGCTATTCAATACGGCACAGATCGTTCGTGCCTTTTGCGAAGACTAGGCGTCCCCTGCGGGGCTGGAAGCCACCACAGGCTCGCTGCCGTTACCGGCAGAGGTGTCGTGCGGGTCCGGATTAAAGGCGGCCGGTAGTACCTCTTCAATTCGTTCCGCCAGGATGAAGGTCAGCTCGTCGCGCACTTCTTGAGGGACATCCTTCAGATCTTTCTCATTGGCCTTCGGCAGAATGATGCGCTTGATCCCCGCACGGTGTGCCGCCAGCACTTTTTCTTTGATGCCGCCCACCGGCAAGACAAGCCCACTCAAGCTGATTTCCCCTGTCATGGCTGTGTCGATTCGCACGGCTTTCCCCTCATAGGCGGAAGCCAGGGCAGTCGCCATCGTGATGCCTGCCGATGGACCGTCCTTTGGAATGGCGCCGGAAGGCACATGGATGTGGAGCCCGTTTCGTTTGAAACGGGAGATGTCCAACCCCATGCTCTCCGCATGCGACCATAGATAGCTTCTGGCGGCACGCGCAGACTCCTGCATGACGTCGCCCAACTGGCCGGTCAGGATCAACTCGTGGCTGCCAGGGAGCAAGGTGGTTTCAATATAGAGCACATCGCCACCGGCCGGGGTCCAAGCGAGGCCGGTGGCGACGCCTGGAGGCAGACTCTTCCGAGCCTCTTCCGGCATAAACCGTTCGGAGCCCAGCCACTCACCGAGGATATCCGTCTGAATATCGACGGGCCGCCGCTCCTGGCCTTCCGGAAGATCAGCGAATGTGAGGGCCACTTTTCTCGTCAACCGTCCCAGCATCTGTTCGAGTTGGCGCACGCCGGCTTCCCGCGTGTACCGAGCAATGACAAGATTCAGCACCTCGTTCGTCAACACGGCTTGGGTTTCCTCAATCCCTGCTTCCTTGAGTCGCCGTGGCCAGAGATAGCGTCGGGCGATTTCAGCTTTCTCTCGCTCGCTATAGCCTTGAAGTCGAATCACTTCCATCCGATCCAACAGGGGTTGGCTGATGGTATCGAGGGTATTGGCCGTGGTGACAAAGAAGACCTTGGACAAATCGAACGGGAGGTCCAAATAATGATCACGGAAGGTGTGATTCTGTGCTGGATCCAGAATTTCTAACAGGGCCGAAGCCGGATCGCCTCGAAAGTCACGCCCCATCTTGTCGACTTCATCGAGCATCAAGACCGGATTGTTGACTCCCGCCCGGCGGATGGCCTGGATGATGCGGCCTGGTAGCGAGCCGACGTAGGTGCGGCGATGGCCGCGCAGCTCAGCTTCGTCATGGACGCCGCCTAAGCTGAATCGCTCGAAAGTCCGGCCCATCGCCCTTGCGATCGACTGGCCCAAGCTTGTTTTGCCAACGCCGGGAGGGCCAACGAGGCAGAGAATCGGGGCTTTGGCAGTTGGATTGAGCTTCAGGACTGCTAAGTGTTCGACGATCCGTTCTTTCACCTCCTTGATCCCGTAATGATCTTCTTCCAATACCTGACGAACCGTTGACAGATCGAGATGTTCTTCGGAGGCCTTCTTCCAGGGGAGTTCGAGGACCAGCTCAAGGTAGGTCCGAAGCACCTGATGGTCGGGTGACGTCGGCGGTACCTTGCCCAATCTGGTGGCCTCACGCTCGACTTCTTTGCGAATATGGTCAGGCAAGTCGGCTTCGGCGATTTGCTTTTTCAACCGGGCGACCTCGTTCTCTTCGTTCTCATCTTCACCCAGCTCTTGCTGGATGGCCTTCAGTTGTTCGCGCAAGATGTACTCGCGTTGACTCTTGCCGATTTTCGTCTGTGCATCCTGGGTGATCTTTTCACGCAATTGCAGTATTTGGATTTCCTTGGACAGCGCGCTGTAGAGGCTGCGCAGAAGCTCCAGCGTCGAGGAGCTTTCGAGCAAGCGCTGTTCTTCCACCACATTGAGATTCACGAGCGAGGCGATGCGATAGGCCAGTGCGACGGAATCCTCCTCGTTGCTCAGCACCGTGCCGACTTCTTGGATGCCGGGCGCTTGGATCAGTCTCGGCAAGTCGGACACCAGTTCTTGAATGGCCCGGTGAAGGGCTTTGACTTCCGCTCCATCGTCTGTAGGACGTCCAAGAGAACGGACGCGCACTGTGGAGTAGGGGGTGGACTGTTCTTCTTTCAGGAGGACAACGCGATCCAGACCTTGAACCAGCGCGTGGATGGCGCCTTCTGACGACTGCCCGATCTGCTTGATGATCGCCTTGGTGCCGATAGAATACAGATCAGACAGACCTGGTTCTTCGGTCTGAGGATCCCGCTGTGCGACCACGACAATCGTCTTCTCTTCCGTCTTCATGGCGGCGTTGACAGCCGCGACAGAGCGCTCCCGCCCTACCGTCAGCGGGATCATCACGCCTGGAAATAACACCGTTCGTTTAACGGGAAGTATCGGCAACGTCGACAAGACAATATTTTCCATGACGACCATCCTTGCTGAGGGTTCACCACAGTATAACAACTTGATAGGTTGCCGTGCCTGGAAGTCAAGAGGAAGAGATCGGGGATTAGTAGGAACTAACGGGCGTAAGCGCAATCACACAATAGGCGAATCGGATGCCGGGTCACATCCTCGTCCAATCGATAGTCTGCATCCATTCACCAAATGTCGTGTGTGGGATGCCGAACTGCTGTTTTAATCCTGGGATATCAATGGTGTAGCCGACCTCGTTGAACCAGCGAAACATCGTGGCGAAGTCATGACCCATCGCCGTCTCGGCCTGATCCATCGGGAATTCCTGAAAGCGGATCGGCCGACCCATCGCCTTTGTCAACAGGGCGGCGGTCTCGGGCATTGTGAGCTCATCCCCCGCGATGTCGATAGCCTGCCCAAGAAAATCACTTGGGCGCAGAAACGCCGCGGCCCCAAATGCGCCGATGTCCTTGAGCGCGACCATCGCCAGCTTTCTGGCCGGCTTCATGGGGAGCATCAGCAGCCCCTCCGCGGACGGCTTCGCGAAGGTGGTGAAGTTTTCCATGAACCATACGGGCCGTAGAATAGTCGCCGGCAGTCCGATCGTCCGGATATGTTCTTCCACCTTCCATTTACTCTCAAAGTGCGGAATCTTTGTATTGCGATGAGCGCTCCCCACGGACGTGTAGACATAATGGGCAATGCCGGCCTGCTTCGCCGCATCGGCCAGCATGATGCCCTGGCGCACTTCTGCCTCCATGCCTGCCTCGAACGGGGTCGACATAGCAAACACCCCATGCACGCCTCGCAGCGCCATCTGCAAGATGGCCTGGTTCGTGAGATCTCCCTGCACGATCTCGGCGCCGGCCTTGGCCAGCGATGCAGCCTTCTCCGGATTCCTCGTCATCACGCGAACCGGCTGTCCCTTGGCAAGCAGCGCCCTTGCGACGGCCCCACCTTGTTGACCCGTTGCGCCGATTACCAATATCGGTTTGGTCTGGGTTGCCATCGTGACTCTCCTTTAGCTGCGTACTGATGGAGGCACTATACAGCGGAGCGTGATTCTTGCGCCCCGTCAGTCACAGATGTCAATGTGAGATTCATGGGGCGGGAGACGGGAATGGACAGGGGGATGTGACGGCCGGAAAGGAACGCGAATGCGGCGAGCGAGGCAGACTGAGAAGATCGACAATCAGAGCGCGAACACGTGGTTGCCAGGGGTGAGGGCGTGGGGGCGGCGGAAGATGGCGACGGTGTTCTGGCCCCAAAGAACCCCTTCTCGCTCTGATACTGCCGACAGACCTCTTCGAGATATTCTTCCGTCATGAATCGGCAGCCATGCACATGCTTGAACTGAAAATTCCTCCAGCCCTCACCGGCGCGGGTGACCGCGATGGGCATGTGGCTCGTCTCCCGCGCCCTGCCCACATTTTTGTTTGCGCCACTGCGAGTCGTGGCCGTGGGAATGGGACTCACCGGTGTGGCGATCACGGGATCGGCGATGCTGTCGTTCTGGAGAGCGCACACCACCGCGAACCCCATGAAGCCATCTTCCGCATCGTTCTTGGTGACGTCGGGCATCTATGGCTTTACGCGCAATCCGATGTATCTCGGCCTGTTGTTCGTCTTGGTCGGATGGGCGCTGTATTTGGGAAACGCCCTGGCTTTTCTCTTTCTTCCCGCCTTTATCTTCTACATGAATCGCTTCCAAATCGAACCGGAAGAACGAGCGCTGACTGCTCTGTTTGGGCAGGAGTTCGTCGCATACGCATCTCAGGTGCGTCGGTGGATATGAGCTAGAGTGATGGGCGGTGCAGGGGGGAGGCGGTTCAGAGAGAAATGGTTTCTGCCACCTACTGAAATGCGCGATTACAAGATCCTAATTGCGTCGTTCGCCAGTACCTGCCAAGGGCACAGACCTGTCGGGGTACACGCAGTGTGAGTTGAATGCCATGGCTCATCGGTTGAACATGCGCCCACGAAAATGTCTCGGCTTTGCCACGCCTCTGGAAGTCTACGCGCAGCGGCGTCATGATTCACCCGTTGCACTTGGAACTTGAAACCGCCCTGCATAATAGAGCGTGATTCTTACGCGGCGGTCAGCACATGTCGATGTGGTCAAATACCTGGCGGGAACGAACCGAAAATGTGACGGCGAGAGGCTAACCGGACATGGTGGGCGGCTCGCGGGGCTGGGGCATCACCGAATTCCTGAAAGATGGCACCCATTTCTTGCTCTTGACTTCCTTCATGAGAAAAGACTACCTATCTCCGGCTTCTCTCTGGCTTCCAAATTAAATCACACCTGAGGAAACACCATGCCTAGTACGGGGCATTCAGATCGCATAAAACGTCCTTCTTATCCAGCATTTCCCCTCACACAAAATGACCACCGATTCTACTTCTCCACAATTCCAGTCGGTGATCTTTATCCTTATTGCTTTGTCTCAAGGCGTGAGAATGACCCTGAAGCAGGTTTCCAAAGAAGCCTTAATACGAAGCGCGCCGAAGACATTGCACGGTATCTCGCCAAAGGCACAGGCTCAATTCCAACCAACATTGTCCTATCGGCGCAAGGAAATGCCCAGATTAACTACAACTCCCGCGCCAAGACGCTGTCATTTGATCGAGTCGAGAAGGCATTCTTGGTTCTCGACGGGCAACATAGATTGCTCGGATACCATCTGTGCAAAGAAAACCATAAAAAAGATCTACGCGTGCCCGTCTCTATCTATGTAAACCTTTCCAGGGCAACTGAAACTTCGCTGTTTATCGACATCAATACAACTCAGCGTGGAGTTCCAGCCGCCCTACTGCTTGACATCAAGCAAGTGGCAAATATTGAGACACACATGGAGCAATCCCTTCGACAACTCTTTGATCGATTAAACAAAGATTCTAAATCACCTCTCAGTGGAAAACTCAGTCCATCTCAGTCCGCTTCTGGAAAGATTTCCAGAGTTACGTTCAATCGCTCGTTGCAATCAGTACTTCGCTCTCCTCTCATGCTCGATGTAGAGGATGAAGCCCGTTACACCCTTATTCGGAACTATCTTAGCGCCCTGGATGCGGAACTAGACAACAAGAAGCTTTTAACAAAATCGGCCTTCTTTGAAGCTGCATTCTCGGTATTTGACGAAGCAATTCGAATAGTCACAACCACATCTGGAAATGCAAAACAGGGAAGCATCCAATCCATCATAAGACCAATTGCGAAACTTGATTACTCTACTCTTTCAGATGGAAGCGCTAAAAGGATTGGCGAAACAATGAAAGCAGCCATTCAGAAGAGCGTATCAATTACATCGGATATGGTGTGAACTTCCCCAAAGGCTCAGTCTGGCAAACCTGTCGAGATCACGCCCTCAATTCGATTGTCGACAACAGCTCTTTCACTCCTCACAATCCATTAACTCTATCGAGTTGGAGACAAAGAGGTAGCTTTTCTGTTGTGGCGGCCACCGCAAAGAGCTTCACCCTCGAATGCGCTACAGCGGATATTGGTTCAGCTATCGTCGGAGATACTGAGCACCTTCTAAATCACATCGCTGAACATCGCGCTCTCATCCATGACTCAATAAAGACAGACCGCTGGAACAGCCCTGCCTGGCTACTAGTAACAATTTACTATTGGGGACTTTTCGCAGCTTTGGCATGGACACGGCTTCTTGGAAAGGGGGTCGTTTACCTGGATCAGACAGCCGTTAGAGATTTAAGAACACTGGCCCGCAATGCTATGCAGAGTCCCCACAGTGGAACATTTCAACTCAAAATGGGGAAGGATCTTAGTGCCACTAATCGAGAAGTAGTACTGGATAAAATGGGCTCTTCGCACTTCCATGCATGTACCTGGAGCCAAGTCATCCGAGATGCGCAATGGAGGTTTGATCATTATGCGACTGAAGAAACCAACAAGTTAGAATTTAGTCTCTTTAAATGTCTCGCATTTTCTGATCGCGCTGGGAAAGATTCTTGGCCTAGTGAATTACGGAACAGAATAAACTATCGGCCAGGCTTCGCATATACTCAAGTTAACAAGAAACCTGCTCTCGACTTAATCCAATTCATAAGAAAAACTCCCTTCCATTCAATGGAAGCTGTAGCGGATATTTACGAGTTAGAGCTACGACGCATTGCCGCAACTTCGAGCATCGACAATAGTCCGTCAAATTATTCAAGAATCATGTTCTTAAAAACGATCGTCCTCACGAGCCTTGTAGAGGAACTATTCTCCGAGGTAGTTGAGAGAAGGAAGCTGGACGCCAGAGGGTCAAACAAGCGCCATAGTTTTTACAAAGAGAGAGGAATGTGGAAAGTAGACAATGTCTGGCCAATTGACCATTGAGCTACTAAGAAACATTGAGAGGATTTGGCCAACGATTACCCCCTCCCAGAACTTGCTCATCCCATCAACGGGGTACGGTAAAACACAAAGAGGCCGGGAATCTTATAGAGACTGCGCTATACGTTATCAATGAGAGGCTAGGTTCGCGTCGGCGGGGCGAGACGTCGTCTTGCGCCGCCCTGAACGATCACGAACTCATACAGCCGGCACTCCAATGCCCCGTTGAAGAGGGGAATGCGTTTGGACGGCGTCAGCCCAATTAGCTTCGACAATCGAGGATCGCCAGTCAGCACATAGGCGCGCCATCCGGTAAAGCGCTGCTTCAGCCAATCACCCAGCTTAGGGTAAAACAATTCCAATTCGTCCGACCGGCTGAGGCGGACTCCATAAGGTGGATTGATGATCATCACACCTTTGTCTGCCGGCGCTTCCAAATCTAGAATATCGCTTTGCTTTAGTCGGACATCTATCGCCACTCCAGCGCCTTGAAACATCCGCTGCGCAACCTTCACCATCGCTGGATCCCGGTCGGAGGCATAAATGGTGGACGGCACCTGAGCCACTTGTTTGGCCAGCGCTGCTTCCCGAAGATGATCCCACTGGTGTGCGTCGTGAAGGAGTAATCGCTCAAAGCCAAAGTTACGTGAGATGCCCGGCGCGATCTGACGAGCCATGAAGGCGGCTTCGAGCGGAATCGTCCCGCTCCCGCACATGGGATCGAGCAGCACATCGCTCGCAGTCCAGCCGGCGAGCCGTAGAATTCCCGCCGCCAGGTTTTCTCTGAGTGGCGCTTCGACCGATCCTATCCGATGTCCGCGCTTGAACAAGGGTTCGCCGGACGTATCCACATAAAACGTGACCGTGCTCTGGTCCAGAAAGGCGTCGAGCCTGATGTCCGGCCGTTCCGTATCGACGCTCGGTCGTTCCTGTTTGGCCTTGGCGAACTTATCGCAGACGGCATCTTTGATGCGGAGAGTCAGGAAGTCCAGGCTGGGGAGGGGGCATCGACGGGCGCTCACCTTCACCTTGATCGTCTGAGCGGGCGTGAACCACTCAGGCCAGGCGAGCGCATAGGCGGCGTGGTAGACATCGCCCTCTGTTTTATAGGGACTCTGTCCGACCTCCCACAGGACGCGACTGGCGATGTGCGAGTTGAGATTGACCCAGTACATGGTCGACCAGGACGTGCTGAAGCCGACGCCCCCTTCCGTCTTGGTCGTTGCGGGCATGCCAAGGCTATGAAGCTCTGTCTCAAGCACGCCTTCAAGCCCGCGAGGACAAGGTGCAAAGAAGCGATGGTTTGTGCTATCCATTTTGCTTGCCGGGGATTGCAGGTTCAGAGGCCACCTAATGAATTATTGCAGCGCCTGCGGAAAGTCCGTCATTCAAAAAGTTCCGCCCGGCGATAACCTGCCTCGGTTCGTGTGCGAAACCTGCCAGGCTATTCATTACCATAATCCGAAGATCGTCGCGGGCTGTATTCCTGAATGGGAAGATCAAATCCTTTTATGCCGGCGGGCCATCGAGCCGAGGTCAGGTCTCTGGACCTATCCGGCTGGCTTCATGGAACTCGGCGAAGGTACCGAACAGGCGGCGATGCGGGAGACGCTCGAGGAGGCGCAGGCGCAGGTGACCATTACGCGGCTCCATTCCGTATTGAGCCTGCCTCGTATTGGACAGGTCTACATGACCTTCATCGGCCGTCTTCAGACCAAGCAGTTCAGTGCAGGGTTTGAAAGTCTGGACGTGCGGCTCTTTCCCCGCCACGCCATCCCCTGGGAGGAAATCGCCTTCCCAGTGGTGGAAGCGGCCTTGCGTCATTACGTTGAGGATGTGGCGCGGGGAACGTTTCAGCTGCATGTCGCAGACGTTCTGGGGACTATCAACTGACGGGGTTTTTCAGGAGCGAAGCGCACTCTGGGGCACGATCGCGTGGATATTGACGAGCTGTTCCGCGCGGTCGATCGCATAGAAAATCCGCCATTCCCCTACGGCATACTTGCAGAGTCCAGGAAGGTCATCCGCGATCGATTCATGTCGCAGGTTGTCGACATTGGAAGCCAGCCACTTGGACTTGTCGAGGAGCCGTTGGGCCATGGGCTGGTCAATCGCGGCGAGATCTTGCACCGTGCTGGGTTGAAAGGTGAGGCGGTACCAGGGCATGGGGTTTTACCATCGAAGGCCGATTCGCTCGGCTATGTCTTCTCCGGAGAGCCGGTCACTGGTCACTAATGACTGCTTGAGGCGAGCTCTGAGTGAATCGCCGAGTTGGAGACCAAGGTCGGGATCTCCGATCAACTCGCGAATTCGATCGTCCACGAGGCCCTGAACCAATTCTTTCAATTGTTCCATCGACAACGATGAGAGCTCCATGGAACGAGAATACGGGTCAGGATGGATGGAATGCAACAGGTCCGGTAGCAAGACAGTGGTGGGCTTGGACTCGATCGAAGGCTGTGTGCGCTGAACATGGGTGATGCGAAGCACGGTGAATGCCAACTCCCGCTGGCCAGCCTGCCGGATACGCCGGCGTTCTAGCTGAGGGGAGCCCTGTTTGCTTTTAGAAAAGGATGATCGAGCTCGTCAAAAGTGGGGAATAGTCTGTGCTGACAGCTGAGTGATCTGCTTCACGTCTTTGGCAGCTCGCCTTTTGGAACGATGAGAGCCTGTCCTGCCGTTACGGAGAGCTGTTCGACCACCCGCTTGAGTCGTTCTTGTTCAGCAGGAGCCACGGTTAAGAATTCGACACCGATTCCTTGTGATCCGGACCAGCGGACGGCCCCTCTACTCACGTAGATGGGGGTAGGTTCGCCGGGTAGTTCAATGAGTAATTCCACCTGCATGCCGGTAAAGGGCTGGACGACGCTTTCTAACCGGCAGCCTTTCAGCGAGAGATCCTTCACAGACGCGTTGTATCGAAGTTTGTCTCTCTGCACCAACGTGCTGGGGATTGCTACCGGAAACCGCGGGAATTTACGGGTGACCATCGAGTGTCCTTATGTCGCGTGGCAGATTTCTTTGCATGTCTCCCAAGCATGAGACGGTGGCTCTTTGTCTGTCGAGCCGACCCGGTGTTGTAGCTAATGGGGTACTAGGTAGCAGGCTATGTGGCCGGAGGCAACTTGTCAACGAAAAGACTGATCTGAGCAGGAGTGACTGGTGTTTACAAAGGAAGGGGTGTTGCAGTTTTCCCCAGTCAGGGAACCTTACCAGCCATAGCCCCAATACCCGTAATGTCGAGGGCCCCAAAAGGGACGGTAAAAGGGTGACGCATACATCCCAGAACTTCCAAAATGAAGTCCAAACCCCAACCCGAGGCCGAGGGGATAGCCATAGGAGTATGGATAGGAATACGGGATTGAGACAATGCTCGTGGTGGGCCGTTCTACCAGCTGTCGTTGCAAATCCGCCGTCGCGGTTGATTGTCGATCGAGCTGGCTTTTGAGTTGACTGACTGTCCCCTCTTGGGCCTGGAGTTTCCCTTCAAGCTCAGTGATTTTTTTCTGCTGTGCTTCCATGAAGGCGTTCACGCAACGAGTCTGCGCGTCGCCTGTGTAGTTAGAACACTCCCATGGTATTTGGAGAGTTTCAGCGATGGTGGGGAAGGGGAAGAGGCCACAGGCGACAGTCCCAGCCCACACCAAGGCTTGCGACCACCGATCTCGGAAGGTTTTCCGCTTCATTCTACCCCTCCAATGTGGCTATACACGTAGGGTAACATGCGAATTATTTCTTGACCAGAGTGGGTTCGCTTCGTCAGCGCCCAGCTGATACCCGTCGTCATGCACAGGGAGCAGATCAGACGCTTCACCCGACAGTCGTTTGTTGACAGATGCCCGTGATTTCCGATAAAGTTCCCCCCTTTGATTGGTTTCCCCGGTAGTGTGTGCAGTAAATGAGAGGTGGCGTGCAAAGGCCACCGTCGCTCACCGCACAAGAACCACTAGAGAATCCAGCACGTTAGAGAAAAACGAGAAGGCGGTTCAGGATACGTTCTTCATGAACAGAGAACTAAAAATTTTCTCTGGCAACGCCAATCTTTCGCTTGCCCAAGAGATCGCAGCGTATTTGGGACAGAAGCTAGGTGAAGCGACGGTTTCGTCGTTCAGTGATGGGGAAATTCGGGTCAAGATCGACGAAAATGTGCGTGGCGCCGACGTGTTCGTTGTGCAGTCCTGTTGTCAACCGGTCAACGATTCCTTGATGGAGTTGTTGATCATCATCGATGCGTTGAAACGTTCGTCGGCCAATCGTATCACTGCCGTTGTGCCTTATTTCGGATATGCTCGTCAGGACCGCAAGGACCAACCACGCGTTCCGATCACGGCGAAGCTCGTTGCTGACTTGATTACGACGGCCGGAGCCGATCGTGTGCTCTCAATGGATCTTCATGCCGGGCAGATCCAGGGATTTTTCAACGTGCCGGTCGATCACTTGTACGCCCTTCCAGTGTTGCTGGACTACATTGTGAAGAAAAAAATCGTGGATCTGGTCGTCGTCTCGCCCGATGCAGGGGGCGTGGAGCGGGCCAGGGCATTTGCCAAGCGCCTTCAGGCGAACCTAGCGATCATCGACAAGCGACGTGAAGGCCCGAACCAAGCGCAAATCATGAACATCATCGGAGATGTGCAAGGGAAGAGTGTGTTGCTCCTCGATGACATGATCGATACAGCAGGCACCATTGTTCAGGGGGCTCAGGCTTGTCTTGATCATGGTGCTCGAGAGGTGATCACGGCCTGCACGCACGCTGTGCTGTCCGGGCCGGCGCTGGAACGGTTACAGACGTCCTGTCTGTCCCAAGTCGTAGTGACCAACACGATTCCGCTGCGAGGAAAAGAGTTGGCCTGTCCGAAGTTGCATCAGTTGTCGGTGGCGTCTCTCTTAGGCGAAGCCATCAGACGGATCCATGAAGATGAGTCGGTGAGTTCATTATTTGCGTAGCCCAGTCGGGACTGGGTCTTGCGCGAGCAGTCGAGGAGACGGAGGAAGATCATGAAATTCGATTTAACAGTGGCCGTGAGAGAACAGGCGGGCAAGGGAGCTGCACGGTCGATGCGGCGGGCAGGGAAAATTCCGGCCGTGCTCTACGGACAGGGGGACTGTCTGTTGTTGACTGTCAACCCTGAGGAATTGATCAAGATTTTAAAGTCGCATGCGGGCAGTACCGCGTTGATCTCGCTCACGGTGAATGGTGCTAAGTCCAAGCCGAATCGTACCGCGCTCTTGCGTGACTATCAAGTCGATCCGGTGACCGGGGCTGTCCTCCACGCGGACCTCTTTGAGATTTCCATGAGCAAGCCGATCAGAGTGAAAGTTCCGATCAAGATCATTGGTGGTGTTCCAGCCGGTGTGAAGGAAGGTGGAGTGCTGCACCACAACATGCGCGACGTACAGGTCGAGTGTCTTCCTGCTGCATTGCCCGATTACATCGAGGTCGATGCCTCTCCTTTGACTATCGCCAGCGGCATCCATGTGAAGGAACTTGGGGCGCGTGAAGGTGTCCGTTTCCTGGATGATGCTGATCAAATGGTGGTCAGTGTCGCGGCACCGATGTCGGATGCCAAACTCGAAGCCTTGCTCACCAGCGGTGTGGGAGCGGCGGGCGAACCCGAAGTCGTGGCGAAAGGTAAGGAAGTAGGAGCTGAAGGCGCTGCGGGTGCTGAACCGGCCAAGGCTGGAGCGGCTGCGCCTGCCGGTGATGCCAAGGGTGGCGAGAAGAAAGAAGCTGCCGCGGCTCCGAAGGCTGACAAGAAAGAAGCTGAAAAGAAGAAGTAACGTTGCGTCTGCTCGTTGGACTGGGCAATCCTGGCAAAGCCTATGCCCAGACTCGCCACAATGTCGGCATGTGGGCCATCGAGCGGGCCGCCGCTCGATGGTCGATCCGACTCTCGCCGCGTGGGACCGCGCAGCGGGGATCTGGGCGACTCGGAGGGGAATTGATCGAGCTGGCTGGCTTGCTCGACTGGATGAATGTGACCGGCCCTCCCTTGAAAGGCCTCTTCCGCGAATTCGAGCTCACCCCCAACGAACTCATTGTCATACACGACGATCTGGATTTGGAGCCAGGGCGGCTGAGGATCAAGCTATCTGGTGGCCATGGGGGACACAACGGGATCAAATCCATCATAGAGGCACTCGGGACTCCAGAATTCATCCGATTGAAAATTGGAATCGGTCGGCCCGCGCCTGGTCAGAATTCTGCCGATTATGTATTGGAGCGGGTGACTCAGGATGAGATGGCCATCATTGAGCCTTGTCTGGGACGAGCTGTCGATGCATTGGAATGTTTGATTCACCGGGGAGCGGATGTCGCGATGAATCAGTTTAATATCAGAGAGAAGGTCGTGGACGAAGGGGAGGGGACGACATAAATGGGTCTTTGTTGCGGCATGATCGGGTTGCCGAACGTCGGCAAGACGACAGTTTTCAATGCATTGACCGGCAGCGGCGCCTTGGCGGCTAATTATCCGTTTGCAACAGTCGATCCGAACACCGGCATTGCCTTGGTCCCGGACGCTCGTCTCATTAAGCTAACCGAGATCTTCGCTTCGAAGAAAACCACCTACAGCACGCTGGAAGTGCGCGACATCGCCGGGCTCGTGGAAGGAGCCAGTAAAGGCGAAGGATTGGGCAATCAATTCCTCGGCCATATCCGTGAAGTCGATGCGTTGCTGCATGTGGTCCGTTGTTTCCAAGGCACCGATGTCGTCCATGTCAGCGGCGGGGTCGACCCGCTCCGGGATATCGGCGTGATCGAAACTGAACTGATGTTGTCCGATCTGGAGACGCTCGATCGGCGGAAGCAGAAAACCGAGAAAAAAGTGAGGGCTGGAGATAAAAAAGCTGCATTCGAAGTGGAGTTTCTCACCAGGCTCATCGGTCAGCTGGACAAAGGCGAATGGTTAGGCAACCTGCCCTACACGGCTGAGGAACGGGTCATCCTCACCGAATGTCAGCTGCTATCCGCCAAGCCGGTCCTCTTTCTTGCGAACGTATCCGAAGGGAAGAACGCGGATGACGCGATGGTCAAGACGGTGCGCGACTTTGCCGAGAAGCGTGGTGCCCGCGTCGTGACGATCTGCGGACAACTCGAAGCGGAACTTTCCTCGCTGCCGGACAGCGAGCGGGCGGACTTCCTGAAAGAACTCGGGCTGACCGAATCGGGGCTGGTCCGACTGACACGCGAAGCCTACACATTACTGGACTTGATTACCTTCTTCACTGCCGGCGAAGTCGAATCTCGCGCTTGGCCCATCCCTAAGGGGATGAAAGCACCACAAGCCGCCGGAAAAATCCACTCCGATATGGAACGCGGCTTCATCCGTGCCGAGGTCTACCACTACGATGACCTGCTGGCCTGTGGGTCGGAGGCGAAGGTGAAGGAGAAAGGGTTATTCCGCCTGGAAGGTAAGGATTACGTCATCAAAGAAGCAGATATCGTGTACTTCAGATTTAACGTGTAGCTTCCTGGCCCTGTTGTCGACCACGAAGAACTCGCGCTGAACCGGTTCCAGGACACGTGCCGTTCGTCTCTTACCCGTCGCCACCACACAATTCCGACCTGCAAGCTTCCCGACATCGGTCAGGGAGGCCCACGTCTTACAGCCAGATCCCCCCATAGGAGGGCGAACAGGGGCCCTTTGCCGAGTTGACCGGTGCCTTCATGTTAAGCGATCCTCTTGTCTTGCCGTTCTCGGTCGTCCTTCGGGGATATGTGTCCTAAGTTGTCACGATGCTCGACTCGCTTGCTAATGCGTTTGCGTGGGAAGGGATCGCCATCTATTGGGGAATCGGCCTGCTCTTTTTCGCGGCAGAATATTGGTGGCCCACGCGTCAGTTCCCGTATAGCCAGGTACTTGCGCAGGATGTAGCGGCCCTCACGACGTATCAGGTCTTCTTTGTTTTTGCCACACAGGTGACGAGTCGAATCCCATTTCCGCATTACTCCTACTGGCATTGGCGGGCGCTGCCGTTCGCTTTTAAGCTCGTAGTCTTCTTGCTCGTCCTCGACGGATTGGCCTACTGGATGCATCGGCTCTGGCATATGCCGTGGGTCTGGCCGATCCATCGCTGGCACCATTCGCCGACGGAGCTCTACTGGCTGGCCGGTATCCGGGCGAGTTTTCCGCAAGTCGTCCTCGCCAGCATTCCATATCTGCTGGCATTTCCGCTCCTCAAACCAGTGCCATCACTCTTCTTTCCACTTTATTCCTATCTGATGATCCTGACCAATAACTGGATGCATATGAACGTGACCTGGCAATCGAGAAAACTGGAGTGGTTCTTTGTCACGCCACGCTATCATCGGGTACATCACCTGAAAGAGATTGGAAGGGCCGGGGCAAATTTTGGGGTCTTGTTTACGATATGGGATCGGCTGTTCGGGACGCATGTTGATCCCGAGCAGGTGGAATCGACAGGGCTGTACGGCATTCAGGAAACCGTTCATCCGGTCCGCATGGCCATCGGGGTCTAAAGCGGAGAAGTTCTTCCTGATCAATTGCAACTCGCGATTTCTAAGTTATCCTCTCTCCGATGTTTTGAAGTTCACAAAGCTGTTAGCCTGGTAGTTTCTCCAACCGCCAGACATGTTCTGTCGCTGGGCACTTGCCCTTGAGCCCACCAGGGACATCCACACGGGCCAGCGGCGTGAGGGTGTAGGCGTCGCTGTAATGGCGATGGAGCTCATCGGGGGTGACGGAAAATGGAGGGCCTGGTACGACGGTCTGGTCGTACTCATAGCCAATGACGAGTTGGGGCGCCAAGGCTGTGAGGGATTTGAGATGCGCCGTGTACTGCGCTCGCATCGCTTCCGGTAGCGCAACCAGCGCGGCTCGGTCATAGACCGCGTCAACGGGACCAAGCATCTCGCGCGATAGGTCAAAGAGATCGCCCACGAAGATATCGATCTTCTCTCCGTGAAAGTGTTTGTGCTTTCCGACTTCTGAGATGGTTGGTTCCATGCCCAGCTCCGCAAAGAGCTGCGTCACAGCCAGTTCACTCAGTTCCGCACCAGCGACCGCATAGCCGCGAGACAGGAGCCAGCCGAGGTCGAGTGACTTCCCGCAGAGCGGCACAAACACACGACTGCCCGAAGCCACGTTTAGCAAAGGGAAATGAGCGATCAGTAGCGGGTTAACGTCGCGCTCGTGCCATCCAGTCTGGTTCGTCTGCCATCGGTTGTGCCAAAAGCTTGCATCCATGCGAATCCCTCAATGAGTGGCTACTCGGGGTGATGCCAGCGCCATCCTAAATGGCAGAGGCGAAGAGGGGGCAAATACGATGGGGGAGGGGAGTCTAGCCAGAGAATGGTCCATGACACCATTTCCTCATTCCGCCGCATATTGTTATTTGCCAGGAAACACCGCTGTGGGGTGTGACTGTTTTCTTAGGTATTGATCTAGAACAAATTGATTCAAAGAGCCAGCTAGATGAATTGCTAAGACGGCGTAATGACGGGGTACTTCTAGAACTGCATTTCCCTGCCCATGTCCCGCCAGTTCATTCCGAAGCGTTGCCAGCGATCCAAGTACTGTCTTGCTGACTGCCTTTGCTGAAGCTTCTGGGATATCATCCAAGAAGCTCTTCTCTCGGAACATCCGAAGCAGGTCTGTGATATCCCCACTATGCTGATTGAGCACGGTCTTTAACGTGCTCTCGAAGCTCTTGAATGCCTTTAAGATCACATCTTTAGTCTTTCCGTCTGAGAGGTCTTCACGAGCCTCTCGAAACTCATCGTGTGCACCCTCAAATCCTTTCTCTCTCAAGATATCTTCACCCTTTTGAATGATTTCAGCTTGAAAGAACTCAGCATCGATCTGAAAAAACCGTCCATCCGAAAGGCGCCAGGGGCATTCAAAGTCCATCATCGCTTCATTAACTTCTGCTTGGAAATGTTCCGCCTGACCCTTACCATAACCATGCTCCCCAAATGTGGACAGCTCTTCCGCAAACTGTTCAATTGTTTCAAGTGCGCATGAGGGATACCCTTTCATGAAGTACCCCTCAAGCCCTACTGCATCTTCTGTAGCACGTGCCTTAAGCTCTGGAAAGCCGAGAAGCCGCTTCAGCTTTAACTCGGTCTGCTCCGCAATGCTCGTTTGTGAAGTCCAACTGTCTGAGGGGTCTGGCTGGTACCAATATGTTTCATTGTATTTTTGTACCGTTAGCCATAAGCGCTGGCGCAAGCGGTCCTTCATTGTGACTCGAATGCGCTGTTCCACGAGTGCTTTCCCATGACGAATAGAGAAAGGTTGCATAATTCTGCCTCCGGTCTGGGTATCGATTGGGGAAGGCGATTTTAACAGAGTTCTGAATAGAAGAATAACGATTGCTCCTCGAACCTAGAGAACGGAACCAGGGGCGGATCTTATATCGTGCATCGCTGACTTGATTAATTTCTTTGTGAAACCGGCGCGCTTCCGGCAGGGAGAGGGAGTCGTGGGGCTACAAGCTGATCTGATAACGGGTGCTACGCCCGCTGCCAGTAGGTGCGAAGATACCTTTCTCCATCAATTCCTGTAAATCGCGCGTGGCTGTGGCTTTTGACGCGCCGGTGATGGTCATGTACTTTTTTGCGCTCATGCCACCTTCGAAGCCATCCGGGCCTTCTTCCAGCATACGGCGAAGAATCTGCATCTGCCGCTCGTTGAGCTGCTCCCGCCCCGGTTATATCAACTAATCGGCTCAGGAAAAGCATGAAACGTGAGCCGATTAGAGATGGGAATCGGCTCACTGCCAGGAAGTTCTCGCAATAGCAATGACTTATAGAGCACAGAGCCCACGCTCGAACGCAGTTTTCCAGCTCATGAGGCTGGGGTGGTGCTATCAATCGCCAACGTATTCAAACTGACTCAGCCGGTCATGTTGGTCGTTAGTCGTCGGCTCCAGCAGTTGGAGATCGAACACGGTCAGTGTGGTGACGCCGAAGCTTGCTTCCACCAGTCCACGGACCACGTATGGCCGGTTTGGAGAGAGCAGATGACAGCAGCGGCGGTAGGCCTCGGGGAACAGCGTGGCATCGTAAATGGCTGTGATGTCTTCCAGGGTGATGAATTCCATGGCCTGCCCGTGTTTCGTCTCAGCCGCCTTCTCGGTGATCAGCACACCGACCATGGTGATGCGCAGGCCGACGAACCGATGCATCTGGGAAGCAGGTACCGGTCGCAGCCGCTCGATCTGTTTGCGATAAAGGGTCAGGGGATGGCGGCTGGCAAGAAAGCCGAATGATTGGATCTCATGGGCTCGCTTCTGCGCAGCAGCATAGTCATCCGGGATCGGTAAGGGGCCGGTAGTGGCATCGCTTCCCGCGTACAACCGCCACATCAAGGCCGGCCTGGTGAGCTCACCGGCGATGGAGTCACAGCAGCCGGCGCGGACCAATGCTCTGGCCTGGGCCGGCTCAGGTTTCACACGCTGCAGAAAGTCCTGAAACGATCGGTACGGACCATTCTTTGTTCGCTCTTGGATAATTCTTGTGCCGAGTTCTTTCGGAATCGTCTTGATCTGCATCAAGCCCATCCGTAGCCGCTCACCTTCGCCGCGGTAAACCCACTCGCTGTCGTTGATATCCGGTAAAAGAATTGCCAGCCCCATGCGGCGAGCCTCCGAGACGTATGCGAAGGTCGAGTAAAATCCTCCTTGGTTGCTGATGACGGCGGCGATGAATTCTGCCGGATAGTGGGTTCGGAGATAGGCGGATTTGAACGAGACCTGCGCATAGCTGGCGGAATGGGGTTTGCAAAAGCTGTAGCCGGCGAAACTCATGATCATCTTCCAGATGTTCTCGATGGTCTCGGGCGATGCATTATTTCTTTCCGCTCCGTGGCAAAACTGCTCGTAGTAGTCTTGCAGTTGCCGTTGTTTATGTTTCTTGCTGATGACCTTACGCAGCTGATCCGCATCTTCGATAGAAAAATCAGCCAGCGCCATGGCCACCTTGGAGACGTCTTCCTGATACGTCATGATGCCGTGGGTCTCGTCCAGCACTCCTTGCAACGTGTGATGCCAGAATGCACAGGATCCTTCTTGCGCTCGGCGAATAAACTCTTCGACGAAGGCATTCGTGGCGGGTCTGACCAGCGATGAAACCATCACCAGATATTCGAAGACGTCCAGCTGTTTGCGGCGATGCGCGGGCATGCCGATCCATAGCTTCCTCAGCAAGAGACGGGTGGCGGGCGATTCGATATAGAAACAGCCGATCGTCTCGCCGCACCGGATCGCTTCTTGCGTGGCAGCATCCTCCAACGGATCCCAAGCCACGTAGTCGATTTGTCTGCCCGTATGTTCAGCAATGGCTGCGAGGGCGTCCCGGATCACAGCTAACGATCGGTTGCCCAAGATATCGATTTTGACGAGTCCTGCGTCTTCCGCTTGGTCCTTTTCCCACTGGATGACCGGCAAGCCCTTGGCGGTATATTCCACTGGCACGTAGCGCCTGATCTCGTCCGGTACGATGACAACCCCGCCGCAATGCATGGAAAGGTGACGAAAATGGTTCTGCGCTCGCAACGCCTGAGCCAAGATCTCAGGCCAGGGCACGTTCAATTTCAACGTCTGTGAGAGCCGACGGAGCCATTGCTCGATAGTCGGCGGAACGGAAAAATTCAGAACATCCTCCTGGCGCAGGATATGTGACGACATCTTGCTGATCTCTTCGGCCGGCATACCGTAGACCTTTGCCGTTTCGCGGATGGCGGCTCGGAAGCCGAGGCTGTTCTGATTCGCCACCATGGCGGCCTGACGCTCCCCATAGTGCGCGAACACCCAGTTCAACATGTCGTCGCGCTCGTCCCAGGGAAAGTCGATATCGATGTCCGGCGGGTCTTTCCGGCCCGGGTTGAGAAACCGCTCGAAGAAAAGATTGTGTTTGATCGGATCGACGTGGGTGATGTTGAGACAATAGGACACGATGGAGGCGGCGACCGATCCGCGGCCACATGTCCGGGGTGCCTGACGAACGATTTCCTCCACAACAAGGAAGTAATGCGCGAAACGTTTGACTCGAATGATGGCCAACTCCTTTTCAATCCGATCGCGGATCGTTTGTGAGACAGCCACGTATCGTTCACGCGCACCGGCATAGGTTTTGTCTTTGAGTGTCGTGAAGGCGTCGTCATCGGTGAGTCGGCGAAAAGCCGGAAAGATGGTATCCCCAAAACGCCAATCGCTGTGACAGGCTTCTGCAATGCGAAGGGTGTTTTCTACTGCTTCAGGGACATGTGGAAACTGAGAGGCCATGAGCGCGGGCGGTAGCAGCCATTGCCTAGACGCACAACAGGCGGTTTCGGGCAGTCGCGACAGCGTCGTATTGAGGGCAATGGCGCGCAACAGGCGATGCGTGGGAAAACCATCCGGGCTTGAAAAGTACACGCGATTAGTGGCGAGGGGTGGGAGCCCGATGCGGCGACTGAAGAGGAGCGCCCCATGCATGGCTGGTCCTGGGGTCAGCTCGACGTAGAGATCTTGCCGTGATTCTTTCTGCCAGGTTGCGAGTGCCATTTCGTCATCAGTCAAGATGATCAGACCATCACGATGGTGTGAAACCGATGCAAGAAAGTCGAACGAGTGATTGCCATGCCGCTCTGACAACAAGCGACAGAGATTTGCATAACCGTCCGGTGTTTTGGCCAGTAAGACTGCGCGATGATCGATGGTTGTCAGCTCGGCACCGAGAATCGGACGAAGGCCCTGTTGCTTCGCGTGCTCGACAAACCGGATCGCACCATACAATCCGTTTGTATCGGTCAAGGCCATAGCTGGCGACCCGTGTTGCCGTACCAAGGCACAGAGTTCCTCCAGAGACGAGACCCCGCGCATCGGTGAATAATCAGAATGGACATGGAGATGGATGAACTGAGGAGCCATCATGGCAACGTCCGCCCCCAGGACAAAGCGTGATCACCGAATTTCGCGCGAATATGATCGAGGGCCAGTGAAAGCCGGTGAGCGCGGGGAGGAATTCCGGCTTCCGATTCACTGAAGAGCGAAAGTTGCTGGACCGGTGGCTCCAGTTGACTAACCTCAAGCTTCAGGCGCGTGAGACGCACTCGGCGACGAAAACACCGGTAGAACAGGCGAGTGAGCACAGGCTGGAGATCGGCTTCCCAGTACGTGCTGTGAGGCAGCGTTTCTTGCGCCGCTTGCTCGACGTGGTCGCTGTGATGAACCGTCAGCAAGATGTGCCGGCACATGCGTTGTCGTTGCCGAAGTGTTGCACAAATCTGCTCCAATAGTTGGTACAGCCGTCCCAACAAGAAACGATCATCCACTTCATCTGGATCGAGATGAGTAGAGCGTTCAATGACTGGCTGTGCGATCGGTGAATGGACCGGAGAAGAATCGATTCCGAGGGCCCAATCGTGCAACAGGTTAGCAGGAGCCCCAAGAACGGCTTGCAGATGTGTTAATGAGACGGAGGCGATCGCACCCAGGGTACGGAGATTCAAATCCTCTAGTCGTTGTAAAACCCGTGAGGTGTGGACGCCATGGAGGCCGGGAAGCGATAGAGTCGGCAATGGTGCGAGAAACGATTGTTCGTCTCCGGAGTGGATTAATAACACTTGAGGCGGGTTCGTCAGTGTGGCTGCAGCCAGATGCGAGACCAGCTTATTCCCTGCCAGTCCGATTGTGCTGGGCCATCCCTGTTGGTGTGCCAGCATTCGACTGATGCGGGTTGCTGTATCGATGGGAGGTCCGAAGAGTCGAGTGGTGCCGGTGAGGTCTAAGAAGAGCGAGCCGGGCCTGATCGATTCCCAAACCGGTGCAAGGGAGGAGATGTGCCGTTGCAGCTCATGGTGGGCGGCGTGAGTCAATGATGAGTCCGGAGGGATCACCTGCAGGCCAGGACAGATCAGCCGTCCGAGGGCTATGGGCATGCCAGGCTGAAGACCTTCGCAAGACGCTTCAATAGAAATCTCTCGAATCAACGCACGTGGCGCATGGATTGGTGCGACGGCCACAGGTCTATTCCGCAGCGCACTGTCCGCAGCGCGAGCCAGCGTGATTCTAAAAGCAGGAATTTGTAAGCAGACGATATGGCGATCCATGGCATGTCAAATTCGTAACCAATGGTTGCACTCTGGCATTTTTCTGTCAATGCAGGGAAAGTCCTTATGAAGCTGTCGGTCAGATCACACGCTCACGTTCACGATGTACGTGAAGAACCTCGACCGTTAGATTACGCTCCGTGATTCATTGACAGCGTAAGAAATCCTGTGTTACGGTCCACCGTTCTTTACGCCAAATAGGCGCCCTACACCTCGCTCCCGGCTGGTTCGGGGGCCTTTGTCCAGGAGGATTGCTGCATGGAGCTCTACGAGTCTCTCTTTATTATTCGTCCGTCTGTCTCCGACGAGGAAACGAAGACGCTCATCGACAAGATGAAAAGCGTCGCCGACAAGACCGGCGCACAATTCATCAAAGCCGAGAATTTAGGAAAGAAAAAACTCGCTTACGAAGTGCGTCGCGAGCGGAAGGGGACCTACGCCTATTTCTACTTTAAGGCGCCGAACAACACCGTTGGTGAACTCGAACGGGCCTATCGATTGGAAGACAACATCATCAAATTTCTGACGATCCATCACGAGAAACCCTTGGTGGAACGGCATCCGGTAGAAGCCTCAGCGCAGGAGTCCGACGGTGGCCGGGTTTAACAAAGTCATCCTGATGGGGAACCTCACCCGGAATCCTGAGCTCCGGTATACGCCTAGCGGGACCCCGGTGGCGAGTTTTGGCTTGGCAGTGAGCCGTCGGTTTAAGCAGGGTGATGACTTGAAGGAAGAAGTGTGTTTTGTTGATATCGTCGTATTCGGCAAGCAGGCGGAACATTGTGGGCAGTATCTCAGTAAAGGCAACGGGGCAATCGTCGAAGGTCGGTTGCAGCAACGCCGATGGGAAACTGAAGATGGGCAAAAGCGCAGCAAGCACGAGGTGGTTGCACAGACTGTGACGTTCATGCCCAAGCGCCAAGAAAGTGGTCCCAGTGCCGAATCTCCAGTGCATGACGAGCCTGGCTATGAAATGGGTGAAGAAGGTTAACGGCAGGAGCATGAGGAGGCAGTAATGGATCGAGGTGAAAACGAACGTGGCGGGGGGCGATTGTTTCAGCGGAGGCGTCCCTGCAGATTTTGTTTGGAAAAGGCGCCGATTGATTTCAAGGACGCCGGTCTGCTCAGAAGTTTTTTGTCGGAGCGCGGACGCATTGTTCCACGCCGCATTTCCGGGAATTGCATGCGTCATCAGCGTGAACTGACGGTGGCCGTCAAGCGGGCTCGGCATATCGCTATCATTAGCTTTGCCGAGGAGCGATAACGAACGTGAGAGGCGATTTCGATGCATCGGGATGGGACAGCGGCACGCTGTCGAGGGTAACCATGGATGTGTTGATACCGAAAATCGCAGACATCACGGCAGAGGGGCTCTCGTTGTCGGGAGATTTGACGGGTGAAGAGTTGGCACTAACGGATGCGGATGTGTGCATTCGAGGGCCCTTGGCGATCGGACTTGATCTTCGCGCGGTTGATCGCACGATCTGCGTGACTGGAGTGGTGGAAGGAACGGCGATCCGTCAATGTGTGCGCTGCCTCAAGGATTTTGACGAGCCGATGGCCTTTTCTCTCCATGTGGCCTATGAGCGTGAAGCAAAGTCGAAGACGACGGCGACTGCCGCAAAGCGAACCGATTCACGGCATAGAAAAGAGACGCCGGCGCTTGAGGCCGAGCCTGAAGAGCAGAATGATGATCTGTATTACTACGTGGGCGATCATCTGGAACTGGCGCCGATGTTGCGGGAGCAATTGATTCTTGCTTCGCCGATGCACCCGCTGTGTTCCGAGGAATGTCTCGGCCTCTGTCCTCGTTGTGGGAAAGATTTGAATGAAGGTCCGTGTCGTTGTAGTGAAGAGCAGACGGGAAACCCGTTTCAGGTGTTGCGGACGATGAAAGAAAAGCTGAGGGGCCCCGGTGAGCGCTGAAGGGTGGTCCGAATCGAACAGAAGAAGGAGTCATCATGCCCAATCCTAAACATAAACATTCACGGGCAAGGCGCGACAAGCGTCGTACCCAAAAGCTGCGTATGACCCCTCCGGGGATGGCGGTGTGCCCACAGTGCCACGAGATGAAGCTGCCGCATTATACCTGTTTGAACTGTGGGACCTATAAAGGCAAGGCCGTCATTCAGGTCGAAGAGGCGTGAGCAGGTTGTCCAATTTGGTCCATGCCGCGAGTTTCCCAGCACGTCTGACGTGAGCCCAGGGGGCGACGCGTGTTCAGCCAGTCTTTCCAATACCATCCGTGAGTACACCATCTCGCATGACGATCGCGCTCGACGCGGTGGGAGGGGATCATGGCCCCGCACCGTGTGTCGAGGGTGCTCTTCAGGCGGTGAAAGAGTTTGACGTCGAGGTCATTCTCGTCGGTGACGAAACAACCCTAAAACAGGAATGTGAGCGTCAGTCCAGTCACGATTCACGCCTCACCATTCGGCATGCGTCTCAGGTCGTCGGAATGCATGAGTCGCCGGCCGCCGTCGCTCGGAAGAAGCGGGACTCGTCGATTTGGGTGGCGACTGAGTTGGTCAAGAACGGCTATGCCCACGGGGTCGTGAGCCCCGGGAACACCGGGGCAAGCATGGTGGCGTCGTTCTTCGTGTTAGGACTGACGAAGGGGGTGGAGCGGCCGGCGATTGCCACCAGTCTGCCGACGCTGGGTGGGGAAGCGATCATGCTCGATGTGGGGGCCAACGTCGACTGCACCGCCAAGCATCTCGAACAATTCGCCGTGATGGGCCATGAGTATGGGAAGCATCTGCTCGGAAAACCGAATCCCCGTGTCGGTCTGCTGAGTATCGGAGAAGAAGACAGCAAGGGCAACGAAGTCACCAAAGAAGCGTTCAAGCTCCTCAAAGGCAGTTCGATGAATTTTGTGGGGAATGTCGAGGGGCGTGATGTGTATAGCGGCGTTGCCGATATTGTCGTCTGCGATGGGTTTATCGGGAACGTCGCCTTGAAGATTTCCGAAGGCGTGGCTGAGATGATTAAGAAGCTGTTGCTCAAGGAGATCGCAGGCAGTTTCATCGGTCGCCTCGCGTATCCGTTGATGGCCGGGCCGTTGATGAATCTGAAACGGAAAACGGACTATGCAGAGTTCGGCGGTGCTCCATTATTGGGCGTCAACGGAATTACGATGATTTGCCATGGCCGATCATCGGCAAAGGCTATTAAGAACGCGATTCGACGAGCCAAGCGCATGGCGGAAGGCCGTGTGCACGAGCTGATTCAACGGGACATTGAAGAGAGTCAATCTCAGCCGATGGTAGAAGAGAAACCATGAAAGCCTGCATTGCGGGGATCGGCTCCTATGTACCTGCTAGAGTGCTGACGAATGCAGATCTTGAACGTATGGTGGCGACGTCTGATGAATGGATTCGAGAACGGACCGGAATCCGAGAGCGGCGGATTGCAGCCACCGGAGAAGCCTGTTCGGATTTGGCGGTTCAGGCCGGGAAACGGGCGTTGACGGCGGCGGGTCTGGCGGCAACCGATCTCGACATGATTTTGGTGGCCACCTGTACGGGTGATTATCCGCTCCCTGCCACGGCCTGTCTCGTCCAGTATCAACTCGGTGCGACCAAAGCCGCGGCGTGCGATCTGTCGGCCGCCTGCTGTGGATTTGTCTACGCGCTCTCGGTAGCAGATGCGTACATTAAAACGGGAATGCGTCATGTCTTGGTCATTGGATCAGAGGTGATGTCTGCCATTACCGATTGGACTGACCGGAACACCTGCGTGCTGTTTGGGGATGGGGCTGGTGCGGCCGTCGTCAGTGCCAGCGATGGAGAACGAGGGATCCTCTCGACTCACCTTCGCTCCGACGGGACGCTCTGCGAGCTGATCATGGTGCCGGGAGGAGGCTCACATACTCCACCCTCCGAAAAAGTGATCGACGAGCGACTGCAGTACATCAAGATGAAAGGGAACGAGACGTTCAAAGTTGCCGTACGCAGCTTGGAAGAGATCGCCCGTTCGACACTGGCAGCGAATCATCTTCGTGTGGAAGATATCGATCTCTATGTGCCCCACCAGGCCAATATTCGGATTCTCAAGGCGGTGATGGAACGGCTCAGCCTTCCGATCGAAAAGGTTATGCTGAACGTGGATCGATATGGAAATACTTCAGCCGCCTCTATTCCGATCGCACTCGATGAAGCGGTGCGTGAGGGGCGTATCAAGGATGGCTCGTTGGTGCTGCTTGGGGCGTTTGGAGCAGGATTAACATGGGCCTCTGCGGTCATCCGATGGTAGAGAATGACCAGGTCATGATCCAGGACTATTCCAAGGTGGCCACACTCGTGATTGCGGGAAGGCGGCGGCTTATGACAACTTTTCTCGTTGACTTTACACAGAATTTCGAAGATATCTAACGCCCCATGGCTCTAGGAATCGGACTTGTTTTCCCTGGACAGGGTTCCCAGTCGGTCGGGATGGGGAAGGCGCTCTATGACGCGCATCCCTCATTGAAGTCCGTCTATGATGAGGCCTCTTCAGTCTTGGGGTATGATGTCGCCGAGTTGTGTTTCAGTGGACCTGCTGAGCGACTCAATCTGACGGAATTCACCCAGCCGGCCTTGCTCGTGAGCAGTGTGGCGGCGTTGAAACTGTTTGAGCCGGTTGGGGTCAAGCCGGTCGCGGTGGCGGGTCATAGTTTGGGTGAATATTCAGCGTTGGTTGCGGCAGGCGGCTTATCCTTTCGTGATGCCGTCGGTCTGGTTCAGAAGCGGGGACGCTACATGTCCGAAGCCGTGGCTAAAGGAACGGGTCTCGTTGCGGCTCTGTTGGGTTTAACCGCCGAGGTTGTCAAGGAAGTCTGCCGCATGGCATCGTCCGTCGGGGTCGTCGCGGCAGCAAACTTTAACTCTCCGGGACAGGTCGTGATTGCTGGTGAACGGGCAGCGGTAGAGCGGGCGATCGAATTGGCCAAAGCACAAGGCTGTAAAAAGGCCATCCCCTTGCCGGTCAGTGTGCCGGTTCATACCCCGTTGATGCAGCAAGCAGCTGATCGATTGGCGAAGGATTTCTCCATCGTTCGGTGGTCGGACCTAAGCGCTCCTTTGGTAAATAATGCAGAGGCGAAAGCGATCAGTCGGGCACAGGAGATCCAAGCGTCGTTGGTTCGTCAGCTACCCTCTTCTGTGCTGTGGGAGGACACCGTGCAGACGATGGGAAGGATGGGCGTCACGACGTTTGTCGAAATCGGCCCTGGCACCGTATTGACTGGATTGATCAGACGAATTCTGCCTGAGGCGAAACTGTTGAATGTGAATGATCCGAAGTCGCTTGAAACCACGTTGCAAAGTTTGAAAGTATGAAAGTTCGCCCGAGGGTGATACCTTTGCACATTCAAGGTTTCCAACTTTCGCACGTTTTTCGGGGGTATTAATGTCATTACAAGGAAAAACAGCTATTGTCACCGGCGCTGCACAAGGTATCGGCAAGGCCATTGCCGAATGCCTTGCTCAAGCGGGGGCCGACATTGCCGTGGCCGATCTTGATCCCGGTCGCTCCGTGGAAACGGTCGCCTCCGTCGAGAAGCTCGGGCGGAAGGCTCTGAACATCAAAGTCAACGTGGCCGACGCCAATGAAACCAAGGCGATGGTCGAGCAAGTCATGAAGGCCTGGGGCAAGGTGGATATCCTCGTCAACAATGCCGGTATCACGCGCGATGGCTTGTTGTTACGGATGAAGGAAGAAGATTGGAATCTGGTGCTTCAGATCAACTTGAACGGGACGTTTAACTGCACGAAGGCGGTCTTGCAGCCGATGACCAAGCAACGGTATGGTCGCATCGTCAACATCGCCTCGATCGTTGGGGTCATTGGGAATGCGGGGCAGGCCAATTACTCGGCTTCGAAGGCGGCGGTGATCGGATTTACAAAAACCGTCGGGCGGGAATATGCCAGTCGCAACGTCACGGTGAATGCGGTGGCGCCTGGTTTCATCGACACGGCCATGACCCATGGACTACCCGCTGATGTGAAGGATACATTGCTGAAACAAATCCCCTTGGGTCGATTGGGTACGCCGGCGGATATTGCGGCGGCCGTGCGGTTTTTGGTGTCTGAGGATGCGGCCTACATTACCGGTCATGTCTTGCACGTGAACGGTGGGATGTTGATGGTATAAGCACGTCGAATCGTTTGAATGTACGCGCGTCACAGATCCCCATGTGGCGGTGCAGCGGGAGTCATACTGGGGAAGGAGGTAGTCATAGCGATGGCAACTGTTGATGAGCGAGTCAAGAAGATTATTGCTGAGCAACTCGGGGTGGAAGAGGATGAGGTGACGCCGGAAGCCTCCTTCGTTGAAGATCTTGGTGCTGATTCGCTCGATACCGTCGAGCTGGTCATGGCATTGGAGGAAGAGTTCTCGATCGAAATTCCCGATGAGGATGCAGAAAAGATTCTGACCGTTGGGAAGGCGCTAGACTACATCAAGGAAAAGTCCTAAGTATGTCGGCAGGAAGATCTGATCAGGTAACACGTCGTGTGGTGGTTACCGGTCTTGGGCTCGTGACGCCGCTAGGCACGGGTGTCGAGAAGACCTGGAAGGCGATCTGTGCCGGTGAGTCCGGGATCGGCCGGATCACCAGATTTGACCCAACGGGATATGATGCCCAAATTGCGGGTGAGGTGAAAGACTTCGATCCGGCTCAGTTCATCGAAAAAAAAGAAATCAAAAAGATGGATACGTTCATCCACTACGCCGTGGGCGCCGCCCAGTTGGCGGTGAATGATGCTGGCCTCAAGGTCGCGCCGGAAGAGGCTACGAAGGTCGGCGTGTACATCGGCTCTGGGATCGGCGGGCTCGGGTCGATCGAGCACTATCATGATGTGCTCAGAGCCAAGGGGCCGGGTCGAGTCTCACCGTTTTTTATTCCAATGACCATCATCAATTTGGCGTCCGGGCAGGTGGCGATTCGGATCGGAGCCAAGGGGCCGAACTCGTGTGCGGTGACGGCTTGCGCCACGGGCAATCATTGCATCGGGGATGCGTACCGCCTGATTCAGCGAGGTGATGCCGATGTCATGGTGGCCGGTGGGGCGGAAGCGGCGGTCACTCCCTTGGGTGTGGCGGGTTTTGCCGCAGCCAAGGCGTTGTCGTTCCGGAATGACGAGCCGACGAAGGCGAGCCGTCCATTCGACAAGGACCGTGATGGATTTGTGCTGGGCGAGGGTGCGGGGGTCGTGGTGATTGAGGAGCTGGAACATGCTCTTCGGCGTGGAGTCCGAATTTACGGCGAGATCATTGGGTATGGGATGAACAGCGACGCGTACCACATTACGGCGCCACCAGAAGAGGGTGAGGGGGCTGTCCGTTGCATGGAACTTGCGCTCAACGATGCCGGAATCAATCGCGATCAGATCGGGTATATCAATGCGCATGGTACGTCGACGATGGCCGATGCCATTGAGACTCGAGCGATCAAACGGGTATTCGGCGAACAGGCGTTTCGCATTCCAGTCAGCTCGACCAAGTCTATGACCGGGCATCTCCTTGGAGCTGCCGGTGGGATTGAGGCCGTGTTCAGTCTTCTGGCGCTATTTCATGGTGTGCTTCCTCCCACGATCAATCTGGATCATCCAGATCCGGCCTGTGATTTGGATTATGTTCCCAATAAGGCACGACCGTCCGCCATTAAAACGGCGTTATCGAATTCCTTTGGATTTGGTGGAGTGAACGCCTGTTTGATCTTCACGAGACTGGACGCGTAGTGCGCGTGTCACGATGACGTCGGCTTCTTCAGCCGATTCTTCTCCTGCCATATCAAGCTATCGATTCACAAATCCGAGCTTCTTGTTCGAGGCGTTGACCCACAAATCGTATGTGAATGAGCGTCGAGATTCTGGTCGAAAGCATAATGAGCGGCTTGAGTTTTTGGGGGATGCCGTGTTGTCGCTCATCATGAGCGATTATCTTGCGAGGCGATACCCCGAATTGAGTGAAGGGGCCCTCTCAAAGCTCAAAGCGAACCTCGTGAGCGAAGCGCCCTTGGCCAATGCCGCGAGACGGCTGAACCTCGGGGCCAGACTGAAACTTGGTCGTGGCGAAGAACTTTCCAATGGGCGCGACAAGTCCTCACTGCTAGCGGATGCGTTGGAGGCCGTGATTGCGGCGGTCTATCTTGATGGAGGGTTTGAGGCGAGTCGAAACTTCACCATTGAGGCCCTGACCGATGAGCTGCGTCACCTCGATGTCCTGCAAGAACAACCTGGAGGAGATGACTACAAGACGCGGTTCCAGGAATGGTGCCAAAAACGGTATGAATCGCTGCCTCGGTATGTGATCGTACGCGAAACCGGGCCGGATCACCAAAAGGTATTTGAAGTGGAAGTGCAGGCGAATGACAGAGTGTTTGGAATTGGCCGAGGACACAGCAAGAAGGAAGCGGAACAGGAGGCGGCGCAACGAGCGCTGGAGGAGGCTGAACGTTGAGTCCGTCCGTGTTACAATAACCCGTCCTTGTTTTGGAATTGTATAGGAGGTCGGTAATGTTGAAGCAAGCTGGATGGCCCATGCTGATGGGGATGTTGGTTGGGGTGGCTCTGTCGGTTTCAGGGGTCGGGTCGGTTGCAGCCGCTGATACAACAACGAACTCAAAGGCAGAGGCACCGAAAGGGCCACGGGCGATCATCAAGACGAAATTCGGCGATATTGAAATCAAGTTTTATTCGGATGTCGCGCCAAAGCATGTGGAGAATTTTACCAAGCTCGCGAAATCAGGATTTTACAATGGGACGATTTTCCACCGAGTCATTCCCGGCTTCATGATCCAAGGTGGTGACCCCAATACGAAAGACTCATTCAAAAAGGATACCTATGGACAGGGTGGTCCTGGCCATACAGTTAAAGCGGAGTTCAGCGACATCCCCCACAAACGCGGCATTGTCTCTATGGCCAGGGCAGCTGATCCGGATACGGCAGGTTCCCAGTTCTTCATCGTCGTCGAGGACTCGCGATTCTTAGATCGCAAGTACTCCGTGTTTGGCGAAGTGACGAAGGGCATTGGGGTGGCCGACAAGATCGTCAACCTGGCGCGCGATGAGCGGGATAATCCGAAAGAACGTGTGGAAATGACGGTCACGATTGTGGAGTAGGTTCGTATTGATTTTTGACTAGCCACTCATATCAAACAGCTCTTGCACCGACAAATGTGGATACGGCTGTCTGATTGGATTCGGTACGGTCGGTTAATCTCGATGATGGTGGCAGTCGGGACCGTGGGTGTGTGCGTCAGGATTTGATGGAGGCCTGAACGATTGGCCTGGAAGAAAGATGTGTCCCGGCTCATGCTCCCTCTTCAGGTGATCGGCGATCTCCGGATGGTGCGTTTTGACATAACCGATCAGCCCTCCAAGAAACCGGCTGGACTGAAAATCATTTCCTGAAAACGTCGAGGCGAACCGGTCGATCCGATCCAGGACTGCCGGCGCATCCGATGAATCTGCGATCTGCTCTGGGTTCTGCTTGCTGAACGTTTCGTACTCTTTCCGGAGGTGTTCGGCGAACACCGGCATGGGAGCTGCGGGAATATGCAGCGGACTGAGTGTGCGACGGAGCGCCTGAAGCGCCGTAATGACCTCGGCGTCCTGGCCATCTCGGCGCCCTTCAAAATAGCTGAAGATGACGACCTCGATCAGGTTGAACAACGCGACGGCTTTCTGCCCTCCCGATTCATCTAACTCTCGATAAAACTCCCGCCGAACGGGCAAGAACTGCTCACTGAGTCGTTTCTGCTGATAATCACTTCCCGTATCGAGATAGGCACAATCACTGGGACAGGAAATCCGTGTCATGCGATGTTCTCCACAGCAGGGGCTGCAGATTAATCCTTCGAGGGCAGGGCACGGGCGCTTGCCCTTTCGGTTGTGACAATAGGCACAGGAGCTCATTTCTTCGTTCCTTCCACTCCGGGCTTGGGAGGCGGAGGAATGAATCCGTAGTCGGCCAGTGTACGCTTTCCATCTTTGGGCTTGGATCCTGACGGGGTTTCAAGCCCATTCATCTCGGCGGCATGCATGTAGTGGTAGGGCACCAGGATCAAGTTATTCGCGCGGTCTATCCCGATGTCAGCCGGGGCGGGGAGGTATTCGGCAATAACTTGGAAGCGATGGTCTCTGGTCATGCGCCAAATCTTGCCCTTTGTAAAATCAGACACGTACATGTTACCCCATTGATCGAAATCCACTCCGCTCAGGTTTTGAAAGCGACTGGTGAAAAATCCGTTCGATTCGAGTTCGCTCAATTGTCCATCAGGCGTGATTTCAAGGATCTTTCCCTTCTCCCAGCTCACGGTGATGAGATGATTCGTTTTGGGGTGAATCGCGATTCCTGCGGGGCCCGCAAGCCGGTCGTCGTGAATTAGCAGGTCAACCCGGTGATTATCTGATGGGGTGATACGGTAAATCGAATTAGCCGTCTGGTCTGAGGCGTAGAGGAGGCCGGTCGGTGACGCGGCAACGTCGGTCAGCGAAACCTGTCCGTGGGGCTGGGAGGGAAACGAGACGGTGGCCAAAAGTTTTCCCGTCGTCTTATCGAAGCCTTTCAGCTGATCAAGATCGGCAATGTAGAGCATTGACCCAATCAAGGCCATTCCCTTCGGGGCGTGCAGCAGCACATCCGAGACACCGCCTTGGATAAACTTGAGGTTGGTGATCTTGCCTTCCGTGTCGAGTTTCGTGATGAAGCCGTTGTTGTCTCTCGCGTCCGGCTCGCCGTTGATGTTGGAAATGAAATAGTCTTTCCCTGACGGGTCGCCGACAAAGCTATTCGGTGACTCCAGGCCGATGATTTGGGCGGCTTCGCTGTAAGCCGTCAAGCCTAGCGCGAGGACAGCAGCCGATAATATGTGGCGATAGAATGTGACGAACAAAGGTGGGTTGTCCAGGTTGTGAGCAGTGATGATCGTACCGGAGGGGCAAAGAGCCTGTCAAGAAAGAGTGCTGTAGGATAAAGGCAAGGAGCGGCGATGGCAAAGCGTTGACTTGCATAAAATTCCCCTGCTAAGTTGCGGAAATTAACCTACTTGAATGGTTAGAGGGAGGGGGGATCGTGGCCGCACAATTGATTGATGGAAAAGCGCTCGCTCAGCAAGTACGCGATCGTCTAGCGAAAGAATCGGCGGACCTGTTCGCCAAAAAATCGATGAAACCTGGTCTTGCGACCATTTTGGTGGGCGATGATCCCGCCTCGCATGTGTATGTTCGAAACAAACAAAAGGCCTGCGAATTGGCAGGCATCTATGTCGACGATTACAAACTCCCGGCGAACACGACGCAGGCCGAGTTATTGGCGCTGATCGACAAAAAGAATACTGACCCCAACATCCATGGAATTCTGGTTCAGCTCCCGTTGCCCAAACATATCGACAGCAAGGTCATTCTGGAGGCCGTCTCGCCGCTCAAGGATGCCGATGGGTTTCATCCCTACAACTTCGGCCGGCTGGTGGAAGGCCATCCAGTATTCGAGGCCTGTACTCCTAAAGGCGTCATCAAGATGATTGAATCAACCGGTATTACGATTGAAGGAAAACGGGCGGTTGTGCTGGGACGGAGCAATATTGTCGGGAAGCCGTTGGCGCTCATGCTTCTTCAACGGAACGCGACGGTGACGATCTGTCATTCAAAAACCCGTGACCTTCCAGCGGTGTGTCGTGAGGCGGAGTTGCTGCTTGTGGCGATCGGAAAGGCGAAGTTTGTGACGGCCGACATGGTGCGCGAGGGTGCAGTCGTCATTGATGTGGGGACCAACAAGACGCCTGAGGGTAAGCTGTGCGGAGACGTCGATTTTGAACCAGTCAGCCAGAAGGCCGGCTGGATTAGCCCTGTTCCTGGTGGAGTCGGCCCGATGACCATCGCGATGCTGTTGGAAAATACGGTGGAGTCCGCCAAGAGAGCAGCAGGATTGCTATGAGGGGCTATCCATGAGTCGAGAGCCACAGCGCCTAATCGATGTTCTCAACCGAGGAACGTTTGCTGTCACGGTTGAATATAACCCCCCTAAAGGGACGAACATCTCGTCCGTGCTGGAAAATGCCAAACAACTGGTGGGACGTGTCCATGGAGTGAACGTCACCGATAATACCGCCGCCGTGGTGCGTGCGGGCTCACTTCCGGTCTGTCGCCTGCTCTATGAGTTGGGGCACGATCCCGTGATGCAGTTGACCTGTCGCGATCGTAATCGGATCGCCATGCAGTCGGATCTGATGGGCGCGCATATGCTTGGGATTCGCAATATTCTGTGTCTCACGGGCGATTATCCGACGGTCGGTGACCACAAAGAAGCGAAGCCGGTCTACGACCTCGATTCCGTTCAGGTGATGCAACTCGTCCGAGGGTTGAACAACGGCAAGGACATGGTTGGCAATAAACTAGATGGGTCCACAGCGTTCACCATCGGCGCGGCCGTTACACCGGAGGCCGATCTGGTCGGGCCGGTGCTGGCGAAGTTTGAAGTGAAAGTGAAAGCCGGCGCCCAGTTCTTTCAGACCCAGGCGGTCTATCATCCCGATGTCTTCGCCAGTTTCATGAAACAGGTGCGGCCGTTCAACGTGAAGGTCTTGGCGGGTATCCTGTTGCTGCGTAATGCGAAGATGGCGGAATTTATGAACGCCAACATCCCCGGCATGTCGGTGCCAAGCGAGATGATCGACGAGCTCAAAGCTGCCGGGGAGAAGACTGAAGACGTTGGAGTCGACATCGCCGTACGGACGATCAAGGCGGTTCGGCCACACTGCGACGGTGTACATATTATGGCGATCAAAGCCACGCATCGGTTGGCCGAGATCATCACCAAAGCCGAATTGGACTGATGACGATTCTCGATTTTCAGCAGTACAAGCGAGATCGGAAAAAGGTTGCCGTCGTGACGGCCTATGATGCGCTGTTTGCACGTATTGTCGAGCAAGCGGGGATCCGGGTGATGCTGGTGGGGGATTCGCTGGGCATGGTCATCCAGGGAAAACCCAATACGCTGACGGTGACGATGGAGGACATGCTGTATCACACCAAACTGGTCGCCAGCGTGGTGCAGCGAGCTTTGGTGATTGCGGACATGCCGTTCATGTCCTATCAGGCCAGCACAGAGGAGGCCTTGCGCAATGCGGGCCGATTGCTGCAAGCCGGTGCCACTGCTGTGAAGCTGGAGGGGGGTGCCGTGATGGCAGATCGAATCAACGCCATGACGAGTGTTGGGATTCCTGTCATGGGCCACCTGGGTATGACGCCGCAATCAGTCTATGCATTGGGCGGATATAAGGTCCAAGGCAAAGCCGACGATCAAGCCTCCAGATTGCTTCAGGATGCAAAGGCCATCGAAGCTGCCGGAGCCTTCGCGCTTGTTCTGGAAGCGATACCTGCCGATTTGGCCAAAAAGATCACTCAAGCTCTTTCAATCTCGACCATCGGGATAGGGGCCGGGCCTCACTGCGATGGCCAAGTGCTTGTGCTCTATGATCTCCTTGGACTCTTTGATGCGTTCACCCCGAAATTCGTGAAGACCTACGCTCACCTGAAAACCGACACCCTCCAAGCACTGAGCCGTTATAAGGAAGAAGTGGAACAGGGCAAGTTTCCGAGCGACTCCGAGAGCTACCACTAGCCCAAGCCCATTGTTCCTCAGCTCGCCAGAACCTGTTTACTCGTCAGACGTTGCAAAGCCCATCTGATACACTTCTGGAGACGTCAACAGATGCGGTGAGGCCCCGGTCATGGACTGGTTCGATCGGCTGACGAGTCGAGAAATTCGTCAATTTATCCTCGATCACAATCTGTTTTTCCCACTCGCGTTCGTCGTGCGGCTTGTGGTGATGACTGGCATCGAATGGATCCGGCCTGCCAGACAGGTGAATTATCGGAAAGTCTTGGGGCGGGATATTCTCCTCATCTCGATTTACTGGTTTGGAATGGTGCCGATCTCGGAATATATCGACCGATTGATCGCGGTCAGGCCGAATTTGCCAGTAGTGATTCTCCAACTGCCTTTGCCGGTGCGGGTGCTGTGCTAATGAAATGGACCCAGCCTTCTTCCCCAACAAGCCTCTTCGGAGGCAAGATGGGTGCTATCGAGCGCGCAACGCACACTCATCGTCAGAACGAAGGGAGGGCTATTATGCACATCACAACATTAGGGATCGATGTGGCAAAGCAGGTGTTTCAGTTGCACGGGGTGGATGCCCGAGGACGCGCCGTATTCAGCCGACGCCTCAAGCGCGATCAGTTCTTCCACACGGTAGCGAGTCTGCCGCCCTGCGTCATCGGGATGGAGGCGTGCGGGAGTGCGCAGCCTGGGGGCGCGCGTTTGAACAGCTCGGGCATACGGTCAAGCTGATGCACCCGAAGTACGTCAAGCCCTATGTCAAGACGAACAAGAATGATCGTCGCGATGCGGAAGCGATCTGCGAAGCGGTGAGTCGGCCCACCATGCGCGGTGTCTCGATCAAGACGGTGGAGCAAGCCGACCTGCAGGCTGTGCACCGCACGCGATCGCTCTTCGTGAAACATCGGACCGCTGTCATCAATCAGATTCGGGGTTTGTTGGCCGAGTATGGATTGGTAATTGGACAATCCCCGGAGAAGGTCCGGCCTGCCCTCGTCCGGTTTCTGGATGACCCGGCGTCGGGATTGACCGCCTTGGCCCGGGAGACCTTCGCCGAGTTGTACGCACAACTGACGGAGCTCGACGCGCGCATTGAGCGGGTGACGCACCGGGTCGAATGCCTATTCCGGGCGCACCCGGTCTGCCAGAAGCTGGCGGCGGTACCGGGGATTGGTCCGCTGACGGCTACGGCGCTGGTGGCGACCGTCGGTCGACCTCACGCATTTCACAACGGCCGGCATCTGGCGGCTTGGTTAGGGCTGGTGCCTCGGCAATATTCCAGTGGGGGCAAGGAGCGGTTGGGCGGGATTTCGAAACACGGCAGTCGGTACGTGCGGACCCTGCTGATTCATGGGGCGCGCGCCGTCGTCCAACGAGCGGAGCGGCGAACCGATAGGCAGGGACGGTGGCTATGCGCACTCCAACACCGCAAAGGCACCAATGTGGCTGCGGTCGCCTTAGCCAACAAAAATGCCCGAGTGATCTGGGCCTTGTTGGCTCATGATGAGGCGTATCGATCACCTGCTTAGAGGCAGGACAGGTCGCGACGGTCTTTAGGAGGAGAGGAGGGCCGCATCCCCTCACAAGGATTCACACCACGGAGTGCAACGCGGACGATCCGTGATGACACCAGAGGGACACCTAGCGCGTTCAGACCCTGGACAAATTGTCGGCCCAACCAAGGCCGTTGTGCTAATAAGGAGAACGCGCGCGTAGTTCATCAAGGCCCGGACACAGCTGTGGTCCACCGAGAGGCCGAATATATACACGCAGCCCTGTGTTACCTGGTGCATCGCGTGACACGCCGTCGTTGCAGCGAAGGCTGGGTCCATATATATTTTGTGATCGCTGACCTCGGCCACTACTGGATCCATCGATTGATGCATCACAGATATGTCTGGCGCATTCATAAATGGCATCACTCGCCCAGTCAGATGTATTGGCTGGCTGGGTTTCGAGCGACGATTCCTCAGGACGTGATCGTCAACCTCCCGTACCTCTTTGCTTATTCGTTCCTCGGGTTGTCGCCCTGGTGGATGGAACTAACCATAGGTCTCTTCAACAATCTTCAGAACGATTGGATGCATATCAATGTCACATGGCGATCCAATTGGCTCGAATGGCTGATCGTGACCCCGCGCTATCACCACATTCACCACAGCGATAGGCCTGAGCACTACATGGCCAATCTTGCTGCGTTGTTTACCGTCTGGGACCGCTTGTTTGGGACCTATGTGGATCCGGAGTCAGTGAAGGGAGAGCTTTCGTTCGGGATTGGAGAGGAGGTGCCACCTCTACGCCTTGTATTGGGTGTCTAGAACATGTACGTGAGCCTACGCTCTGCGCACTGTATCCACGCAGTTCACCTGAAGCACCGGCCGGTCTTCCAGTCGAATCGTCGTCAGCGGCCGCCTCCCTCTATCCTTCACATCCTGGGGTACCACTATAGGAAGAGAGCCTTGTCTGTAACGTATGGCGCATTGGCTGTGCAGGCGTCACTTGCTCAGACAGTACAGGCTATCGGACCTCCTTTGCTGGCAGTCTTCGGGAAGGATGTGTAAAGGCACCAACCAGGACGACTAGCTCCGCAGCGCGGTGCCGCCCCACAGGACCCTTAAGTTTACCCTATCCGCTTCAACCCGATCAGGCACATGAGTGGTGCCTGGAATTCCGGGCCGTTCACGCGCTGCCGTACATCTTCGGTGAGTCGTGCGACATCCATTCCCATATAGGATGCCGGCACCCTCTGCAGTCGGATAAGGCCACGTTGTAGCAGGTTCTGCGCCGCCTGCCGGTTGCCCATGAACAGTTTCAGATTCGCCGCGGCAAGTTGAATGAGAGCCTGGAAGAAATTTCCTTGCTCGCTCCGGCGTCCTGCGTTATTCCACAGTGCTTCGAAGACTTCATGGCTTTCCCACCAATAGCCGTGATTGTAGAGGTCAATCCCATATCGATAGGTCTCAGCATGTTGCCATTGTTCGGGTGGGAACGACGAGGGTTGCGGCTCCGGCTGAGCGTAGGAATGACCCTGGTCGGTTCGTCGAGGGCGTGGTGTTTGCCCCGGCACAAAACGGTAGGACGGAAACGGGCGTGACGAATAGCGGGGCGGTGGGGGATCAGGGAACTCTGACTCGGCCACCGCTCTATTCTGCATCATGACAGGACACTTGAAACACTGTTCGATCTTCCAACCGGACTGCCGTCAGTTGCCGTCCCCACACACAGCCACTGTCGATGGCCACGAGCTGTGCTTCGCAGTGGAGTCCTAAAGCGGCCCAATGGCCACAGACAATGGTGGTATTCCCGTGACGTCGGTCTGGAATGTTGAACCAGGGGAAATAGCCGGCAGGGATTCGCCCTGGAGGACCATTGAACGACGATTCCATCCGGCCATCCGGCGAACAAGCCCGGAGTCTGGTGAGCACCTTCATAATGGTCGCGAGTCGAGTGGCGCCGGTCAGGTTTGGCGACCATTGGAGATGTTTGCTGGGATGCAGAGCTTGTAGGATGTCTCGGTATGTGGGACTTTGCAGACCGGTCTCGACTTCACGAGCCAGTCTTTCCGCTTCATCGATGGACCATTGGGGTAGTAAACCCGCGTGAACAAGTACGAAAGGATCCTCACGATACAGGAGCCGTTGTTGACGTAACCACGTGAGTAGTTCGTCGTGATCTGGTGCCGTTAGCATCTCATCTAGTGTGTCTTCTGGACGCAGCCTGACAATACCTTCAGCCACGGCTAGGAGGAAAAGGTCATGATTGCCTAATACGACAATCGCCCGATCTCGCAGATTCTTGACGTAGCGAAGGACGTTCAGTGAGTCTGGGCCACGATTGACGAGATCGCCGACGAACCAGAGACGATCATGGGTTGGGTTGAAGTGGATATGGTTGATAAGGCGTTGCAAGGGCTCGTAGCATCCCTGCACATCGCCTATGGCATACGTCGTCATGCTTATGAGAGTACCCTGGGATGGAATGCTCCACAAGACCTTAATCTGTTGGGAGAGGTACGGGCTCTACGGGTACTTTGCTTCGATTTTGCTACAGAGCCCGCCGCGAGCGGTAAAGGTGCCGGTGACTTTGGCCCAAACGGGACGGCAGGATTTGACAATATCGTGGAGAATTCTGTTGACGGCATTTTCGTAGAAGATGCCGAGATTTCGGTAGGCGTGGATGTACATCTTGAGCGCTTTCAGCTCAAGACATTCTTTATCAGGCATGTAATGCAGTGTAATGGTTCCGAAGTCCGGCAAGTTAGTTTTTGGACAAATCGCTGTGTACTCGGGGATCTCAATCGTAATTTCATATCTCTTGTATTGATTCGGGAAGGTCTCGATATCTGGGAGAGGAGCGTTGATCCCGCTTCGAGCATGACGCTCGTTGTACCCAAGCTTCGTGCTCCGTATGCTCTTTTTCAACTCCTTACCCGTCACCTCAGACTCCTTTTAGGCTTGCTTCATCCATTCAGTCTGACCGATTTTTTCCAATTCGATATACAGAGAGACCCAGGGGCATTTCATTTCGGGATAGACTTCACAAAGGCCACCTTTACGGACCCCTCCACAGGGGCCATGTGCCATGAATTTTGGGCATTCAGCCTTGATTGAATCGTCCGGAATCGCCGGGCGTTTATGGACCCCGCCGACATGGACACCCGCATCATCTTCGCCCGGGATGAGAACGCGCAAGAGCATGGGAAGTAGTGTAAACGGAATGCAACGGATCAGCAATGTCTAAACGTGAATCATTAAGAACGTTCGGAGCGCGGCTCATTCGTGTGATTTTCTTGTCCTGGTCGTTTGGGGCAAATGGCCTATCTCGCCGGCTGGATCTAGGTCTTTTCTTTTGGACACCTTGGGCCATCTTTGAAGTTGCTTTGATTTTCATGGCGTTATACTATCACCTTAGTATTCGTCATAAATTCATAAGCAAGGAAGTGTCACTCCTAGAGCTGAGAAAAGGTTGATCAAAGATTGACAGTCTTTTTCCGGCTTTGTTAGGATGCCCAGACTCGATGGCCATTGCGTAGTGGTCTGAATTATCCAAGCCATCAAGTTTTATTCGATGCATGTCGGCAGTGTAAAAAATGATGAGCAGCGGTCGGCCGTTGCCAATCGATATATAAGGGAGGTGTCTGATGAGTCTTGATTATGTCAAGTTTTCCAATGGATTTGAGAAGTTTATGCCAAAGGAATATCGGGACATGGTGGAACATGGGCCTTTTGGAAAGAAGGTCACTGTTTCACAAATGGGGAGTTTCAAGGAAGTGTTGGAAGAACATCCCATGTGTGCTGGTTGTGCGATGACGCTTTTTATCAGGCTTGCCATCATTGCTTTCCCCAATCCCGAAGATACCATTACTGTTGGGACGGCCGGTTGCGGTCGTCTTGCCATTTCCCAGGCAGCCATTCCTTTTGTCTACGGCAATTACGGTGACCAAAATGGAGTCGCGAGCGGATTGTCTCGCGGTCTCCGTCTTCGTTTCGGCGATAAGCCGAAGGATGTGGTTGTGATGGCCGGAGACGGTGGTACCGCGGATATCGGCTTCCAGCAAGTGCTCCATTCATGGTTTCGCAAGGAACGATTTACGACCATCATGTTGGACAACGAGGTGTATGGGAATACCGGTGGGCAGGAAAGTGGCATGACCAACCGAGGTGCCGTGCTGAAAATGGCTCCTCTCGGCAAGAAGTTTGAGAAGATGGATATGCTACAGATGGCCAAGGTTGCAGGTTGCGCCTATGTGGCGACTGTGGTGCCGAATAATCCACGACGTGTCGAAAGCGTCATTAAGAAAGCGGTGTTGATCGCTCGCGAAGTCGGCTCGACCTATATTCAGGCCTATACCTCTTGCAATATTGAGTATGCCATTCCAACCGACAAGGTGATGGAAGACGCGAAGACGGTTGAGAATGACCGGTATCAGTTCACCGAGTATGTCAGCGAAGAGGCCAAGCAGTATCTTGCCGAGCGCTATGGCTATAAGGAGTTCCTCCCCAAGCCGGCTGCCGCGATTCCCAACAAGGCCTAAGCGACCGAAGGAGATTGCACGATGGCAAAGCGCTTCAACATTCGAATGGCAGGTGTCGGCGGACAGGGCGTCGTGACGGGTTCGCACATCCTGAGCACGGCCGTTATCAATGCCGGAGGCGAAAGCACGATCGTACCATTCTATGGATCTGAAAAACGGATGGCGCCGGTCGAAAGCTATGTCCGTGTATCGGACGAACCGATTTATGAGATTGGCGAAATCACATTTCCTCACATCATCATTATTTTCCACCCTCAGGTCATTACCCACGGCAAATCGTACACGATGCCGTTCTACTTCGGTTTAAAAGAAGATGGGATTGCGTTGATCAACAATGATGGACCGATGAATCTTCACCGCGATCAGGCGGCTGAGCTGAAAGAACGTCGCGTGAAGCTCTATTACTTTCCAGCGACGAAGATGTCGTTGGAAGTCGCAGGCATGGACCTCGCCACCAACATGGCGCTAATGGGCTGTATCGGGGCGATTACAGGTCTTACGAATATGGTGGGGTTGGATCAGGCCGTCAAGGATCGGTTCCTCGGTAAGGGTTTTGTGGTATCTGGCGGTACTGCCGCACTCGATAGTGTCGTTGAACGGAAGTTCAAGAAAAAGCAGGAGCTGATCGATAAGAACGTCGCCGTCATGCGGGCTGGATGGAACTATGCTGTCGATCACGGTTGGGCAGCGCCCGATGTCAAACGCGCAGAAGAGCCAGTGGCCACTGCGACGGCCGCTGCCACTGCGTAGCCGAGCCACAAAGGAGTCTTCATGTACCTTGTAGCCGATATAAATGTTGAAATCTGTGCCGCGAAGAGTTGTAAGCTTTGCACGCAGTACTGTCCGGAAGCCAACACGATTCTCTACAGTGAGGAGATGGGCAAAGATCAAGGCTTTAAGTATGGATCCGCCTATGTCGCCGTGGATCGCTGTAAGGGCTGTGCTCAATGCGTGTGGGTGTGTGACAACATGGCCAAGAATAATGCCATTAAAATGATCATGATCGATCAGCTGCCCAAGGCGGCGTTGACGGACAATATTACGTACGGGGACAAGAGCACCACTGCAGTGCTTGCGAGCCCTATGGTTGGGTAAGGAAGGGGAGTCAGGCGTGGCAATCACACAAGATACCAGAGAGCGAATCATCGTGCCGGGTCCAGCAGGCTTCCATCCGCCGTCTGCGGCCCAGTTAGGTGTAGCCCTGCCGGATCCTGGACAGGGGTTGTACTACGGCCTCCTTGAGCCAAACGAGGAGGTTGTCATTGAAGAGATGGCTCGCAAAATGTTGACGAGCCCGAATGCGACGATCTTTCCAGGTCCTCTGCTCTTGTGGGCGTGGAACGATCACGCGGTAGAAAAGGCGAAGGCCACGCTCGAAATAGCGGCCCAGATTCCTGAAGTGATGATTATCCCTATGCCGGATTATCGGCCGAAATACCCGAAAATTGATCCTGAAGAAGTGATCAACCCCAATCATCCGAATCTGACGATCTGGGGAAATAAGATCGAAGCCTGCATCTTTATCGGTGTCCATTGTCACTATGCGAATCTCACCCTGAAGATGATCAGGGCGGGAACCAATTGCTGCACCATGGCGGTCTGCGCGGAGCAAGGTCATGAGGATGCAATGTTGACGATTCGAGACTCCGATACGCTCAAGATCAAGCGTGTCGCCCAGATTTTCAAGCGTGTCCGTGAGGAGCTAGGAATCAAGTTGCCGGAGAGCGGCGAAAATGTCCGTTTTACCGGCACGCAATCAAAGGTGCATGGCGGTAAGACTCACACCAATCCGATGGCGTTTGCTCCGACTCCTGGTGGGACGGCGAGCGCAGCGATGTTCGGTCATTCTGCCGAGCAGATGAAGCGGGAAGGATAAGGCCGAGTGGCAATGCTCGAACTAGCCAAGAGGTGCAATTATGAGCGAGACTGAAGTGAAGACAAATCCGCAAGGCGACCCGATTACCAGTGTAGCGCCGCCGCCAAGCGCATCGAAAAAAGATCCGCATGGCGAAGCGAAAAGACAGCGGGTGGTGACGCCTGAGTATATGTTTCATGAGGCGCCACGGACAAAGGAATTCATCACCGGCAGCGAGGCGGCAAAAGAAGCAATCCGTCGTTCGAATGTGGATTTGGCTATCGCGTACCCGATCACGCCGCAGAGCGAAACCATGCAGCTTGTCGGTGTGCTCTACGGTGAAGGTTATGTGAAAGAGTATTATCGCGGTGAGGAAGAGGTAGGCGTGATGGCGGCTATCGCCGGCGGCTCACGTGCGGGTGTCCGTTGCTACACTGCGACGGCCGGTCCTGGTACGTTGAGAGGTCTTGAAGGCATTGCCTCCTGGCCAGGCCACCGTCTTCCGGTCGTTGCCATGTTTACCTGCCGTGTCGTCAATGCACCGCTGGCCATTCAGCCGGACAACATCGAAGTCTCCTATCTGCTCAACTGCGGCATGATCGTGTTTCATGCTGAGAACCAGCAGGACATGTTTGACTTTACGATGGCCGGTTTCACGATCAGCGAAAAGAATGACGTGACCTTGCCCGTCGGCGTCTGCTGCGACGGCTTCTTTGTGACGCATGCCCGTGGGTATGTGCGCATGCAAGATCGTGGCATCAAGCTCCCGCCGCGCGAAGCGTGGCGTGGCGCCGTCCCTGTGCTCGATGCGGAGAATCCTCCTGCGCGTCTATCGCGTGACGCTCCGGTACAGAAGTCGAACTTCATGGCGTACAATATTCACGCCGTCTGGCAACAGGAAGTGTGGGCAGCCGTCGAACGGTCGCGCAAATACATCGATCGGTATTTGGGCGGGTTACTCACGGCGGAGAATGTCGAGGATGCAGAAGTCATCATCATTGCCTCCGGCAGCGCTGCCGCGCAATCGCGGGAAGCCGTTCGACTCTGTAAAGAAAAGGGTATGAAGGTCGGATTGATCAAGGTCCGGTCCCTCCGTCCATTCCCGACGAAGGAACTCCGTCAGTTGTGCGGCAAGGCCAAGTTGATCGTCGTTCCTGAATTCAACTATGTGGGCTGGCTGGCGAAGGAAGTAGCAACCGCCATCTATGGCTTCTCCAACGCGAAAATCATCGGCGGTCCGCGCGTATACGGTGGACAGTCGATGCCGGTGGAGTTGATCGTGGACGAAGTTGAGTCCGGTGTCAGCGGTAAGAAGTCTACTAACGTCGCGATGTCGCAAATTATGGGCGGAGTCGTCAATGCGGACGAAGTGGCTCATTTCATGCGAAGCATCTAAACTGGTGTTGGAAAACAAAGAGCCCGTCAGGGTCCGAGCCTGACGGGCTCTTTCATTTTTTGGTCTATCTCGTCTTCTTGTCTATCTGGTCAACTGGACAGACCAGAGAAACCAGATAGATCGAACAGACCGTTCGCTACCCTTGGATCTCGTCCTCAATCATTTCCTCACTGTTCGGCATCCCATAGGCCACATACTTCGCATAGGACAGATAGATTCCTGCACTATCGGTCATGGCCTTCGAGCCGGCAGTCAGTCGAAGAACTTTATCCGAGCCAGGTGGCTCGACGTTTTGTAACATCGTGACATGGTCGTGCAGCAGTCGGATATAGCGCTCCACAGCCGACTCAACCTCTTTATAGGCCTTGAGGATATCATCCGTCATAGTTGTCCTCCGTAATAGACTGAGCATACACTAGGGCCATGCGCAGCCACAATGTTACCGTCTCGTCCCTGGTGCTAACTACGATTGAGCAAGTAACCAAAAGAGAAGGGCTCTCGCAAAAGGATCTCTCATCTGCGGTTCTTGAACTCTCAAGGCTCTTTACGAAAGAGCGAAGTGCGCTGAGCGGTTCTTACCTCGAGTCTCCAGCCTTTTCCGCCGCCTATCTCAACTATTTTTTACCGGTGAATCTGTCAAAGATTCAAGTACTTCTGGATGAAATGCCGGCTCAGCAGGCTAACGAAACATTTTCGGTGCTGGACATCGGCTCTGGGCCTGGGACCGGAGCACTCGCGGTTCTCGACTGGTGGCATGGGCGAGGGAGCGTCTCTGGGCTGTCAGTCGTGGCCGTGGACCATTCGATGGCGGCACTTCACCAAGCCGAAAGCCTCTGGAGTAAGTATTGCCGAACAGCCGACCTGACCGGCACGAGCCTGCAAACTTGCAAGGCAGATGTAGCACGGACTGGGTGGATAAAAGAGGTTGAACCGAGGGCTCCATTCAATCTCATCATTCTTGCAAACTGCCTGAACGAGATTCATGCAAATGCGACAGATCCGATCGCGATGCGAAGTCGCCTTGTGACGGAGCTGTTAGCGCTTCTCGCACCTCAGGGCACGATCATGATCGTGGAGCCGGCCTTACGAGAAACCTCCCGTGCGCTGCATCAGGTGCGGGACCGATTGCTCCAAGAGAAGCATTGCACCGTCTATAGTCCCTGTCTTCATGAGCAGAACTGCCCAGCACTGGCAAAGCCTGATGACTGGTGTCACGAAGAGCGGTTCTGGGCGCCGCCGGCATCAATCCAAGAAATCGATGGCGAGGTCGGCTTCATCAAAGACGCGCTGAAGTTTTCCTATCTGCTGTTGCGAAAAGACGGGAAGACCATCGTCGACCGACGGCCGGATGTCTATCGAGTCGTGAGCGAACTGCGGGAACTGAAAGGCGAGAAGCGGGCCTGGTTGTGCAATGAGACGGGGCGGCCAGAAATCGGACGGCAGGATCGCCTGGTTTCGCCTCAGAACGCAGCGTTTGATGAGTGGCATCGCGGCGCGATTGTGAAAATCGAACGGATTGCTCACAAGGAGAAGGCTGGCAAGCTATCGGCGCTGGGACGGATCGATCAAGACTGCGTGGTGGAATTTGTTCAATCGATTTGATGGTGGAGTAGAAGGCAGCGAGGCCACACCAATACTATAGGGTTCAGGAATTGAGAGTTGACAGATGATAATGACAGACGCAGAATCGTGGCTAGGTTTTGATCCTAGAGAGAAGTATGAGGGGAGCGCATACCTTCTGGCGCGGTCTGCATGCCAGGCTGGCTGTGGCACGCGTGTGGTGGTGCCAGTCGAAATGGTTTCTGCGACCTCATTGCTGGCGACAGAGTAGTAGCAGCTGGGTGACACCGGTGGACAACGACAACGGTCACATTCATGGTGCAGCGGTACGCCATCTCTTGATGGCTGTGACCTTGGTTGTCTCTGTGGCCGGTTGCTCGGCGATGGGCCGCACGGCTGAAGTTGCTGCGTCAAAATCGAACCTGCCGCAATCCGACCGGATCTCAATCGAAGAGCTCGATCACCTTACCAAAGGGTTTGCGGATCGTTCCTCCATGGTGGTCGGCTCAGCGGTGGACCTCATCAAGCGAAACAACAATGACGCCACCGAGCGGAGAATTGCACATCGAATCAAGCTGGATGGGGTGCTTGCCATCAACGACATCGTCTCTGGCGATGATCCCTATTCGGAAGTGCTGGATTTGACCGTTGCGGTTACCCTCCAAAGCATCGTGTGGATTGACGAAAATCGAGCGAACTCCATATTCGGCGATCGCGCTCCGGTATTGATCAATGCCCTCCATACCATGCGGCGTGAGGCCTGGGCTTTGGTAGCCAGGGTTATGATGCAGGATCAGCTTGAACTGCTGGATTTGCTGATCCCTCGAGTGGCGGCGTGACCATCGTGATGTGGAACAGGTTGCCTTCGTCAAATTTAATGACTTCGCGGGAACACGAGCGGCGTCTTTATTGGTTGATCTTCAGTCTGGTGGTGGTATGTTGGCCCCGCTTCGTGAGACGAACGCCGAGTTGCGAGAAACGCGGCGGTTAGCTGAACGCGCATTTTGGTATGGTAAGCGTGGGCCGAGTATCGCCGGCATTGAAGCGGAAGCGGCGACCAACGAGATTCTCGCTGCACCGGAAATTGGGAAGTTGCTGACCACGATCGAAGAACTCAGCAAGACGGCAGCCCGTATGGGGCGGATGGTTGAGACTTTGCCACAGACCATTGCGCACGAACGTCACGAGATCTTTCAGGAACTCGACCAACGTCAGAAACAAATCACGGAGGTGTTAGGCAAGGCCAGCACGCTGACCGAACAGGGATCAACACTGGCCCAGGATGCCACGCGCTTGGCCACGGCTCTCCAACAGACACTCCTTTCGCTCGACCAGACCTTGAAAGGGGCAGACGCCGTGGCATCCAAATACTACGTGCCCGGACAATCTTCTTCGGAACCGCCCGGCGAGCCGTTCGATATCAAAGATTACCAAGTTGCGTTGGAGAAGACGAAGGAAATTATCGCCGGGTTGAACCAGCTGGCCACCAATGCCTCTGCAACCACGGGACTGACTGCTGTGGCAGACCGACAGGTTGATCACATCTTTAACAATGTGTACATCACGATCGGACTCGTGCTGTTGGCGGCCCTGTTGTATCGGGTGATTACCCGGTATCTGCTGCAGGCGTGAATGGAGAGGGTGCTGGCCGTGCGTTATATGTCGAGTTCTATCTCCATCATCATGCTCCTAGCCTCGACCCTCGTCGTGCAGGCGCAAGACCTGCCGACGAACCGACCAGCGTCGGCCAGATCGATGGTGCTGGACGAAAAAACCATATTCGAAGTCACGGCATCGCTGGGTCAGTATGAAGAGCAGTCCGAACCTTCCGGCACGCTGCGCAGCCGAGGCAGCGCCAGCACCACGATTCTGGTGAATCGGTGGGCCGAAGAGTTTATGAAACTCTATCCGGCAATTCGCACACAGATCACCGGTGGTGGGATAGCAGACGGGCTGGTCGAGCTCTTGGAAGGTAAGGTCGACATCGTCCCTATGTCGCGTCCACTCTCGGATGCCGAGTGTGCCACCTTTAAAGGCCGCTTCGGATATCTACCGGTTGAAGTGCCGGTCGCCCATGACGCGGTTGCCGTCTATGTCAATCTTGGTAATCCGCTGCCCGACATCTCGATGAGCAGTCTCCAGGCTATTTTTTCCCGACATGTCACAACGGCATCCAGGGTCCCGGAAACCTGGATGGATCTTGGCGTACGAGGTCAGCCTGGGAAAAAGCTGATTGCACGCTACGCCCTCAGCCAAAACCACGGCACCCACGCCTTGTTTCGTGAGCAAGTTCTCGAGGGGGAAGACCATCACTTTGATGTTACGTTCGAACGTGTGCCCGGCGGGTTGTTGAATAGTATTGCTGCGGATCAGGCCTCCATCGGCTTTGCAAGCGTGATGTTCGCGAATGATGCCGTACGGTTTCTTCCAATTCGCATCGATGAGAAAACAGTGTCCTATCCGACTTATGAGCAAGTCCTGAACCGACGCTATCCTCTCGCCCGTCAGCTGACCCTTGTGGTGAACAAGGCACCAGGCAAACCGCTGCCTGCCCTCATCCGCGAATTTCTCCGCTTTGCCCTGAGCCGAAGAGGCCAACGCATCATCTCCATCGGGGGCAACTATCCGATCACTCCCCAGATGCAAACCAGCGCGCTCGAACTCATCAAGGACTGAGAGAAGGCTGGCGGTTGGTGCCGCGCATTTTGGTCGAGGCATCATGCAAACAGGCAGTCTCGGCTGACAAAGGGCAGGCAGTTTCGGCTCTGCCATAATGCGTTGAGCATTGACGCATGCCACGGTCGACCGCCCATAGAGGGTGCCGGTATTCAGATGGCGATTGACCATGTGTCACGCAGTAGTTTACACTTTCCTGTGTGATCAAAACGTTTGCGGATCGGCACACGGCGGAATTGTATGAGACGGGTAGGGCTAAACGATTTCCAGTTGAGATTTGGCGTGGAGCCTTACGAAGGCTGCAGTATCTCGATTCGGCTATCGGTGTAGATGATTTGAAGACTCCCCCGAGCAATCGGCTGCACAGGCTTGAGCGTGATCGGGTAGGCCAGCATTCTATTTCAGTGAACATGCAGTGGAGGATTTGCTTCCGATTTGTCGAGGGCGATGCGTACGACGTTGAACTGACCGACTATCATTGAGGTGAGGTATGGCTATTCCCAACAAAGGAGCCCGGAAGGTGCGTCCCACGCACCCGGGTGAAATGCTGCGAGAAGACTTTCTTCCCGATTACGGGCTGACCGTGTCTGGCCTTGCCAAAGCCATCGGGGTCTCGCGCCAGACGGTGAATGAGGTGCTGCGAGAAAGACGGGCGGTGAGCCCAGAAATGGCACTGCGGCTCTCTCGGTTATTTGGTAACAGCCCAGAGTTTTGGTTGAACGCCCAGCGAGCGGTTGATCTGTGGGAGGCAGCGAAACAAGCCAAGGGCAGAATCAATCGTATTTCTCCACTGACGGCTGCCTAGCGGAGTAGGAAATGCGCATGCACAATCCTCCACATCCTGGAGAAATCATCAAGCAGCTTTGCTTGAAACCGCTAAGGGTCAGTGTTACAGAAGCAGCACAAGCATTGGGCGTTAGTCGCAAGACTCTCTCGGCGATCCTGAACGCAAGGGCGGGTGTCAGTCCAGAAATAGCGATGCGTTTGTCTATGACGTTTGGCACGTCGGCTGAAAGCTGGCTCAACCATCAAATGCAGTATGACCTGTGGCATGCCGAGCAGCGCCGAAAACACCTTCGTGTTTCTAGATTGGCTGTATAACAGAGCATCTGCTTGCTTGAGGCTCGGCAGGATTAGGGCATGGCCGGAAATGCTAAGAAGACAGAACATGCTGGACCAAAGAAGGGAGATGGCGCCTATTGGGGTCATAAGGCTGACGCTAAACAGGAGAGTAATAAGGTTCGGCGTGAGGACTCAAGACGAGCTGTTCGGCAGGGTTTGACCGATTCAGAGGGCTGAACCCGCCATCCTGCTCCCGCTTCCTTTCTTCAAACATCGTATGGGAGCTCCTGTCCAGCAAAAATCAATTGGTGAAATTCAGAATGCCGAAGAAGAAATCAGTTGGCATGATAGAAATACCTGAGGGTGTGGCTGCTGTTGGTGTTTCAGCCGACGGCAAGAGGCATTACATACATAATCCTTTCCTGCGCGGAATGAGATAGAAAGGAATCTCGGTCGACTCAGCATCGTTCAAGAAATTGCCACCAGCTGAGCGGTTATACAGATTATCTCGGGCTTATCTCAGTGCTGCGATTGTCCTTTGTGAACAAGCAGGTGAGGCTGGAGAAAGGCTCGAATGGCCACAAGCTAGCGTCTGCTATTACTGCCTCCATTTGGCAACCGAGCTTTTTCTGAAGGCATGCATACAAGGTATTGGCCAAGAGCCAAGTAAGCACCATGAGATTGCCGAGCTCTGGAGGTTGTATAAAGTCCTACTGCCGGGTGCCGAGTACGATTTTCAAACAAGCTGGGCGTTATCCCCGAAAGAGTTAGATCAGATTGCTGGCGTTCAAGTCTTGTATGGGGTAGATCGCACTCCAGATCAACTATTCCGTTACAGCATGGACAAAAAAGGCGGTTCTTCTAAAAATATTCAAATGTTCACACCGGGATATTTCTTTAACTACATGAAAGATCTTGAAGCCAGGTGGGCAGGAATCTGGAAACAGATAAACCTAGTAATAAGTCAGGATGGAGGATAGTGAGTCTTGCCCACAGGGTCAACTTGTCATGTGGGCGAAGGATCTGAAAGCGACTCGTCGTCGCTATTATTTTTAGGGCGGCGCTGAGCGGTGCTGCATCGCGAATTGCGTAGGATAGGGGTTACCGCGCTTGCCGAAAGGTTGCGGTCCGAAGTATGAGGACGGCGGCGCATGTTTGAAGTTCAGGCTGAGGAACGCTGGGCCTGAACGAGTTTGCAGCGCCGAGCGGCCTGAGGTGTAGCGTGGTCGAGCCGAAGCGCCTGAGCAGGGCAGGACTGCCAGGGCTGCTAGTGTTGGGCTAATTAAATGGTTTGCTGAACGATGACGGCTGATAGCTGTACGCTTGGTGGCTAATCCGCTTCCGGCTCCGAGCTACCGTGCTGGTGCGAGACCTTGTCTTCCTCGAACAGATCCGCCATTTCCTCGGCCATCACCGCATCATCATCCTGAATAGCGATGAGGGGGATTTCTTTTCTCACCTTCGGCTTTTCTTCCGGCAAAGATTGGTCTGGCTGTTTTGGATTGTCACTCATAGTTCCAGTATACACCAGCAGGGAGTGCTGTGGCTGACTTATTCAAACGCTTCCAGTGACGATTTCTCCGGGAACTGTCGTTTACAGCCCTTGCAGGTCACGAAGTAGATGGCCTCCCGGACGGATAACGTAGCCCGGAAGTCGAGGTCGACTCCGCGATGGTTGCAGGTCGTGCAGGAAATCTCCTTCAAGTGAAACGGCACGTCCGGCTGTGTCCGGAGATAAAACTCCATATCGGTATGGACGGGGAAGGTGTAGAAGCATTTCTTGCAGATGCCCCGCCAGTCACCGTCAGTTCCCATGAATCGTTCGTCAATGGCAAAACTGGACTGTTTACAGATGGCGCATTGGACCGTGTTCAGGCGCCGTTCTACTTCCTGTTGAGTGATGGTGACCATAGGACGAAGAAATCCGTTCCCCAACTGCCGAGGTTGAGTATAGCGGGCGGGGAAATGGAATCGCAACCGCCACGACAGAGCCGCGAGAACGCTTGACGTCTATTAGAGTCGCGTTATACTGACAACGCAATGCATTTGATTACGGATAATTTGCTGGTGGGAAGCATCGACGATGCACAAGGGCCACCTGAGGTGGTCGGCACACTGCTGCTGGTGGCTGAAGAGTTTACGATCACACCGGCTGCCTGGGTGGACTATCATCGTATTCCCTTTCGAGAATTTGCCAAAGTCGATCCTGCCAAGCTAGCGGAAGCGGTGCAATGGCTTGAGTCGCGCGCTCCAAAGAGTCGGACCCTGGTCTGTTGTCGGGCTGGCATGGGTCGCTCCGTGTCCGTGGTCATGGCCTATCTCTGTTGCGTGGAAGGCCGGACCTACGATGAGGTCTTGAAGCTGGTCATGGCCCGGCGGCCTGGTGCCATGCCGCTGCCAAATCTGCAGGTCGCCATTGAACAAGTGCGCCAACTCCGACGCGCCGCGTAATCCCGTCGTCTTTCCTTACTGATCTTTATTCTTCATCCAGCAACCGTCTTGCCTTTCCTCCAAGCCTCATGGCGTAATGGCATTTCTCTCCATCTCGTAACCTGGATGAGTGATGCCGGAGCTCCCAGAAGCAGAAGTCGTGGCTGGACAAATCCGTTCCCGTCTCCTCGGTGCGTCATTAGGAGATGTGTGGGTCGGACGGGCGGATATCGTGCGGGAGGGATTCTCGACCGTATCGTGGTATCCCGGCGCCAGCCTGCAGTCTGTCGAGCGATTCGGCAAGAGTGTGGCCCTTGGATTTGTGAAGGACAAGCACTGTCGCTATGTCGTGGCTGAACTTGGGATGACCGGACTCCTCCTGTTCCAGTCCACGCTGACGAAACATCCACAGCATGTCCATGTGAAGATGTCGTTTGAAGACGCTCGTGAACCGGAATTACGGTACTGGAATCCCCGTCGGTTTGGGCGACTCTCGCTGTTGGATAGAGCGGGACTTGATCGATATCTCGCCCGCCGGTTTGGACTGGATCCGCTCGCCGTGTCGCAGCAGGACTTTGTGAAACTGTTGCAATCGAGACGTGGCCGGCTCAAATCCCTCCTGATGCATCAACAAGTCATCGCCGGGATCGGGAATATCTACGCGAATGAGATTCTTTTTCGAGCTGGTCTGCACCCGCATGTTCAGGTCAGCAGACTGTCGGTGGCCAGGTTTGAAAAGCTTTACCAGGTCATGTCCGAGGTCCTCCATGAGGCGATTGCCTGTGGCGGATCAAGTGTCCGGGATTTTTTTGCTCCCGATGGAACAGAAGGGCAATACAAGCGGCGGCATCTGGTCTATGGCAAAGCGGGCCAAGCCTGTCCCAATCACTGTGGCGGGGTCATTCGACGCTTTCAGGAGGAGCGGAGCGCATATTTCTGCCTCAGATGCCAGTCTCTTCGGTCTACAAAGTAATAATCAGAGACGGTAAATCTTTATATTTTGAGTGCTTAGTAGAAAATAGGCCGAGAATTTCCACACTAGGGCTTTTGATCCGTTTCATTTTAGTTCCTCTGGTGTCTTGAGTCATCCCGTTGATTTCCGTTACAATCCGGCTCCCTGATCGGCTGCGTTGAATACGAAGGAGAACTCTCATGGCAAAGGTGTTGGAAGGTCCCGGGATGGGACTGATGAAGAAGTGGGGAATTCACGTCCCCCATTATGCGGTTGTGACCTCCGCGGACGAACTCTCCAAGCTTGGTCACGTCAACGACTGGATGAAGCAAAGTCAATTGGTTGCCAAAGCGCATGAAGCGCTCGGTTCCAGGTTTAAGCTCGGGTTGGTGAAGGTGGGCCTCGATCTGACCGGTGCTCTGGCGGCGACCAAAGACATGATCGGCCGCCAGGTCGGCAGCATTAGGGTTTCGCAAGTCATCGTCTCCGAAATGATTGCCCACAAAGAGGAATACTATTGCGCGGTGAAATCGACTCGCGAAGGCAGCGAGATTCTCGTAGCCAACTGCGGTGGGATCGAAGTTGAATCGAATTGGGACCGCGTGAAGCGCTTGTGCCTTGACGTGGGACAGGCTCCCTCCCATGAAGCGCTGGAAAAGCTCGCCAAGGAGGCAGGTTTTACCGGCGCGTTGGTGAAGAAGATGGCGGATTTCGCCGGCAAGATGTTTAGCTGCTTCGACAACGAAGATGCGCAGTATCTCGAGGTGAATCCCGTCGTGACTCGCGCGAGCGATGGCGAGTTAGTCGCGCTTGACGCGGTGACCTTGCTCGACGGCGATGCCAAGTTCCGTCATCCGGATTGGAATTTTGCGTTTGCGGCAGAATTCGGCCGGGCCTATTCCAAGCAGGAAGAGGAGGTCATGGCGGTCGACAGCAAGATCAAGGGCTCGGTCAAGTTCATTGAAATTCCCGGTGGCGATACGGCGATGCTCCCCGCAGGCGGGGGCGCCAGTGTCTATTACTCCGATGCCGTCGTGGCGCGTGGCGGCAAGCTGGCGAACTATGCCGAATACTCCGGCGATCCTCCCGATTGGGCCGTTGAAGTGCTGACGGAAAAAGTCTGTTCGTTGCCCGGAATCAAGAACATCATTGTCGGTGGCGCGATCGCCAATTTCACCGACGTGGTGAAAACATTCGGCGGCATCATCAACGGATTCCGCAAGGCCAAGGCGGAGGGGAAGCTGAAGGGCGTGAAGATCTGGGTGCGTCGCGGAGGCCCGCGAGAGAAGGAAGGGCTCGACGCGATGCGCGCGCTCAAGGACGAAGGATTCGACATCAACGTCTTCGATCGCAACACCCCGCTGACGGACATCGTCGACAAAGCACTTCAGAAATAGTAACGAGGACTCAGGACTGTGGACTGAGCTAGTCGGAGGGCGTTCACTCGGCCCTCATTTCTCAGCGCTCAGTCCTAAAGGAAAGAGGGAGATTCCGATGAGCATTCTGGCCAATAAAGACACCCGGGTTGTGATTCAGGGGGGCGCTGCCGGTGTCAACGCAGCCCGCCGTATGGCGGAGTTCTGTTACCTGATCAAGCGCCCGCTCAACGTCGAAGCGTTTGTGTATCCGCCTGACGCAGGCAAGTCCAATGAAGTGCCTTACGGCAGCGGCCTCATCGCCATCCCGGTCTATAAGACCATCGCCGAAGCGACGAAGAACCATCCGACCATCAACACCAGCCTTGTGTACATTGGAGCGGACCGCGCGATGAAGGGCGGGATGGAAGCCCTCGACGATACACACATCAAGGTCGTGTCGATGATCACGGAGGGTGTGCCGGAGAAGGACGCCAAGATTCTTGGGGCCCATGCCAGAAAGCTTGGCAAGGTGTTTAACGGCCCCTCGTCGATCGGTATTGTGTCGGCCGGTTCCTGTCGGCTCGGTGTCATCGGTGGTGCGTTCGACAACCTCGTCTTATCTAAGCTCTATCGTGAAGGTTCCTTCGGCGTCATCACCAAGTCGGGCGGTCTCTCGAACGAAATTATCTGGATTTGCTCGCAGTTCGCCGACGGCATCACGACGGCCATCGGCATCGGCGGCGATGCCTATCCGGGCACTGACTACGTGAGCTATCTCGAAATGTTTGAGAACGATCCGCAGACCAAAGCGGTTGTCATAGTCGGCGAAATGGGCGGCGATCTCGAAGAACGAGCCGCCGAGTGGTACGGCGCCAAGAAGCGGCGTGTGAAGTTGATGGCCGTCGTCTCCGGCTTCTGCCAGGAAAGTTTGCCGAAGGGGATGAAGTTCGGTCACGCGGGCGCGAAAGAGGGATTGAAGGGCGAAGGATCGGCCCGGTCCAAGTCCGATGCCCTCAAAAAGTCCGGCGCAATTGTGCCGCCCACGTTTGGCGCGCTCGGTCCGGCGATCAAGGACGTCTATCAGGAGATGTTGAAGTCAGGCCAGGTGAAGGAGCCGGTTGAGCCGGTGTCACTGCCGAAGTTACCCAAGAGTATTGAAGCGGCCATGAAGGCCGACGAAGTCATGGTCACCCCACTGATTCGTACTACGATCAGCGACGATCGCGGAGACGAACCCTGCTATGACGGGTATCCCGCCTCCGAGCTCATCAACAAGGGCTACGAAATTCCCCATGTCGTCGGACTCTTGTGGGACAAGCGGCTGATCTCCAAGCAGGAAGCCGAAATTATCAAGCGCATCATGATGCTCTCTGCCGACCATGGCCCCTGCGTCAGCGGCGCGTTGGGGACGATCATCGCGGCTTGCGCCGGGATTGGCCTGTCTCAGTCGGTGGCCGCGGGACTCATCATGATCGGCCCGCGCTTCGGCGGTGCGGTCACCGATGCCGGACGGTTCTTTAAACATGCTGTCGACAATAAGATGACGGTCGACGAATTCCTGACCTACATGAAGAAGAACCATGGTCCGGTGCCCGGTATCGGTCATCGCGTGAAGAGCTTGCGCAATCCGGACAAGCGGGTGAAGGAGCTGGTCGGCTATGTGAAGAGCTTACCCATCAAGACCCCGTGCCTCGATTTTGCACTACAAGTAGAGCAGGTCACGGCGGCAAAGAAGGATAACCTAATTCTGAACGTAGACGGGACGATGGCGGCCGTGTTGGTCGATATCGGATTTCCGGTCGATAGTTTGAACGGCTTCTTCATCCTCTCGCGGACGATCGGCTTGATCGGCCATTGGGTCGATCAAAAACGTCAGGACAGCCGCTTGATCCGGCTGTTCGATTATCTGGTGAACTACGCCGCACCTAAACGGCGGGAAGTTCCACCGTTGAAATAGGAAGCTATCAGCACCCAGCCGTCAGCTAGCTGAAAGCTGATCGCTGACAGCTCTTTAAGGAGAAATAATCATGTCGATGGATCTCGCTAAAAACCTCTATGCCAAAATGCCGGGCGTCATAGACAAGGCTCGAAAGAAATTTGGCCGTGGCTTGACGCTGGCTGAGAAGATTCTGGTCTCGCACGCTGATAACTTCGATACTCAGAATTGGGAACGGGGCAAAGCCATGTTGGCCCTCCGCCCAGACCGAGTTGCCATGCAGGACGCAACGGCGCAGATGGCGGTCTTGCAGTTCATGCAGGCGAACAAGAAGAAAGCGGCGGTGCCCAGCACGATACACTGCGACCATTTGATCCGTGCCGAAATGGGATCGGAGAAGGACCTGACGCGCGCCTTGGACGAGAATAAGGAAGTCTATAACTTTCTCGCGTCCGCTGCGAAGAAGTACGGCATCGGTTTCTGGAAGCCGGGAGCCGGGATCATCCATCAAGTCGTGCTGGAAAATTATGCATTCCCTGGCTGTCTGATCATCGGAACCGACTCGCATACGCCGAACGGGGGCGGGTTGGGCGGATTGGCGATCGGTGTCGGCGGGGCCGATGCCGGGGAAGTCATGGCTGGCCTGCCGTGGGAAGTGCTCCATCCGAAACTCATCGGCGTGAAACTGACCGGCAAGTTGAGCGGGTGGGCCTCAGCGAAAGACGTCATTCTCTATCTGTGCGGCCTGCTCACTGTGAAGGGCGGGACCAACAAAATCGTTGAGTACTTTGGTCCTGGCGCTGAGACGATCAGTGCCACCGGCAAGGGCACTATCTGCAACATGGGCGCTGAACTCGGTGCAACGACCTCCGTGTTTCCCTTCGACCAGAAGATGGTCGCCTACATGAATATCACCGATCGCGCGGACCTCTCGAGCTTGGCGACGGCGCAGAAAAATCTACTGGTGGCCGACCCCGAAGTCTATCAGTCGCCGGAGAAGTATTACGACCAAATCGTGGAAGTCGATCTCTCAAAGCTCGAGCCGCATGTGGTTGGACCGCATACACCGGACTTGGCCAGGCCGATCTCGAAGTTGAAGGCCGAAGCACAAGAGAAGGGCTATCCGGTCGAGTTGAAGGCGGCGCTCATCGGCAGCTGCACCAATTCGTCGTATGAAGACATCAGCCGGTCGGCGCACATCGCGCAACAGGCGCTCAAGGCTGGCTTGAAGGCGAAAGCCTCGTTTTTGGTCTCGCCTGGCTCCGAGCGTATTTATCACACCATGAAGCGTGATGGGTTTTTGGACACGTTCGAGCAGCTGGGGGGCACCGTGCTGTCCAATTCTTGCGGCCCCTGTATCGGACAGTGGAAACGGGCTGATGGCGTGAAGGGCAAGGCGGATTCGATCGTCAGCTCATTCAATCGGAATTTCCCAGGCCGCAACGACGGGATCAGTGAAACACTCTCGTTTCTCGCCAGTCCGGAGGTCGTGACCGCCTATGCCATCACCGGCGATCTGGGCTTCGATCCGGTCAATCAGACGGTCAAGGGCGCGGACGGCAAAGAATTCAAGTTCCAGCCACCGGTGGGCGAGGAATTGCCGGCCAAGGGCTTTGCGAAGGGCGAAGAGGGGTATGTTGAGCCTGCTGCAGACGGTTCGAACCTGACCGTCGACATACCACCGACCAGCGAGCGATTGCAGCTGTTGCAGCCGTTCCCTAAGTGGGACGGCAAGGATTTCGACAAGTTGCCGCTGTTGATCAAGACCAAGGGGAAGACCACGACCGACCACATCTCCCCGGCCGGTCCCTGGCTCAAGTTCCGCGGACATCTCGACAAGATCAGCGACAATATGTTCCTTGGAGCGAATAACGCGTTTTCGTCAGAGCCGGGGAAGGGTACGAACATCCTGACAGGCGAAACCAATCTCACGATGGCACAAATTGCCAGAGCGTACAAAGCTCAAGGTATTGGGTCGATTGTCGTCGGCGATGAAAATTACGGCGAAGGCAGCAGCCGTGAGCACGCGGCCATGTCTCCACGGTTCTTGAACGTGCGAGCCGTCATCACCAAGAGTTTTGCACGCATCCATGAAACCAATCTCAAGAAGCAGGGCATCCTGCCGCTGACATTCGCGGACCCGAAGGATTATGACAAGATTGAGATGAACGATCGGCTGAGCGTACTCGATCTGAACAATCTGGCTCCAGGCAAGCCAGTCACAGTGGTTGTGCATAAGACCAGCGGCGATGTGAAGGTTCAAGCCAATCACAGCATGACAGCACCACAAATCACTTGGTTTAAGGCTGGTTCCGCGCTGAACGCGCTGAACTAAATCAGATATTTAAGAAGAGGGGGAAAGCCATGGCAAAAGCAGACAAAATAATTTACACGAAGACCGATGAAGCGCCGATGCTGGCGACTTATTCCTTTCTGCCGATCATCAATGCCTTCTCGAAGGCGGCAGGTGTGACGGTCGAATTGCGAGACATCTCGCTGGCGGGCCGCGTACTCGCCGTATTTCCGGAGTACTTGACGCCGGCACAGAAGCAGCACGACGCATTGGCCGAGTTGGGTGAGATGGCTAAGACACCAGAAGCCAATATCATCAAGCTACCGAATATCAGCGCCTCGTTGCCTCAACTTCAAGAGACCATCAAGGAATTGCAGGGTCAGGGCTACAAGCTGCCCGACTATCCCGAGAATCCGAAGGACGATAAGGAAAAGGACATCAAGAGCCGCTACGACAAAGTCAAAGGCAGTGCTGTGAATCCAGTGCTGCGTGAAGGAAACTCGGATCGCCGCGCGCCGCTTTCAGTGAAGGCCCATACCAGAAAGCATCCGCATAAGATGGGCGCCTGGAGTCCTGATTCCAAGACCCACGTGTCCCACATGAAGAGTGGTGACTTCCGTTCGAACGAAAAGTCGATGACGATCCCGGCAGCGACTACGGCGAAGATCGAGTTTGTGGGCGCAGATGGCAAGACCACCGTCTTAAAGGAGAAAGTCGCGTTGCAAGCCGGTGAAGTGCTGGATGCGACCTTCATGAGCGTGAAGGCCCTGCGCACCTTCTTGGAAGAACAGATTGAGGATGCCAAGAGCAAGGGCGTGCTGTTCTCGCTGCATATGAAGGCCACCATGATGAAGGTCTCGGATCCGAAGATCTTTGGCCATGGCGTGACGGTCTATTTCAAGGATGTCTTCGAGAAGCACGGTGAGACGTTCAAGAAGCTGGGTGTGGATCCGGACAACGGTCTCGGTGATGTCTATGCCAAGATCAAGTCCTTGCCGGATGAACAACGCAAGGCGATCGAAGCAGACATTCAAGCCGTCTATCAAAAGCGCCCACCGATGGCTATGGTGAACAGCGACAAGGGCATCACCAATCTCCACGTGCCGAGCGACATCATCATCGATGCCTCCATGCCGCCGGTCATTCGTGACAGCGGCAAGATGTGGGGGCCTGACGGCAAGTTGGCCGATGTGAAGTGCGTGATTCCTGACTCGAGCTATGCGCCGGTCTATCACGAAGTCGTTGAGTTCTGTAAAAAGAACGGCGCGTTCGATCCGAAGACCATGGGTACCGTGCCCAACGTTGGTCTGATGGCGCAGGCGGCGGAAGAGTACGGTTCGCACGACAAGACCTTCAAGGCGCCTGGTAACGGCACCATCCGCATCGTGGATGCGGCCGGTAACACGTTGCATGAACACAAGGTGGAAGCGGGGGACATCTGGCGCGCCTGCCAAGTGAAGGATACTCCGATTCAGGACTGGGTGAAGCTGGCCGTGACTCGGGCCAGGGCGACCGGTGCCCCGGCCGTGTTCTGGTTGAACAAGGATCGCGCGCACGATGCCGAGTTGATCAAGAAGGTCAATACCTATTTGCCGAAGCATGACACGAATGGTCTGGAGATCAAGATCATGTCGCCCGCGGACGCCTGCCGCTTCTCAATCCAGCGGATGAAGGAAGGCAAGGATACGATTTCCGTCACCGGCAACGTGTTGCGCGACTATCTGACCGACCTGTTCCCGATTCTTGAAATCGGTACTAGTGCCAAGATGCTCTCGATCGTTCCGTTGCTGAACGGCGGCGGCTTGTTCGAGACCGGTGCGGGTGGATCAGCGCCGAAGCACGTGCAGCAGTTCCAAGAGGAAGGCTATCTACGCTGGGATTCACTCGGCGAGTTCCTCGCCCTCGCGGCTTCATTGGAGCATCTCGCAAAAGTGGGAAACAATCCGATTGCTAAGATTCTGGCGGACACGCTGGATCAGGCCAATGCCAAGTTCCTGGAGAGCAACAAATCGCCAGCTCGCAAAGTCGGTGAGATCGACAACCGTGGCAGCCACTTCTACCTGGCGCTCTATTGGGCACAGGCCTTGGCTGCGCAGACAGCAGACAAGCGGATCGCTGATCGATTCACTAAGATTGCAAAGGATCTGAGCGACAACGAAAAGAAGATCGACGGCGAATTGCTTGCCGCTCAAGGTAAGCCGCAAGATGTCGGTGGGTACTATCACCCGGACGATGCCAAAGCCGCCAAGGCCATGCGTCCGAGCGCGACGTTAAACGCGATCATCGACGCGATCGCTTAATTTCGAGTGACCGTGAGGCGTGAGGGGGCTATCGCTCCTCGCGCTTCGCGTGTTACGAAGGAGCCTATGGCCCAAGACGATACCAATGTGATTGATCAGCCTGAGGTGATGACGCCTAGGATGGTCACGATCGAGATCGCCGGTAAGAAAGTGGATGTGCCGGAAGGGATCACGGTCGTCAAAGCCATGTGGTATGCGGGGATGGACGTCGTGCGTGGCGTCGGCTGTCTCGGCGGTTTCTGCGGTGCCTGTGCGACCTACTATCGGACGAAGGATGATCCAAAGGTCCGAACCTGCCTGGCTTGTCAGATGGCTGTTCAAGACGGGATGTCGTTTACGATGATGCCGCCGTTCCCTGCCCGCAAGGCGACCTACGAGATTCAGAAGCTCAAAGATCCCAAGCAAGACCTCTTTAATCTGTACCCGGAAGCGCCGCTCTGCCGGAACTGTAACGCCTGCACAGAGGCGTGCCCGCAGAAGATCGATGTGCGTGAGGGAGTCTGGAAAGCCGTCTTCGGCGACTTCAAGAGCGTCTCTGAGATGTTTATGGACTGTGTCATGTGCGGCATGTGTACGCCGGTGTGCATCGCTGATATTGCGCCGAATCTCGTGGCGCTGTACGTCAGTCGCGCGCAGGGCGCACATTTTTCTGAAAAACCGGTCGGCCTCGATACGCGCATTAAGGAAATCCAAGACGGCCAGTACAACAAGGAGTGGGACAAAGTCCTAAAGATGAGCGATAAGGAACTGGCCGAACACTGTGCGACGGTGAAATGAATCAGTCGAAAAGTCTCAAGGTCGTATCGTCTGCGGTAAACCGAACGACATGATGGCTCTCTGACTGTAGACCTGTGACTAAGGACCCATGGACATCCACGCACTTCAACAAATCGTTCACAAGACTCGGGATGCCCGCCGTCAGCAGACCATCTCCAAGTTTTCTCCAGCTGAACGCGATCAACTGATTCACAAATATCATCCGGATTTCAGAGCCAGCGCCTACCGGCCAATCCGCTTCGGTCCCAATGAGGGGGACAAGACGGTCGTGGAGTTGGCGACGCTGCTTGAAGGTGACAGTTCCATACAGGATGATGCTGATCTTACGGCGCACTACACCTGCGATGTGCTCGTGATCGGCGGTGGCGGGGCCGGTTGTGCAGCGGCACTGCATGCGCACGGCGCCGGCGCCAAGACCATCCTGGCGACGAAGCTGCGGCTTGGTGACTCCAATAGCGTGATGGCGCAGGGCGGGATGCAGATTTCCGTCGCGCCTGAAGATTCCCCGGTCACGCATTTCATCGATACGCTCAAGGGCGGCCACATGGAGAACGACCATGCCCTTCTTAAAACCATGGTTGAGGACGGGCCGTCGATTGCGAAGTGGCTGCTGGAGTTGGGCGTGCTGTTCGATCGGCAGGCCGACGGCAACCTCCATGTGAAGAAGGGCGGCGGCAGTTCTAAGCCACGTCTCTTGACCTGCTCAGACTACACTGGTCTCGAAATCATGCGCGTGCTCAAGGACGAGGTCATCAACCAAAAGATTCAGTTGCTCGAGTTTGTGGCCGCCATCGAATTACTGAGTGACGAGGCGGGGAACTGTACCGGGGCCATCTTCAAGGATCTGGATAATCAGCGGCACGTGGTCGTGGCGGCGAAGTGCGTGATCATGGCGACTGGGGGCATCGGCCGTCTGCACATCCAGGGGTTCCCGACGAGCAATCACTATGGCGCGACCGGCGACGGACTGTGTCTGTCGTATCGCATGGGCGCCAAGCTGGCCCATATCGATACCTTCCAATACCACCCGTCAGGGGCGGTGTATCCGGAGCAGCTGATCGGTGCCTTGGTGACGGAAGGGATTCGCTCTGAAGGCGGCCATCTCGTCAACGCCAAGGGCGAGCGCTTCGTCAACGAGCTCGATACCCGCGACGTCGTCTCGTCCTCGATCATCCGGGAGTGCGAAGAAGGTCGTGGAATCCGTACGATGTCGGGCCGCGTCGGAGTCTGGCTAGATACGCCGCTGTTGGATGCGGAACATGGGCCCGGCACGGTGGAAAAACATTTCCCGGCGATGATGTTGCAATTCGAGCGGTTCGGGATCGATATCAGCAAGGATCCGGTGCTGATCTATCCAACGTTGCACTATCAAAACGGCGGAGTGAAGATCGATACCAACTCGGAAACGAATGTGAAGAATCTCTTTGTCGCTGGTGAAGCTTCTGGCGGCCTGCATGGGCGCAATCGATTAATGGGAAACTCGCTGCTGGACCTGATGGTGTACGGCAAACGATCCGGGTTGACGGCGGCAGGCCGTGTTGGATCGATGAAGCAAGGTCAGCTCACGTTGAAGCATCTTCAACGGTTCCGGGCCGACGCCAAGAAGCACGGCAACGTCAGTGGCGTGATTTCGCCGATGATTCTGCCTGCCTATACAAGAAAAGTGAGTTAGTAATGAGAGGACTGAGTGCTGAGGACCGAGTAGAAAATCAACTCAGTCCACAGTCCTCATGACTCCGTCCTGAAGTGAGAGAAGGAGCGCTATGAACGTTCACGAATTCCAAGCCAAGTCCTTGTTCGCTCAGTTCGGCGTTCCGGTGCCGCGAGGGAAGGAAATTGCCTCTCCCGAAGATGCGACCGCCTGGGCTAATGAGCTCAATACTCCGGTCTTCGTCGTGAAAGCGCAGATCCATGCTGGTGGCCGCGGCAAAGCCGGTGGTGTCAAGATCACGAAAGACAAAGGCGCGGTGGCCGGATTTGCCAAGGAGCTGATCGGCAAGACGTTGGTCACGCATCAGACCGGCCCGAAGGGGCGCCAGGTTCACCGCCTCTTGATGGAAGAAGGCGCCAATATCGCCAAGGAGCTCTATCTGTCGATCCTTGTGGACCGCGACACCGGCTGGCCCACCTTCATCGCCAGCACGGAAGGCGGGATGGAAATCGAAGAAGTGGCGGCCCATACACCGGAGAAGATCATCAAGGAAGCGATCGATCCGGCGGTCGGGTTTCAGGGACACAACGGCCGCAACGTAGCGTTCGCACTGGGCCTACAGAACATCGAACCGGCGGCCATCAACCCCTTCGTGAAGATGTTGGGAAATCTGTATCGCCTGTTTATGGAGAAGGACGCGGCGTTGGTCGAGATCAACCCCCTGATCATCACAAAAGAAAAAGGCTTGATTGCATTGGACGGCAAGGTGTCATTCGATGACAACGGTCTCTTCAAGCACGAGGACGTGCAGAAGATGCGGGATCTGAATGAAGAGGAACCGTTGGAAATCGAAGCGACGGCCAACAACCTGAACTACGTGAAGCTGGACGGCAACATCGGCTGCATGGTAAACGGCGCGGGTCTTGCCATGGCGACGATGGATGTCATCAAGCTGGCCGGCAGTGAGCCGGCAAACTTTCTGGATGTGGGTGGTGGTGCCACAAAAGAGACTGTTGCAGCGGGGTTTCGCATCCTGCTGAAAGACCCGAACGTCAAGGGCATCTTCATCAACATCTTCGGTGGCATCGTACGCTGCGAGCGGATTGCGCACGGCGTCATCGAAGCGGCCAAGGAAGTGAAAATCACCGTGCCCCTCGTCGTCCGGTTGCAGGGCACAAACGCAGAAGAAGGCCGCAAGCTATTAGCTGAATCGGGATTGAAGCTTGAAGTGGCTGATGATCTCTGGGAAGCAGCACAAAAAATTGTGAAACTGACTGGCAAGGCAGCGTGAGCGAAAGGTGCGCCGGGCAGGTCTTCAGTGCTCGCCCACCGCGCACATATGAATCAACTAGATTGTCAGACATTGGTCGGTGCTCGGTGGATGCGCGCAGTATGAAGACCGACCCGGCGCACCTTCTTGAAAAGGAAGGTAAGAAAAGAGGAAACCGTGAGCATTCTCGTCAATAAGAATACGCGAGTGGTGGTGCAGGGGATTACGGGCAAGGAAGGGTCGTTCCATGCGACCCAATGCAAGGCCTATGGCACGAAAGTAGTGGCTGGTGTGACGCCGGGGAAGGCCGGACAGGAAGTCGAAGGCATTCCCGTGTTCAACACCGTGGCCGATGCGGTGAAAAAGACTGAGGCCGACACCTCGCTCATCTTCGTCCCGCCGCCGTTCTGCGCAGACGCCATCCTCGAAGCAGCCGATGCCGGAATCAAGTTGGTCATTTGCATTACTGAAGGCATTCCCGTCAATGACATGGTGAAGGTCAAGCGGGCGCTCCGCGGTCGGGATGTAAGGCTGATCGGACCGAACTGCCCAGGCGTCATCACGGTCGATGAAGCGAAGATCGGCATCATGCCGGGCTTCATTCACAAGAAGGGTGTGGTCGGAGTGGTCTCTCGCAGCGGCACCCTCACGTATGAAGCCGTCCATCAACTCTCGACGTTGGGGTTGGGCGAGACGACCTGTGTGGGTATCGGCGGTGACCCGGTCAATGGTACTGGTTTTGTCGATGTGCTGCCGTTGTTTGAAAAAGATCCAGAGACCCAGGCGATTGTCATGATCGGCGAGATCGGCGGTGATGCGGAAGAGAAAGCCGCCGAGTTCATCAAGAAGAACGTGAAGAAGCCGGTCATCAGCTTCATCGCCGGTATCACGGCGCCTCCTGGCCGCCGCATGGGCCATGCCGGCGCCATTATCTCCGGCGGCAAGGGGACCGCAGCCGAAAAGATGAAAACCTTGGAAGCAGCTGGGGTTAAAGTCGTCAAGAATCCAGCTGAAATCGGTGCGGCGGTCAAACAAGCGTTGGGACGGTAGTTCCCCGCGTCCATTCTTCCGTTGGCATCCTCCTCCGCCACCACTTCGTAGGCCTGATCTCTACGGCCTGTCCATCGCCTCTGCTCTGTAACGCAGGTGTGATGATTGTCATGGCTATTCAATGAGTTATTTGCTGGTGGGTTGTCGTGCTCTATGCAAGAGCGAGTGTGATGGCTGTCAGTGAAGGCTGGAGAAATAATCTATTCATCCATCGACGCAGCCATGCCCGATGGGGTATTGGATTTACCGATAACTCCAATCCGTTTTATCTATTTTTAAAAATGAACGCGGGGTTGCTACTGTTGGCGCCGTCCGTCCTGCGATGCGAGAAGAGCATCCCCTCATGATCGCTCTGGAGGCGGATAGTTGGACTTCCATGCCAATAACCGCAACAGCGGAACAGTGGGGCGATTTGAGTATCACGAACACGCAATCGTCTCGTGCCGCCTCAGTGACCATCGACGATCTACCGACTGATATCAAATTTCTCGACCCAAATTCGTCGAAGAATATGTTTTCTTTACCTTTGGAGGGCAATGAATGAAAACGAGAATTTCGGCGATCGTTTGCCTTCTCTGTGTCATCGGCTACGCTGAGGTCACTCGGGCGGAAGATCCGTACAACCTACGGGTCGCCGATCCCTATGCCATCTCGCCTGATCCCCCAACCATGTCCTCCGGGACGATCGAGCCCTATCTGTCCTTTATGGCTGGCGTGGCAATCCCATTCAGCCAGGATGCCACATTTCGTAATGGCGATGTGGACAGGGATGTCGACTATCAGATGAAACAGTCGATCGGTGGCAACGCGGGGCTCTGGTTTCCAACCAGAAACAAGTTGTTAGGATTCGATCTCGGTGGTGAGATCGAGGGCTATATCTGGTATCCGGACGTGGCCTGCTGTCGGGAAAACTTTAATGGGGTCACTCTTCCAGATGGATCGTTTCAGGGCACCACGACCGAGATGCAGGGTATCTACGTCGGCTTCAATCTCATGATTCGAAGACCGATGGCGATTTCCGAGGCCTATCCCAACGGGCGATGGTATCCGTACGTTGGGATCGGGGGAGGAGCACATCAGATGGCGTTCAAGCCAGGTGGAACCCTCGGGGCTTCGTTCGCCGCGCCCATCAGCGACCAGCGGGATACGACTGTCGCGTTTCAGGCAAAGGGCGGGTTTAAGGTGTTTCTCTTCAAGTATCTGGCTGCCTTTGCTGAGGCAAAGTATCTCCATGCCGAACACAGCGGCCTGGGGACGGATCGGTTCGGGGTGAATTCGCCCCTATTCTCTTCTACAGGTGATCTATTTCTCGATGACTATTCGTCCACGATCAGAACGATCAGTGTGCATGGAGGCTTGTCGCTGCACTTTGACATGAAACCGTAAGTTCGGTCACAATTTTAGTGCACACCCTGCCACAGGAAGGTAGGGTGTGCAACTTCTTTTAAAGTACCGACCTTTCCCTCCAACATTCTTTCTCTCTCGTATAACCAGCGCGTGAGATCGGCTGATCTCTAGGACGAACTCGTCGTATTGGTATGAGCAGCAATGAGTGCCAGTGGAGCTAGGCGACTATTGGAGAAAGGTGTACGTCGAGGGCCAGCTCTTGGGAGACCACTCGATCCAATCGGTGGCGGGTCATCATCGGCACGCGAATGAACTCGACGCCGAACGTATGTTCCCTGACCCAACGGACTTTCCCCAGTTCGATAAACAGGGATGCGGTCGGATCCGGCATGAGAACACTCAGCTTGATATAGCTCCCCATGAGGACGGTTCGCTCACAAGTGACGGAACAGCCTGCCACGGACAGGTCAGACACCACCCCTTCTCCCACAAATGGAGCGCCTCCGAATATCGCAGGATAGGCCACAGGTGCCCGAGGATGGATTCGCCAGTTAATGGTCGTGTCAGCCATTGTTGTGTCCTCCGTAGGCCGCAGTCTATCCAGGTGGTGGGCCATGGGCCATTCCTCGGAGGGGGGGCGTAGGACCTTCTGTTCGAAAGTACTATGTGATGGGTATCAGAGGATTGTTGAGCTGGTGCTTATGCCAGAAGAACGTCAGGATGCTCAAAAAGGCCAGACTTCTCAACCCGCCCAACCCCACCGCGCCCGCTTCGCCGACTCATCCCGCATCGAAGAATCTGCGAGGCGTGCGAGGCGAGCCAAGACGCACGGTTCCGCGAACAAGCTCGCAGTGAGCGAAGAGGCGAAGCGTGCATTTTGGTACGTTTGGCCTCTTGAGCGATGCGACCTGCCTGCGCGAAGCGCTTCGGCGAGGCAGGGAACGAAGCTGCCTGACTTTTTCAGCGTTCTGTTAAGGCTTGCTGGGCTTATCCGTTAAAGGGGGAGGGTGGACGGTTGACGGGAGTTCGAGCCGTTCCAGCACATCCTGCTTGAGTTTCGTCGGTTCTTCAATTCGGTTATCTCGTTGCAAGATATTGATATCTCTAGCCTTTCTGGCATTCAATTCCACCACATCTGCGTCGTCCCGGACTAAGTGCGGCGTGAGAAAGACGAGAAGATTCAGCTTCTCAGTCTGGCGAGTCTGAGATTTGAACAGCCAGCCGAGCCACGGGATGTCTCCCAACACGGGAATTTTCTTTTCACCGAGCGTGACATTGTCACGCACCAATCCTCCGACGACGAGCGTCTGTTGATCCTGTGCGACTGTCGTCGTTTCCATGGATCGCTTCGTTGTGGTGGGTCCGACCGGGATACTGGCCGACCCAGCGCCGATGGTCTGCGCCACGTTTTCCGCGATCGCCGTAATCTCTTGCTTGATTTCCAGACGAATCAAATCACCTTCGAGGACCTGCGGGGTCAACTCTAATGTCACGCCGACGTCTTTTCGCTCAATGGTGACGAGCGTTCCCCCGGTGATGCCTTGGGCCTGGCCGGTTGGGAATGGGCGATTTTCACCGACGACGATCTTTGCCTTCTGGTTATCGGCGGCAAGCACCTGGGGTGTGGAGAGGACATTCGTATCAGTCAGGTTCATCAGGAGGTTCATGAATGCGCGCACGTTCAGCGTATTCAGGAGCGGCGCTGCACCGCCGGTTGCCCCTCCGGCCGCAACACCGCTGATCGCTTGGGCGAAGGTTGCCAAGTCTTCCGGTGCCCTGTTGAACCCGCCGATTCCCTGTACGAAGCCAGATTTTCCCGCACCGAGCACCTGCGTCGGATCGGTGCCGATTTGGCGAAGGCGATCCACTTGGACCTCCAGGATCACCGCCTCCACAAAGACCTGCTTGCGTCGGATGTCGAGATCGCGAATCACGGCTTGGAGATGACTCCAGGCGAGTTTGGTTGCACTGATCACAATGGAGTTGGTCGCCTTATCAGCAAACACTTGGACCGGAGCCTCGAATTCCGTCAGCGGTCTGACGGGTGGCCTGGTGCCAGGTGTGATCTGCGCCACGGTTTGTGAGCGGGCCACCAAATTGGTGAGAACAGCGGCAAGATCGGTCGCGTTGGCGTGTTTCAGCTTATAGACAAACACACCCCGCTCCGGCGGAAGGTCACCCATGGGGACCACCTGATAGAGGTTTCCTCCCTTCGGGACCACGGCGATACGGGCGGCTTCTAACGCCGCGACGAACATGGTGAAAGCCTGGTCCGGTGAAACTTTAGTCGGAGAAAACACGGATACTTTTCCGCCCTGCTTTTTAATGGTCTCATCCAGCACAAAGTTTTTTCCGGTGATCTCACTGATAAACCGGACGAAGACGGGGATCTCGACTTCGTTGAAATCCAACGCGACTTTTGTCGGTTGGCCTCCTCCGCCTTGCGAGAATAGAGGGGGAGGGAAGGACAAGCAGAGCAGAAGCACCAAGATCAGGCAGGTGCTAAGTTCCCTGGTCGTGTTCGATGGGCGATGAGATATTGGACGGGCTTGCACGATGGACTATTGATTCCGTGGCATCAGCTGATGCGGTATACGTGAGTCTGACCGTACCATAGGCGTGTCGAAAGACACAACCAAGCTGATGTTTTTTGAAAGCGCCCCGTCCGCGCCTATCCATCGGAGGGGCGCTCGCTGCCGGCCATCCCTTCCAGGCTTTGGAGGCGCGCTCCTGAGCCGATCGTTAAGTGTGTTCGCCAATACACCGATACAGAGAGGCGACGGGTGTGAGCGAGACGACCCCTGGCCGCACATGCATGAGTGGATTGATCGGGGTACTCTTCATTTATCGGATTTTGCCTCTCTCCCACTGGACAAGTTAGGGAGGCAACGGTCTGTCCAAAATTGGATAGGCGGATGAACCGCAAGAAATTACTACAAGGTAAGCCATTACTTTTCAATGGCTTGGTGTGACGATCCATTGGATGAGTGGGGCATTGAGATTGCAGACCCCTTAAAGGTTTCGCGCCTATGCCATGGCCCAATTTCACGAACGTCGGCAAGAGCAGAATGGGCCGCTGGCGCAGGCTGATACGGGGTCGGGATCTGCTAAGGTTGTATCGTGCGTGTAAATAAGAAATCCCCTTTAAAATCAGATAAAACCCAGACCTCCCGCGTTCACAAGCGTGGTGTGGTTGGCTACAGCAGGAAGAGCGCTCTTCTTGAGGACGCCATCACCCAAATGAATGCCGGGAAATATGGGCGTTCTTCTACCGCACTGAAGGAATTACTCGCAGTTGATCCCCAGAACATGGAGGCGCGACGACTGTTCGCCACTCTCCACCTTCGTCTCGGGAGCTTGATCCCGGCGAGACAAGCCTTTGACTCACTCATTGATGAAGCGTTTCAACGTCAGGATTACTGGCTTGCGGAATCGTTGCTTCGCGAATACTTGGCGGCCGGGCCGCGCTGTGTGCCGTTCTTGGAGAAGCTTGGGGGACTCTATCAGGAAAAAGGAGATACCCTCGAGGCCGTGGCTGAGTTCGGCAAGGCGATCGACATCTTAATCGAAGACCCAGACCCCGACCATCCACAGCATGCCTCCCAGCTCTACGACAAAGTACGGGCACTTGCGCCCGCGAGCCCAGTGGCATTTCGGTTGGCGTCCTTCTTTGACGCGCAAACCGGTGAGCTGCTGGCCCGTCAGTCTCGTGATTCTGGACCATCGACCGACGCCCCATCCCTCGACATGCCTGAGGTAATTCAGGGTGTCACGGCAGGTCCTGAACCGATGGATGGGGTGATGCCATGGGAGATCCAGGATCCTCTGGTGACGTCGCCGGATTCTCCCAATGCAGTCATCGTATCCGATTCATCAGAATCGCTTATCCCACCGACGGTCACGGACCTTACGACACCTCAAGCGCTCACGTATGGTGGAGCATTGCCGCCCTCTGATTCATCCTCACAAGAACAAGCGCAGACCATGAGCAGCACGAGTGAAGTGGGAAGTGCTGCATCGGACGAACCTCGCACTGATGAAGGTGGGCGTGTTCCCTCTGGATCGCAGATAGATGATCTTCCCAGACAGGTTGAGCTTGAAGGTCACCACTCGCTCGTGCCCCCATCGGTGTCGGTAGATGGTTCTGCTGTGGCTCAGGAACAAAACCGAGGGTTGGTCGAGACCGCACTGGAGGCCTCCTTTGATGCAAGTGCCCTATCAACAGGTGTTGCACCCCAGGACTCGACCATTGTTCAGGAAGTGCTAATGAGTTCGATCCAGCCTGTAGAAGATATCAGCGACATGTCGTCATGCCAGGTTGAAGAGAGGTCAATACTCGCGGTTGAGAGTACTGAGACGCAACTGGCGCCCGATTCGATGGTGTCACCAGGTGGCCCTATTGAGAGTCAGGAACAAGACGGATGGGTGGCCGAGGCTGAACCACGTGCGCCCTATGGTGCAAGTAACCCCTTCATGGGTGTTGTACCGACGGAACTAGCCACTGCTCCGGAAGCGCCAGCGAGCTCAATCCAGTTCTCCGAAGATACCAGTGTCATGGCGTCATCCCAGGTTGAAGAGATCGCAGCGCATGAATCATTGGGAACAGAACAATCGAGCGTTCCACCAATAGAGGTGGAGGATAGACAGCCCTCTCTACTGCAACTTGTCGAGACCGAATCGAAGGAGGTCGTGACAGAACAGCCTCCAGACACGCCTAACCCATCGAGGCCAGAGTCGGTTTCAGGCAATGAGGTTTCAGAACCATGGAACCAACCAGGCTTCTCCTGGGAATCTGTATTCGATAGTGCATGGAAGTTGGGAAGTGATCGTTCGGCACATGGTTCCCCGTCGGAACTCACCGAGACGAATGTCGGTGAAGCACCGACCCCAGCCTCGGCAATGGGATCTCACCAGGAACAGGTATTAGAAGACCACGTGGTCGAAATACCAGAGCGCGAAGAATCAACGTCGTTCGGAGACCACACCTCTGCTGGATCTCCAATTGCGTCGATGCCCTGGGATCACGTTCAGGAGTCGGTCATTTCGATTCCGCCGGCGCAGGTCGATCCTCCGATGACAGAGAGTCTGAAGCTGGCGGTAGATCCATCGCCTCATCCAGCTGAACCAGCACTGTCCCCAACAGTGAGTGAAAGCCAGGTTCAACCTCCGTCTTCACCGGATACGTCCGTTGACGAAATGGATTCATTCTCGATTGTGCCAACTCCACTGACTCCGGCATCACCCGATCTGGAGATTTCCTCTGCTGAGTTGGAATACACCACACTCGAAACCGAAGAGCCCTCTGCTCCAGAAGAGTCTGAACCGCAGTTTCGGGTGATGAGCGTTCCGAGCATCGATGCCCCGCCGCCGGAAGCTCCTACGGCAGCACTAGGGACGCCGGTTTTTGCGGATGAACCAGTTGCAGACGCTGTGACATCTCCCTCAGAAGTTTTATCGAAGGATAATGACTTCCGCTTGAACACGGAAGATGAGCATGCGATCTCAGTCGCTCAGAGCCTCGTTCAGGAATCTACGCCCGAACCTCCCGTCGCACTACCACAATCTAGCAGCGAGACACTGAGCACGGAGACCGATGAGATTCCACCTTCCTCCCCTCTGCGAACGCAACAGAGAATTTTAGAATCGCAGCCAGAAATGGGAGAAACTTCTCAGCGCGTAAAAGAGACAGCCGAGGTGCAGGTCCATGAACCGCAACCCCATGCCATGCCATTTGTTGAGGCACGCGCTCCTATTCCTGTACCCGTTTCTGAGCCAGTGTCCGAACAGGAAGAATGGATCAAAGCAGGGGAATCGATCCGATTCATCGAACAACCTCACGCCGCTCCAGGTGCACCGGTATCGTCGGAGAGCGCAGAACGGCAAGATGTTGGTCGGTCTATGTCCGTGGCTGCTGCTGTTGATGTGCTCTTTGAGTCGTCTCAAAATGTCAGGCCGATTGAGACGCGAGAGGATGTCGCAGCGCCCAAGCCAAGGCGAAAATCTAGTTCGATACTGGTTCGAGCCCGCTTGGCGATTGCCGGCTTTATCAGCTCGTGTTTTTCGACTACGCGCGCCCTTGTGGTGACGTGCATCGGGTTGGTGATGCTTTCGGGGATCCTCATCGCGTTAGGGATCGGTGCCATCGGACTGACCTGGATCATCATGGAAGAATCACCCTCTCCGCTATTCCAAAGTCTTACGACTACTCCTCAACGGACGCTGTCGGACTTCAAGAAGAACGGCTTTCTGTTCCTCCTCGGGTTTGACGTGTCGGTTGGTCACGATCCGATACAGGCGGGATACGATCGGAAGCCTGAGACCCACGATGGTAAGTTGGCGCTTGCGTGTTTGGGGAGCTCAGGCTCAGGGACGGTTGAGGGAGTGAATGCCTCAGCCAATGTTATGCGAGGGTGGGTTCGCAGTTCAAATCCTGTTGGGGCGTTTAAGTCTCATCAGCAGACCATTAAGGAATGGGGTAACCAGCATGAGTCGGCGCTCAATCGGTATAACCAGTGGCAAAAACTTCCCTTTGAAGATTGGGGGTATGGCCAAACGGTGAGTCCGCCCTGTATTGCGATGGTCTTCGCCCACCAGCTCCATGTGGCGGATGGATTCCTGCAGAGTGCCGATCTCGGCATCGATCGACTTGAGACGGATATGGAAGCGTGGCGCATCGTCTTGAGTCAGGCGAAGACTCTGCCGGTGAAGATGCTGGCATTGCAAGCGATCAATGATGACATTGCCGTCGCTTCGGGGTTGCTCGTCGGCTCCGATTTTGACGGGAAGTATCTGTGGCGCGTCACGAAGGTGCTCCGTCCGCTTGATCAGGGAGAACTTTCGATGCGCTGGCCCATGCAGAGCGAACTGGTCGTGGCCTCGAAGACATACGAGACTCAGTTGAAAGCAGCGAGAGCCGAAGAACAGCCGGTGTACACCATGGTGGCATCGGCGCTTCCCTTGCCGATGCAACGTCGTCTCAATGACTATGCGGAATATTATGATGCGTCTTACAAAGCTGCCGGCGAAGGGCGGTATGGCTCGTTGCCAAAGTGGAAAGACTATATCCGTTTCCCAGCGTCTGGCGTGATGGATCATCTCACCAACCCAATCGAGAACATCGTGGGGCTTGAACCGCTTGCTCCATGGGATCTGTACAACGGATTCGTGGTCGACACAGAAGCCCGCCTTCGGCTTGCCAGTTTACAAGCTTGGCTCAGGCGTGGTCCCGCCGACAGTGATCTCGCCACTCGGATTGCAAAAGCAGGGCAAAGCCTGTATGACCCCTACACGGGACTGCCAATGCTATTGAACATGAAAAAAGGTGTCCTCTACAGTGTTGGACACGACGGGAAAGATCAAGATGCCGATCCCCAGGCCGATGTGGTGGTAGAGATTCCTGTTGGACACACGTCTGCCGCTCCGGTGAAATCCTCAGCCTCTTCATCCAAGTCCAGATAAGTCCGTTTCCGTTCCTCCCGGTCTGCCCCGGCATCGCTTGCTTGACAGAGCGTCAAGCATTCCACACAATCAGCGCAGGCTGTTGAAAAAATCCTCCAGCTTCGTTCTCCGGTCGCTCAGAGGCTCAATGTACGGGACTGAGTACGCTTCCCCTCTTCGCTCGCTGCGGCCTCGCTGGAAGGCCTTTTTGAACAGCCTGTGAATCCTGGCAAAAGTGCTCGGACGTTAACGGTTACGTCGCTGATAGCTGAAGAGGCAGCATGGGGCATTTACCGAAACAATGGTATGAGGTTTTTCCATGAAGAAGGGGATGACGTTCCCGACGCCTATTCCAACTCAGATCGTATCCAACGAAGAGTTTTTCCCGATTGATCAAACGGCCGAGCAGGCTCGCGTCGAGCAAGTCACGGGAGAGCTGGTAGCAAAGGCGGCGGGTCGGTTGGGAGTCACACGTCGGGAGTTTTTGACTACAGCGGGCGGTATGGCGGCTGCTCTGCTGGCCATGAATGACTCATTCGGTCGCTTTTTCAACATTGAGAAAATTGAGCTGTTCGAAACCGCGGCGTTCGCCGAGCAGCAGGGAAATCCGTATTTTATTTTTGATGTGCAGACCCACTATGTCAGTTCTCATTACGATCCCTCCGATGCCGAAGCCAATCGGAAGGGGGCCGTGTCCAAACAGGCTCTGCTGTCGTTGAGAAAGTACATTCGCGAGATGGGTCTCAATCCGAAACTGGCTGGTGATCGAGGCACGCTCGATGATCTGTCATGGAAGAATTTTGTGAAGGAAGTGTTTTTCGACAGTGAGACGACCGTCGGCTTGATCAGCACACCGCCAGGGCCCTATCCGCAGGAAGCCGTCGTTCCGCCAAGAGAAATGGCCCACATTCGTGACGAGATCAATCGGTTGGCCGGGTCGCAACGGATGTTGGCCCATGGTCTGGCGACCCCCCAGCTCGGTGCAGCAGATTGTGAATTCATGGCCATGCAGGCTGAAACCCTCAAGGTCGATGCCTGGAAATGCTACACCGGTTCCTGTCCGAAGGGATTCGACCGAGGCTGGCGCATGGACGATGAACACATTGCCTATCCGATGTTGGAGCAGGCGCGGAAGCTCAATGTGAAGCGGATCTGCGTCCACAAGGGACTTCCCCTCGGTCCTGTGCCGGACTACAACCATCCGCGAGATCTGATCAAAGCGGCCAAAGACTTCCCGGATCTCAACTTTGTGGTGTATCACGCCGGGTTTCGGGGCGTGGCATCGATCGAGCAAATCTTTGCGAAGACGGGTGAAATTCCGTGGACCACGGAGTTCTGCCGGATGAAGGAGCAGGAGCCGGGTCTCTCCAATATCTACATGGAGCTGGGTTCGACCTTTGCGCAACTGGTGACGACATACCCATTGATCTGCGCGCATCTACTGGGGCAGATTATCCGTTCGTTCGGCATGGATCATGTGCTGTGGGGAACCGACTCGATCTGGTATGGAACGCCGCAATGGCAGATTGAAGCCTTTCGGCGATTCCAGATCCCTGACCAATTGATCGAGAAGCATCAGTATCAGCCGTTGACGAGGCGGGCGAAGGAACAGGTGTTTGGATTCAATTCGGCCAGAGTGTTTGGGGTCGATGTCGAAGCTAAACGACGGGAGGTTCCGAATGACGCCTTGGGCCGGCTGAGAATGAGCTATCTGGAGGAAGGGCCGGAGCCGAGCCGAAGAGCGTACGGATGGGTGGTGGGGTGATGATGCGGGTCCTGTCAATGGGTCGCCCACCCGTCCTCGCACCCCGCCCGGTGTAGGGACCCCGCTGCGGGCGGGTGGGGCCCAACTCATTGCCACCCACATCAAGGGAAAGAGGAGAAAGGGGAAAATAATGAAAAGCGAGATTTTGTACCCTGGTGCGTTTCCGATGGTGCGTCTGGAGCTGGCGGAGGGAGAGCACATCAAGGCCGAGTCCGGCGCGATGGTGGCCTGCTCGCCGACCATCGATATTGAAAGCAAGATGGAGGGAGGGTTTTTAGGAGCGCTGTCACGAAAGTTCCTGACAGGAGAAAAATTCTTCTTCCAGACGTTGCGGGCCAGTCGAGGCGCCGGCGAAGTGTTGCTCGCGCCGACCGTGCCCGGCGAAATTGTCGTATTGGAACTCGATGGTGTCAACGAGTATATGGTGCAGAAGGATGGATTCCTGGCAGGTGCGGATGGGGTTGTCATCGACAGCCAAATGCAGAGCATGAGCCGGGGGTTGCTGGGTGGGGAGGGGTTTTTTATCTTGAAAATGAGCGGGAAAGGAATGCTTGCCCTCAACAGCTTCGGGGCCATTCACAAGATCGAATTGAAGCCAGGTCAAGAATATATCGTGGATAATAGCCATCTGGTGGCGTGGTCCACCACGACTACGTACAACATCGAAAAGGCCACGTCCGGATGGGTGGCCAGCTTTACGTCGGGCGAGGGCTTTGTCTGCCGATTTCGCGGACCGGGCCTCGTGTATATCCAGAGCCGCAATCCGGGCAGTTTCGGCGCATGGGTACGACAGTTCATTCCAGTTAGTCAATAGCGGTAGCTGAAAATGGCCGCCAACTTTGTTCTCAGCTCGCAGGAAATCCTCACCGTACCCCAAAGGAGGAAGGAGCTCTCTTGGCAGCTCGGGGTGGGAGGGTGGAAACCGTCACGCCTCCGTTTGCCGCTCGCCTGCGTCCTCGTCGATAGCCATTTTGAACTGCCGCATGGCATGCCATGGTAGAAAGCACTCCCAACGCGCTCTGTTTCGGCGACGAATTCTCCGCCAGCGGTGCCCCTTGCCTGGTTCATGTCGAAGACCATGGACTGACGATCACGTTTTTCCCTGATCGTGATGGAGCCGTGAGCCGATCGGAATCCTTGAGGTTTTCCGAACTGACCGTATCCGCAGGAGGGCTGGATCATGATCAGCTCGTGGCCACATGGGTGGGGTTCAAAGGGCAGCGGACACTCTATCTCAAAAGCTCCGATGTGATTCGTGCCTTCCGGCAAGCGGCTCCTGATCATCTGAGCCAACCGCTTGAACGAGCCGCCGAACAAGTCCGTCAGGTGCGGCAACGGCATCGAATGGTGTGGAGTATTGTCGGAGGCGCCCTCTTGGTTGTCGTGCTCGGACTGTGGTTTGGGAGCGACGTGCTGGTTGAACTCGCCGTCGATCGAATTCCTGTCGAGTGGGAACGGAAGCTGGGCGAGTCAACCTATCACGACTTTCTGGCTCATCAGGATGTTATGAAAGAAGGACCTTCCGTCGAGGCTGTCAAAGAGATGATCCATCGCCTGACCGGCCAGATTCCGGAGAGCCCCTACACCTTCGAGGTTACTGTCGTGAAGAGTGATGTGGTGAATGCGTTTGCCCTGCCAGGCGGCTACATCGTCGTCTTCACCGGACTGATGAAAAAAGCAGAGAGTGGCGAGGAGGTCGCCGGGGTACTTGCGCATGAGCTGAACCATGTGCTGCAGCGGCACGGACTTGAACGTATCGTCAAGCAGCTGGGATTTGTGGCCGTAGTCTCAATTGTGCTGGGGAATCCGCCGGGATTGGGCGGAGTGATGAAGCAGCTTGGTGTTGAATTGATGACATTGAAGTTCGGTCGAGCGCAAGAAACTGAGGCGGACTTGACCGGTCTTCAGTTGCTCTACCGTGCCAAGATCGATCCGTCCGGCATGATCACATTCTTTCAGCGGCTGGCGGAAAAAGACGAGGGACGGGTCGAGTGGCTTTCCACCCATCCGATGAGCAATGCCAGAGCCGAGCGCCTCAAAACCCAGCTCGCGGAGATGCCGAAGCAGAACACCGAACCCTTCACATTCGATTGGACCAACGTTCGAGCCTCGCAGGGCGCACCAATTAGTACCCTTCGATGAGCCCCGTACAGACGATCTGTATTGGTGTGATTGCCGATACGCATAGTCTCTTTGATCCGGAGATTGCGCGTCACTTTTCTGGCGTGGATCATATTATTCATGCCGGCGATATCGGCAATCGATCGGTCATCGAACAACTTGAGATGATTGCTCCCGTGACGGCCGTGTCCGGCAATGTGGATGGGTACGAAGAGAGCGGTTTTCCGACTGAGGCCCTCATTAAGCTGAAAAGTTTCCGCATCGCGATCCGACATGTTGTCTTTGAGGGTGGAAAGCTGACCAAAGAGGGAAAAGCGTTTCTCGATCGTACGCGGCCGGACATTTGCATCTTTGGCCATACCCATCAACCCAAGAGTGAATGGTTGGGTGATACGCTGTTGTTCAATCCGGGATCGGCGGGGCCGAAGCGGTTCATATTGCCACGCATGGTGGGAAGGATCACGATTGGAATTCGCCGGTCGGCGAGACACATTAGGTTGGATGATCGGGTTCCTTCGCCTAAACGGTTGTGCGCGATAAGACACTGTGCTGGATGAGAGTTTCACCATGAATGAGACAGCGCGATCATTCTGACGAAAGGAGAAAGTGATGAATAAGGTCGGTCATCAAATTGTTGCCGCGACGGTGTTGCTGGGTGTTATGACGATGAGTACCGCCTGCTACGGTCCGTTCAATCTCACCAAGAATGTCTATCACTGGAACAGCAACATTAAAGGTAGTGGTGAAATCAACGAGAAATGGATGAAGGAAATCGTCTTCTTCGGCATGCTGATCATACCGGCCTATATGTTCTCGGCGTTGTTGGACACGTTTATCTTTAACTCGATGCATTTCTGGACCGGGGAAAGCCCCATCAAGGCGTCTACCATAGGCAGTGACGGCACAAAGGTAACCACGTTGGGTGAAACCACGATCCGATGGACTCCTTCGGAGGGTGGCGCAACCGTGACCTATGAACGCAATGGTGTTGTGGAGCGCCGTGCCACAATCGTAGCTAGTTCGACAGGCTACCGCCTGGTTGATGAACACGGAAACCTACTCTCAGAGGCGGAGTATTCAGCTGATGGTGGTGTGCGTTTCCTAAATAGAGAGCATCAGGTACTACAGCAATGGAGCGAGGTGCAGCTGCGCGCGATCGCTCAGAGTCGTTCTGCTAATGTTCAGTGAAGTGGGATTGAAGCAGCAGTCCGGAGTTAGCCTGGTGCTGGAGAATCGGCATCAGGCAATACCAGAATATTAAAAGCGCAGTCCTGCGCCCACCAACCCATAGTGGGTACGAAAATCCATGGCCAGACCCTCCCAGTGATAGTTGGCCAAAAAATAGCGGTACTCTCCGAACAGAAAGATCTTGGTGCTGAGAAGAACTTGCGCCCCTCCGAGAAACTGATGTCCCAAGGCGCGAGCTTGGTCAAAATCTTTATCGTCTCGTCCGGCAATGTTGGGGTTGAGGAGTGTTCCGTGGGACCAGCCAATACCGGCTCCGACATATGGGCGAATCCGTTCTCCCGGGTAACGCAGGATCAGGTTGAACGTTGTATTCAGGATGAGTAGGTTGGAGTGGCCAGCTCCATTGTTCTGCCCATTGGCGACGTTGGGGAAGGAAATCGCTCCACCGTGCATGTTGGAATCGAGCTCGAGGCCCACCATTCGACGGAGCGCAGCTGGAAAAAGTCCCACTTTCAGGCCAGCACCGAAGGCGTCTTGAATCGAGGCGGGTACCGTCGTCTCTTGGTTGAAAATCGCCAGATCACGAGGCCAGTTGCCCAGCGCATAGGCACTCAGTTCCACATCTCCGAACTCGGCTGCGACTGCCACGTCAGTGACACATAGGGAGCAGAGCAACGCACTGGGGAGAGTGATCAATCGGACGAGGGAAACGAATCCCACAGTTTCACTAAGGTTAGGGGGAGAAAAAAGAAAGGGCCTTCTGGAGAATCTCCGGAAGGCCCTTCCAAAGCGTACTCTATAGCGGTCTAGTTACCACGAACGATGGTGCACCATTCACCGAGGATGCCCAAGATATTCTTGGCGGAGTGGTCCACGGAGGCGACTTTGGTGATCCCTCCGGCAGCCTTTGCAGCCTGGACGCTTGCATCACCGGTTGCGACCCATCCGAGAATCGACTGGCCGCAGGCCTTACCCTCTTTGGAGGCTCCTGCCTCGTCGGTTGCGACATCGCCGTATTTGGTTTCATTGTAGATAACACCAGCCATCGGTGAGGCGACGATCTGACAACCGCTCAAGCTGAGGCCGACAAGGGCAATAACCGCAAGGGATAAACGGGACGCGTGCTTCATAGATCCTCCTTAATAGAAGTTAGACCGCAAGATTGCTTAGGTGTCATAAACAATCAGCCCGAGTATAGTCACATAGGTGGTATCCGTCAATCATGAATTTGGTGTGTGTCATGGCACGCCATGTCTGGAGTGTGGCGAGGGATTTTAGGATAGGCGTACCGCAGTAAAACGCGAGCGCTCAGCGCGTGTCGGCTGTTCCTCGAGCGCCGGACATGCATCCAGTGAGTAGCGTGTCCGGGGCAGAACGATGAAGATCGCATGATCATAGTTGTCATGATCTTGATGGGGTGAAATTGGGACGTGGGAGTCCAGCGTAGGTACCGTGCGATCACGTCGAGGGGCAAGTACTCCTCGGTGCTCGTTAGATCGAAGCGCGGACATCTGTATCCGACTCTATATGCTATAGGAGCTCTGGGGATGACTCATGGGTAGAGAACTATTCACTCGAATGGCCAAGGAAAAGTGTTGCACTCATCAGTGATTTGTCTATAATCATCGGGCTTGTTTGATCGGTGTGAATTATCCTTCAACCCGAACTTTCTTATAAACATCGGAGATGAATTCGGTTATACTTTGGGCCGATGTTTTGGCAATAGTAGTGGGTACTTCACTTATTTCTAACGGAGGAGGACTTATGTCGAAGAAAGTGCTTGTATTGTCTATCGCCGTGCTCTTCAGCGTTCAGGCGGGTCTGGCGATGGCAGCAAATCCAGACACCGGTCCGGGCTGTGGATTGGGTAAGTTGGCTTGGGGTGAGTATAAGGGGCAGAAGGAAATCGCTCCCCAAGTGCTGCAGGCCACCACGAACGGCACCTTTGGCAGCCAGACGTTCGGTATCAGCTTTGGAACTTCCGGATGCACCAACGATGGCAAGGTCATGAGCGAGCATAAGACGACGATGTTTGCCTCCTTGAACTTCGAGGCGCTCAGCGCCGAGATGGCTCAAGGGCAGGGCGAGCACTTGGCCTCGCTTGCGACGCTGATGGGTGTACCAGCGGAGCGCCACGCAGCGTTCTTCGCTTTGACCCAGGAGCGGTATACGTCACTGGTTCAAGCTGGGGAAGCTTCTCCGGTCGCATTGGTGAAGTCCCTCAATGATGCGATCGAGGGCCATCCAGTCCTCGCGCAAGCATCAGTACGGTAAGTTTGCACAAGGGGCCCTGGCAGAGATGTCAGGGTCCTTGTTGTCTCTTTCACGCCGTGCTGGTCTTTCTTTTCGTGCTTCTAGCCTGTTTATTCGTTCCCTCTCCTTCCAATGCCCTGCAATCCAAGCCTGAGGTTTATCTCGCACAGCTGATCGAGCAAGCTCAAGAAAAGAAGCTTGCCGAACAACGTGAGTGGCACCTCCTGTTGCACTATCGGAAAGGACTTTGGGGAGGATATGAGAGCGAGCAGGACGATCCAGGATTTTTCTTGTCTTCCAATGGGAAGACGGATCCATCGGCTGAGCTTGCGGCGACCCTTGCACAATTCTTCTCTGCTGAACTGGTCGGTCGCTCTCGACAGCCGGCTCAGTGCGCGTTCATCGCGCGGTACCACTGGCTGAAAGAGCAACTGCAGTTTGATCCGACTCGGCTTCCAGCGCTTTCCTGCGAACGGTTTGATCGGTGGTACGAGGATTTCGAGGCCCAATCTATTTCTCTGATCTTCCCTTCAGCTTTTCTGAATAATCCAGCCTCCATGTTCGGCCATACCCTCTTTCGTGTTGATCAAAAGGGCCAAACCGAACAGACCCGCATTCTCGCCTATACTATCAACTATGCAGCGGACGTACCTCCAGACGCCGGCCTTGCCTATCCTATACGAGGCATCTTTGGAAGCTATAAGGGGTATTTTTCCACGATTCCTTATTACCTCAAGGTGCAGCAGTATCGAGACATCGAAAACCGCGATATTTGGGAATATCGCCTGAATCTCACAGAAAACCAACTGCGGCGATTTCTGATGCATGCGTGGGAATTAGGGAATGCCTACTTCGACTATTTCTTTTTTAAGGAGAATTGTTCGTACCATATCCTTGCCCTCTTGGACTATGCCGATCCGGATTTGCACTTGACGGATGAGTTTATCGGGTGGACTGTCCCTGCCGATACGATACGATTGGTCGTCTCAAAGCCCAACTTAGTGTCCGATATCACGTATCGGCCCTCTCGGAGCACAGTGATCAAACGAAAGCGAGAATCCTTGCCTGCCGCGGAACGCGATCTGGCTCATCGGATGACACAGGATGGTGGTGAACTGATGTCGCCAGCATTCACCCGCTTGGTACCTGCCAAACAGGCATTTCTGCTGGATCTCGCATCAGACTATCTGCGGTATCGAATCGAGACGACTGACTCTTCAAAACCGGAGTGGAAGGAACGCAATAGGACGGTTCTGACAACCCGCAGTCAGCTTCGCATCCCATCCGAGGAGTTTACCGTGCGCCCATTTGCGAAACAGCCAGAACTTGGCCATAAGACCTCACGTGCAGTCATCGGAGGCGGTTGGCGAAACAACGATACGTTTGAGGAGGCGACAGTGCGCGGGGGGTACCACGATTTGCTCGATCCAGAGGTCGGGTATACTCCCGATGCGCAGATTGAAATGGCCTCCATCACGGTGCGGCACTACAATCGAGCGGATCAGACTAGAGTAGAACGGGCCACGTTGCTGAATCTTCTGTCCCTATCGCCGATCGACTCAGTCTTTCATGCCCCTTCCTGGAAGCTTAATGTGGGGATGAACACCATCCGGCATAATGATTGTCAGCTCTGCAGCAACGGCCTCTTCAACGCTGGGATCGGGGGTGCGAAGGAACTACGGTTGCTCAATCGGGAAGTCCTGTTCGCCTTTGTGGAAACCGAAGCAAACATCAGCAAGGCATATCATGAGATGCATCGAATCGGAGGTGGGGGGACCATCGGGCTGTTAGCCGATCTCACGGAGCGATGGAAACTCATGGCGACGGGATCCTATCTAAAATTTCCGTTGGGGGACAAGTCCGACGATTTCCGATGGTACCTCGGGTCGCGGTTCACGCTGGCCCAAAATTGGACGGTCAGGCTGGAGTACAATCACCGTGACCGAGACAACGACGTTCTGTTCAGTGTGCAGGCGTTTTTTTAGACTTTCATCCCTTCCTTCCTGAAAAAAGTTCCGTTATCCTCCCTCCGTGAGTTTTCTCGACCAATTCTTCGTCTATCATCCAGAACCGTGGCAAGACCGAGATTGGGCACGGTTAAGCGGGCTGCCGCTTGAAGACGTGTGGTTTCAAGCTGACGATGGAGTGAGACTGTTCGGCTGGTACGTCGAAGCGGCTGCTGATCGTCCGGTCATGCTCTGGTGCCATGGCAATGCCGGAAACATCATCAATCGCCTTGAAAATCTCAAGCTCCTCTACCAGATGGGACTATCGATTTTCTTGTTCGACTATCGTGGATATGGGAAGAGTCAGGGTTCTAGCCCGAACGAGGAAGGCCTTTATCAGGATGCGTACGGTGCCTATGAGTACCTCACGCGAATCAGAAAGATCCGCCCTGAACGAATCGTGCTGTTCGGCCGATCTCTGGGAGCGTCCGTGGCAGGCGAACTGGCAGTGCAGCGACCAGCTTCGGCACTCATCCTTGAATCATCGTTTCCTTCCATCGAAGCAGTGGCCAAGTTCTATTATGGTGGGTTACCCCTGCATTGGCTCCTTGGAGCCGCACATCGATTGATCGACCGGCTGCCGCAGCTGTCGCTTCCGAAGCTGATCATCCATGGTGACAAGGATGACATTATTCCCATTGAGTTTGGTCGCCAGGTCTTCGACGCGGCCAAACCGCCGAAGGACTGGTATGTGGTCGAAGGTGCCGGACATAACGACACATACCTGATGGGTGGGCGAGCCTACTTTCGCCGGCTTGGGGAATTCATTCGAAAGACGCTCACCGCATACTGAAGTTACGGCACAGGCGGTGGCGAGGCACTCGTCGAGTTACCGTTTCGCTTCCGGTGGTGGCCAGTTCATTTCAGTGTGCCGGCCGCAGTAGTAGCACAGGAGGCGGTACCGAGCTTTGCGCCGTGGATTGGGCAAAGAAATGAAGGTAATCGGCGTGTCGTCGTAGGGACAGGCCGGCTGTTCGTGGAGAAGATGGACCTCAGCCATCATTGTGATTGAAGCGATGTCCCAGGGAGGCGCGTGCTCTTCTTTGCCCGTGATCTGTTCCACTTCATGGCATTGTTCACATTCGGCTTCATACTTCTTGACCTTTCCGTTATGCGGGGTGTGATCCGTCACCTGCATCGGCCCGCCGCAACCTGACTTGGTGCAGATAACATGTTCGTGTTGAAGCGCCTGAACAAAACGACTGTGAGCTTCGCGTTCCCGTTCCGATTTCATCTGTACCCCTCCATTTCCTGAACTCCCTTCTCCCCAAAGAACGGCATTCAGGTTGGTTTCACTGCGCACGTTGAGCGAGCACAATCCTTGATTTGAAACTACGATCATTCCGGGTGCGCGCTCTGTGCGCAAGGAAGTAACCTGAATGTCGTTCCACCTCTTCATATTCCCCACGCTCCACTGATCTGAATGTTTGCCCCGTTGACATAACGGGCCTCTTCGCTGAGTAAATAACGAACAGCTGCAACGGTATCGTCGACCGTTCCAATGTACCCGGCGGGAATACGTTTGGTCATGGCGGCGAGTTCTTGCGGCGGCGCGCTCCCCGAATCGATGAAGCCGGGCGAAATGGCATTGACGGTAATGCCATAGGGGGCCAACAACTTCGCCAAAGTACGCGTCAGGATCAGCACGCCGGCCTTGGCAATGTAGTGAGCGGTGACATCGGGCTGTGCTTCCATCTGGTCCGCATTGGCCATGCTGAAACTGATGATGCGACCTGATTTTCGCGCTTTCATGCCTGGTGCGATAGCTTGAGCAAGATAGAAAATAGGATGCAAGTTGCCATCGAACATGTCATTCCAGCCCTCGACGGTTTCGTCGAACAGGTTGACGCGATGATAGGGACCTGCGCCATTGATCAGGACATCGATTCGCCCCCATTCCTGTTCTACCTGTGTGACCATGTCCTTGGCCGCCACTGGGTCAGAAACATCGCACCGGATGGCCAGCGCTTGCCCCCCTCGCTGCATGATCTCCTGCGCCGTTGTCTTGGCCTCAGCTTCGCTGGTTCTGTAGCAGACAGCAATCTTCCACTGCCGGGAAGCGAGATCGAGCGCGATCCCCCGTCCGATGCCTTTCGCCCCTCCGGTGATGAGTGCGACGTGTTGGTTCATGTGGCCCCTTGGTTGAGCGGTTGGGAACGCATTATGCTCTCGAACAAAGTCGTTTGGAGAGCGTCTGAAGTACGCCGGCCGTGCGACTTGAAAACACCCGATCATTCATCGGCTTCTTGGCCTCGGCGGTGCAATCTTTAATGAGGGCTTCTAGATCGGCCAGGGTATCGACGTCGCGCCACGGTTGAATCAAGGAAGCCTTGAGGCCGATCGTCGCTGCTTTCTCCTGTGTGAGTCCGAGTACTTGATCGGTCGACCATGACATGTCGACGAAGAGTTCCGGTGCCATCCGCTTCAGGCCGATCAGGTAGTACCCTCCATCCAACGCCGGACCAAGCACGAGATCATGATTCTCCAGCGCCAGGAGGGCCTGCTTGAAATGGCTGAGCGGAAGCGTCGGTACATCCGTCCCAATGAGGACGACCTGTCGATATCCTTGCGCGAACAGCCTTCGAAAGGCCTGATTCATGCGCTCACCGAGGTCGGCGCCGACTTGATCGATCAACTTCACACTCTGCCGCTCTTCCATAATCTTGAAGAAGACATGTGTGGCAGATGGCGCGCAGGCAAGGTAACGATCGAGCGGCAGTTTCAGCTTTGCAACAGCGGTTTTTGTTCGCTCCAGAGTGTCGAGGACGAAGCTCCCATGGAGTGTAGCGGCTTCATCGGGAGTGAGCGGTGGGCAGAGGCGTGTCTTGACCTGGCCGGGAATCGGCGCTTTGGCAAAGATCACTAGGGCGGTCTGGTGAGGGGTGAGCGGTGAAGGGTGAAGGGTTGTTGATTTCATCGGATGGTGGCGTAAAATTTCTTGAGCCGGTGAGGGCTGACTCCTGCCCAGTACAGGAAGCGCAGGGCCCACATCAAGAGAATGGTTCTCAGCGGGCCCTGTGTATCCCACCGACGAAAGGAGGTGACGACAGCGTCCCGGAGCGCCACCGTTCGACCCGCTTGCTGCATCCGACTGCTGAATTCGATGTCTTCCATCAGCGGAATCTCGGAAAAGCCTCCGAGCAGTTCGAACACGTGGCGGCGGACAAAGAGAGCTTGGTCGCCGGTTGCGATGCCCGTCAAGCGCGACCGGCGATTCATAAAGAAACTGATGACTTGGCCCCAAACCGAGGAATTGTCGAATCGGACGTTGAAATGCCCACCCACAGTTGAGGGGTGCTTGCTCAAGGCCAATTCTATGATCGGTCCGGCTTGTGGCGGCAACTGTGTATCGGCATGCAGGAAGAGTAAGATCTCCCCCTGGCTGGCTTTTGCCCCTTCGTTCATTTGGCGCGCGCGCCCTCGTGACGACGTCATGATGCGGGCATTGAACGTACGGGCGCAAAATTCTTCAGCGAGGCTGACGGTGCTGTCGGTGCTGCCGCCGTCAACGATGATAATCTCCCTCAGGGCAGCCGCCGATAGGCGCGCAAGAGTTCGTGGAAGGTTCTTTTCTTCGTTTAAGGTTGGAATGACGACAGTGATCGCCATCAGAGATCAGGCCGTGGGTTTTTTAGGTTCGACGAACATGAAGTACATCACGATGATGATGGTGACCCAGAAGAGGACCTGCTTGTGCCAAAACAGAACTTCCCCATACTGAAAGAGACCTAAGGCTAAGGTAATGGCAAGAGTCATGACTCCATACCGAAAGGTCGGCGTTTCAATGGCTGCATTGGCCCATATCGCCAGTCCGCCAAAATAGATGAGAAAGGGCACAATATTGATTTCAAAGCCACCGCTGATGGACAGAAACACATTGAGAAAGCCAATAAACATCAGCGCGGTTCCAACCATCAAGCCGATGACGTGGATCTGATGCTCGTTTCCCGTCCCCTGTTCTTCCGGTTCGGTCGGCCGTGACGGGGCCAGCGATTCGTTGTGAGGCGGTGGTAAATCAGATGGAGCCATGGTTAGACTTTAAAATGCTTGCTGAGTGATAAGGTTTGTCGTTGATAGGAAGATCCCAACGAGGATCCATAGAGCTGTGTCGGCATCCCCATCATCCTGTCATACACGACCTTGAAAAATGTCTGTCCGTCATGGATCAAGAATGGCACGTCGTGTGGGCGAACTTCCAGCACAACTTGTGTGCCGGTGATCTCTCCCTTGGATCCATACCCGAATCCAGGGTCGAAAAATCCCGCATAGTGAGTCCGGAGCTCCCCGCAAGCTGCTTCGTAGGCCACCATCTCGGCGGCGTAGCCGGCCGGCACGCGAATGCGCTCCTTTGAGGCCAGGATATAAAACTCTTCGGGCTCCAATAACAAGCTGTCGTGGCGATGGCGATGGAGCGGTTCCCAAAAATCAGCCGCGACATAGTGGCCGACTTTCTCCAGATCGATGACGTGGCTGTTCTTCTTCGCACGGTACCCGATGATACGGGAGTCTCTTTGATCCGTGCCTGCGAGGTCAATGCGCAGGAACAATCCACGCTCAACACGAAAGTCTCGGCTGCCGACGGCCTTCGGGGAAGCCACATTATGGTACAGCAACGGTGTGTTTCGATGAAGCGCCTGAAGCGCTCGGTCCGGCACCGTGGCCTCGCCAGACACAAACCGGATTTGGTTCAATGACTGCCCCGTGCGAACTTTGATGGCAAATGAGCGCGGGACAATCTCCAGGAACAACGGACCTCGATAGCCGGCACGAATTTCATCGAATCCGGAGGTGAGATCCGTCACCACGCGGGTAAAGACATCCAGACGACCAGTCGTGCTCTTTGGATTCGCCCGTGCGCGGATCGTTTTCGGGAGGGCCAGTTGTTCCAGCAATGGAACGAGATACACATGGCCCTTTTCCAGAATCGCTCCGTCGGTGAGATCCATCTCGTACATCACGAGGTCCGACTGATAAAAATCCAGCACATTCAGACGTGAGGAGATGGCCGACAGTTCCGGCAAAAAGCTGCTGATCAGCCGATAGGCTTTGCGGCCGAGACGGAGATCGAGGCTGGCTGGCTGGATCTGCCGGCTCTCGACAGACGGGGAGGCGCTAATGGCTCGGCTTGCGATCAAGCGTTTGATGTCTTGATAGGGAAGAATGCCGGCTCGAGATGAATGAGTGGTCACAGGTCGTCCGCATCTCCGCCGCAGCTGTTCCCCCAGGCAGCATAGCCGTCGCGATCAGGGTAGCTGTCACCACATGTCACATAGGCTGCTTCTGCGTTCTCGAGCGAGGAGCCTACACCGACCATTGGAAGCTCCCGCCGGTTGTCAGACTTTGGCTGGGGATAGTGGAACGTCTTATTCTCATAATTCCTGAGGATGGCTTCGTCCTTGTCCATGTGGACCAGATAGTCATCCGGCAGCAGCGGAATCTTGCCGCCGCCGCCCGGTGCATCGATGACGAAGTGGGGCACGGCCATTCCACTCGTATGGCCTTGGAGCGCCTTGATGATATTCAGCCCAGTTTCGACAGTTGTCCGGAAATGATTCGTTCCCTTGGTCAAGTCGGCCTGATAGAGATAATAGGGCTTCACCCGCGCAAGGAGCAGCTGATGGACCAGGCGTTTCATGATCTCCGGGTCATCATTGACGCCTTTGAGGAGGACTGTCTGGGCGCCCAGCGGGATGCCGGCATCCGCGAGCATGCCGCAGGCAGCCTTAACTTCAGGGGTAAGTTCGTCCGGGTGGTTGAAATGCAGGTTCATGTAAATCGGATGATACTTTTTCACCATCTCGCAGAGCTTGGGCGTGATTCGTTGCGGCAACGACCCTGGGACCCGCGATCCGATGCGGATGAGTTCCAGGTGAGGAATGGTCCGCAGGGCCTTGAAGATGCGTTCAAGGAGATAGTCGGGGAGCAGCAGTGGGTCGCCTCCTGAGAGGATGACATCACGCACTTCCGTATGCTCACGAAGATACTGGATGGCGCGGTCCAGCTCTCCCTTTTTCAGAAAACCAGGTTTGCCCACCAGTCGCTTTCTGGTGCAGAACCGGCAATAGATCGGACATTGATTGGTGACCATGAGCAGCACCCGATCTGGATATCGGTGGACCAGATGGGGCACCGGGCTCATGAGATCTTCTTCCAGTGGATCGTCCTCTGCGTCGATGTCGGCCAACTCCGCGATTTCGGGGACGACCTGCTTCCAGATCGCATCGTCCTTCGATTTGATCGTCTCAAGTACCGTCGGAGTAATCCTCATCGGATAGGGGCCGACGATCGCTTCTATTTCTTTCTCATCGAGGCCAAACCGTTCAGCGAGGTCCTTTGGCTTGACGATACTTTTGGCGAGGATCTGTTGCCAGTCTTCCATGTGTCGTCCTTTGGTGGTCAGTTGATCCGGCAAGAAGGGTGGTCGTCGTCTTCGCCGGCAACATCGGGTGTCGTGTGGGCTTGCGACTGAAACTCGGTGGTTGCTGCGGCTCCAGCCCGGTTGGTGAGAGACCGCTTGTCCAGATAGGCCAGGATGTCGGCGGTTTCCGTCAGCACGAGATCGCCGTCCTTGAGGACCGGGACATAATATTGGCCGGATACCTCGTGAACTTGGGTGCGCATGCGTCTGCTGTCCGGCACGGTGACATCTTCATAGGTCAGCCCCAAGTCCGCCAGCTTTCGGCGGACCACGAGACAGTCAGGGCACCAGTCGACATGGAAAAGAGTTAAAGCCAAAGTCTTATAAGGCTACCAGGAAAAGGAAGAAAGTGAAACGACCATTTTATGGTTTCTTCAACCCACATTATTCATGACGGTTCGTGACGAAACCGCCAAGACGCCAGGCGAGACGGGCACGCGGATCCCTGAGAGACCGAGGCATACTTGAAACAGTATGTCGAGATCACGAGGGGCGAGCCTGTCCGCTGGCCGCGCGAAGCTCGCGGCCAAGCTAGTCGCAACGGCGTATCGGCGGTTGCAGTAGAAACGTTCATGAATAACGTGGGTTAAGGAGACGCGCATCAGTCCGGTCGTAGGGCGCAAGGGACCATAATCGCGTCTTTCATGCCATGAAGAATCTTTTTGTCGGCTGGGCAGATGGTAGCCAGGATGCCGGCAAGTTCAGCTCTTCCTTCCGAAACAAAGTAATACGGGGAGAGTCGCGCCCGGCCCGACATGTGCGCCATGGCCTGTTGGTGCTCATCCAAAAAGTCCATCTCGAACAACCGCCCCTTATGGAACTCTTGCAAGATATAGGGTGTGGTCGGAAAGGATGTAAGGGCTTTCCGAAGAGCCTCAACCCATTCGGTCTGAGGCATGTCATGCCCGATCGAAACACCACGGCTTCCCCAGGCCAGTTCTGAAAAGCCTGAAGGTTTGATGACAAACTGGCGTTCCTTCTGTGTCGCTCTTTCAAGTTCGGCCCAGTTCGCCACCGGACGGTTCCCTACATGCAGGTCCGGAATCGTCGCGATCGCAGGAAGCGGTGCCGGGTCGAGCAGCCAGGTTTTCGGCATAATCGTGGTCAAATGCAGCAGGCAGTCTGCACCGAGTTCGTTTTCCCAAAACGGGCGAAGGATCGGATGGTGGAGCAGGGCGAAGGCCGATTTTTCTTCTAGTGCCGGCTTATAGGGAGGTGTCACGGAGACCCGACCTTTCTTCGCGGCATATTGGACCAGTTCAGCTTTGGGAATATTCAACAAGTCGAACAGCTCATAAAAGCGATAGAGCACGCTGATTGTCTGCTCGCTTCCGTCGGTGTGGAGGCGAAGCCCGTCCTCCGTAAACTGAATCTCGCGCGGTTCGACACACCAAACGAGTACTCCCTCTTTGCGGAGCTGAGCGGCCACCCAAGACATTTCCGGCCGATAGTCCTTCGATTCGTCAGAGACCAGAATCGCGATGCATCCTCCCTGCTGATCCTGGAGAGAGCGCAGCATGCGAGCAAATCCGTGGAGCATGCCGTTTTGTCCCCCGATGATCTGTGCGGGCCCGCCATCGAGATCGTGATAGATCTGAGACAGACAGGCGGTGAGCCCGATCCCCCCTGGAACCGAATCCAGTTCGGTGATCACCATGCCGTCCTGTGTGGGGATAATATCGGGCCTGATGACGGCGGGCAGGGCATCGCGAAACCGTTTCATGCGGCTGTATTGCACTAATGCAGCCGGCTTCCCTTGATCGAGGTAGCCTGCGATCCAGGTCGGTTGAATGCCTTTGACGCTTTCGGTGTACAACCGATTCAATCCTCGGTAGAACGACAGCAGATGTGGCCCTAAGTCGGTGAAGAACCGCAGTTGCTCAGATGATAGGTACAACGGACAGGGACTGACTCGCCAGGAGGTCACCGCCTGCATGTCTGAAGCGGAGCCTTGTGGTGGCAAGGCGGCTGGAGATCCGAACAAGTTCGCGCGACACAACTGCTCGCGAATGGTCGCGCAGCGGTCGCGTGCTGCCTCAGGCAAGAGAGTCGGACAGGAGGCTTCGATCTGTGTCAATGCGAAACCCTTCCACGCATTCCGGCATGGCGGAGGTGCGGCATCAGAATAGTGCAAAGAGTGCAATGCTAGCACGCACACCAGCGACCGACAAGAGGGCAGCGGACTTTCCGAAGCGTAGAGGCTGGTGTAATGCGGACAGGGTGCGCGATGATCGGAAGCAAACCTTCCTTGCCACCGTTCGGCATGCATCGTATGATTGGGGCTCGATGGATCTCAGGACAGTAGATTCCAGACAAACGATGCGGGTTCTGCCTCAGCTGGTTCCGGACTCAGCATGTGGTCGTTGTGATGTGTGTTGCCGCTTCCCGGAAGCCGATAGTTTTCTTCGCCCATACTTTACCCCTCAAGAAATTACCGATGCTGTGGCACTTGGAGTGCCTTATTCGTGCTTTCCGGATAAGTCCGGCTCGCAGGTCGAGCTTGTCAAGAATCCGATGGACGAAGGGTATCTGTGTCCTGCCTTTGATTCGCAGTCGGGTCGGTGCGGGATCTACGACGTTCGCCCATTGGACTGTCAGTTGTATCCGCTGGCGTTGATGTGGGATGCGTCGGGTCGGGAAATCTTGCTCGGGTGGGATTCCAAATGCCCCTTTATGCGTGACGCGGTTCCCCGTGCGATTCACGAATATGCGGAGTCGGTCCTCGGTTGGCTGACGACTGAGGGAGGATTGGACAAAATTGCTGCCCATCCACACTTGATTGGGCGCTTTCAGGACGATGTGATCGTGCTTCAGGCGCTTCCGCACTTCACGGCCCGGCTTAGTCCTGCGCGAGTTGATGCTCGGCTCCGTCCGCTGACGCCGTCGGACGCGCCACAGTTCGCGAAGGCGCTCGAGCGTGCTCACGTGATTGGCCATAATACGCCGGCCGCGTTTGCCTTTCCCTACCATTATATCTGGACATCGCTGCTTTCCCACTGGTGGATGGAGTTCGATCACACACTGTTTCTGTTTGCCAAGTCTCCGGACGGATGGTTCATGCCACTACCACCGCTTGGGGCTGGCCCCCTGGATCAAGCCGTGGAGCAGGCGTTTGTGATGATGCAGTCGTGGAACGGACCGTCGCCGGTGAGTCGAATCGAAAACGTCATGGAGTCACAAAGGCAACTACTGGAGTGCGACGGGATTCGATTCTGTCAGAAAGATGGCGACTATCTCTACCCTGTCAGCGCGCTGGCGGCCTTGGCAGGAGATCACTATAAATCCCAACGGGCGCTCTGCAATCGTGCGACCCGCGAACAGACGATCACGGTCGAGCCGTATCGTGCTGACTATCAGGCCGACTGCGTGCGTCTCTATGGGCAATGGGCGGAGCAGAAACGGAACGGCCATCTCGATCAGATGGGAAAGCTGCTTCTGGAGGATGCGGAAATGGCCCATAGGCTTGTCTTGCAAGAGCATGAACGGATCGGCTTGTCGGGGATCGTCGTGAAAATCCACGAAGACATCGTCGCCTACACCTTTGGCTACTGGGTGACGCCGCAAACTTGGTGCGTCCTATTAGAGGTCGCGGACCGATCTATCCCTGGTCTGGCTCAGTGGGTCTTCCGCGACACCTGTCGAACCGCCATGGCAAAAGGGGCGATCTCTATCAATGCCATGGATGATGCCGGTCTTCCGGGACTCCGTGCGGCCAAATTGGCCTACCGTCCGTCCGCAATTCTGGACACGTGGGTGATCACAAGGGTGACCGCATGACCCAACCAGAAGGGCGAACCGCCTCCACGACTCGCCGATATGAGTGGTTGACGTTTGTGATGGTCTTGATCACGCTCTTTATCCTCGGCGTGGGGACCTTCCTGCTCGGCCATGTTGAACGCAGTATCGTGGCGGCCGTCTGGCTCCCGCTGCTGGGATTGCTGTTGTGGTCGACGATCCGATTGCGAGCGGAGTATCGGCAGGCACAGCAGGAAAGTGCCTGGGCGCGGGCCGCCGAAGCGGCGTTGTTACAGAGTCAGGAACGCAATCGAGCGATCGTTGATACGGCGCTCGATGGAGTCATCACTATCGATGCGGCCGGAATTGTGACTGAATGGAATGCCCAAGCTGCTGCGATTTTCGGATGGACCCGCGAAGAAGCGATGGGGAAATTGCTGTCCGACACCATCATTCCCGAGCGGGATCGGGAGGTGCACGCACAAGGGATTCGAGAGTATCTCAAGACCGGAGTCGGCCCGGTGTTGAATCGTCGGATCGAGATCGCCGCGCGACATAAGGAAGGCCACGAGTTTCCGGTTGAGCTCGCCGTCTCGCCGGCCCGTATCGGTGAAGCGTATATCTTCAGTGCGTTTGTGCGCGACATTACGGATCGTCGGCGGGCCGAACGACGGCTGGCCTCTCAATATGCGGTGACGCGTGTCCTCTCGGAGGCCGTGCGACTCGAAGAAGCGGTGCCGAAAATCATTCAAGCGGTCGGCGAGAGTCTCGAATGGGATCTCGGCGTATTTTGGAGGCTGGATAAACAATCGGGCACGTTGCGGTGCCTCGATTACTGGCGAGTCCCATCGCGCGTCGCGGATGAGTTCATTGCACAGATGCAGACCCAGACATTCAAACCGGGTGTGGGATTGCCCGGTCGAATTTGGGAAAGCGGGCAACCGGTGTGGATTACAGACGTGACGCTCGACCCCGCCTTTGTTCGTGCGGAGTTGGCGTCTGCAAGTGGGCTTCATGGAGCGTTCGGGTTTCCGATTCGTATCGGGGGTGAGGTCGAGGGCGTCATTGAGTTCTTCAGCCATCAGGCCCATGAGCCGGATAGCGAGCTGCTCAGTATGATCGCCGATGTCGGCCTGAAAATCGGGCAATTCGGTGAACGCACGAGTGCGCAAGAGGCGTTGCGCCTGACCGAAGCGCAACTGCGTCAAGCGCAGAAGATGGAGGCCGTGGGGCGGCTCGCCGGCGGGGTCGCTCATGATTTTAACAATCTTTTGACGGTGATTCGTGGATACAGCGAGTTGATCCTGAGTCGCTTGACGCAGGCGGATCCCGCGCGCCGTGAAATCGAAGAAGTCAAAAAAGCTGCCGATCGTGCCGCCGGCTTGACCAGTCAACTCCTGGCGTTCAGCCGCCGGCAATTTGTGGCGGCCAAGATCGTGGATCTGAACGCGCTCGTCATGAACATGGACGGGATGTTGCGGCGACTGTTAGGCGAGGACATCGTTGAACTGTGTGCCGATCTCGACCCACAATTGGGATCGATCAAGGCCGATCCGGGGCAGATCGAGCAAGTGATCATGAATCTGGCGGTGAATGCTCGAGACGCCATGCCGACGGGTGGCCAGCTGACGATCCAGACTCGAAATGTCACCATCGGGAAGGGCCCTCGGCGTGAAACGATGATGCTTGACGAGGGAGCCTATGTACTCCTGGCCATCAGGGATACCGGCCAGGGGATGAGCGAAGAAACCCAATCACATTTATTCGAACCGTTTTTTACGACCAAGGAAAAGGGGAAGGGCACGGGTCTCGGGTTGTCTACGGTGTATGGGATCGTCAAGCAAAGCGGTGGAACGATCGGGATTGAGAGCACGCTGGGACAAGGCACCACGTGCAAGATCTTTTTCCCGAAGGTGGAGGCGTCCACACAAGCCGCGTCGATGGCCAGTGGAACGATCGGCAGAGCCATCGGGCGAGAAACGATTCTCCTGGTCGAGGACGACCCGTCGGTGCGAGGGCTTGTGCAAGAAGCACTTCGCCTCAGTGGGTATGAGGTGTTGGTCGCACGTCACGGCATCGAAGCGCTTCTGACCGGCACGAAGCATCTGGGCCCGATTCATTTGTTGCTGACGGATGTCGCGATGCCGCAAATGAGTGGGCCGGAGGTCGCAGAAAAACTGACGGCTGTGCGGTCCGACATCAAGGTTCTGTACATGTCCGGCTACCCTGACCATCCGGTGTTCGAACAGGGTGGGGTCAAACGAGACACGGCCTTTCTCCAGAAACCGTTCACGCCTCATGTATTGACACAAAAAGTGCGTGAAGTGCTCGATGGGAAGAAGGTGGCGTAGAGATGGGAGGAGACGGCGGTGAGTGCACAACGAGAACAACGATGAGCTTTTTTTACCGTTTCATTCGCTTGCTGCGCTGATATTAAGCCTGGATTCCGCAACTGAAACCAAAGTTCGCTCATAAGCTACGGTTAATCCAAATCAATTCCTGTACTGCTTGCAAGACCGTATGCACCATGTTCAACTGCGGCGCAGTTAAAAAGTGACGAGTTACGACATTGAGGATCAAGGCATTTGGGAAAGTGGGCTTTGGTCCGTATTGTCTACTGTGGAATCCAGGTTAAGCGTTGACTAGCCTAGGCTGGCGTACTTTCCGATTCTTTTTGCGCCGGCGGTGGGGTACGGAGGCGCGTCGTTCTGAAGTGGACCAGATCCTTCGAAAAGAGCACATCCAGGGTCCAGTCCAAGGCCACGAGCACTTTCTTCTCAAAGCGAGGCAGTTTCATCAAGTAGATTGTTCGCCACAGCCACCAGGCAATGAAGCCGGAAAAGTTCACGCCGAGAATATTCGCGACGCCGGTTCGTTTCCCGATCGGGGCCAGGAGCCCGATCGTCGAGTAGCGGAAGGGTTTCGGCTGCTCGCCTCGAATGGTAGCCAGAATATTCTGTGCCGCGAGCTTTCCCTCCCGCAGCGCGTGCTGCGCGGTGGGGGGATGAAATGTCCCAGTATGAGGGTCCGGCACGAGCGCACAGTCGCCAAAGGCCCAGACGCCAGGCCACTCGAGAACTTCCAGGCACTCGTTGACGAGGATCCGACCCTTCGATTTCGGACAGGGCAAGGTGTCCAAGAGAGTATGTGGGCTGGTTCCGGCGGTCCATACCAATGTATTAGTTATCACCGTTGTCCCATCGCTGAGCGTCACGTCGTGGTCCGTCATGGCGGTGACTTTACAGTTCGAATGGATTTCCACCTTATTCTCTATGAGTTTGCGCTGGGCGTAGGCGCCGAGCTCCTCCCCGAGTTCCGGCAAGATGACCTTTCCCGAGTGGACGAGGATAATTCGCAGCATCTCTTCCCGAATATGCGGAAAGTACCGCACCGCCTCCCGCAGAAAGTCGTTCATGGCCGCAATGGTTTCGACTCCGGCGAACCCGCCACCGGCCACGACGAAATTCAGTAACGGCGCGTGGAACGACGCCGCACATTCAAAGTCCGCCTCTTCCAGGTTCGCGATGAGGCGGTTGCGTAGAAAGATTGCGTCGCTCAGCGATTTCATCGTGAGCGCGCGGTCTGCCAACCTGGGATATCGAAGAAGTTCGTGGTTGAGCCGAGTGCCAGCACCAGATGGTCATAGGGCAGCGCGTGGCAATGTTGCTCATGCCCATGCGACAGGCCGACTCGTTTCTTTACAAGATCGACGGTTTCGATATCGCCATGAAAAAAGGTCACCCGACGCAAGAGCTTGCGGATCGGGCTGACGATATTCGTGATATCGAGGTCGCTTGCGGCGACTTCGTGCAGCATCGGGGTGAAGAGGAAAAAGTTGTCGCGGTTGACGAGGGTGACGTCCACGTCAGCCCCTCGCGCCAGCGCGCGTTCGAACTCCAGTGCGGCATACATGCCGCCGAATCCACCACCGAGGATCAATACACGTGGCCTAATGTTTCGCATACATCCTTAGTGAAAACCTAAATTGTTCGGGGAGTACGCATCCATGATAGGATTCTTGCCGTTACGCCTCATGGCCTTTCTTTGCGCAATTCCGACAAGGCCTCAAGGATTTCCGCTGGACGCGGCGGACAGCCGGGGATGCGGACATCAACAGGGATGTGCCGTTCCACGGGCCCTGTCACGGCATAACTGCCTTTGAATATGCCACAGTTGATCGCGCAGTCACCGAGCGCAATCACAATCTTCGGATCAGGCGTTTGCTTGTGCACATCTTTCATCGCGCGCTCCATGTTGACGGTGACTGGTCCCGTCACCACCAAGGCATCAGCGTGGCGCGGCGAGGCGACTATGTGAATGCCGAACCGCTCGGCGTCGTATACCGGATTCAGGAGCGCGTTCATTTCCATCTCACAGGCATTGCAGGAGCCGGTATCGACCTCCCGGATTGCGAGCGAGCGCCGAAAGGGCTTGGCCCTTTTCGTCACCGCCGGATTGATTGGTTCCGAGGGCCTTTCGGATTCTGGATATTGTCCGGTGACGACGCCCGTCTTCAGGCTTTTTTTGATGATCCGAAACATGGCTCATCCCTTTCTCAGAGATCATTGCCCGCATACGACAGATTGAAACTCTTGTTGATGAGTGGAAAATCAGGAATGATGTTTCCTAACACAGCCCATTGGATGGCAGGCCAATTCGCGAAAGACGGATCCCTCACTTTGCAACGGCGAATGCGGCCGTCTGTTCCGGCCATGACGAAATAGAGAATCTCGCCTCGCCATCCTTCCACAGCCGCGATTGCCCAAGCTCCAGGAGTCGCCGATCGGTCGGGTTTAACCGCTATGGGACCATCGGGAATCCGCGCCTGAATCTCGCGAATGAGCCGGATGGATTCATGGATCTCATCGCCACGCACGCGCAATCTCGCTCGTGCGTCGCCATAGCGATACAGCGCCACGTTCACGGGCAGTTCGTCATATGCGGCGAAGGGGCGATCTCTTCGGACATCCTGATCCATCCCTGACGCCCGCCCCACCACTCCCGTCACGGCGTGATCCCAGGCAATCCGTTCAGTCAGAACTCCTGTGGTCTCAAGCCGATCCGTGAGCGAGGCATTGACAAAGATGATGGCGCCCACTTCGGAGAAGTCCTTCTGGATACCGTTGAGCTCTTGAACGATGTTACGGAGTTGGCTGCGATCGACGTCCCAACTGACTCCCCCGACCTGCATGACGCCTCGCAGGAAGCGCGAACCAACCAGCCGGTCATTGAGTTGCATGACTTGCTCCTTCATCCGACCACAATGGGCATGGGCGAGCGCATAGGCTGTGTCATTGCACATCGCGCCGATATCGCCGAGATGATTGTACAGTCGTTCTAGTTCCAGAAAGAGCGAACGGAGGTACTTGGCGCGTCGTGGCACGTTGAGATGCAGGAGCGTTTCCACCGCTTGGCAGTAGGCCAGACTGTGCCCGATGGTCGTATCCCCAGACACGCGTTCCGCCAATAGCACCGCGTCGATCAGCGGGAGTTGCTCGAACAGTTTTTCCACGCCACGATGTTTCCAGAAGTGGCGCACTTCCAGTTGCATGATCGGCTCGCCGGCCACGGAAAAGCGAAAATGCCCCGGCTCGATGATCCCGGCGTGAATCGGTCCGACCGGGACTTCGAAGACTCCCTCCCCTTCAATGTGGGAGAACCGGTATTCGCCTTGTTGCCGTTCCAAGACGTGGTTCCACGAAAAGTCCTTCTGTAACGGATGGGTGCCCTTCGGCCAATGCTCGTGTCGAACCAGGCGACGGAGATCCGGATGGCCTTGTGGGATCAAGCCGAAGAGATCACGAATCTCGCGTTCATACCATTGCGCGGCATGAATCGACGGCGTGATCGACGTGAACAGACGTTCCTCTCCGATCAACTCTGTCGTTACGAGCACGAAGGGTTGGCGGGACTTGAATGCGAACAGGTACTGCAACTCGCACTTCTTCTCCAGAGGTCGGCAATCCACCGCGAACAGCAGAGCCAGGCGGCCACGCATCTTCTCATGAAGAAACCGGACGAGTTCCGGGAGTTGGTGTGTGTCGGTACGATACCGCGCCAGAGCCGTACCTGAGGGATAATCCGGAATCAAGCTAGGGAAAACGGTCTGTATCTGCTGTTCTATTGATCGCTCAGGTGATGGACTGTCTGTCACGGTTCCCTCCCGACTAGCGGTTGACCAACAGGGTTGAGGCGGCTTCAAAGAGTTGCTGCAACGGAGGCGGCAAAGCCCAGCAGAATCCCACGAGCACGGCTCCCAGGAGAATGATGGGAACGTGCCCCACGGACCACTGCTCCCCCGAGACGATGTCCGCGGGAGCCACGCCCCAGACCATGCTAGTGATGCGATAGAGAAGACCGCCGAAGGCAACCAGACTGCAGAACAGGAGAACCACGATGGGAAACCTTGTGCCCGGCTGGGTCCATTCTCCTGGGAGGCCCGATGATCCCAGCGCTGTGAGGATCTGCATCTCACTGGCGAAGAGCGCAAAGGGCGGGAGTGCCGCCAGAGCGAGTCCAGCAATAAGCAGCGCCAGCGCAGACCAGGGCAGGACGGTCGTGAGACCGTGTATTTCAGTGATCTCGACGGTCTTGAACCGGCGGTGGATATTGCCTGCCGCAAAGAAGGCGAGCGATTTGGCCAAGGCATGATTGACCAGATGGAACAGGCCGCCAAAATTTCCGATCGGCCCGCCGATCCCGAACCCGACCATCGCCAAGCCCATGTGCTCAATGCTGGAGTAGGCAAAGAGGCGTTTGTAATTGTGCTGCAGGAGGATAAAAAACGCCGCGAGCGCGAACGACACGAGTCCGAAGATGGCTAGTAGACCACCGGTGAAATCCGGAGGCACGGCCTGATCGACAATGCCCCGGCATCTCAGAATGGCATAGACCGCCACGGTTTCCAGCACACCCGCCAACATAGCTGCGACTGGTGCCGGCGCTTCCGTGTAGGCATCGGGCAGCCAGCTATGCATCGGTACGAGTCCGACTTTTGTGCCGTAGCCGACAAACAGAAACACGAAGGCCAATTTCAGAATGTGGGGGTCCAGCTGCGAAGCCACCTGCTGAAGCTGGGTAATATTGAGGGCCGAACTGACATCTCCCAGTACGCGCAGGGAGGAATAATACATCAGCACGACGCCGAACAGAGCCAGGGAGATTCCGACGGAACAGAGGATGAGATATTTCCACCCGGCTTCCAACGATTCGCGCCGCCGCCAGAAGGCTATGAGAAACGTCGTCGTCAGCGTCGTGGCCTCGATCGCCACCCATTGTACCCCTAAGCTATTGGCGACGGTCGCGACGACCATGGTCATTAGGAACATATGAAACAAGAAGAAAAACAGATTGAGGCGCTTGGGTGCGATGACGCCACGGGCGACTTGTTCGTCCATATATGACCGCATATAGAGGGAACAGGCGAGACCGACCGTCCCGATAATGAACAGAATGACCGACGAGAGGGCGTCGATGTACACGATCTCGCTGAACGCCGTGAGCGAGCCTTGCTCTAAGACGGAGCGCGCGATCATGACTTCCGCGGCAACCAGTGTGCCAATGCTGGTCAAATTGGTCACATGGAGCCAGCGCGAGCTGGTCAGCAGCAGGCTGAGCCCCCCAGCCACAAGCGGCGCGAGCAGGAGCAGGGTGACCGCGAGCGTCGTGGGTAAATCGCTCATTCTTTCAACTCACTGAGGTGGGCGGTATCGACGCTATCGAAGGCATCTTGCAGCCGATTCGTATAGATGCCTGCGATCAAGGCGGCGACCAAGACATCGAAGAACACCCCTAATTCGACGACCAGCGGCATGCCATAGGTTGCAGCGGTGGCTCCTAAGAAGAGGCCGTTTTCCATGACCAGGAATGCGATCATTTGCGTGACGGCTTTTTGGCGCGCGATCATCGTGAAGAAACCGATCAGCACGATCGCCAGCGCAATGGCCAGCGAATCCCGGGTCAGCAGGTGCCCAAGCGGAATGATCGGCTGCGTAATTAGGAAGGCGACCATGACCAGCATGCCGCAGATGAGCAGGCTGGCCGGCACATTGATATGCATCACCAGTTCACGCGAGACATTGAGTCGTTCGATCACCTTTTTCAAGATTCGCGGGATGACGATCGCCTTGATGACGATGGTCAAAGCGGCGGCGATGTAAATGTGGTGAATCCCCGTCAGGAATGCGACGAGCGTCGCGGTGAGCGCCAGGAAAACCGATTGCAGAGCAAACAGATCGACACAGGCCGACAGCCGTCGCTGCGCCACGATCGCAAAGCAGGTCAGCAACAACAGGGCCGAGCCCAAATCCACCAATTGTGATCCGATCGATGGTATCATCAGCGGCACATCAGCCTCGCAAGACATAGAAAAAGACGAGTCCGAGCAGCGCCAGGATAAAGGCGGCTCCCAGCAAGTCCGTCACTCTGAATAGCCGCAACTTGGCAAACATCGATTCAAGGATGCCGATCAATACCGCCAATCCCGAGACCTTTACGAGATAGGCGGCCAGGCCGACACCCAGCGCAGCTGACTCCATACTGGTGGCAATCCCCCAGGGAGCGAAGACGTTGGCGATCAAGGTGAGAAATACCAAGAGCTTGAGTCCCGCCGCCCATTCGACCAACGCGAGATATCGCCCGGAATATTCCAAGATCATCGCTTCATGGATCATCGTGAGTTCGAGGTGGGTGGCTGGGTTGTCCACCGGCACTCGCCCTGTTTCGGCAATGGCCACGATGACCAGTGCGGCGAACGCCATGAGATGAGGTGACGGATCAGTCATAATGCCTTCGAGTAATGCCGTCTTGTGGACGATGGTGCTCAGATTCGTAGACCCTGCCGTGAGTGCGATCGCAAAGATCGACAGCATCATGGCCGGTTCGGTCAACGACGCCACAATCGCTTCGCGGCTGCTCCCCATTCCTCCAAAGGCCGAACCAGCATCGAGACCCGCCAGCATCAAGAAGAATGTGCCCACGGCCAGCAGGTAGACGAGGGCGATGATGTTGCCTGCGAAGCTCAACGGCGTCCGGGAGATGAACACCGGCACGAGCAGCCCGGCCGCCAGCGTTGAGGCAAAGAGGATGTAGGGGGTGGCGGTGAAAATCCACGACGTGGTGGATGAGACAACCGGCTGTTTGCGGAAGAGCTTGATGAGATCCGCATAGGGTTGAACGACGGAGGCCCCCCGCCGACATTGCAAACGGGCCTTCACCTTCCTGATCAGGCCGACCATCAACGGAGCGGTCGCCAATAAGACGACGGTCTGCATAACGATAAGAAGAAAGGCGTCCAACATCGGCTTACACCGCGAACAATAACAAGACAATCAACGTGACAAAGATATAGGTCAAGTAGAGGTGCAGGCTTCCCGCCTGGATGACCCGCAGACGTCCAGCTAGGGCGGCAACGAACGCAAGCACCGGATCATACAGATACTTCTGAAAGACCGGTTCAACGTGAAATTCAAAGCGCCGTCGTTTGGCGAAATACTGTGACTCTTGGAGAAACTCCGTCTCAAGCTTCACCGTCGGTTGATAAATTGAGCTGAACACTCGCTTGATCGGCTGCACAAATCCGGTCGCGGTATACTCCATCCTGGGCGTCAGGTTGATCCCGCAGCCCCATGTTTTGTAATACCGTCTCTTCACGAACCCGCCGAAGGCCGCTACGATGCCGAGCCCGAGCACTGCAAGCCCCCCCAGCAGCAGGGCAAGGACCGGTGGCGAAAGACTCGAAAACTCCACATCCACCGTGGCCAACGCCCAACCGTCAAGGGCCAATACTTGGTTTTCGATCGACACACCCGTAAACGGCGCGACAACTCGGTCCAGCAGCGGCACGACCACCATTGGGCCGAGACCGAGGGCGACACAGACTGTCGCCAAGAGGGCCATCCCAATACGCATAGGGATCGGTGCCTCTCTCGCATGTCGGGCGTGCGTGCTCCGTGGCAGGGCAAGAAACGAAATCCCGAAGGCTTTTGCGAAGCAGGCCAAGGCGAGCGCTCCGGTCAGGGCTAGAATCGCCGCTGCAAGGGGGAGCATCAGCTTCAGGAAGGTGTCGGGAATGTGAAAGCTGAGAAAGAGGCTTTGAAAGACCAGCCATTCGCTGACGAATCCATTGGTCGGTGGGAGGGCTACAATCGACACCGAACCGATTAAGAAACAGGCACCGGTCCATGGCATGCGCCGGAGGAGGCCACCGTACTCTTCCATGTTGCGTGTGTGCGTGGCATAGAGTAGCGAACCGGCCCCCAGGAACAACAGGGCTTTGAACGCGGCATGGTTGATCGTATGGTAGAGTGCGGCCAGCAGGCCCAGCGCGGCAAACTCCTTGAGCCCGTAGGTCTGGAAGATCATCCCAGCCCCGATCCCCAATAGAATGATGCCGATGTTCTCAACGCTGTGGTAGGCAAGTAAGCTTTTCAGATCATGTTCCATCAACGCATACATCACGCCGAGTAACGCAGACACTGCGCCGATCACAAGGATCACGAAGCCCCACCACCAGGGAAACTGGCCGCCGAGGAAATCGAAATATACCCGGATGAGGGCATAGATCGCGGTCTTGATCATGACGCCGGACATCAAGGCTGAAATATGCGACGGCGCCGCAGGATGCGCATAGGGAAGCCAGACATGGAGCGGCACGATACCGGCTTTGGTGCCGAAGCCGACCAGCGCCATCAGAAACGCGATCGTTTTCATGCTCTCCGGCAAGGGCTGCTCCGGATGTCGAAAGGTGTCGAACGCAAACGACCCGCCTGCTTGGAAGAAAATGAGGAAGGTCAGGATGATGAAGACGGTTCCCACATGGGTCATGATCAGATAGAACAATCCCGCGTACCGTACCGCAGCTTTCTCGTGCTCGGACACCACGAGAAAATAGGACAGCAACGACATGAGTTCCCACACCATCAAAAAGAAAAACCCATTGTCCGCAAGGACGACGAGCGTCATGGAGAGCAAAAACCCATTGAAGAGTGATCCGAGCATCGGGATCGATGCGCGCCCATCAAAATGCTGCAGGTATCCGATGGCATAGATCGACGCAGCGAGACCGGCGACGGAGATGGTCAACACGAAGAATGCCGCGAGTGGATCAATCCGAATGGCGAAGGTCAGCAGAGGGATCGTGGAGGCGAGCGATCCCGTGACGGGCTCGGAAGACGTGAGGCCGAGAAGCCCCAGAACGACGCCTGCACTGGTTGCGGCGATAGCGGGGACGGTGGCCGTGATAATGTGAGCGTTGGGTTGCCGGGGGAGACAGAGCGGAAGTAGTATTCCGGCCACATACCCGCCGAGAAGGATCCATAACAGGTTCAGCATGCGATCGTTTGTGGTCCTCGTGTTCCTCTTGAATGCCCGGAGGGCGGATCAAGGCTTCGATTCATCTGTACCATTGGCGGAAAGACAGGGCCGATAGCCCACGTGAATGACACAGACCGCTTCTTCACTTTAATTTCATTGAATTTTCGATCGTCCACGAGATTCTGTGTCTCAGCCTCCGTACACCACATGTACGACGGTTATCGCCAGTGCGATGATCAGCACCGTGTAGCACGTCATTTTCCAAGCTTGCCATGCCCGTGTATCGTTGTCGTTCACGATCAGCCTCCTACTTCCCTAGGTCAAGACTTAGGCGGTGATTAAGCTCGACTCCGCTCAGCTTTCGGCGCCCAACGCGTCGCCTGCTCTTTAGTGCGCCTGTTTGTGGACCATTGGTTCGCCCCGTTTGCTCGCCTCTGCTACGCTATCGATCGGTTTCATCCTAGACACGATAGGTGCGTTGAACCCTTTTTAGACCTGACACACTAAACCACTAAACTGGGTATCCGCTCAGAATGAAATGGTCGTACACGGCTGACAGAAAGATAGATCCGTCTTGTGGGAGCACGAGATGACCTGCCCAATCTTTGATGCCTCTGTGCAGTGACACCTGCAATTCGGCGTGGTTGGTCTCCACGGTCCTCGTGGCGGGGTCTATCCACACCATTGCCGTCGCACCTCTCGGCAACTGGGCCACAACGATGTCCGCCTGTCCTGACATGTTCAGCGTGCTCTCTCCGGTCTATTGGTCTTCTTTCTTGTTCCGACCGCTGAATTCTTCTTCGCGTTCTTGACCAATGCCTTGCGCGTTGCAGCCATGGGTGCCCTCTTGAGGTGAAATAGTGATGGGTCGATCTACTCGCGAAGCCTCACCTTCGCCTCGACACCGTCGCTTGTCTTTGGCCTGAGCGGTTGTCTCATGAACATCAAAGAGATAGCGTCAAGCGCGTCGGAATCGGTGTTCATGCCTGGTTGATTTGAGCAGCAGCAAACCGACTCAGGGCCAGAAGGGGCCTGTTGCATGGAATCCTGAGAGCTCGTTTGTGGCCATGCTGAGGAGGGGGATTTCGACTCGCTCATCACGAATTCCGGTCGGGCATAGATTGTGTCGGCGGTCACAAGACCTGCGCGTGCCGCGCGAAAGGTGATTCCCACAAACTCTCCTTCTCGAAGATTGGCAAGGGCCACCTGTTCGATTCCCCTCGCTATGCGCGTTTGTCCACCGATGATGATGCGAGTGAGGATTGCCCCATTTCCCGGCATGGTCGTTCTGACTTGAACCCACCGACCCTCAGGACGCCCCTCGGCAATTTGTTCGAGACGGCCCCAGATCGTGGTCATACGCTCCTCCGCATTGTGCGGGTTGTAAAGTGATGCCCCGTCTTCTGATGACAGCGAACGAGCCCTTCCCGTGCGATGAGATGGTTCGCATCAAGATCGATGACCACTTTCCAATGGACCAAGGCCTCTTCGTACATGTCCATCGTTTCAAGGAGTGCTGCCAGTTCGCATCGCGAAAGGAGATCGCTGGGGCAGGCGGTCAGCAGTTCTTGAAGCCGAGCGAGTTGGACAAGCCAATCCTCCTTCGGCGATCGAGGAGGTAATAAGGGTTCCCTTGTTGATGCCACGCTCATGACCATCCTCGTCACTTATTCCGAACGGTCCTTCTCCTGCCCGTCTTAATGATCTCTAGCTGGTAGTGAATTCACTCGCTCAATTCCGTGATTCGTTCGAATTTGCGTACCGGTCAGGCGCACGGTTCAATTACTGCGGTCGTTTGGATCACTAGGGTTACTACTATCATGCCCCCGCACTACCGTCCTAAGATCTGTTCTTGCGATCCTGATTCCTCCTTCGCAATGGTCCATCCAGGACGACGAGACAGATCATTCTCCGGTTAAAATTTCGCATGACCCGCAATACGGTATAGGGAAGGATTACCAGGATGAGCCACACTAAAAGAGTCAGATACCAGCCCCAGGCCAGGGCTCCGGCCACGAAAATAATTGCCGCCAGGCACTCAATCACCTTTAACAACCCGATCTGCTGCTCACGAATCGTCAACATGGCTCTGGCCGGCCCAAGAAACTAGTTTTGAAAGTCATCTCCATGAGCAAGACCACTAGCACCCTCACCGTGATCGCAGCGCCCGGCATGGGACACACTGCCTCCGTGACTAGATTTTCAAAAGGTCCTTGACATCTGTTACGCATGGGTTTTTGGCTTTTTCCCTGTAGCCTTCTCGATGGCACTTCGAATCGCTCCGGAAACTGCACCTGCTTTCTCCGTCAATGCCCTGGCTTGCATCTGCGCCGCGAGGTAGTCACCGTTCTCGATGAGCCCATGTATCACAATGAAACCCGCTTCTAATGCTGTGACTTGCTGCTTGATCGCTTCTCCCGCATCTCGTTTTGTCCCACTCAGGGCTCTGGCCATCAGTCTCTTGGCAGACACCACGGTACGCAGAGACTCTTGTTCCATCGCGAGAGCTGCTGTCTTGGCCGCTTCCTTATTTTGCGACGCCTTGGCTGCTACGTGTCCCCCATACACAACTACTGTGCTCAGCATGTCGCCCACGTCGTCATACAATCTGAACATCGGGAAGACCGTCTCTTGCTTGACCAACTCATCCTTAGCCAGGGCGAACTCTTGCGCCAATTTCAGCCAATCGCCCTTCGCATAGGTCTCCGCCTCTGCAGTTTTGGCATCGTCGACCGCCTTCTGGGCTGCCTCAAGTAGCTGGGCTGGCGGTTGCCCACAGCCGTTCATCAATAGGAGGATGAGGACGATTCCAGCCCTTGCGACCTGTGACACAACAATCATGTTCTCTTCCGCCTTGTGTTACGTCCGACTGATTGGTTCCTGTTCCTGAAAGTGAATCCCTGCATACTGAGTGCCGCAAGATGTGAACGGACCAAGCAGTAGATTTATTGTGTGCTTACAACGGGAACCTCAGAGCTCGGGCAAAGCGGAGGTCATGACCAGAGGACCAGGAAGTTGGTCATCTGCACAATCTGCATGCAGGTCTTCTTTACCAGACAGCTCAAACTTGGATGTCTCTTTGCAGATCGCGCAGTTACATCTTGATGCAATTGATCGCACACATGCAGGAATTGCAGATCAAGGAGCAGATGTGACGAGGAGGCTTGATGCTATGTGATAGATGGGTAGTTTAGGGAATCCTTACTCGCGGATCCCGTATTCTTTGATCTTGTACTGGAGGGACCGCAGGCTGATACCGAGCAGCTTGGCGGCTTTCTCGCGGTGGTTGGTGACTTCGACAAGCGTCCGTCGGATCACTTCTTTCTCAATTTCTTCCAGAGGATTTCCGAGGGTGACGACCATGGTCCGGACGTCTTCCCGGCTGACTTGAATCTCCTCTGGTAAGTGCTCCGGGAGAATTGTGTGGTCCCGCACGGTGACGACTAGCCGTTCAAGCAGGTTGCGGAGTTGTCGAATATTTCCCGGCCAGGCGTACAGCCGTAAGAGCCGCATGGCTTCTCGTGAGACGTCCTTCGGTGCTCGTTGATGCTGTGCGCAAAATTTTGGCAGGAACGTCTCAACGAGGAGGGAAATGTCGTCTCTGCGTTCGCGCAGCGGCGGCAATTGAATGGGGACGACATTGAGTCGATAAAAGAGATCCTCGCGAAACGCGCCTTGCTTGACCGCTTCCTCAAGATTGCGATTGGTGGCGGCGATGATGCGGGCATCGACCGTAATCAGCTTGGTTCCCCCCAGACGCCTGAACTCCTTGGTTTCCAGTACGCGCAAAAAATCGACTTGAGATTTCAGCGAGAGTTCACCGACTTCATCTAGCAACAACGTGCCGCCGTCGGCCAGCTCGAACCGTCCGGCCTTGGTCGCCATCGCGCCGGTGAATGCGCCTTTCTCATAGCCGAACAACTCGCTCTCGAAGAGAGCGTCAGGTAATGCCCCGCAGTTCAAGGTAATAAACGGCCCATCGGCCCTCGGGCTTTTGTGGTGGATCGCTCGGGCGACGAGTTCCTTCCCGGTTCCACTTTCACCTGTGAGCAACACGGTCACGTCGCTTGCCGCCACCATCTCTACGAGATGATACACGTGCTGCATTGGTTCGCTTTCGCCGACCAATTGATCGAAACGCGTTCTCGTTTCGAGTCGATCCCGGAGTTGCTGGTTTTCGATGGTAAGACGGTGTCGCTCGAGCGCTTTCTCTACAACAATGGAGAGCCGCTCGCGATCGATGGGCTTGGTGAGATAATCGTAGGCTCCGGCCCGCATCGCTTCCACGGCGGTTTCGATGGATCCATAGGCCGTCATGACCACCACTTCTATGCCGGGCCATTTTGTTCGCAGCCTCCCCAGAAAGTCCATCCCGCCGATTCCTGGCATTCGCAAGTCGGTAATCACCAAATCCATGCTGGTCTTTTCAAGCAGATCCAGCGCCTCTTCCGCTGCCCCTGCCCCTCGGGCCTGATATCCCTTCCTTTCAAGGAGGGTCACCAGCGCGTTGCGAATGTTCACCTCGTCGTCAACAATGAGGATCTGCGCGGCATTCGTCATGGCTCTACTCCAAGCTTCTCAAGCGACTCGGCAACCACGGGGAGTTGTATGACCACCGTGGTCCCGCCGCCGGGTACGCTGGAAACGCGAATGGTTCCACCGTGGTCCTGCATGATTCGATAGGCAATGGCAAGGCCGAGCCCTGTTCCGCTCGTCTTCGTGGTGTAGAATGGCTCGAATAGGCGCGACAGGTCCTCTTGCTTGATTCCGACGCCCGTGTCGGCCACCACAATCTCCACACAGGGGTGATCGGCATTCCTCCGTACCTGCGTGGCGATAGAACACCGGCCGCCATCGGGCATGGCCTGAAACGCGTTGACCAAAATGTTGACGAGGACTTGGCTGATTTGTGTCTCGTCCCCCCACACTGGGGGTAATCCTTCTTCAACCCGTTCCTTCAGGTGGATCTTCCGCTCTTGTGCCTCGAATTGCATCAGTGCCATGATGTGTGCGATGACCGTTCGCAAATCCACTTCATGGAGACCCATTGAGGTGGGACGCGCAAACTTCATGAAGTTATCCAAAATCACGGAGAGGCGTCGACATTCGGCATTCACGACTTGTAGATAGTGCGCCACGTCTGGTGCCAGCCCACCCCGTTCCTTCAAATCTTCGTCAAGCAGGTGCAGGTTCAAATCCATCGCGCTCAAGGGGTTGCGCAACTCATGCGCCACCCCGGCTGACAGGGTATGCAGGGCCGCGAGTTTGTCCGCGATCCGCACGCGTCGCTCCAGGGCTAGCAGCTCAGTGACATCTTTCAGCAGCACAATGACGCCGACCGGCCTCCCCTCGTCTCCCGTCAGGTCCGCAGTGGCAAGGCGTATCGTACGAGGCTCGTCGCCGGCGCGATACGGCATATCATAATGATCCACATGGTTGTTGTTACGCAGTGCTCCATCGAGGACAAGGCGAATCATATCTCCTTTGGGAAACACCTGTTCATAAGAATGGCCGAGCAATTCTTCCGTCGACCGTTTCAATGTCGCCACGGCAGAGGGATTGACGGCGGTGACATGGCCATTGCGATTAATGGTGAGCACGCCGGTCGGGATACTCTCAAGAATAGTTCTGGCCAGACCTTTGACTTCTTCAAGGGTCCGTCTCGTACCGTCGTAGTGCAGAAAGGTGATGAGCGCCGCTATCCCTATGGCGCTGACTAAGAACACAAGAAGGGTGATCCCGATCAAGTCATGCCGAGATTGCCAGAGCGCCTGAAACAACTCCGTGGGAGCCCCCTGATTTTGCGCGAACCCTTGAAGGAGGAGCTTTTCCTGCTCCAAGCTCACTAGGAGGAGGACGGCCACGATCAACGCGAGAATAAGGATGAGAGAGGTAATAAGGCGGTATGGAATGCGTCGAAACAGCGTGGCTTTTGCAATAGGCCTAAACATGGCGGAAGTCGAAAGGCGACGCTCCTATGCTATCACGCAAGTTACATGCGATACAGGTGACGTTCTGCCTGCAAGAGGTGGGCAGCGAGGAGCTTTGCGGAACGACGCGGCACACATGAGAGCGTCACTTGGGGGGCACTCGAAACGACGGTCTTGGTCCAAGGCGTCATTGGGAACACATACACCGCCGAATGATCTGGCTTCTGGCAGGTGTCCTGCGTGCAAGCTTCCGTGGACGATCGGCACGGAAGGGCATGGGCATTCGCTCACATTTTCAGTTTCGCCGGACTGGAAGCGAGTGTGCGCTTGCGATTCAACCGGTCACAGCACTCCTGGCAGAGCTCTTTCCACGTGAGGTCGTCATAAAAGAGTATCGCAGAACGGCGGGCGCACCGATCGCAATATTGTACGGCTCTTGTCTGGGATTCGGTCAACTGACTCGACAAAGCGTCCATGTGAAGTACCCCCCTGTATTTACCTCGAACATCAGCCGACTTATCGTGAGGATCATGCGTCGTTAGACGCAACCAAGGTCCTCACGATTTCATCGCCTACCATGAGCCTAGAGCAATTCGCATACCCCGTGCGGGCACGTAGAGCTTTCAGAGGTTTACCGGAAATCATTAGGAGACTCGATTGGGAGATTCTATAGGCGAGAGCCCACCCCATTGGAAAATGTGCAAGATTTGCACGGAGCTGATCCCGGTCGAGTTCGAACCTTCGAGCACGATTGTGAAATGCTGCCATGATCAAGTGGGAACACTGGTAACGAAGACAATGCAATCATGGCGGTTCAGCTACTTTCCTCTCGCTGAATCTCTCCCCTCACCCCCACATCCCACCTCTTGGTCCGCCGTGTTCCATTCTCCCCCGTCCGTATCCGCCGGCAAACGTGCACTCATACTGGATGAGGCCTAACGTAGCCGCGCTCCACCACAGCCAATGTCTCCTAGTTATGATAGCTGGGCATCACAGTATATCATTCGTCCTACGATCCAGCGGATGCAACTTCTTCTACTTTGTTCAGGACCGTTGAACACTTCTCCTTCGTGCGCAGCCGTGGGGTACCTGTCGCAAGTGGTTACACCGTACTCCACCACAACGTGGGATTAAACAGCGAGTATCAAGGTGCAAAGGTTGCACGTTTCTCATTCACTTGGCGTCTTGCTTTTTCTCGTCTCGTGACAGTTGTATGTTAGGGCTATGGAAACTCCAGCATATGTCTGCTCAGTTCTCCTGGGCATACGAGTTGCTTCTAGAAGATCTTGTAAGGCAGGAGGGTCAAATGGCCATCGGTCTTTCGGACGGACTGTGCAGGTGTTGTGAACGTTCGAAGTCTTGGGATGATAGTCCAACTTGGCACTATTTTGGTGAGTGGCCAAGGTCTAGCGGTTTCCGCCCAAGATGATCAGTAATTTGGATAGAGCCGATCCGTCGGCAGATATGCAACCGCAATCATAATATCGGAGGGGATATGAGAACAGCGATTCTGGCAGGACTGTGGATGGTGCTCTGTGCATCAGCGATACTGAGCGTCGGACTGTGCGTCGAAGCCAAGGCGTATGAGTCGGGAACCGTCACAGACGGCGGGACCCTGCGAGGTAAGATCACCTTCAAGGGGCCAGTGCCGGAGGCCAAAGAATTTAAACTGCATCGCTACCCAGATCGTGCGTTCTGTGGCGAGCTGTCGGATGGAAACGGGCATCGCCTCCTGAGGGAAGTCACTGTCGGCCCTGACGGTGGGCTTAAGGATGTGGTGATCGTTGTGGAGGACATTCAGAAAGGAAAGCCATTTGCTTTCACCGATGCGGAAGTGGAAGCGACGATGTGCCAGTTCCTGCCGTTCGTCACCGTGGTCAGCGATAAGCGTCGAATTACGGTGGTCAATCGAGACCCGGTTGCACATGACATTCAGGGGTATGCCTATGACCTTGCAGGAGTCGATATCGTCCTCCATCGTCCTGCGCTGAAAGCAAGCGGGACCACTGATATCGTGCAGCTGGTCAAAGGGCGGAAAGTGTTTACCATGCAGTGTGGCATGCATCCCTATATGCAGAATTGGGGCTATGCGATCGACAATCCCTACTATGCCGTGACGGACTTCACCGGTTCGTTTGCCATCGGCGATCTTCCCGCCGGCACGTACCATATCAAGGCGTGGCATCCGATCTTAGGAATGCAAGTGCGGAATATCACCGTGAAACCGAACGAGACGGCCTCGCTCGATTTCTTGTTTGAAGGCAAGTGATGAGCATGGAATGTTTGCCATCACGGAGCAGCCCATGAGTGCTCCGATTTCGGCTTGGGAGGACCAACCGATGTTCTGATCTCGTGCGGCTGGAAGGTTTCCCGCATGGTATTGATCGCTGACATTCACGTCGCTTCTGCTCAAACTGGCACTTTAACGCGGATGGCTCGTCCTTCGTTGCGACCGAGGAAGAGGATATGGTGTCCACCACATCACCCTGCCGGGAGAGTGGTGTTTTTAGCCTGCGTCAAGACATGTGTAGGTAGTGTGTAAATGGGTTTCAGGCGAATAGCCCTCTTCGGAGGAGGGTTTACGGCACTCTTTACGTACCCTGACTCGGTTTCCTTTGCTTGATCTTCAGTCTTTGTTCCGTTTATTGTGGCGGCTGCGGAGCAAGCAGTGCTGTCAGGCCGAAGCGGTTTTATAGACCAGGGGTGATGAGTGACGCAGCAAGCACGGGAAGTCGATGTCGCGCAGTATCGCATCCAACAGGAGCCGTTTTACGCCGAGGTCTGTGGGGAGATCGGCCTGTTCACGATTGCTGCCGAGAGAAAGCTACCGGTGATGCTGAAGGGGCCGACCGGCTGCGGGAAAACCCGTTTCGTTCAATACATGGCGTACAAGCTCGGCCGACCGTTGATCACGGTTGCATGTCACGAAGATCTGACAGCCTCCGACTTGGTGGGCCGTTACCTCCTGAAGGGGCAAGATACTGTATGGATGGATGGACCCTTGACCCTCGGGGTCAAGCATGGGGCCATTGTGTATCTCGACGAGGTGGTGGAAGCCAGAAAGGACACCACCGTGATCATCCATCCGCTCAGCGATGACCGGCGAGTGCTCCCGATCGAGAAAAAAGGCCAGATCGTGGAGGCCGCCGACGAGTTCATGCTGGTGATCTCCTACAACCCTGGCTATCAAAGTGTCCTCAAAGATCTGAAGCAAAGCACGAAGCAGCGATTCATCGCGATCGAGTTTGACTATCCTGCTCCCGATATTGAAACCCTCGTCGTCCAGCGTGAGGCGGGGGTGGATTCAGGCATCGCGGCGAAACTAGTCAAGCTCGGCCAAAAAGTCCGCAACCTCAGAAGCCACGGGCTTGAGGAGGGGGTCAGCACCAGGCTTTTAGTGTATGCCGGCACATTGATCAAGCAAGGCGTGCCACCTGAGCGGGCCTGTGATGTCGCCGTCGCCCGGCCGATCACTGACGATTCAGACATGCAACGGGCCATACTCGACTTCGTCAAAGCGATCTTCTGAGTTCCTCGATTTCTGTGGCGTCTCTTCCTGTCATCGCACGGGACAGTGAGCGCGGGGCGCTCTTGACCGTCCACGTCCAACCAGGGTCTTCACGTACTGAGTGCGTCGGCATTCATGGCGATGCGGTAAAGATCCGCCTGGCAGCGCGTCCGATTGATGGTGCCGCCAACGACGAACTGATTCGCTTCATCGCCGAGCGGTGTGCTGTTCCGCGCACGAATGTGCAGCTTCATGCCGGCGCGACGGGGCGGCGTAAGCGACTGTTTGTGAAGGGGGTCGCGGCAGAGTCGCTGTTAGCCCGACTGATGCGAAAAGAATCGAAGAGAAGGGGGACGATATGAGGAGAGTGGCAATAGTCGGTGTCTCCATGGTGGTGATGCTGGCGGGCTGTTCTGGTGCCCGGCCGGTGCTGTATCCGAATGCGTATATGCAGTCAGTGGGAAAAGAAGTTGCTGAGCAAGACATCGAGGCCTGTAAACAGCTGGCGGAATCCGCCGGGGCGGACGAAAGGAGTGGTGGCACGGTCGGTCGTGTCGCGACAGGTACTGCCGTTGGTGCTGGGGTCGGTGCTGCGAGTGGAGCGGTTGGGGGAGCGATTTCGGGGGCAGTGGGTCGCGGGTCGATGATCGGTGCGGCGAGTGGAGCCGTCTGGGGCCTGCTGACAGGGTTATTTTCTGCTGCCGTCGGTCCTTCTCAGCCCAACCACGCGTACACTAATTTCGTCAATCGATGTCTGCAGGAAAAAGGATATGAAGTGACAGGGTGGCAGTGAGGGGGAGGCATAGACCGGACGGGTGAACACTCGTGCTCGCTGTCCGCGCATGATCGGAATATGCTCGGACAATGCGCGCAGTGGAGTGTTCACCCGCCCGGTCTGCTTGGGAAGGTGTGAAAAAAGAGAACGCTGTGCACAATTTGAAAAACCTCGACATTTCGTCCAAAGGGTGAGAATTGAAGAAAAGACTCGAAAGCACTCCAGGGAATTTCTGTGGCCGATCAATCTTGGCAGCGCCTGATAGGAATCATTCTTCTACTGACTATCACAGCCTGTGCTGGCCCGCAGCCGATCTTACGGTCGAATAAACAACTCCACTTGTATGGCAAGCAGATGGCTCAACAGGAGGTCGAATCCTGTCAGAGGCACGTTGAACAGGCTGGTCTGCGGCCTGGGACGAACCAAAGCGCGAACGCTGCAACCGGAGCGTTGCTGGGGTTGACACTTGGCGGCGCGGTCGGTGCGTCGGCGGGGGTGGTCGGTGGACTGCCCGGAGTGACGATTGGGGCTGCTGCCGGTAGCGGGATTGGATTGGTCGTTGGATTACTCGGAGGAACGTTCAAGCCGCTGGAACCAGACACGCCATATGCTGATGCGGTCACGAGCTGCCTGAAGGAGAAGGGCTATGAAGTCAGAGGGTGGGAGTAAATGCAACAATCGGTGAGTGTCCACGCGCAGATGAGGCGTCCCACCAGACCATCTCGTAACCCAACAGCCAAGTAGGATACGTCGATGTCTCAGCGTAACGGCCTCCCTTAACGATCTCTACGCAGCTCACACCTTACCGGATTGACGCCTGTCGAGCAGACCAGCCGCTTTGCATCGGGCTCGCCCCCATGATACGTTTGCCACCCTAAGGAACCTCCTGGGAGGCTAGCGTGCCCGACGGGTCTTGGCATACCTACGATGTCTTCGTCAGTTATGCCCACGCGGATAACGAGAAGCCGCTCGGCTCGGCGGCGCAGTATGGCTGGGTCACCACGCTCGCCCACAATCTAAACACTGGTCCGGGCCACTACCGCAAGAACCTCTTCATCGACCATCAGCTCAAGCCGGGCGACGCATTCAGCGACGACCTTGTCACAAAGGTCGCGGACAGTACGTTACTCCTCCTGCTCCTCTCGCAGAACTATATCGATTCCGGGTGGTGTGGAAAAGAACTGGGGCATTTCATCCGCACCCATGCCAACGATCCCGACAAGCCGGCTGATGTCTTCGTCGTCGAACTGTTTCCATTCGACACGTTCACGAACGTTCCTCCCAATATTCACAACCTGCGCAAGCGACTCATTCACGCGCAGTTCTGGCACCAACCAGTCGATACCTCGGCGCCGGTGTTGGCCGGTAATCCCACACCGAAAGAGAGCGGCTCCGAAAGCGAACGCCATTACTGGCAGAAGCTGCATGAGCTGAGAAACGCGATCGACTCGAGACTCCGCGCCATGCGCCGTGATCCACCGCCCTCGTCGGTGGCTACGCCTAAAGCGGATTCGCCTTCTGCCACGACGGAGCAGAGCGCCAAGGCATCGCCGGGCACAATCCTACTCGCCGATACGACAGATGATCTGGTGAAGCAGCGTGATGCAGTGAAGGCCGCGTTGGAACCGGAAGGCGTGCTGGTCCTGCCGGAGGGAGATTATGTCGGCCTATCGCCGGAGGAGTTCAAGACCGAGTTCACGCGAGACCTCGCTCGATGCGAGTTATTCGTGCAGATGCTTTCTCACACCGTCGGGCGTAAGGGCAAGGCTTTTACTGCCCCGTTGCCCCAGCTGCAGTTCGACGGGGCCGTCGAGGCCAAACGGCCGATTCTCCAATGGTGCGAACGGTTACCAGGCCCTGGCGACATCACCGATCCGGGACATGCCAGGTTGTTCAATACCGCGCATCTCCGCGCGACCAACCGGACATCGTTCGAACGAGAGATTCTGGAGCGGCTGCGAACGATCAGACAGGCAGCAGAGCGTGCGCGGGCGGCAGAGGCCGGGCTGAAACAGACAACGGCCAAGAAGCTGATCTTCGTTGATGATGTGGCAGGCGAGCCGGATCTCAACCAACGACTGCGCACCTTCTTGCAGGGTGCGAACTGCAACATCCGCAGCCTGCCGCAGCAGGCTCCCTTGGGCAACAATGGAATTGATATCGCCCAGGTGCTCAAGCCGTGCCACGCGGGCATCACGGTGTTTGCCGACAGTGCCAAACACGTCACCGTGTTTAATCGGCTGATCTTTTTCTTGAACCAGATCGCCGAGTCGAAGTTGCCGGTGGCTCGGTGGGGCATCTATGTCACGTCGAGGACGGCCGCCTGTGATCTCGGGCTCGCCTCGGATGACTTGCTCACCATCGACGAGCAGGGCTTGGCCGAGTTCGTGAGGGGGCTTGACCGATGAAGCGCATCACCCTCTCACTCCAAGCGCCTTACGTCGGCCTTCGCCCCTTCAGTGAGAGCGATGCCGTCCTTTTCTTTGGGCGGGAGCAGCATGTTCGGGATCTGCTGGGCAAATTGCAGGGACAGCAGCGGTTCATTGCTGTGCTCGGCGCATCGGGCAGCGGGAAGTCATCGCTCGTGCGAGCCGGGGTCGTGCCGGCGTTGCATCGAGGTGCGCTCGCGTCCGCCGGGCACAGTTGGAATGTATGTATCGTTACGCCGGGCGATGCGCCCCTCACCAATCTCGCGAAGGAGTTGGTGAAGCAACCGGGCTGGATCGACAGTGAACGGCCGGCTGATGGCATCGCATCCTTGAGTGCCGCGCTGGCCAGGAGTCCCCTGGCGCTGACCGAGCTCTACAGGCAGAAGGGCGTTGCGTCCGGCGGACAAGCGTTGCTGCTGGTTGTGGACCAGTTCGAGGAGATCTTTCGCTACAGGCAAAAGAATGTCGACGAAGCCGAAGCGTTCATTAACCTCTTGCTACGCTCCGCCTCAGAAGACGTGCCGATCTACGTGGTGATGACCATGCGGTCAGATTTCCTGGGGAACTGTGTCGCCTTCTTCGGGCTACCGGAGGCCATTAACCGCGGCATCTATCTCACACCTCGGCTAGGGCCGGACCAACTCAAGTCGATCATTGCCTCACCACTGTCGCTCGTCGGGGGTGAGATCGATCCTGTGCTCGTGAACAAGCTGGTCAATACGCTAGGAGGGGAGGACGAACTCCCGATTCTGGAACATGCGCTCCTGCGCATGTGGAACAGGGCTCGCGAAGCTGCGCGTACTCGCATTGCTTTAGATGATTTTATGGCAGTGTGTGCTCGGTATGATGGGCCTATGCGGATGGTCAGTGCCTGGCAAGCATTCTCTGGGGAGGTGGGGCTGTCCTATGCGATCGACAGACATGCCTTTGAGATCTACGATGCCCTTTCATCCGAGCGCAAACTCATGGCGCGTCAGATTTTCCTCGCATTGGTCGAGCGGCGAGATGGTCGAGAGGTGCGTCGTCCACAGACGATCAAGCAGTTGGTCGAATTTGTAGGTGAACAGGAACGAGAGAATCTGTGGGCGGTGATCGATGCCTTCCGTGCCGAGGGGGTAGGCTTTCTCTTGCCCCCTGTGAGCACGCTGCTCGATAACGACAGGATGATCGACATCAGCCACGAAAGCCTGTTCCGCCAATGGCGCCTTTTCCGGCAATGGTTGGACGAAGAAGAGGTGGATGTGGCCGAGCTGAGAGAATGGCAGCAGCGTACAGCCAGACAGATTGAAGGTGGCGGCTGGCTCGATGAATACGATGGTGAGCGCGCTGATCGTTGGCGCGAGCGGATCAAGGAACGTGGGAATCCAGGAGTCTGGACAAAACGCTATCGCGGGCCCGTTCACTATAGAGAGGTGAATCAGTACATCGAAGAGAGTCTTGCGCGTGTGCAGCGGGCCAAAGCTGAGAAAGGGCGGCTGGAGCAGGAAGCCAAGGCAGCGGAAACCAAACGCTTGGAACTAGAGGCGGAAGTGCAGCGGCAGGCGGCCGAGCGAGCCAAGCTAGAGGCACAGGTACAGCGTGAGACGGCTAAGCGCGTTGAAGCTGAGTTGGTGCGAGCCGAGAAGGAGACACGACAAGCACAAGAATACGCCGAGTTCAGTCGTCAGAAGATGCGCATGGCGCTGACCTGTTGTTTAATGGCGGTCATCGTGGTCGGCCTCATGCTCTGGCCAGTGCCGGCGCGGGTGCAGGTGGAGTTGACCACGGAGCGGGTGGAATTCGAAATTGGGGAGACGTCGCAAGGCAAGACGATCCTTGAGGGGTTTGACATGCAGTCCGTCGCCGTCGAAAAGTTTGCCTCGCTGGCCTTTGAGCCAACCATGATCGAGGTCGCCGATCCGATGCAGTATCAGGTCCACCAGGATGACTTTCCCCAATCAGCCTGGAAGCGTCTGAAGGTTAACGATGCCAAGGTGACGTTGGCGGCTAAGGACACAACGCGGCATCCCAGAGTGACGGTGGAGACATCCACTGTTGGTGGACCGAAGACGATCCATCTCGATGCCATGTCTGTAGCGTCGGGCGCGCGCGTGACGCTGGAAGCGCGAGAGATCCATGGTGGTAAAAAGGAGGGTTTTACGTTCCGGATCGTAGGTCAGGACACCGTCACGCTTTCGATCCGAGAGCCCTTCAGGTTGATCGCGGTCCAGGCGGAGCTGCGTGATCTCGCGCTTCCGTTTCGCCAGCAAGATGAGCTGACCTATCGCGTTGCCTTGCCGGAACAGCCGTCTCGTGTCACGGTCAAGGCGCAGTCAGACGAACTGGTCTTATTACCGACATTTGTCTTAGGGCAATTAGCAAACCATGTTTTTGGAGGTATCCCTGTTTCCGTATTGGACTTCAGCGTGTTGACCGGCGATGGGATAATCACCTTTCCGGATTATCCGTATTTTGGCAGCGTGCTACTCAACGAAGGGGAGGAGGTTGGCCTAGAGCGACTGGACAAGTTCATGATCGAGAGCGTCGCCTTGCGGCCGGATGGGAAGGGAATGACTGTGGTTGGCCATGGCCTGGTCAAACAGATCCGGACAAAACGGGGGGAGATTCTCATTGAACATCATGTGAGCGCGCTGGAGGCCTTGTGGGTTCATGCGCGCCTTAGTGTGCTGACGGCGATTATTAGCCTGGTGTTTACGGCTAGTGTCTTGGCCTATCGACTGCGGAACAGGTTCAAGCGGTGAGGACGCCGATGAGTCCGCAAAGGGTCACCCCCTTCCGCCTACTACTGGATGCCACGACCAGCTACACACAGAGTATCGAGGATCTCAAAAATGGCATGGTGAATATCGCTGCGCTGGCCGATGGCATGACAAAGGTCGGGGCCGGGAAGGAAATGCAGGGGTGGGAGTCTAAGCTTAAGAAAGTATATAGCTTGGAATGACTATTGACTTATTCGCGATTCGAAAGGGTTGCAAGTGCTGCATGGGTATGAGGATGAGGTCTTGAGTGCACAATTTCCCCCTTGATGGGAAGACGGTGGTGACGGCGAGTTTGGATGGCACCGCGCGGCTGTGAGATGTGGCGAGTGGGAAGGAATTACACGTCTTGCGCGGATATGAGGGCCAATTCGCAAGCGCCCAATTCCCCTTTGACGGGAAAACCGTAGTGACGGCGAGTGGTGACATGAACGGATCGGACGCGACGGCGCGGCTATGGGATGTGGCGAGTGGGAAGGCACTGTCCGTGTTGCGGGGGCATGAGGCAGGGGTCTGGTACGCACGGTTTGCACCCGACGGAAAGACCGTGGTGACGGCGAGCGCCGATCAGACGGCGCGGCTGTGGGACGTGGGGAGAGGGAAGGCACTATCTGTGCTGCGGGGGCATGAGCGGGGGGCACGAGCGCGCAGGTTGCGCCGGATGGGAAGACCCTCGTGACGGCGAGCGCCGACCAGACCGTGCGACTGTGGCGCTGCGGAGCGCTGCCGTCCGATCGAGGAGCTGTCGATGGAATTGCGGAAGGCCATCGGCCGGGACCTGACGGACGAGGAGCGACGTCGCTTCGGCGTGCCGGATTCAGTGCCGGGGACGAGGTGAGATGCGTGAAGCGTAGGATTGAGTTGGCGCTCCGCTTGACAGCCCAACGACTGGCTGGCATGCTCTTGTTGAATATTTCAACAATGAGGGTTTGATATGGCGACCGTGAACTTTAGTGTTCCCTCAGATGTGAAGGATGCGTTCGATAAGGCGTTTCGCCGGCAGAACAAGAGTGCGGTGTTGACGGACCTGATGCGGCAGGCTGTCGAAGAGCACCGGCGGCTTCAACGCCGCGCCAAGGTGGTTGAGCAGTTATTGGCGTTACGAAAGCGGACACGACGAGTCACCGATACGACCGTTCGAGCTGCGAGGAGACGCGGACGACCGTGATGACGGTCGTGCTTGATGCCAGCGTGATCATCAAGTGGGTCTTTGCCGATCGTGCCGAAGAGTCCCATTCGTTCCAAGCTCTTCAAATTCTCAACTTGATCAAAGAATCTCGGCTTGCCGTCGTTCAACCACCACACTGGCTGGCGGAGACCGCTGCGGTCATTGCACGATTGGATCCCGGTCGGGCACGCCGAGCCGTTTCCCTGCTAGACGCGCTTGAGTTGCCAGTCATTACGGATATCGAGGTCTATCAGAAAGCCTGCGATCTCTCCGCATCACTCGGGCAGCATGTCTTCGATACGCTGTATCATGCCGTCGCATTACACAAGTCCGGGGCGATGTTGGTGACCGCCGACGAACGGTATTATCGGCAGGCTCATAAAATAGGTCGGATCGTGAGATTGCAAGACTTCGTCCCGTCGGCAAGCTGAATGGGTTCTCACTGAAATTTGGGAGACGCAATGTTAGTCCCTGGCCAGGTCGATATAGCGGATGGTCGCTTCCACCGATGAGCCGGAAGAACCCGAGCTGGTAGGGAGCATGATCTGCACGAGCAGATCGATTCGTTGCCCTGTCTTCAGCATCGGCGCTTTCAATGCACCGACATTGCTCCCACAGGCCCCTCGATCGATGATCTCGATCTGTCCACTATCATCCTCAAGTGTGAGTGTCGTCCGTTCATGGGCTCGACCACAGATGAGCCGATTAGTGATGGTCTCCGTCTGCATCGCCAAGATGGTACCGGTGATGCGGATATCTCTCATCTGATAATGATCCGGACGGGCTAAGAGTGTATTGATTGCAATTCGTTCATACGAGGCGACGGATATTCTCACTGCACCAACCCGGGAAGGGAGGGAGAGCTCATCCGATGCGAGCACCGAATGAAGACCGATCAATCCAGACAGGATGAGGATGATGGTTCGAAGGTGGGTGCGAATGAGTGGAGCGGTCATCAGTGCCCTCCAATTTAACTAAGGGTAGCATACGCTCAGCCTAGAGGAGCCGATCCCTCGGCACGGTGCCGATCCTTCGCCACCTGATCGGTCTATCATGATCTCTTGATCCTTCGATTGTTTCACCTCTAAACCCTCTCAGCCGCAGCGGAATCGGAAATCTCAGACTTCCAGTGTCGCACTGGAACGCAAGTTGCCAAGGTGGAATGTGTGGGTATGCATTGTGGTCTCGTGAAGAGCGGCGCTTTACAATCAAGGGTAGCGACGCCATCATGCCAAGGTGATTACGAACCGATCAGGCGTCGCGTAAGGAGTAGGAGGACTCATCATGTTTGTTGTTCTTGGTGCAACAGGGAATACGGGATCTGCGGTGGTGGAGACCTTGCTGAGTAAGAAACATTCGGTGCGGGTGATTGTCCGTTCAGCCGACAAGGGTGCTGGCTGGAAGGCGAAAGGGGCAGATGTTGCCGTGGCGTCACTCGATGATGTGTCGGTATTAACCAAGGCATTTGAAGGCGCGAAAGGACTCTATTTGTTAGTGCCGCCGAATTACGGGGCTGAAGCCTGGTTGGCGGATCAGCGTGCGCGGATGGATCGTGCGGCGGAAGCTGTTCAGAAGAGTGGAGTCGATCATGTTGTATTTCTGTCGTCGGTGGGAGGACATCTGCACGGTGGAACCGGCCCGATTCGGGCGGCGAGTTATGGAGAACAGGCGCTTGGTTGTCTTGCCAAACGCCTGACCATTCTCCGTCCCTGTTATTTCATGGACAACTGGGCGCCGGTCATTAGGGCGGCCAAGGCTCAGGGTGTTCTTCCGACATTCATCGCGCCAACGGCGAAGATTCTCATGATTTCGACCAAGGACATCGGCAGGATCGGAGCAGAGCAGTTGATGACTGGTGGCTATGGTAAGCAGATTGTGGAAATGGCGGGTCCGGAGGAGTACAGCCCGGATCAAGCGGCAGCGGCACTCAGTCAGATCCTTGGGAAAACGGTGACGGCCCAACATGCCCCACTCAGTGCCGTGGTTCCGACGTTCAAGTCGTTCGGGTTTTCGGACGAGGCGGCGAGATTGTTTGAAGAAATGTACACGGCGTTCTCCAAAGGCGCAATCGGGTATGAGCACCCTGACAAGCTCGTGCGGGGTACGGTGACGCTGGATGACGCGCTACGAACGATGGTGTGAAGGAGGACCACATGGCTACAGGGACGGCTGTTGTCAAAGAAGTCGCAGGGATCTATCAACCAGGATCGGCCCATATGGTCGGAGATGGGTTCCCTGTGCGGAACCTGTTCCCGAGCAACGACCTCGATCGAGAGGTCAGTCCGTTTCTCATGCTGGACTATGCCGGGCCACAGTATTTTGAACCGACCGATCACCCGCGAGGCGTCGGCGAACATCCTCACCGCGGGTTTGAAACCGTGACGATTGTCTATGAGGGCTTGGTGGCTCACCGAGATTCCGCCGGCAACGCCGGCGTGATTGGGCCGGGTGATGTGCAGTGGATGACGGCGGCGTCCGGCGTCGTGCACGAAGAGCTGCACGAGAAACAGTGGGCCAAGAAGGGTGGGACGTTGCACGCCATTCAATTATGGGTGAATCTGCCGCGCGCACAGAAAATGTCAGCGCCCCGTTACCAGACGATCCTGAACGCCGATATTCCAACAGTCGAACTCGAAGGTGGCGCAGGCCGCCTGCGTGTGATTGCTGGAACAGCTCAGGGACAGAAGGGGCCAGCCCATACAGTGACACCGATCGAACTCTATGATTTGAAGCTAGCCGCTAGTCACCGCGCGGAGTTGCATCTTCAGGACGGGCACAATACGTCTGTTTTTGTGGTGCAAGGCTTGGTGTCGGTGAATGGTTCACGTGACGCCGGAGAGGCGGAATTGTTTGTGTGCAAGCGGAATGGATCACTGGTGACGATTGAGGCCAAGTCAGATAGTCGGATTGTGCTTATGAGTGGCGAGCCTATCGATGAGCCAATTGCGCGGCACGGTCCGTTCGTCATGAATACCAAAGCCGAACTCGTACAAGCTGTGACCGATTATCAAGCGGGCAAGATGGGCCACCTGTCATGAATGAGAGAACACTGACGGTCGACGTTTACTCGGATGTGATCTGCCCTTGGTGCTATGTGGGGAAGCGGCGGCTTGAACGGGCATTGCAGCAAGTGGGCAATGCCGTGAAGATCCGAGTGGCGTGGAGGCCGTTTCAGTTAAATCCGACGATGCCGAAGGATGGGATGGATCGAACGACCTATCTCGAGGCGAAGTTCGGGAATCTGGATACATTCAAAGAGATGGAGCAACGATTGCTGGAGGCGGGCAGTGCCGAGCGGATACAGTTTGCGTTTGAGAAGATCGTCCGGACACCGAACACGTTCCACGCACATCGGTTGATTTGGTATGCCAGACAACATGACGGTCAGGACGCGGTGGTTGATCAATTGTTCAAAGGCTATTTTGAAAAAGGGCTCGATATCGGTTCTGTATCGGTGCTTGTAGAGGTGGCTGATCGTGCGGGACTGAAGGCGGCCCCATTTCTTGAGAGTGATGAAGGTGTCGCAGAGGTCAAGGCTGAAGAAGCGGTTGGCCACAAGCTCGGGATTCGCGGCGTCCCCTGTATCATCGTGAACAAGATCTGCGCGATCTCCGGCGCCCAGCCGGTGGAGACGTTCGTGTCGGCGATTGACCAGCTGTCGACAGGAATTCAAACGCGAGTTTTATCCTGAGCATCGTTCAGGCTGGATGGAGCCCGTGCGATGAGGGTACGACAGGTAAGCATGACGATATTTCTTATGATCGCTCTGGGCTCTTGGGTTATTCACGGTCATGGTGAGAACATGAGCGACGATCTGCGGTTGATTTTCGCGGCTGATAAGAATGACACGGTAACTGTGCAGCGGCTGCTGAAGGCAGGAGTCAACATCCATGGTCGCGATGGAGAAGGGCGCACGGCGTTGCTCGCGGCCACCAGCCACAACCATGTCGAAAGCGCCCGACTCTTGATAGAGGCCGGGGCCGATGTCAACGTGCAGGATAATAAGCTGGACAGTCCCCTGCTGTTGTCCGGTGCCAGCGGGTATCTGGAGATTCTCACGCTCACCCTGAGGGCCAAGCCGAACTTTAAGATTTATAATCGCTTCGGCGGTACGGCGCTGATTCCCGCGTGCGAGCGCGGGCACGTCGAGGTGGTCAAGGCCTTGCTCAATTCAGATGTCGACGTGAATCACGTGAACAATCTTGGTTGGACGGCCCTCCTGGAAGCCATCATCTTGGGCAGCGGAGGGCCACGACACCAGGAGATCGTGCGAATGCTCGTGGCGGCCGGCGCAGCGGTGAATATTCCTGATCAGGACGGCGTCACGCCACTCCAGCATGCCCGCCAGAATGGCTATCGAGAAATTATAGGTGCTTTGGAGGCAGCAGGGGCCCGATAACGATGTTGTGCAGGTGCAATATGTTCGTTCAATCAAGGAGGAATCAATGGCATACATGAGTCGGCGTCAGTCCCCTGTGCGGTTGTCCGCCCAGGGGCCGGTCATCATCTTGGCCTGTGCTCTCGGATTGTTCCCTGTGCTCGTCACAGCGGAAGAGTTGCCGCGTGAGGCGGTATTGCCCGTGTCTCTCGCCGCGACTGCGGCGAAGGCTGCTGTAGACCAGTGCGCGAAAGACGGCTATAGGGTCAGCGCGGCGGTGGTAGATCGGGCCGGCCTTTTGAGAGCGTTTCTGAGGGCGGATGGAGCCGGGCCGCATACCGTCGAGAGCAGCCAGAAAAAGGCCTATACGGCTGCGAGCATGCGTGGACCGACAGCCAATGTCGCCGAGCTCATCGCCAAAACACCGGCCGTTCAGGGGCTGCAACAGATGAACGACAAAATCCTGTTTTTGGCCGGTGGATTGCCGATAGAAATCGCCGGTGAGGCGGTCGGCGGGATCGGTATCGGCGGAGCGCCGGGAGGGCATTTGGATGCCGTCTGCGCCCAAGCAGGCCTTGACAGCATCGGCGCGGCGCCGAAATTCCAGGGACCGAAATAGCCCAGGAGGAGGAATGGGGAAATCATGGCCGTTCAAGTCTACGGGTGTAACCATGTCGTGATTGAAGTGACCGATGCCAAGAAGGCAGCAAGGTTCTATCACGATGTGTTTGGGCTGAAGATGTTACGTGGGGGGGGAAGGCGCGGTCTGGTGCAAGCTTGGAGAGCATCAGTTTATGGCGATTTTTGAAGTGGAGGCATTGCAGCCGGATCGTGTGAAACACTTTGGGCTCATGGTGCGCGACGCGAAGCAGATACAAGAAGTCCGCAAGAAGCTGACGAAGAAGTACAAAGTGAAGCTCCACCCGGACTTTCGCTGTGATTTTCGTGATCCTTGGGGCAATCGGATTCAGGTAGGGGATCTCAGCGATGAATCGGTGGTCTGGCTGCTTCCGTATCAGGAGGTGCAGAAGGCCGGGATAACATTTGCCAGCAAACCTCAAAAGGAGAAATGCTCGTGAGCACGACAAATCTGCAACAGCGGTTGAATGATCTCTTCGATTACATCCGGCAGGGCAAAATCATCGACGCTATGAGTGAGTTTTACGACAAAGACACCGTGATGCAGGATAACGCTAACCCGCCGACGAAGGGTTTGGCTGCCAATATTGAGCGAGAAAAACAGTTCTTGAGCGGCGTCAAGGAATGGAAAGGGTTCAATGTCACGGCCTCAGGTGTCGGCGACAACGTGACCTTCTACGAATCAACCATGGACTTCATTGCCACGGATGGACAGCCGGTGCATTTGGACCAGGTAGCAGTCTCCAAGTGGCAGAACGGCACGATCGCCCACGAGCGGTTCTATTACGACACGGGCAAATCGTAAGGCGAATCCTCTTCCACTGTATGCAAATGACTTCCAAAGTAGTTCTGTCCTGAGTCGCCTAAGGAAGTGAGACAGCTTGGGAAAGGCGTGAGCGCTGTGCGCTGGCGGAGGACAAGATGAAAGCCGATGGCAAGGTTGTATTGATTGCGAGAGGGTCAGGAGCACTGGGCCAGACGGTTGTTCCTGCTTTCGTAGAAGCAGGTGCCCGAGTCATCACGATCGACCGGCATCCGCCTACTGTTCAAGCGGAAGGTCGCATGGGCATGAAGGCCGATGTGACCGATGAAGCCGACATTGAGCGTCTCGTAGAAGAGGTGATCCGAACGGTGGGCCGCATTGACGCGCTCATCAATTTGATCGGTGGGTTTGCGATGGGTCGCGTCGTAGAAACCGACACGTCGCTCTGGCATCGGATGCTGAGCATGAATCTCACGGCGGCGTTCTTGCTTTCGAAAATCGTGCTGCCTCACATGCTTGAACGCAGAATGGGACGCATCGTGCATGTCGCCGCTCGAGCGGCGGTGGAGCCGTTCCCTGGAGCGGCAGCGTATATCGTCTCCAAGTCAGGCCTTGTCGCGCTGATCCGCAGGCTCTCGACTGAGCTCGTCGGGGCTGGTGTGACAGTCAATGGCGTGTTGCCTACAACCATTGATACACCGACAAATCGCCGCAGTATGCCGCATGCCGACCCGTTGAAATGGACCAAGCCCGGATCCATCGCGCAAACCTTGATCTTTCTCGCATCGGAAGAAGCGAGCCAAATCAATGGCGTGCTGATTCCGGTTGGGTAACACGAAGTGACGGCAGAGCAGCAAAGGAGAAGACCATGAAAGCAAATCTTGAAAAAGTAAAGACGCTTGCGAAGGATCTCCGCACAAGCTATCCGCGCAGCCCGCGAGAAAAGCTGGGTGGCTATGTCATTGCGGCCCGTTGTGTGGATAAATGCCGCGCGTTTTTGCTGGGCATGAATGGCGAGTACAACTATTGGCCTTGCTCGCTGGCTGGTCAATGGTTCTCGTTCACCGGCATCACACCCGAACAATTTAAAGACATGGTGGCGACGGGAGCGACTGATGAAGAACTCGCGACGTGGATTGCAGATCGATCCAAGGTCAAGAATCCTGACGACGTGCTGAAATGGAACAACGCGATGCGCGATACACGCTTGAGCGACATGAGTCTCCAGGCTCAGCAGTACTTGGAAGAGTACATTCCTAAGTTTGTGCCGAACCACCGTCCTGTCTATGTATGGTTTGATGTCTACGATCTTGAGGAGAAGCGGGTCTAATCAAGACATTAATATTCTCAGCACATTCAGTAAGCGACGGAGGACGATGGGTAAGGCACGCCTAGAGGCGTTTAGTGATGGAGTCCTGGCCATCATCATCACCATCATGGTGTTGGAAATGAAGGTGCCCCACGGAGCCGAGTTTGTGGCATTGCAGCCGGTGATTCCGGTCTTCCTTAGCTACGTCCTGAGCTTCATGTACCTCGGCATTTACTGGAACAATCACCATCACCTGATGCATACGGCGCGACAGGTCGATGGGTCAATCATGTGGGCCAACCTCCATCTCTTGTTCTGGCTTTCCTTAATCCCATTCACCACCGGCTGGATGGGCGAGAACCATTTTGCGGCCTGGCCGGTGGCACTGTACGGAACGGTATTGTGCTTCGCGGGTATCGCCTACTTCATCCTGACAAGAACACTCATTGCCGGACATGGCCGCGACTCAACTCTTGCGATGTCGATCGGCAGAGACGTGAAGGGTAAACTGTCTCTTGCGGTATACGCGGCAGCGATTCCAATTTCTTTTGCACAACCTTGGATCGCTTGCGCCCTCTACGTCCTCGTTGCCATCATGTGGCTGGTGCCAGATCGCCGAATTGAACGTGCGCTGAAAGAATAGCCGTGTCATTCGAAATGACGATGTTATCTGTCATTTGCGATGAAGCTGCGCGCCAGTTCAGGTATCTAAGAAACTGAAGGGATCATTCAATTCTGGGGTATTGCGTGAAACAGGGAGAAGAAGCGAGCAGGAAGACAGATATCCAAAGTGAGCCGACTGGGTCACAAGGAAGCACTACCATGCCGGAACCAAAGAGTCGAGACGTCTCTCTGGACAATCTTTTTCCTGCTCTGCTTCGTCTGCACAAAGCCTTGCTCGACGATGAGCGAGTGGCCTATGAGCGTGTGCATGGACGGATTCCATCCAATGGTGCGTTTTTGCAGCTAGCGTTAAACGATGCTTGGTTCGCCTGGTTGCGTCCGCTTTCCCAATCAATCGCCAAGCTTGATGAACTGAGCGAGTCGGACGATGTGGCATCTCGTGAAATGATCCCGGCACTACTAGTATCGGTGCAGACTCTTCTGATGCCGACGGAAGAGGGCGAAGGATTCAGCCGGCAGTATCACGATGCGCTACAACGGAGCCCAGATGTGGTGCTGGCGCACGCAGCTGTCAGATCATTGCTGATGCAGTTTATTCCCAAGAAAAGGGGAGTTAAATGAAAGCCCATTATCTTGGCCACGTCGTGTTTTATGTGAAGGATCTGGAGCGATCGCTGGCTTTTTACCGAGACCTTTTGGGGTTCAAGGAAGTAGGGCGAATTTTTAATGGGGCAGCTGCTGCCCTGACGTCGGGTCGTACACATCACGAGTTGTTGTTGATTCAAGTGGGCGATGCGCCTGGTCCCCCGATGGGCCGCCGTCGCGGGCTCTATCATATCGGCATCAAAGTCGGTGACAGTCTTGATGAGCTGCGTCAGGCCAAAGGAGAGTTGGAGCAAGCGGGGATCGCGATTGATGGCATGAGTGACCACACAGTGAGCCAGAGTCTCTATCTGAAAGATCCTGACGGCAACGAAGTGGAACTCTATGTCGATGCCGATGAGTCGGTGTGGAAAAACAACCCGGCAGCAGTCGTGTCACCGATCAAGCCGCTGCACCTATAAGGGCGTCTCGGTATTGTCTCCCATAGCCGTATCGTTCTAATCACTTCCTCTATTGCACCCCTATGAGGACCATAAACTATGACACTATCATCGGACCGTAGCTCATTGGCCTTTCTCTTTGATCTGGATGGTACTCTGGTGGACAGCGTCTACCAGCATGTCCTGGCTTGGCGCGAAGCGATGCAGGGGGCCGGGATTGAGTTGGCCGTCTGGCGGATCCACCGACAGATCGGCATGAGCGGCGGTCTCATGTTGTCGGCGTTTCTTCGGGAGATCGGACGAGTTCTCTCCACAGAAGAAGTAGAACGCATTCAACGCACCCACGCCGAGGCCTATCGCCGGCAGGCCGGTTCATTGCACGTATTACCTGGTGCACTGGAACTGTTGGCGGAGCTCTCGGCGCGTGGCGTGCCCTATGCCATTGCCACCAGTGGGCGTTTGCACAGTGCCCAGCCCACGCTCGAACTGTTGCACCTGTCTCCGGGTGTGCCTGTGGTCACTCGCGATGACGTGCGGCATGCGAAACCGGACCCGGATCTCTTCGTGGCTGCCGCCCAGCGGCTTCACGTCCCGATGAACCAGTGCGTGATCGTGGGGGACAGCGTGTGGGACATGCTGGCTGCTCGCCGGGCCTGGGCGTTGGCAGTCGGCCTGCTGTCCGGGGGGTACGGGCGCGAGGAGCTTCAGCAGGCCGGCGCATACCGCGTCTATCAGGACCCGGCCGATCTGTTGCGTCATCTTGACGAAGTGGGCGCACGATCGAATTGAACGCCGAAACAGAAGCGTGTAGTCAAGGAGATCGCGCAGCCATTTCCGCCGATTGCCATGCTTTGGGAAATGGGATGTTGACTCTTTGGAATATCAGCGCGAATGATGCATGGGCCGGGGGCGGCCGTGATCGTCGATCAAGCTATTGCAGTTGTCAGCCTTGCAGTGCCGATTCAACTTGTTTGCCGCTTCGTTTCCATGGATTGCCGGTACTGAACCACGTAGTCCAGAATGCGGTCTTTCGGTATCCCGAACCAGGTTAAGGTATGCCGGATGAGTGTCGCTGATGCCTCGACTTCAGGCTGAATAACTTCGGTCGCGCCAAGCGCACCGAGTCGTTCCGCTTCTGCTAGTCCATGTGCCCGGGCTAAAATCGTGGCTTTTGGATTGAGGTCGCGGATGCGACCTACCGTCAGCGCAGCTGGCTCAATTTCAGGCAGTGCCACGATGATCAGAGATGCGTCCGCCGCTCCAGCCTTCACGAGTAGTTCGCGATGCGAGGCATCGCCATACAGACAGGCAGTGCCTTGGCTCTGTATCCGGCGAACGATGTCCGGATCCCGATCGATGACCACATACGGAAGATTGAAGCTCTCTAACGCTTTCCCGAGGGAGCTGCCGACCCGTCCAAACCCGCACAGGACGACATGGTGCCGGAGCGGTTCGCCTTCCAGTGGCCAATGCGCTGCCCCGTGCGAAGTATGGTCGAGACGCCTCTGGACAAGCCATCCGGGCACATATCTGACGAGAGCCGCGTTCATGAGAATGGTGATGAGAGAAGCGGCAAGCGTCGCATTGTACACTTCACTGCCGACATGGCCTGCCGTTCTTGCTACCTGTACCAAAACAAATGAGAATTCGCCGATTTGAGTGAGGCCGATCCCTACCAAGAATGCCGTGGTCCAAGAGTAGCCGAATAGCCGCACGACGGTTGTCCAAATCAAGAGCTTTCCGGCCACAATCAAGCCAATCATTGTGGCAAGCAGAGAAAGGTTATCGACGATCACGCGAGGGTCGATCAGAATGCCGATGGTCACGAAGAAGAGCGCGACGAAGGCATCACGCAACGAGAGTAGTCGGGCCAAGGTTTCGTGCCCATAATCGGATGCGCTGATAATGAGGCCGGCCAGGAAGGCCCCCAAGGCGAGGGAAAGTCCGACCATCTGTGTCACAGCAGCAGTTCCAAGGCTGATTGCCAGGGTGACGAGCAGGAAGAGTTCTTGGTTCTGGGTCCTGGCGACGTGCGTCATGATCGGCGGGATGACTTTGGCGCCCAAATATCCCAATGGCAGAAGAATGACTAGAGCCTTCACCAGGGCTTCACCGATCAACATCAATCGTCCCGAGTCGAACTCTCCGAGGGCCGGCATGAGCACCGTCATCGCTACGACGGCCACGTCTTCGACCAGGGTAATGCCGATCATCACCCGTCCATGCTTTGAACGAAGTTCGCCCCGATCGACGAGGAGGCGGGCGAGTACCATGGTGCTCGCCATAGAAATAACGGCTCCGATCACGATGCTTTGGATCGTAGACCACCCGATCAAGCTCCCTATCAGGATGGATAATCCGACGGACAAGAGAATGCCAAGCGGGCCGCCCACCAGGGCGACCCATTTGACGCGCATCAGGTCCTTCACGGAAAACTCAAGCCCGATCGAAAACATCAAGAGAATGACGCCGATCTCTGCAAAGAGATCGAATGTGTGAGATTCCGAGATAGTAGGTCCCGGGGTAAACGGCCCGATGGCGATCCCGCCTAGGACGTAGCCGAGAATCAACGGCTGTCCGGCAATTCTGGCGAGTACGCCGCCGGCGACGGCGGCAAGGAATACCGTGGCGAGGTCTTTAAAGAATTGAGGGTCGGGCTGCACCTAATACCCTCTTAAGCGAACCCTGTTCGCAATCGGCCTGCCATGGCAGAGTGGTAGCAACATCACGAGACCGGAGAAAGAAAATACCATAGATGAGCTGAATTTGCCGTTACTTCATTAATCAATGTGGTTTTACCACATTATTGCACTCCGCTCAGAATTTCTCGCTATAGCAGGGTAATGTCGCAGGAGCTACGTGGCTGATTGACGTGGTAGCGCCGGCTATATTCAACAATTCCCTAAACCGAGCCGTATTAACCGGTGCTGCTGCCGGGAGGAGAACGCCTTGTGCCGTTGGTCAGGTTAAATGGGTCTCTCACCTGAGTCCTCACAGTAAAGACCGGGCATGAGGCTCTTCGAACCACAGCTTCGGCAACACTGCCCAGCATGAGTCGCTTCATGCCGCGACGGCCCTGGGTTCCAATGACAATGAGGTCGGATTTCTGGTGTTTTGCCTGATCAAGAATGACCTTAACGGGGTTTCCCGTGATCACGATCTTCTCGGTGATGACCTCATCTCCTCGGGACGCCGATATAATTTTCTGGAACTGGTGAGCATAGCGTTTCTGCGAGAGTTCATCGATCCGAAGCGGGTCAGACCGCAGGGAGCCTGAGGGCTCGTCGGCATGGACCAGCAGCATCCGCGCGTTCAGCCGTTTTGCCAGCTCAACGGCGGTCCGAAGCGCTGCCATCGAACAAGCAGAAAAGTCCGTTGCTACCAGAAAGCGAGCTACGTTCAACCGGCGCGGATTGCCGAGGGTATGGGGGGACGGACGCACGGACCGTAAGGACAGGGCAAGGCGCCTGGCGCAAGGTGCTCTCCGCAACGCTGCCTAACCGGAGTCGATCCCAGCCGGTCTTTCCGTGAGTGCCCATGACGATAAAGGCAATGTGAGAGCGGTGTGCAACCTTCAAGATGGAATCCCCAGGAATGCCCACCAGAAGTTTCTGATCAGCCATGAGGCCGTTCTCGTTCGCGAGACGAATTAGGCGGCCCAGCTCAAGAAGAGCCTTGGTCTTCAAGGAATGAAGGGAGCGGTGCGCCGCCGGAGACCACTGCTCAAATTCGGGAGGGGCTTTCACGACATGTAGAATCGTGAGACGGAGATTCAATGCCAGTGCAAGTTTAAAGGCATACGGAACCACTAGTTTTCCCGGCTTCGAAAAGTCGGTCGCCACTAGAATCGTTCGCTTTGGATGCGCTGCGGATCTCATGCTCCTCGCTCATTCCACAGACAATGCGTACATCCGCATGACGACGGCACTCCTGCGGACGGAGTCGTCATTCTTCAGGACAGCCACCTCGGAGGGCTTTTTATAGTTCACTTGTTTCGCTCAGGTCAATCGCCGGGAGAGATGTCTGCCGCCGTACGCTCGAAGGGAAGCTGTTGGCTAGAACTTATGTCAAAATTGAAGAGCGACAAGCTCTCGGCTCATATGCAGCCCAACCAAAAGAACGAAACACGATATTTCCGAAGATTCCGCACGTTCTTAAAGGGTTGACGTTGATGAATTGAAGCGCTTTGTCGTCGGGAAAACGATGTTGAGATGAGTTCCAGCCTTATCACTAGAGAGTTTTCGTTGCGTCATTACACGACCTCGACGTCTCGGTCATCCGGAGGTTCCTCGCCCGACGAAGCCGGACGCCGGTTTTCGAGGATCGAACGCAATCGCAGGTAGGAAAGTTGATCCGTGAAGGCCAGCAAAGAATCATGGGCTTGCAGCACGGTCGTTCCGTCCGGAACAAAACACTGGCCGTTTCGAGCCATCAGCAGGATGAATGCCCCTTTCGGCAGGCCGAGAT
>LNFM01000164.1_pt1 | contig 162577 bp, 144 predicted proteins | sample 596031 | NCBI WGS metagenome assembly LNFM01 (sample SAMN04254537, study PRJNA301005) | activated carbon metagenome | isolation source: dual media filters at the Ann Arbor, Michigan drinking water treatment plant | place: USA: Ann Arbor | reverse complement strand
TCGAAAGCGCGAGGCCGCCAGACCTCTCTTCGTAGGGAGGCCGCGACGACTTTTCCCTTAAGGTAGTGCCATGGGGGCATGGCCCCCTCCTACAGGGGTGGTGGATGCGTTACTTGACGCCGGAATGGGCCACGCTTTCTGTAGGAGCGGCCCATGGCCGCGAAAGCGACTGTTCCGGTCGAGGCGTTTCCTTGCATCCACCGCTTTCGGGGTCATGGGCCCCTCCTATATGGGGCCCACCTCCGCCTACGTCCGCACCCCCATCCTCCGCTCCTTTGCCCGCACCAGCGCACACACCACATCGTTCGTCGGCGTTGCCACGCCGAGCGTCGCGCCCACGCGCGGGATCGCGCCGTTGATCGCGTCGATCTCCGATGCACGGCCCGCCATGTGGTCGAGGAGCATCGATGGCCGTGCGTTCGGGATCTTCGAACCGAAGTCGCGCACGTAGGCGACGGCATCGTCGAAATCGAGGTGCACGCCCTTTGCCTTCGCCACCGCGAACGCTTCCTTCGCGCAGCCGGAGGCGATGGACCAGAGGTCCGCGTCGCCCATCACCTCGCCGATAGTACGTTCGGTGATCGCGCAGGGGCCCGAGAACGTCACGTTGCAGATCAGTTTCTCCCACACGAGTTGGTCGATGTCGTCGAAGCACTTCACGCGGAAGCCGCCCGATCGCCACACCTCGGCGACCTGTTCGAGACGCGGCGTGATCGGGCCGGACAGTTCGCCGAGGCGTACCAGTTCCCATCCGTTGTGATGCGCATGCCCGGGCGCTTTCATCGACGCGCCGAAGCCGCCCACCACGCCCACGAGCAGCCGGTCCCGACCGAGGATGCCGGCGGCGGTGTCGGGGCCGCCGAGGCCGTTCTGGATCGACAGCACGACGGTATCGGGGCCGATGAGCGACTTCGCGGCCGTGGCTGCCGGCGCCACGTGCATCGCCTTCGTCGCGATGATGACGAGGTCGCACACGCCGGCATCGGCCGCGTTCCGCGTCGCGTGGACCTTCACTGTCCGGTCACCGGAGGCGCCTTCGAGGCGCAGGCCGTTCGCCTGCATGGCGGCGACGTGGTCTGCCCACGTGTCGATGGCCCACACCTCGTGTCCCGCGTCCTGCAGGAGCGCCGCGTACACGCAGCCCATCGCACCACAACCCATCACTGCGATCTTCATGTCTTGTCCCTGTGTCCGTCGGTTCGGCGCCGGTCTCCGTGGCGTCGATCGCCTGGCCCGCGGTCGCGGAGCGCCTTTTCCTCCGGTGCGTCGCCGAAGAAGGCGAGCAGTTCGGTCAACGTTTCCTCCGGGCATTCCTCGGGCAGGTAATGCCCGCCGGGGAGCGCGCGGCCGCGGACGTTCGTCGCCCATTCGCGCCAGACGTCGAGCGTGTCGTACCAACTCTCCAATCGCGCTTGCGCGCCCCAGAGCGCGAGCACCGGGCACGCGATGCGGCGGCCCATGCGGCGATCGGATTCATCGTGTTCGCAATCCACCGTGGCCGCGGCCCGGTAGTCCTCGCAGATGGCGCGCACGGTCTCGGGGTCCCGGAAGCACGCGAGGTAGTCCTCCATTGCCTCGGGTGTGAAGACGTGCGCTCCCTGACCGCGCTGGGTGTGCCAGCGCCAGAACCATTCGGGGTCGGCGCCGATCAGCTGCTCCGGCAGCGGCGAAGGCTGTGCCAGGAAGAACCAGTGGTAGTAGCCGATTCCGAAGTCGCGACCGCCGCGCCCGAAGGCCTCGCCGGTGGGAATGATGTCAAGCACCGCGAGCTTCGTGACGGCTTCAGGGTGATCGATGGCCATCCGGTAACCGACGCGGCCACCGCGATCGTGGCCGGCCACGTGGAACGTCTCGTAGCCCAGGCTCCGCATGGCGGCGACCTGGTCGAGCGCCATCGAGCGCTTGGCGTACGGCCCGTGATTGGGCGTCGACGGCGGCTTGGTGCTGCGGCCGTAGCCGGTGAGATCGGTGGCGACCACCGTGAAGCGTTCCGCCAGCGCCGGCGCGATCTTGTGCCACATGACGTGCGTCTGCGGATTGCCGTGGAGCAGCAGCAGCGGTGGCCCGGACCCTCCGACGCGTGCGCGCAGGCGCATGCCGTCGGCGTCCAGGGTGGTCAGCTCGAAACCTTCGAACATGTCGAGGGCCCGCGAATGCATCGCGGGTATGGGGATGGGCGACGCCGGAGGATACCGCGCACCGACCGCACCGGTCAGTTCGGCAGGATGACGCCCTTGCCCGACGTCTGCGTGTCGAACAGACGATAGGCCTCCTCCGCCTGGTCGAGGCGCCATCGGTGCGTGAACAGATCGTCCACCTTCACGCCGCGATCCGCGATGTAGCGCGCGCACTCGGCCTGGCCCACGGTGGAGAACGTCCACGAACCGATCAGCGTCACCTGCCGGCGCAGCATGTCGTTGCTCACGTCGAGCGTCACCGTGTCGCCTTCGCCCACGAAGCACGCCTTGCCCCACGTCCGCACGCACCGCACCGCCTGCGCACGCGCCTGCGGCGACGACGACGCGTCGAGCGACGCGTGGGCGCCGAGCCCGTGCGTCGCATCGCGGATCGCCTGCACGACGTTCTCCGTCTGCGCGGGGTTGATGAGCAGGTCGGCGCCCATGCCCTTCGCGCGGGCGAGGCGTTCGTCGCTCGTGTCGAGCGCGATCACGCGGGCGCCCATGTGTGCGGCGAGCTGCGTGGCCGAAAGGCCGACCGGACCCTGCCCGAAGATCGCGATCGTGTGGTCGCCCTGCAGGCCGAGTCGCTGCAGCGCGCCCCACGCGGTGCCCGTGCCGCACGCGATGGCTGCGCCCGTCTCGAACGAGAGTTCCTCGGGCAGTTCCACCAGCGTGCGCGCAGGTGCCTTCATGTACTTCGCGTGACCGCCGTTGCCGGTGATGCCGTAGACCTCGGCCACGCCTTCGACGCATAGCTGCATCCATCCCGTCGAGCAATGCGGGCACACGCCGCAGCCGCGGTAGTGGTGCTGCATCGCGCGCATGCCGACCCACGCCTGTTTCTCCGAGACGCCGGGTCCAACCGCGACTACGACGCCGCAGGGCTCGTGTCCCGCGACCACGGGGCCGCCGGCCATCTTGAAGCCCAGCGCGGCCGGGCCGCCCTTCGCGCGATAGAACTTCAGATCGCTGCCGCACATGCCGGAGGCTTTGATCTCCAGCACCACCTCGCCCGGTCCGGGAGTAGGGTCCGGAAAGTCGAGGATCTGCACCTGCCGTTCACCGGGGAATACGACGCCTTTCATTGTTTTCTCTCCTCCTGGTTGATTCGGTCACGCCGCCGCCTTGGTGCTCGGACACAGGCTTGCAGCTCTCTGGGGGTAGCGTCCCCTTCACTACTTGAGCACGAAGGGGTTGCCCGAGGGCGCCCCGGTGTTGATCCAGGTGCTCTTCACCTGCAGGTACTCGCGGATGGCGTCCTGGCCGTTCTCGCGGCCGATGCCGGAATCCTTGTAGCCGCCGAACGGGGTCATGTAGCTCACCGCGCGGTAGGTGTTGACCCACACGGTGCCCGCCTGGATGCGTTCCGACATGCGGATCGCGCGGCCGATGTCGTTCGTCCACACGCCGGCACCGAGACCGAAGCGCACGCCGTTGGCGATCGCCAAGGCTTCCTCCTCGTCGCGGAACTTGATGACCGAGAGCACCGGGCCGAAGACCTCCTCCTGCGCGATGCGCATGTCGTTCTTCACGCCGGAGAACACCGTGGGTTCCACGAACCAGCCGTTGCCGCACTCCGGCCGCGTGGCAGGCCCGCCGCCCATCAGCAATTCGGCGCCGTCGTTCTTCGCGACGTCGATGTAGCCCAGCACCTTCTCGTACTGCGGGCGCGTCGTGATGGGGCCCACCTGCGTCTCGAAGCTCTTCGGGTCGCCCATGCGCGCCGTCTTCGCGAGCGCGAGCAGCTTCTCGACGAACTGGTCGTGGATGTCTTCCTGCAGCAGCAGGCGCGAGCCCGCGATGCACGTCTGGCCGGTGGCGGCGAAGATGCCCGACACGGCACCGTTCACTGCGTCGTCCAGCTTCGCGTCGTTGAAGACGATGTTCGGAGACTTCCCGCCGAGTTCGAGCGTCACGCGCTTGAACTGCTTCGCCGCGAGTTCGTTGATCGCGCGGCCCGTCGCGTCCGAACCCGTGAATGCGACCTTGCGCACGAGCGGATGTCCGACGAGCGCGTTGCCGACATCGCGGCCGAAACCCGTCACGACGTTCACGACGCCCGGCGGGAAGCCGGCTTCCTCGACGAGCTTCACGAACGCGAGCGTCGACGCGGACGTGAACTCGGACGGCTTCACCACGGCCGTGCAGCCTGCGGCGAGGGCCGGCGCGAGTTTCCACGCGAGCAGCAGCAGCGGCGAGTTCCAGGCGGTGATGAGCGCCGCGACGCCGAGCGGCTCGTGGCGCGTGAAGTTGAAGTAGCCCTTCTTGTCGAGCGGCACCACCGCGCCTTGGATCTTGTCCGCGAGGCCGCCGAAGTAGTAGTACCACTGGGGCAAGTAGTTGCACTGGGCCTGCATCTCGGCTATCAGCTTGCCGTTGTCCTGCACTTCCAGGTCGGCTAGCCGCTTCGCGTCCCGCGCCACGAGATCGCCCAGCTTGCGAAGCAGATGCCCGCGCTGGCTTGCCGTCATCTCGGGCCACGGCCCGGTCGTGAAGGCGCGGTGCGCCGCCTGCACCGCGAGTTCCACGTCGTCGGGCCCGCCCTTGGCGATCAGCGCCCACGGCTGGCCGGTGAACGGGTTGTCGGATTCGAACCACTCGCCGTTCGCGGCGTCGGTGTAGCGGCCGTCGATGTACATCTGCAGCTTGTCCATGCAGTCCTCCCCTCCGGCCGCGGGCGGATGCCGCAGTCTCGTCGGGCGATTATCGCGCGATGCCCGCGGCGTGGAAGGGGTCGTGGCATTCCGGTTTCGGCAAGGCTGCATGCAGATCGAGGAAGACGCTGCAACCGACCCCGACCGGTGCGATCATCGCGGTCGGAAGCACCGCATCCGGCCCCGCCATCGCTTCATCCTTGCCTCGCTGCCCCGAGGCGCCACCGGCGCAGAACCCAAGAACTGGAGGAACCATGTCCCAACGACTTCACGCCATCGCCGCCACCCTGGGCGCGACTGCACTTCTGGCCGGCATCGCGGCGGTCTCCGCCGATGATGGCGAGGCCGGTCTGCTCGCCCGCGCCCAGGCCATCTTCGCCCCACTGCCGGAGGCCGCCACTGCCCCCGACCGCCCGCTCACGCCGGAGCGCGTCGAACTCGGGCGCGTGCTCTTCCACGAGACGCGCCTCTCGGCGGACGGCAAGGGGAGTTGTGCCAGCTGCCATCAGCCGTCGCTGTACGGCACCGATGCCCTGCCGGGGTCCGTCGGCATCGCGGGCCGCGTGCTGCCTCGCAACGCGCCGACGGTGTTCAACACCGCCCTGCAGTTCGTGCAGCACTACGGCGGCAACCGGGTGGACGTGGAGGAGCAGGCCGTCAAGGCGCTCCTGAGCCCGCTCGCCTACGGCAACAAGGACTACGCGGAGGCCGAAGGCAAGCTCCGCGCGATCGCGGGCTACCGCGCGATGTTCGAGAAGGCGTTCCCCGGCGACGCCGAGCCCGTCACGGCCGTCAACTGGGGTCTCGCCATCGGCGCCTTCGAGCGCACCCTCATCACGCCGGCACCGTTCGATCGGTATCTCGCCGGTGACACCACGGCGCTCGACGCGACGCAGAAGCGCGGTCTCGACAAGTTCATCGCGACGGGTTGCGCGGGCTGTCACAGCGGGGCGACCGTGGGCGGGCAGATGTACCAGAAGTTCGGCCTGACGCAAGACTACTGGCTCGCCACGGGCAGCACCGAGCAGGAACTCCTGAAGGGCCGCGACAAGGGCCGCTTCCACGACACGAAGAACGAGGCCGACACGTTCATCTTCAAGGTGCAGCAGCTGCGCAACGTGGCGGTGACGCCGCCGTACTTCCACGACGGCTCGGTCGCGAAGCTGGACGACGCGGTGCGCGTGATGGCGAAGGTGCAGCTGGGCCGGGATCTGCCGGATGCCGACGTGGCCGACATCGTCGCGTTCCTCGGCAGCCTCACGGGCGACGTGCCGAAGCACTTCGCCGAGGTGCCGAGCCTGCCGGTGGCGGCGTTCTCGAAGTGACCTGATTCCGCAGTCGTTGTTGGAAAGAACGCGGCCGGCATCTCCCTCAGGGGATGCCGGCCGCGTCGTTTGCAGCGAGCAGTTCAGCGCCGCGCGGATCTCAGGATGCGCTCGGCCTTCATGATCACCGGGCGGTCGACCATCCGCCCGTCCAGCGCGATCGCCGCACCGTCGGCCTTGCGCGCGGCGGTGACCACGCGCTCCGCCCACATCACCTCTTCCTGCGTCGGCGCGAAGCACACGTTCACCAGCGGCACCTGACGCGGATGGATGCACAGCTTCGCGCTGAATCCCAGGCGCTTCGCGCGCATGGTGTCGTCGTTCAGCTGCTCGGGTTCGTCGATCTCAGTGCAAACGCCGTCGACCGGCGGCTGCAGGCCCGCGAGCCGCGAGATCAGCACGAGCTGCGACCGGAAGAAGAGCAGCTCGTCGCCGTCACCGTCGATGCCCACATCCACCTGGAAATCGATGGTCCCGAAGACGAGGCGCTGCACCTGCTTGCCCGCCGCGATTTTCGCGGCGTTCTGGAAACCCAGCGCGGTCTCGATGAGCGGCAGCAGCGGCAGATTGCGCTCCGTGCAGACGTCCACGAGCGCCTGCCCGACGTTCTCCGCCTTCGGCAGGATCACGCCTGCGACACCCGGCAGGCGGCACAGCGCGACGTCACCCTCGTGCCACGGCGTGTCGGCCGCGTTGATGCGCACGTACACGCTCCGCGGTGCGGACCCGAGCCATCCGGCGAGCGAGACGCGCGCGGCGTCCTTCTCCGACGGTGGAACAGCATCTTCGAGATCGACGATCACTGCATCGGCGCCGGAACTGCAGGCCCGGTCGAAGCGCTCGGGGCGGTTCGCGGGGACGAAGAGGTACGAATGGGCGATGGTCTTGTTCATGGGCGTCAGATGGCCTTTTCCGCGCGGAGGCGGGTGATGGCGTCGGCGTCGTAGCCGAGTTCCGCGAGGATCGCGTCGGTGTGCTGGCCCACGGCGGGGATCGGGTCCATCCGCGGCGAGAAGCTCTCGGGCATGCCCGGCGGCAGCATCGCTTTCACCGGACCGGCGGGCGTATCCACGTCGCGCCAGCGGCCGCGTGCAGCGAGCTGCGCGTGGTGCCACACATCATGCATGTCGTTCATCCGCGCGTTGCCGATCTGCGCCTCGTCGAGCCGCGCGACCACGTCCTCCGCCGACAGTTGCGAGAACACCTCGACGATGATCGCGCGCAGTTCCTCGCGTGCCGCCGACCGCTTCGGGTTCGACGAGAAGCGCGGGTCGGTCTCGAGCTGTGGCATGCGCAGGACCTTCTGGCAGAACGTGGCCCATTCGCGTTCGTTTTGCAGGCCCAGCATGACGCGGCGACCGTCGCCCGCGGGGAATGGACCGTACGGGTAGATGGTGGCGTGCGACGCGCCGGCGCGCGGAGGCGGTGTCGCACCGTCGTACGCGTAGTAGAGCGGGAAGCTCATCCACTCGGCCATCGCTTCGAGCATCGAGATGTCGATGCGGCAGCCGCGGCCCGTGCGCCCGCGCTGGATCAGCGCAGCGAGGATGTTGCTGTATGCGTACATGCCCGCTGCGATGTCGACGATGGAGCAGCCCGCCTTCGCGGGTTCGGCCTCCGTGCCCGTCACCGACAGGAGCCCGGACTCGCTCTGGATCAGCAGGTCGTACGCCTTCTTGTCGCGGTAGGGGCCGTCGGCGCCGTAGCCGGATATGTCGCAGACGATGAGCCGCGGATGCGTCGCCGACAGCTTCTCGTACGAATAGCCCATGCGGTCCGCGGCACCGGGTGCGAGGTTCTGGATCAGCACGTCGGCGTTCTCGAGCAGCTTCGCGAGGATCACCTTCGCCTCGTCGTGCTTCAGATCGAGCGAGATGCTCTCCTTCGATCGGTTCGTCCACACGAAGTGGGACGACTGGCCGCGGACGCGCGTGTCGTACTGCCGCGCGGGGTCGCCCACGCCGGGACGCTCGATCTTGACGATGCGCGCGCCGAGATCGGCGAGCTGCCGGGTGCAGAAGGGCGCTGCGATGACGTGTTCGAGCGCGACGACGGTGATGCCCTCGAGCGGGCGCGTTCCAGTAGTCATGGGTTCTCGACCTAAAAGGATCTGGGCATCCCGAGCACGTGCTCGGCGACGTACGACAGGATCAGGTTGGTGGAGATCGGCGCCACCTGGTAGAGCCGCGTCTCGCGGAACTTGCGCTCGACATCGTATTCGCACGCGAAGCCGAAGCCACCGTGGAACTGCAGGCACGCGTTGGCGGCCTCCCACGAGGCCTTCGCCGCGAGGTACTTCGTCATGTTCGCCTCGGCGCCGCACGGCAGGTGCGCGTCGTACAGCGAGCACGCCTTCCAGCGCATGAGGTTTGCGGCTTCCAGTTCGATGTACGACTCGGCGATCGGGAACTGCACGCCCTGGTTCTGCCCGATGGGGCGCCCGAAGACTTCGCGCTCCGACACGTACTTCGACACCTTCTCGACGAACCAGTAGCCGTCGCCGATGCACTCCGCGCCGATCAGCACGCGCTCCGCGTTCAGCCCATCGAGGATGTAGCGGAAGCCCTGACCCTCCTCGCCGATGAGGTTCTCTGCGGGGATCTCGAGGTTCTCGAAGAAGAGTTCGTTCGTCTCGTGGTTCACCATGTTGGGGATCGGCCGCACGGTGAGTCCGTGGCCCACGGCCTCGCGCAGATCGACGAGGAAGATCGACATCCCCTCCGACTTGCGCTTCACCTCGGCGAGCGGCGTGGTGCGCGCGAGCAGGATCATGAGGTCCGAGTGCTGCACCCGCGAGATCCAGACCTTCTGCCCGTTCACCACGTACCGGTCGCCCCGCTTCACGGCGGTGGTCTTCAGCTTCGTGGTATCGGTGCCGGTGGTGGGCTCGGTGACGCCCATCGACTGCAGGCGCAGTTCGCCGCTCGCAATCTTCGGGAGGATGGCGCGCTTCTGCGCATCCGACCCGTGCCGCAGCAGCGTCCCCATGTTGTACATCTGCCCATGGCAGGCACCCGCGTTACCGCCGCAGCGGTTGATCTCTTCCATGATGACCGAAGCCTCGGCGAGCCCCAGGCCGGATCCGCCGAACTCCTGCGGGATCAGCGCCGCGAGCCAGCCGGCCTTCGTGAGCGCGTCGACGAACGCCTCGGGGTAGGCGCGCTTCGCATCGACGTCGCGGAAGTACTCGGCGGGGAAGGTGGCGCAGAGGTCCCGGATAGCGTCACGGAGATCCTGGTATTGGTCGGGCGGCGCAGCGTTGGGCATGGGGCGAAGGCATCCTGTGAGGCCCGCCATGGTAGACATGCCCGGGGCGCGGCGGAATGGGGAATCGCGCAACGCGCCTTCGCGGGGGTCGAAGACTCGGCAAGCCCTTGTAGGAGCGGGCCAAGCTCTTGTAGGAGCGGCCCATGGCCGCCTCTCGGGCCGTTGGCCCGCGGCGGGGAGCCCGCGTGGTGTACGAACAAGGGGAGGGCCCCTTGTATATCCCCCGGTGGATGCATCACCGCCTGAAAGAGCGGGCCAAGCTCTTGTAGGAGCGGGCCATGCCCGCGAAAGCGATTGTTCCGGGTGAAGCGCTTGCGCAGCATCGACCGCTCTCGGGGCCATGGGCCCCTCCTACAGGGTGCTTCGATTGCGACCAGTGGTTCCGAATTTGTAGGAGCGGGCCATGCCCGCGAAAGCGATCGTTCCGGGTGAAGCGCTTGCGCAGCATCGACCGCTTTCGGGGCCATGGGCCCCTCCTACGAGGGCTCGTCTGATTCGGGTCACGTCCCCGACAGGTGATCCACCAGCCGCCGCGCGATGGCCGGCAGCAGGTCGTAATCCCGCACGCACACGTACATCTTCCGCACCGCCCACGGATCAGCGAGCTGGAGCATTCGCAGCTTGAGCGCGCCCACGAACGGTCGCGCCGCGCCCTCGGGCAGCACGCCCACCCCCAATCCGGATTCGATCATCCGGCACTGCGACGCGAACGCCTTCACCTGCACACGCAGTCGCAGCGGCTTCATGGCGACGGCTGCCTGGTCCGACAGCAGCCGCACGATCGCCGTGCTGTCGTCGAGGCCCACGAAGTCGTAGTCGAGCAGCGTCGAGAACGACACCTTCCGCCCCTTCAGCGGGTGGCCCTTCGGTACCACGGCCACGAGCCGGTCGGTGCGGTACTCGCGGCACTGCAGGCCGTCCATCGGCGTGCCTTCGATGATGATGCCCACGTCGGTGGTGCCCTCGCGCAACGCCTGCGCGATCTCGCCGCTCGACTTCTCTTCGAAGGTCATCGCCACGTCGGGTGCGCCAGCCGAGAAGCTCGCGAGATCGTCAGGCAGGAACTGCGATGTTGCCGAGGCGCTCGCCAGCAGACGGATGTGGCCCTTGCTGCCCTTGGCGTACTCCTGCAGTTCGTCGCGAAGACGGTCGACCTGGCTCAGCACCTGCCGCGCGTGATACAGCGCGGCGCGGCCGGCGGAAGTGAGTTCGGTGCCACGCGCCGTGCGTTCCAGAAGCCGTACGCCGTACTGGTGCTCGAGCATGCTGATGCGTCGGCTCGCGGCGGCGAGGGCCATGTGACTCGCCTCGGCCGCGCGGGTGATGCTGCGCATCTCGGCCACGCGGGTGAAAAGGGCGAGGGAGACGAGGTCGGGAAGCATGGGGGCGCCGCGGGTGGAGGACGGCGGGAGTCTAGCGCGGTGGCGGGGGCGATCGTTGAGTGGCACCGCGGCAGGTGCACCAGCCGGCGTGACGATGGGTGACGCTGTTGTAGGAGCGGGCCATGCCCGCCTCTCGGGCCGGCGGCCCGCGGCGGGGAGCCCGCGAGGTGTACGAACAAGGGGAGGACCCCTTGTATATCCCCCCGTTGATGCACCACCCACGGTGGGAGTGGGTCACGATTCTGTAGGAGCGGGCAATGGCCGCGAAAGCGATGGTTCCGGTCGATGCGCTAACTTGCATCAATCGCTTTCGGGGCCATGGGCCCCTCCTACAGGGGCCGTGGTGCACCACCCGGGGTGGGAGTGGGTCACGATTCTGTAGGAGCGGGCAATGGCCGCGAAAGCGACGGCTCCGGTCGAAGCGCTAACTTGCATCAACCGCTTTCGGGGCCATGGGCCCCTCCTACAGGGCCATGGGCCCCTCCTGCAGGGCCATGGCCCGCGCTCGTCACATCACCAACCCACTCCCGTGCGGTTTCCCGAACCGGTACACCGTGCGGCGGACCTTGCCGGGGCGGTGCTCCACCGGGACGACGGGGCAGGGCGGCTCGCGCGTGCCGTCGGGGCGCAGCGTCGCGTCGTCGGCGACGTCCTTCCACACGCCCACGGCCACCGGGCGGAACATCCACATCAGGTAGCCGCGTTTCGACGCGACGGCCAGGAGGTCGTCGGCGTCCGGGGCATCGGCCACCACCACCTGCTGCCCGTTCACGCCCCACGGAAACTGGCCGAAGGCCTTGAGGCATTCGACCGCCTCGCGCGTTTCGGCGCCGGGCCGCAGACACGAAGGCGCTTCGGCGCGGGCGACGTCCCAGGCGCCGAGTTCCCACGCCGCCTCGAGGGCGGCCGCGTCGATCGCTTCGACGCCGTCCCAGCGCTCGTTCAACTGCAGCGCGGAACTCGGGACGGGGGTGAAGGCGACGGTGTTGGCGTCGGGGGAATCGATGAGCTTCTCGCGGATGAATCCGTGCCAGTGCAAGGTCATGATGACCGGCGTGTCGGGGCACGGGACCGCGGCGATGGTGATGGCGAAAAGGGGCAGGCGTGTGGCCTTCACCTGCGCGTCGATGCGTTCCATGAACTCCATGCAGACCTCCAGGAAACGTGTTCACGACCGGCGCGGGCACCGGCCCGATCCACTGCCTTGCAAGCACGATGCCGGCATTCGCATGCTGCGCATCTGCCACGCACTGTCCCTCTGGAACCCGCATCCGGACAGGCGCTCGCATCGACAAGCACGCATGGCGTCGCGCATCATCACGGTGCGGCGGACTTGCATGTCTCATCGACACGATGCATGAAAAAGATAAGCGATCCGCGCGAAGATTTCGTCGCAGCCAACACGGTGGAGTGCTAACAGATGGAGATCACCTTCCTCGGTGCCGCAGGTGAGGTCACCGGGTCATGCGCGCTCGTGCGCACGTCGGGCTGCCGGTTCCTGGTGGACTGCGGCATGTTCCAGGGCGGGCGCGATGCCGAGCGCAAGAATCGCGAGGCGCTCGCGTTCGACGTCCGCGAGATCGACTTCGTCCTGCTCACGCACGCGCACATCGACCACTCGGGTCTGATCCCCCGGCTCGCGGTGCTCGGCTTCAAGGGGCCGATCTACTGCACGCCGCCCACTGCCGATCTGCTCGGGGTGATGCTTCCCGATAGCGGGCACATCCAGGAGTTCGAAGCGGAACGCGCGTTCCGACATCGCCGTCGCGAGGGTCACCACGCGAGCCGCGAAGCGTCGCCTCTCTACACCGTCGCGCAGGCCGTCTCATCGTTGAAGCGCATCCGGCGCGTGGAGTACGACACACCGTGCGATCCCCATGCGGACGTGCGCGTCCGTTTCCGCGAGGCCGGACACATCCTCGGATCGTCGTTCATCGAGGTCGACGTCACCGAGGGCGGACGCACGCAGCGCATCGTGTTCTCCGGGGATCTCGGGCAGCCCGGTCATCCGCTGACGCGTGACCCCGCCGTCGCGGAATCCGCCGACGTGCTCGTGATGGAAACCACGTACGGCAACCGTCTGCATCGCCCGCTCGACGCGACGCTCGACGAACTCGCCGCCGTGGTGACGGAGGCCTTCGAACGTCGCGGAGGCAACATCGTCATCCCCGCCTTCGCCGTCGGTCGCACGCAGGAGATCGTGTATCTGCTCGTGCAGCTCCATCGCGAAGGCCGCGTGCCGGCGATGGACATCTACGTCGATTCGCCGATGGCGCTCGCGGCGACGGAGGTCACATTGAAGCATCTGTCGTCGCTCGAACCCGAGGCGTCCGACGCCATCTCGTGGCTGCGCGGCAATCACGGAAAGCCCGCCATCCGCTTCGTGCAGGAGGTCGAGGAGTCGATGGCGCTGAACCGTGTGCAGGGCGGTGCGGTGATCATCTCGGCGAGCGGCATGTGCGATGCGGGGCGCATCAAGCATCACCTGAAGCACAACCTCCCGCGCAAGGAGTCGAGCATCGTGATCGTCGGATTCCAGGCGGGCGGATCGCTCGGCCGGCGCCTCGTCGACGGTGCGAAGCGCGTGCGGATCTTCGGCGAGGACGTCGCCGTGCGGGCGAGCGTGCACACGATCGGCGGGCTCTCCGCGCACGGCGATCAGGCGGCGCTGCTCGACTGGATGGGTGGCTTTCGGACGCCGCCGCGCCTGACGTTCCTCGTGCACGGCGAGCGCAGCACCCGCGAGATCTTCGCGACGGTGGTGGCTGAGCGGCTGGGCTGGCCCGAGGTGACGTTGCCGGAGGCGGGGGTCGCGTATGCGGTGTAGGGGTTGGTTTCGTAGGTTGTTGCGTGGGTCGGGCTGCAGCCCGACGCGTTCGTCGATGGATACATCTCCTGATGGCGCACGCCGCGTCGGGCTGAAGCCCGACCCACGAAACCCTTTTCGTTCCCTCCTCATCACTCTCCTTCTCACCACCACACCCCTCTTCGCCGCGCCCGTCGGTCGCTTGCCTGCCGAGGTGACCGACGCTCTCCGTGCCGCCGGCATCCCGGCCGCGTCCTACGCCGCGGTGGTGCTCGATGCCAATGGCCGCACGCTGCTGTCCCACAACGCCGACGCGCCGATGAACCCGGCCTCGGTGATGAAGATCGTGACGACCTTCGCCGGCCTCGATCGCCTGGGGCCCGCGTACGTGTGGCGCACCGAGGTGTATGCCACCGGTGCCGTCGAGAACGGCCGCCTGCGAGGTGATCTGATCCTGAAGGGCGGTGGGGACCCCGGCCTCACGATGGAGGCGTTCTGGATGCTGCTCCGCGATGTGCGCGCCCGCGGCATCACGGTCATCGACGGCGACCTCGTGGTGGACCGGTCCGCCTTCGCCGTGCCCGACGAGGACCCCGGCCGGTTCGACGGCGAGCCCACGCGACCGTACAACGCGGCGCCCGAGGCCCTGCTGCTGAACCATCGGTCGATCCGGCTCACGTTCCTGCCGGACGCCGCGGCGCAGACCGTCCGCATCCTGCCGGAGCCCGCACTGCCCGACGTCACGATCGCCAACGAGCTGACCTTGGGCGCCGGCCCTTGCAACGGCTGGCCGCAGAAGCCGGATGCCGATCTGCCGGGGCGCAGGCTGACGTTCCGCGGCACGTACCCGCTGGCCTGTGGGGAGAAGGTGCGGCACTTCCTCAGCCTGTCGCCGTTGGAGTACACCGGGGCGCTCTTCGGCGACGTCTGGCGAGGGCTGGGGGGCAGCTTCTCCGGGAAGGTGCGCGAAGCCCCGGTGCCGGCCGATGCGCGACTCGTGACGGTGGCCGTGTCGCGGCCGCTCGCGGACATCGTCAAGGACATCAACAAGCACAGCAACAACGTCATGGCGCGGCAGCTCTTCCTGACGCTCGGCCGGACCAACGGCGCACCCGCCACGCTGGATGCTGCCCGGGCGGCGGTGATGCGCTGGGCGGACGAGCGCGGACTGGCGGCGCCGGAGCTCGTCGTGGAGAACGGTTCCGGCCTCTCGCGCGCCGAGCGGATCTCGGCGGGCAGCCTTGCGCGGCTGCTGCGGGTGGCGCAGGAGAGCCCGGTGGCTCCGGAGTTCGTCGCCTCCCTGCCGCTGGCCGGCAACGACGGGACGCTGGAGCGCTGGTTCCTGGGCTCGCCGGTGGCCGGAAGAGCGCATTTGAAGACGGGCTATATCGAAGGCGTCCGCGGCATCGCGGGCTATGTGCACGGCGAAGGCGGTCGGACTTCCGTCGTGGTGGGCCTGGTGAATCACCCGAACGCCATCGGTGCCACGGCGGCCCAGGAGGCCCTGGTGCGCTGGGCGCTCACCATGTCCAACGCCGGTTGCTGCACTGGCATGCGACGTGCTGACCCGCAGTTCCCGTCCAAGCCGCCGACTCCCGCCCGATGACCGCAGTCCAAGTCGCCATCCTTGCCGCCGGCAAGGGCACGCGCATGAAAAGCGCGCAACCGAAGGTCCTCCACCGCCTCGCGGGGAAATCGCTTCTCGGCCACGTGGTCGATGCCGCCGAGGCCCTGGCGCCGGAGCGCATCGCGGTGGTCTACGGTCATGGCGGGGAAGCCGTCCCGACGGCATTCGCGGGATCGAGAGTGTCGTTCGTACTGCAGGAGCCCCAGCTGGGCACCGGTCACGCGGTTCAGCAGGCGCTGCCGGCCCTGGCCGAGGACGGCATCACCCTCGTTCTCTACGGCGATGTCCCGCTGATCGCCGTCGATACGCTGCAGAAGGTCTGCGCTGCTGCGGACGGCGCACTTTGCGTCCTCACCGTGGACCTCGACGATCCGAAGGGTTACGGCCGCATCGTCCGTGACGGTGCCGGCGAGGTGAAGGCCATCGTGGAGGAGAAGGACGCCACGGAGGGCATCAAGCTCATCCGGGAGATCAACACCGGAATCATCGCGCTGCCGTCCGCGTGGCTGCGCGGCTGGCTGTCGCAGCTTCGCAACGACAACGCCCAGCGCGAGTACTACCTGACCGACATCATCGGCATGGCGGCAGACGAGGGGAAACCCATCTGCACCGTGCAGCCGCACAACCAGTGGGAAGTGATGGGCATCAACAGCCGCGACCAGCTCGCGCAGCTGGAGCGCGTCCATCAGATGGCCACGGCGCAGATTCTCATGCGTGACGGCGTGACGCTCGCCGACCCCGCGCGCATCGACGTCCGCGGCGCGCTGCGCTGCGAGCCCGATGTCACCATCGATGTGGGCTGCGTCTTCGAAGGGTTCGTGTCGATCGGCGCGGGCTCGGAGATCGGCCCCTACTGCGTGATCCGCGACACCGAGATCGGCGCCGGCGTGAAGATCGCCGCGTACTCGCATCTCGCCGGCGCGAAGGTGGGCCCTGCATCGCGCATCGGTCCGTACGCGCGGCTGCGGCCCGGCGCGGACCTCGCCGAGGACGTCCACGTGGGCAACTTCGTCGAGATCAAGCAGGCGACGCTCGGTCGCGGCTCGAAGGCGAACCACCTCGCGTACATCGGCGACGCCGAGATCGGCCGCAACGTGAACGTCGGCGCGGGCACCATCACCTGCAACTACGATGGCGCGAACAAGTACCTCACGGTCATCGAGGACGACGCCTTCATCGGCTCCGACACGCAACTCGTGGCCCCCGTGCGGGTCGGGCGCGGCGCCACGCTCGGCGCCGGCACCACGCTCACCAAGGATGCCCCGCCCGGCGAGCTGACCATCTCCCGCGCGAAGCAGGTGACGATCGCGGGCTGGAAGCGGCCCGTCAAGGCGGCGAAGAAGCCGTCGTAAGGAGTTCCTGGCGCACCTTCGTCCCGAGGGACGGAGGCGGCGCCGAAGCAGTCGCAACCCACGAATTCGTCCGGGCGCCCGCGGCGCCCCGTCGCAGATCTCTCGAGTGCCTACAGAACCATGTGCGGAATCGTCGGAGCAGTCGCCAGTCGCAACATCGTCCCCGTCCTGGTGGAGGGGCTGCGCAGGCTGGAGTACCGGGGCTATGACTCCTGTGGCGTGGCTGTGCACCGCCACGGCCTGGAGCGAACCCGCAGCACCTCGCGCGTGGCGGACCTCGCGTCGCAGGTCGACACCGACCACTTCGAGGGCATGACCGGCATCTCGCACACCCGCTGGGCCACCCACGGCGCGCCGGTCACCACCAACGCCCATCCGCATTTCTCGCGCGGCGAGATCGCCGTGGTCCACAACGGCATCATCGAGAACTACGAGGAACTGCGCGCTGAGCTGAAGAAGGCCGGCTACCAGTTCGACTCCGAGACCGACACCGAGGTCATCGCCCACCTCATCCACCAGCTCTACCAGGGCGACCTGCTCGCCGCCGTGAAAGCCGCCATCGCGCGCTTCCACGGCGCCTACGCCATCGCCGTCTTCGCGAAGGCCGAACCGCACCGCGTGATCGGCGCCCGCTTCGGCTCCCCGCTCGTCGCGGGCCTGGGCGACGGCGAGAACTTCCTCGCCTCCGACGCCATGGCGCTCGCCGGCACCACCGACCGCATCCTGTACCTCGAAGAGGGCGACGTCGCCGACGTCACCCGCGAAGGCATCACCGTCTACGACCGAACCGGTGCGCAGACCACGCGCGAAGTGCGCATCGTCGCCGCCAGCTCCGACACCATCGAACTGGGCCCGTACCGCCACTTCATGCAGAAGGAGATCTTCGAGCAGCCGCGCGCCATCAGCGACACGCTCGAACCCGTCGGCGCCATCGACCCCGTGCTCTTCGGCGACGCCGCCGAGACCGTGTTCCCCGCCGTCGACGGCGTGCTCATCCTCGCCTGCGGCACCAGCTACTACGCCGGCTGCGTCGCCAAGTTCTGGCTGGAATCCATCGCCAAGATCCCGTGCTCGGTCGAGATCGCCAGCGAGTACCGCTATCGCACCTCGGTCCCGAACCCCAAGGCGCTCGTGGTCGTCATCTCGCAGTCCGGCGAGACGGCCGACACCATGGCCGCGCTCAAGCACGCGAAGTCCCTCGGCATGCAGCACACGCTGGCCGTGTGCAACGTGGCCACCAGCGCCATGGTGCGCGAGACCACGATGCAGTTCCTCACCCGCGCCGGCGCCGAGATCGGCGTCGCCTCGACCAAGGCCTTCACCACCCAGCTCGTGGGCTTGTACCTCCTCGCGCTGACCCTCGCGAAGTCGAAGGGCCGGCTCACGCACGACCAGGAACACGACGCCATCCGCGCCCTGCGCCACCTGCCCGCCGCCGTGGGCAGCGTGCTCGCGCTGGAGCCGCAGATCATCGCGTGGAGCGAGAGTTTCGCGAAGCGCGAGAACGCCCTCTTCCTCGGCCGGGGCCTGCACTACCCCATCGCCCTCGAAGGTGCGTTGAAGCTGAAGGAGATCAGCTACATCCACGCCGAGGCGTACCCGGCCGGCGAACTGAAACACGGCCCGCTGGCGCTGGTCACCGACGCCATGCCCGTGGTGACCGTCGCGCCGAACGACACGCTGGTGGAGAAGCTGAAGAGCAACATGATGGAAGTGCGCGCGCGCGGAGGCGAGCTGTACGTCTTCGCCGACGCCGACACGCATATCCAGGCGAGCGAAGGCGTGCACGTGGTGCGGCTACCGGAACACTACGGCGAACTGTCCCCGATCCTGCACGTGGTGCCGCTGCAGTTGCTGGCGTATCACACGGCAGTGGCCAGGGGGACGGATGTGGATAAACCTCGTAACTTGGCAAAGAGCGTGACCGTCGAATGACGGGGTGCTCGGCCGAGTGAGATGTTTAGGGCGGAACTCATGCGCCCGTGGCGCGTGAGTGGAGACCACAAGCCGCGCAATCTTGCGAAGTCGGTCACAGTGGAGTGACCGGGTTCGCGCGCGGCTTGCGGCGCAGGCTAACTTCGGCTCGTGAAGCGAGGCGAAGTTAAGCGAAGCGGCCGGAGGCACAAGCCGAGGAACCTCGCGAAGAGCGTGACCGTCGAGTAGACGGGATCCGACGCCCGCGTTCCTGGACTCGCCGCAGTGCCCAAGCCATCGCCGCGTCGAGCTATTGCTCGACCCACGAAAGTCCTCGCCACTGGATGCCTCGACCCTGAAAGCACCCCCCGTGGGTCGGGCTCCGCCCGACGCCCGCGGTCCTGGACTCGTCGCAGTGCCCAAGCCGACGCCGCGTCGAGCGATGCTCGACCCACGAAGGACCTTCGCCGCTGGATGCCGCGACGCTGAAAACAACCCCCGTGGGTCGGGCTTCGCCCGACGCCTGCGTTCCTGGACTCGCCGCAGTGCCCAAGCCATCGCCGCGTCGAGCTATTGCTCGACCCACGTAAGTCTTCGCCATCGGAAGCATTGGCGCTGAAAACACCCCCGTGGGTCGGGCTCCGCCCGACGCCCGCGGTCCTGGACTCGCCGCAATGCCCAAGCCGACGCCGCGTCGAGCGATGCTCGACCCACGAAGGACCTTCGCCGCTGGATGCCGCGACGCTGAGAACACCCCCGTGGGTCGGGCTCCGCCCGACGCCCGCGTTCCTGGACTCGCCGCAATGCCCAAGCCGACGCCGCGTCGAGCGATGCTCGACCCACGAAGGACCTTCGTCGCTGGATGCCTCGACGCTGAAAGCACCCCCCGTGGGTCGGGCTCCGCCCGACGCCCGCGTTCCTGGACTCGCCGCAGTGCCCAAGCCGACGCCGCGTCGAGCGATGCTCGACCCACGCAACGCCACATTCATCGTTCCGCTGCCTTCCCGCGAACCCGACGAACGACCCGCGGACGTCGGAGTCGAAACCGCGCAACAATCACGAACGGGCGCGAGAAGAGACGCTGTCTCGTCCGTTCGAACGCCGGCTTGCCTCGGTCCGAACCTGACCGGGAGCGGACTCCACGGCGCCGCAGCACAACGTTCGACCATCGCGTCCGGCGCTGACGCCACCGAGTGGGGGGCGGGTCCACCCAGGGAGCAAATCGAAATGAAGATACTCGTCGCCATCGACGGTTCGCCGTCGGCCCTGTGCGCGGCGCAGCACGCGTTGGAGTTCGTGAGGGGCGGATTGCGCGTCGCCTTCGTGCTCGCGACGGTGCAGGAGCCGACCTACATGTACGAGACGCTCGTGCCCGATGCCGATGTGCTCGAACGCCTGAGTGGGACCGCGGGTTCGCGTGCGTTGGCGGGCGCCGAAGCGCTCTTCGAGGCAGCCGGCGTGCCCTATCAGCGCGAGATAGGGGCCGGTGAGCCTGCGGCCACGCTACTCGATCTCGCTAGACATCACGAATGCACCGGCATCTTCATGGGCGCCCGCGGGATGGGGGCGATTCGCGGGTTGCTGCTGGGCTCGGTGTCGCAGGCTGTGCTGCTGCAAGCTGTTGTGCCCGTCACGATCGTGAAGTGCAAAGCCGAGGCGCAACCTTGATGGTCCGACATGTATGCATCAACCGATGAATCGCAATCGGTCGCGCCATCCGACGATCGGGCACCCTCTTGGCGCGGAGCTCCAGTCGCACGGGCTTGCCAAGCGCTGAGTCGTTCAGTCGCGGCGTGTCGTCGGCCGACGTGCGGAAGCGGTCGGGTGAGCGCTTCCCGAATTTCTTCCAGCGCGCACCGCGCCTTTCCCTGAGGAGTCCGCTGCGCTAGCTGCGTCTGCTCCAAGGGTTCGATCTCCCGCACGCTTTCCGACCTTTGTTCGCTGACGCACGGACGATCCGACGGCCAAGCCGCACCGTCCGCTCCATCGTGCCCGTCGCACGCCGACTGACCTGGTCAGCGCGGAAAGGCCACGAGCCAAGCGGGCCGCGGTCATCACATCAGGACGGAAATCATCATGAGCGAGAAAACCGCGAGCGTTCTCTGGACCGGCACCGGCAAGGAAGGCCTGGGAAAGATCAGCACCGAGACCGGGGCATTGATGGACTATCCCTATGGCTTTGCGAGCCGCTTCGGGGACGACCGTCGCGGCACGAACCCGGAAGAGATCCTCGGTGCCGCACACGCCGCCTGCTTCACGATGGCGTTCTCGTTCGCCTGCGAGAAGGCGGGCTTTGCAACGGGTAAGGTCGACACGCAGGTCAGTGTTCGACTTTCAGCGAAAGGAGAAGGCTTCGTGATCGATCGGATCGCGTTGCGCCTGCAAGCCGTCGTACCCGGCATCGACGAAGCGAAGTTCCAGGAGATCGTCGAGACCGCCAAGCGCGAGTGCCCCCTGTCGAAGGCGCTGGCCAGCGTTCCCGAGATCACGCTGGTGGCAACCCTCCAAAAGGGGTGATTGCCGAGCAGGGCAGGAGCAGCTGTCCTCGGTGGTCGTACGGTGGGGTCTGGCGAGCAAGGCCCCATGGGGTCGACCGATGACGCCCTCGCGATCACGCGACAGGTGGTAGCGCTTTCACCCTCTTCGCCACCGTGCGGCATGCTGCGAGCAGATCGGTCACGATGCGCTCGTCGATGTTCGGGTCTCCCTCGTACTCGCCGACGTTGCCCAACTGATGGCCCTTGTCCAGCACGCGCCAGGCTTCCGGCCCGGTAGGGCATGGCCAAACCCACGTGCCGGCCGCGATCAAGCACCCATCAAGCAAATAAGCTCGACCATTCATTCTGTTGCGGCACCTGAGCCCTGCCAGCCCCGGTTGCCATCAAGCAATCAGGCCCACTACGGCACATAGCGCATCAGCGTGGTCCGGACGTTCGGATCCATCGCCTTGATACGCCGGGAGCCAACCTCTGCTTCCCGATCTCGAAGCGCTCGTTGCGCGACGGGTGCTCGTGGATGAAGCGGTCCACCGGCAGGCCGCCCAACGCGTCGCCCTCGTTCATGTTCGAGGGCACAGTGGGCAAGACTTGTGGCACCCTCCGGCCTGACATGACCATGCGAAACCATCCCCTCTACACCTTCGGCTATGAAGGCCTCACGATCGAGGCCTTCGTGCAGCGCCTTCACGTGGCGAAGGTGGATTTGATCGTCGACGTGCGAGAACTCCCCCTGTCGCGAAAGAAGGGCTTCTCGAAGAATGCTTTCCGGGAGCATCTGGCTGCGTCGGGCATCGCGTACGAGCATCGGCCGGCGCTCGGCTGCCCGAAGCCGATCCGCGACCGGTACCGTGCCGATGCCGACTGGGCTGCCTACACGCAGGGATTCCTGGCCTACCTGGGTCGCCAGCATGACGAGGTTCGTGCGCTCGCCGACCTGGCGAGCGTGACCCGCGCCTGCCTGGTTTGCTACGAAGCCGACCCCGCGATGTGCCACCGCACCTATGTCGCCCGGGCCGCGCACGCGGCGGGCGGGCCGGTGGTCCAGCACCTCACCGCTAGAACAGCGTTTGCTGACGCTGCGACGCTTCGGGCGGCTTAGGCAGGTACAGCCCGCTGACGATCAACCACTGCCCCGGAAAGCGGTGGATGGTGCCCATCAGGAACAGCAGGTCGCGCTGGCTGAAATCGTCGACGAACTTCTGTCGGAAGGCGGCTTGCCAGTCAGGCCTCCGGCAGATGTTCCAGTAGAGCGCGCCGGCTTCCCAGTCCACCAGCTTGTGTCGGTAGGCGCGCGTGCCGTCGGGTGAATCGCATTCGTAGCGGTAGTGGAAGTCGAATGGCAGCTTCCTCAGCGTCTTGAGCGTCCGCTGGTCCTCGAGGGCATCGAACAGGTTGCCCTGCTGCTGCTCCCTCAGGAGCTTGGCCTTCTCGTCGTCGGTCCAGTCCGGGTTGCTGACCGGCGAGATGTCCATGCCCAGCAGCCTGCCCGGACGAACCAGCCCCAGCGTGATCCCCTGCCGAACCCGCGCCGACTCCAGGTCGTCGTGGGATGCAAATACTGGAACATCCTGGATCGCCGCCCGGCGCTCGGCCCATTGATCCCGGGTGGGCAGCGGGTCACCGAGGATTTCAATCGTGTCGACCGACAAGCGGTGACTTTCCGGCCTGGCATCGTCCTGGGCGCGCCGAACGCGTGCGCTGATCCATTGCCACTTCTTGAACTGCTGCGTGTCCTCGACCAGCCGGAAAGGCACCGGGAACAGGCGAATCAACCGCCCCTGTTCGTCCATGCCTGCGACACAGGAGGTCTCGACGTACCGCGCGCTGGGCGAGGGGTAGGTCTTGCACAGGATGAGGATGCGTTGGCGGTCTGTTGCCACGTCGGTTCTCCCTTCCGCCGCCACCGGTGTCTGCGTGGATGCGCCCCCGCACAGGCAGCGTCGGCTGGACGCAGACCGGCCATGGGGCGTGCTGGATGGAAATGATCAGTGGAGCCCTTCAGTGGATCGCGCTTGCGAGTCTCCGCGCTGTTCGCTGCAGAGAAAACAAGAGTCTTGTTAAATATATGATTTATAACAATTTTTAATCGACTTCGCCATTGTTATCTTCCAGGGGAGATAACAACGAGACGGGCTGGTCGGCAGCGCTGGGCTTGGTGTAAGCCATGTTGCGCTTGGCCCGCCCTGGCAGCGCCACCAGCAGGCCCTGTTCGCGCCAACCGATCAGCATCTTCGACGCCTTGAGCGTGTCCACCCCGGCGATGCGGACGACGTCGGCATTGGCGATCGAGCCCTCGCGGTCGATCCAGTTACTCACCTCGTCCCAGGCGCTGGGGCGCTTCAGGTTGAACAGCGTGACGGTCACGCTCTCAACGGCAGCGTGCGTATTCTGCCGGTACTGCGGTGGGTAGAGGTCGGCCTGTGCCATCTCGGCAAACATCATCGGCACGCCCTCTCCGGCGTCGATGTTGGGTGGGTCGGGAAACTCGCGCAGGTTCACGGCGACCAGTGGGTTGCGCGCCTTCGAACCAGCGCGGGCAATGGTGGCCGGTGTGATGGTGCCGGGCAGCAGGCCCGGGCTCTCTACCTCGACGCGGTCGTCGAAGATGCGAACGAAGATGTCGCGGTTCAGCCGGTAGTCGCGGTGGATCACGGCATTGACGATGGCTTCCTTGACCACGCGCGCCGGGTAGGCGTGCAGGGTGCGGAAGCCGCTGCTGCTGAGCGTGAGGCCCTGCGCCAGCTCGTCCAGCACCAGGCGCACCGCCGCGTCGATCTGGTCGACCAGCGGCCCGCGCACCGTCTTGGCCGGCTTGCGCAGGTTGGGCGTGGCGCCGGCCACTACATGCTTGCCGTCGTAGACCATCACGCGAATGTCGGCACGACTCTCGAAGGCCGCCAGCAGGCTGCCTGGCTCGTCGGCAAACAGCAGCACGGCGGCACGGCGCGGCAGCACCGCGCCACCCACCTCGTCGGCCAGGCCGATGCGCAAGAGCTGGTCGGCAAAGGTGCCGGTTAAAGGGCCCCGCTGAGCTGCAAAGCGCTGCCAGGCGCCGGTCTGCAAACGAGGCAGCGGCACCGCCACGGTTTCGCTGCTGGCGCTGCGCTCACCCCGCTGGTACGACAACGCCGTGACCTCGCCAGCGCTCAGCATGCGGTTGCCCTTGTCCAGCCGCGTGTAGGTGCCGCCATTGAGGATGGAGTGCACGCGCGGGCTGCGCGGCACCTTCAGCAGCAGCACGCTGCCCGCCTGACCCTTGGCCGGGCCGTTGTGCAAAGGGCTGGCGATGCGCTGCAGGCGCAGGCCGTCGATGGCGGGTTGGAACTCGGTCAGCAGCTTGCGCCGCAGCTCGTCCACGGCCTCGGGGTTCTCTTCCACGCCGAAGAGGCGCGCCGGCCCCTGGAAATCCTTCAGGTCGGCCATACCCAGCACCAGTGTGCCGCCCTGCGTGTTGGCGAAGGCGCAGACGGTCTCCAACGCCTTGCCCACCATCTTGCCGCTGACGCGCTTGAACTCCAGCTGGCGGGTTTCGACGCGCGGCACGAGCTGCTGCAACAGCGTGTCGGCAAGGGGCGGGGGCAGGTCGGTGACGTTCATCGCTGCGGGCTTGCCCATGCCACCTCGGCGACGAGGGCTTCGGCCAGATGGGACTGGGTAGTCTGGCTGGCGGTGAGACGCTGGCGAAGATCGGCGCAGAGGCGGCGGAGTTCGGTGACGCGAAGAACGATTGAATCCTGCAGGTCAAGCGGGGGCAGTGTGAACGAGAGGCGTGCGATCTCCGTGCTGTTGATGTTCTTCACGCCCGATGTGGTCCGAATGGGTGCTTCTATCTGACGCCGAATCTCAGGTGTCTTCAGGACTAACGACATGAAGCGCGGTACGACTCTTGTCTTGTCGACACGCGCACGCACCAAGTAGCCGGCGAACGCGAATCCCCTCAACTCAGCCGAGACGAGCGCAGCCGTGCCGACTAGATTGGCGCTGCCATTCGACCTAATGATCAATAGGTCACCCTCTTCAAGCCGTAGGCCCTCCGCTTCCCTCGCATCAAGTTCGCCGTACTTCAGGTCGGTGACATCTATGCCGCCGTCGCGCAGGTTTGGAATTCGAAGTACTGGCGTACCTACTCCGCTGTAGGAACACTTGGCCGAGGTGCCGTAGCGAAGATCCTCCAAGAGATCTCCGAGCCGAACTGTGGGCCATGAGAACGGTTCTGAGTGACTCGAATCCCCCTGCTTCTGAATGGCTGGAGGGTCCCCCAAATCTCGGACCGACATCAGGGCTCCACGGAGTCCCAATTGAAGGAGGGTCTCCTCCAGCGCATCCACCGCCTCCGGCCGATCGAGCAGCAGATCGAAGTGCTCGGCCACGCGTTGCCAGTTGGCTGCCAGTTCCTCGGGCGTGGTGCTGTCGGTCAGCGTGCCGAGCAGGGTGCTGAGCAGCCGGGCATGCTGCTCCGCTTCGAGCCGGCCCTTGGCTTCGAGGGCATCGCATAGGCGCATCAGTTCATCGACGCGGGCGACGATGCGCGCCTGCTCGGCTGCGGGCGGTAAGGGAATGACGGCTTCAGCGATCTGCTTGCCGGACAGGTGATCAACTGTGGTGTAGGCCTTCGTGCCTTGAAGTGAGGTGAGCTCTCGCTGGAGTGCGATGGCAACGAAGTCTGCATGTACCTCTACCGACGCGAATACCAGGCGTGTCACCCGTTGATTCAGCAGGGCGGTCGTTGAATGCCATCGCCGAACCCGAAACTCACCGTCCATGCTGACCAGCCACTCGCCATTCTCAACGAGGAACTCTTCACGATATTCGCCGGAGAAGAACGTACTCGGCGCAAGCTCCGATCCGACATCTCGAATCCTGACAAGAGGCAAGCCTTGCCCCACTTCGTTGAAGCCCGTCGACTTAAATGCGAACCCCGCTTGCGGCCAAGCAAGATCGCATAGACGGCACCAAACCCAACTCGTCGGCAGAGGGTACCGGGCTACATCGTCGCTTATCGGCTCCGCAGCTATGGTCCTGCTGATTCGGCCTGACGAAAAGAGTTCGCGGTGCGCGGCGAGAGCGCGCGCGAGCAATTGGTCTGCCGGCTCGTCGCTGTGAACCTGCTGCACCAGCTTGCCCTGCACCGCCAGCGTGAGGATTAACTCCCGCAGTCGCGTCACGCCATCCGGCGCAGTCGCCAGCAAGTCAAACTGCCGCACTAACGCGGGCGGCTCCGTCGCGAGATACTGCGGGCTCGGCTCGCGCACCTCCGGCACCGCAATCACTCTCGCGCACCCAGGGATTCGGCCAAGATGGCCTTCATCTGATCTCGCAGATCCCGCGCCGCCGTCTGAAACCGCGCATAGTCCCGCAGCAGCTCATCGGGGTCATGACTCACCACCTCCGCCGCATGCGGATTCTTCTGATCCAGGTTGAACCCCGCCGCCTGGATCGCCTCGATCCCCACCCGCCAAGCCCGCTCGTTCTCGACCCGCGCCGCAAACCCATCCACCTCGGCGCCCCACCACGCCTTCTCTGCCTCGAATTCTTCGATCCGGATCGGCTTGGTCTTGTTGTAGCTCTTCACCCCCGACGGGTAGGGGTGCTCGTAGTACCAGATGGCCTCGGTCGGCTGGCCCTTGGTGAAGAACAGCAGGTTGGTCTTGATGCCGGTGTACGGCGCGAACACGCCGTTGGGCAGCCGCACAATCGTGTGCAGGTTGCACTCGGCCAGCAGTTGCTCCTTGATGCGCGATTTCACGCCTTCGCCGAACAGCGTGCCGTCGGGGAGCACCAACGCGGCACGGCCTCCGGGTTTGAGGATGTGCTTGATCAGCACGAGGAAGAGGTCGGCCGTCTCCTTGGTGCGCACGTCCGCCGGGAAGCCCTGCTCGATGCCAGGCTCCTCGATGCCGCCGAAGGGTGGGTTGGTCATCACTACATCCACCCGCTCGCCGGGCGTGTAGTCGCGCAGCGGCCGGCGCAGCGTGTTGTCGTGCACGACAAGGCTGGGCACCTCCACGCCGTGCAGCATCAGGTTCGTCACGCACAGCATGTGCGGCAGCTGCTTCTTCTCCACGCCGCCGATGCTCTGCTGCAGCAGAGCCTCCTGCTCGGTGTTCTGCACCTGTTTGCGCAGATGCTCGATGGCGCACACCAGGAAGCCACCGGTGCCGGTGGCGGGGTCGAATACTCTCTCGCCCAGGCGCGGGTTCACCATGTCGACCATGAACTGCGTGACGGCCCGTGGCGTGTAGAACTCGCCCGCGTTGCCGGCACTCTGCAGGTCGCGCAGGATCTTCTCGTACAGGTCGTTGAACTGGTGGCGCTCGGCCTGGCGGTTGAAGTCGATGGCGCCCAGCTTGTTGATCACCTGCCGCAGCAGCTGGCCGCTCTTCATGAAGTTGTTGGCGTCCTCGAACACGCCGCGCACCACCCATCCGCGTGGATTGCGCACCGGGTCGGCAGCGAGGTTCTTCAGCCTCGGGAAGAGCTGGTTGTTCACGAAGTCCAGCAGCGCATCGCCGGTGATGCCCTCGGGGTCCGTTGCCCAGTTCCGCCAGCGGAGGTCCTCGGGGATGGGGCTCCTGTAGTCGTCGCGTGTCAGTTCCAGCTCTTCTTCCTGGGCGTCGAACACCTTCAAGAACAGCAGCCAGACCATCTGCTCGATGCGCTGCGCGTCGCCGTTGATACCGGCGTCCTGGCGCATGACGTCCTGCAGGGACTTGATGATGGGGGTGAGGTTGGACATGCGGTCTTCTTCGGGGACTCAGTGGCGGGCGGGGGCATAGATCTCCCGCTCCAGATGGCGGAGGGCCTGCAGGTACTGCGTGCGGCCGCCGAAGGCCCGAATCAGTTCCGCGGGCAGACCCAGCTCCGGGAAGGGCTGGACCCGCAGCACGGCGTCGCTCTCGATGGTGGCGATGCCTTCGTCGGCGTACTTGTCTAGCAGGGCTTCGAGCACCTTGCGGGCAACGGGGCCGTACTGGCTGAAGACGTCGCGCTTGCGCACCTGCCGCGCCCGCTCGCGCCGCGTGAGTACGGGCTGGTCGTAGGCCACGTGCAGCAGGAGGTCGAACGGGTCGAGGTCCTTGCCGACTTCGTCGGCCAGCGCGTCGAGTAGGACGCCCCGCCGCTCCAACTCCTCGATCAGTGCCGCCTTGCGCTCCGCCCCGTTCCACGCCTGCAGGAACTGGTCGAGCGATGTGTACGCCTTGCCGAGGTGGATGCGGGTGTAGTCGCGCAGGCTTTCGGTGACGAGCTTGCCTTCGGCGTTGAGGTACTGGACGCGCTCACGTGCCACCACGACGCTGACCGTGCCGCCCACGACGTAGCGCACGGGACCCGCACCGTCCGCTTCGGCTCCAACGCCGGGCACGTCGGGCCCCGCGATGCCAGCCAAGTCCGGTTCGTCGATCGGCTCGGGCGGTGCGATGGGGGCGTCGCCCCTCGGCTCGTAGATCTGCCCGGGATCACCGTCGAAGGCCGGATCCGCGAAGAGTTCGGTGGCGCGCTTGAAGTCGAGGATGGTGAACCAGCTCTTGCCGAGGTCCTCCCGCAGACGGGTGCCGCGCCCGATGATCTGCTTGAACAGCGTCATCGACCGGATGTGCTGGTCCAGCACGATGAGCTTGCAGGTCTGGGCGTCCACGCCGGTGCTCATCAGCCGGGACGTCGTCGCGATCACGGGGTAGGTCTTCTCGGGGTCGATGAAGTTGTCGAGTTCGCGCTTGCCTTCGACGTTGTCGCCTGTGATCTGCACGACGTAGTTTGGGTGCGACCGGCAGATGTCCGCATTCGCGTTGGACAGCGCCTGGCGCATGCGGGCCGCGTGATCGATGTCCTCGCAGAAGACGATCGTCTTGTCGTAGCGGTCGGTGGCCTTCAGGTACTCGGTGATGCGCGCTGCCACGACCTCGTCGCGCTTCTCGAGCACGAGCGACCGATTCATGTCGACGCCGGTGTAGATGCGGTCCTCGATCACCTGGCCCAGCTTGTCGGTCATGCCGTCAGTGGGCCGCCAGCCGAAGGTGTCCTTGTCGAGGTCGACGCGGATCACCTTGTACGGTGCCAGGTAGCCGTCCTCGATGCCCTGGCGCAGCGTGTAGGTGTAGACGGGCTCGCCGAAGTAGTCGGTGTTGGAGACGTCGGCCGTCTCCTTGGGCGTGGCGGTCAGGCCGATATGCGTGGCACGCCCGAAGTACGTGAGGATGGCGCGCCAGGCCGAGTCGTCCGCCGCACTGCCGCGATGGCATTCGTCCACGATTACGAGATCGAAGAAGTCCGGCGAGAACTGGCGGTAGATGTCGTCGCCTTCGTCAGTGCCGGTCACGGCCTGATACAGCGACAGGTAGATCTCGTAGCTCTTGTTGACCTGCTTCGTGGTCTTGTGGATGGCCAGATCGATCGCTTCGATGGTGGTGCCGCCCTGCGCGTCCACCACTTCGATGCCCTTGGCGTGGGGACTCAGCTTGGCCATCGCACCCTTGAACGGCCGGAAGTCGTTGACCATGGTCTGGTCGATCAGGATGTTGCGGTCGGCCAGATAGAGGATCCGCTTCCGCGCACCGCTCTTCCAGAGACGCCAGATGATCTGGAACGCGGTGTACGTCTTGCCCGTGCCGGTGGCCATGACCAGCAGCACGCGGTCCTGACCGCGGGCGATCGCCTCCACCGTGCGATTGATGGCGTTGATCTGGTAGTAGCGCGGTGTCTTGCTGGGCGCGTAGTCGGCCTCGGCGACCCGCTGGACTTCGGGTGTCCACCCTTTCCACATGCACAGGCGGTTCCACAGTTCAGCTGGCGACGGAAACTCGTCCAGTGACAGGGTGCGTTCGAGCACGCCGTCGGCGAGGGTCGCGTCTCGGAAGACGAAGCCATCGCCGTTGCTGGAGAAACAGAATGGCACGTCCAGCAGGTTGGCGTACTGGATCGCCTGGCCCATGCCGGCACCCACGGCGTGCCTGTTGTCCTTGGCCTCGATGATCGCCAGCGGGATGTTCGCCTTGTGGAAGAGCGCGTAGTCGGCGCGCAGCACAGTCGAGGCATCCCGGCGGGCCTTCCGCCCACGCACGACGACACGGCCCGCCCGCAACGGGTACTCCCGATAGATCTGCAACATGCCATCCCATCCGGCCGCCTCCATGGCAGGTCGGATGAACTTGTCGCAGATGTCGCTCTCGGAGAGGCTCTTCTTGTTCACGTTTCGTTGGTGACGGGCACCTTGCCGGACACTCGTAGGCCGGCTGATCCGTCACGGTAAAGGGTCCGACGGGCAGAGGCCCGATGTTACGACGCGTCGGGCGGGTGGCGGCCAGCAAGCTCATGCTGGCTGCTTGGTCGGACAGCGATCGGCCGGCATCGGGCATGGGCGAGAACATTCCGGGCGGCCTGGCCCACAGCGGGCCATTTCCAGTTGCAGGACTGTGCTAGAACACGCCAATCCTGAAGCAGGAGTCGACCATGACCCGCCACGAATCGAAGACGATGTTGCCCGTCGTCACCCCCACCCTCCGATCTCGCATCACGCGTCACGCTCAGCTGCTGATCGCGACACTCTTCGTCGCCATATCGCCCCTCGCCCACGCCAACGACCTCGTCGTCACCCACACGGCCCTCCTCGCCGTCCTCAAGGACCAGGCGTTCCGCACGGGGCGCCTGGATCTCGTGCCGCCGACGCCCTGCGCGTTCGCATATCTGGAGTCGCCCCTCATCGTCATCGCGAAAGGGCGCGTGGCGCTGGCGGCGCGTTTGACCGGAAGGGCGGGCGTGCCCGCTGGCAACCAGTGCGTCGGTGGCCTCGGGGACTCCATCGACATCGTTGCGTCGGGCCGGGCGTTCTATCGCGACGGCCGCATCGGGCTGGACGATCTGCGCATCGATCAGCTTTCGAACGAGTTCTACCGGGCGCTGCTCGCCCCGATGCTCCAGGTGGTCGTGGGTCGGGTGGTGGACATCGATCTTCGCAAGGCCGTGCGCGACATGCTCGTGGCCGGCAAGGTGCCGCTCACCGTGGACGTCGAAGAGCTCGATGTGTCGCGGTTGGTCGCAGAGGACAATCGGATCGAGGCCACTTTCCGGTTTCGGGCGGTCGCGCGGTGATGCTGCCCTATGGTCGTTGTCGCCGTCGCCGCGTCGGGCTGCAGCCCGACCCACGCAACCCCATGCCGTGACCGCCCGGACCGATCCGTTCCACAATCCGTGGGCCATGCCGCAGCCGGACGCAGCGCTTCGAAGTCCCGATCACGCCAAGCCAATCGGCAACACCACCCAACAGGAACTCCCCAATGAAAGCAGCCCAGCTCAGTGCCATCGGCCCCGCCGAGCAGACCGTCCAGTGTGTCGAGGTTCCTGATCCCGGTGCACCGGGGCCCGGCGAAGTGCTGGTCGATGTCGTCGCATGCTCCATCAATCCGGCGGACATCCTGTCCATCGAAGGGCAGTACGCCACTAAGCCGACGCCGCCGTGTCCGCTGGGGATCGAGGGCGCCGGAACGGTCGCGGCGGTGGGGGAGGGTGTGACGCACCTGAAGGTCGGCGACAAGGTGATGAGCCTGGTGCGCACCAACTGGGTCCAGCGCATCCGCGACAAGGCGCAGGCGTTCGTGCGGCTCCCGGCGGAGGTGGATCTCGCGCAGGCCGCGATGCTGAAGGTGAACGTCGCCACGGCGCACCTGATGCTGACACGCTATGTGGACCTGAAGCGCGGCGACTGGGTGATCCAGAACGCGGCGAACTCCGGCGTCGGAGTCGATCTGATCCGCCTCGCGCGAGCGAGCGGAGTCCGCACCGTGAACGTCGTGCGCAGAGCCGCGCTCATCGACGAGTTGAAGCAGATCGGCGCCGATGTCGTGGTCGTCGACGGTCCCGATCTCGCGCAGCGCGTCGCCGAGGCCACCGGCAGTGCGACCATCGGGCTCGGCATCGACGCCGTGGCGGGTGCTGCGGTGGGCCGCCTCGCGCAGTGCGTGTCCGAGGGCGGCACGGTCATCAACTACGGTCTGATGTCCGGCGAGCCCATCCAGATCGATGCGTTCCACTTCGTGTTCCGCGACATCCGTCTGGTCGGCTTCTGGCTGGCCAAGCTGATGCGGACCATGACATTCGATGAGATCCAGTCCATGTACGGCGCGCTCGCGGAGCGACTCGTCGACGGCACCATTCATGTGGCCATCGAAGCCAGCTATCCGCTCGAGAAGGTGGGCGAGGCCATGGCCCATGCGAAGCGCGAATCGCGCGGCGGCAAGGTGCAGCTGCGGCCGAACAGCTGAGGCCGGTTGCAGCGCGACGCGTGTGTTTCCGGCTTCGTCGCTGCGCCCAAGCGGTCGCCGCGTCGAGCGATTGCTCGACCCACGAAACCCGTCGCGACTGGATTCCCCAGCGCTGAGAACAATCCCCGTGGGTCGGGCTCCAGCCCGGCGCTTCCCTTGGCGTGACCACCTCGGTGGCCTGGTCCATCGCGGCGTCGGACTGAAGTCCGACCCACGGAAACCTATCGCTGGTGGCCACGCGCGCAGACGATAGCCAATCCCCGATGCGCTACGCTTGCGGCCCTCCGGCGCAAGCCCGTTCGTTCATCTCACCGAGACCCCCGATGCCCGCCACGAACCTCTTCACGCCGCTCACCCTCGGCCGCCTCTCGCTGTCCCACCGTGTCGTGATGCCGCCGCTCACCCGCATGCGTGCCGAGCATGGCAACGCGGCCAACGAGATGATGGCCCGGTACTACGCGCAGCGCGCCACGCCGGGCGGCTTCCTCATCGGGGAGGCGTCGCAGATCTCGCCGGACGGCCGCGGGCTGCCTTGCACGCCGGGCATCCACACGCCGGAGCAGATCGCCGGTTGGAAGCTCGTTGTCGATGCCGTGCACGCCAAGGGCGGGAAGATGTTCCTGCAGCTCTGGCACATGGGTCGTCTGTCGCATCCGTCGCACCTGGACGGTTCGCAGCCCGTGGCACCCTCGGCGATCCCCGCGCAGGGCGAGGCGCTCACGGCCGACTACAAGCGCGAGCCGTTCCCCATGCCGCGCGCACTCGACACCGCGGAGATTCCCGGTTTGATCGAGCGCTACGCCCAGGCTGCGCGCAACGCGATGGCGGCGGGCTTCGACGGCGTGGAGATCCACGCGGCGAACGGCTACCTGCTCGAACAGTTCCTGCTGTCGCGGACCAATCAGCGCACCGATGCCTACGGCGGCTCGATCGAGAATCGCAGCCGGCTCGTACTGGAGGTGGCGGCCGCCGTCGCCGAGGTCTGGGGTGCGGATCGTGTCGGCATCCGGCTCACGCCCTACGGCATCGCCAACGACACCGGCGAGGCTGATCCGATGCCGCTCTACACGTACCTGATCGGCGAACTCGACAAGATGGGTCTCGCGTACCTGCACCTCATCGAACCGCGCGCGAGCGGCGCGGGCCAGCGGGAGGTCGACCACCAGAACGTGCCGTCCGCCGCGAAGCTGTTCCGCCCGATGTGGCACAGCGCACTGATCGCGGCGGGCAATTTCCGCGGTGACTCCGCGAACGAGATGCTCGCCGAGGTGCACGCGGATGCGATCGCCTTCGGTCGCCTGTTCATCGCCAACCCGGATCTCCCGGAGCGCCTGCGCACCGGTACGCCGCTGACGTTGTACAACCGGGCGACGTTCTACACGAAGGGGCCCGAGGGCTACATCGATTATCCGAAGATGGATGGATCGCCGGCGTGACCCGGTGAAGGTTCGTGCGCGCGCTGACTGTTGACGTTGCAGGGCCGGCCCAAGGCCGCGAAAGCGATGGTTCTGGTTGAGGCGTGTCCGTGCGCTCACCGCTTTCGGGGCCATGGGCCCCTCCTACAAGGGTGGTGGATGCGCCACCCGCTGTTGGCACGGGCCACGCTCTTGTAGGAGCGGGCCATGCCCGCGAAAGCGCTTGTTCCGGTTGAGGCGTGTCCGTGCGCTCACCGCTTTCGGGGCCATGGGCCCCTCCTACAGGGGCGGTGGATGCGCCATCCGCGTTGGGAATGGGCCAGGCTCTTGTAGGAGCGGGCCATGCCCGCGAAAGCGATGGTTCCGGGTGAAGCGCTTCTGCCGCATCGACCGCTTTCGGGGCCATGGGCCCCTCCTACAGGGGCGGTGGATGCGCCACCCGCGGTGGGAAAGGGTCCCGCTCTTGTTGGAGCGGGCCATGCCCGCGAAAGCGCTTGTTCCGGTCGAAGCGCTTGCCGGGAGATCCCTCATGTCGGTATTCCCGGCGCGCATCGCGAAGTGGCGCGGTACCTCCGAGTCAGCCTCGTCGACTCCCGAGTTCAGAACCGGTAGTCCACGCCCACGCCGAAGAAGTGTGGCTTGTAGTTGAGGCCTTCGCGGCTGTCCTGGTAGTCGACGTACAGCCAGTCCAGGCGCGCGCCCCAGTGGTCCGTCACGGCATAGCGGGCGCCCAGGCCGACCATCCACGAGGTTCGCGTGCATGGGTAGGCGCGGGTGGTGTAGCCGGCGCCGGTACGGCTGGTGCCGTAGCAGGTCTCGCCGGTGCGGTAGCCCGCATTCAGCGCGAGACCCAGCCGGCCGGACACTTCCCAGCGCGACCCCAGCGGCATGAAGCCCACCACGTTGAAGCTCGCGAAATCGAGGCTGCGCACGCCGTTCAACGGGCCGCCCGTGCCCGTCGCATCGACGCCGATGCTGCCGAGGTTCAGATAGGCGATTTCGACACCCGCGTACTTTCCAAGCTTCAGGCCGGCGAAGAGGCTGCCTCCGGTGGCGCTCGTCGACTCGCGGGTCACGGTGGCGCCAGGCGGCAGCGGGTAGTCGGAGCCGGAGGTGATGCGCCCCAGCGAGCCACCCGCATAGGGCGTCGTACCCCATGGTGAGGATGACGGATCCTCCGCCAGCGCTCCGAGGGGAAGGCACAGCGCGAGCGTCAACGGGGTGACGAGGCGGGCAGGACGGAGAGCGGTCATGGTGTTCTCGGAGCAGAGGGGGCGCGAAAGCGCCCTGCAATCTTGATCGATACCCTCATCGGTTTCCATCGGGCATCCGGTGAGTTCATCCGGTTCATCGGGCTGTCGATTCGCGTCGCAGGCGTGCCGATGTCGTGGTGTGACCGCACGGGTGGTCGATGCCCTCGCCGCGTCGAGCAATTGCTCGACCGACGAGCAACTTCGCGAAGGGATGCCTCGACGCTCGTAACAACCCCCGCGGGTCGGGCTGCAGCCCGACACCCGCGGTTGGCTGACCGTCGCGCGCGCAGCGCTCCTATACTCGGCCCATCCCTCAGGAGACCACCATGCCCGAAGCCGCCGTCCCGACACAGCAGATCGACAACGAGCGCGTGCGCGTGACCGAATGGCGCTTCGCACCCGGCGCCGCGACCGGTCGGCATCGTCACGAGATGGACTATGTGGTGGTCCCCATGATGGACGGCAAGCTGCGGCTGGTGGAGCCCACCGGGACGCGCGAGGTGCAGCTGAAGGCCGGCGTCTCGTACACGCGGAAGGCTGGCGTCGATCATGACGTGATCAACGCCAACGATTTCGAGTACGTGTTCGTCGAGATCGAACTGAAGCCCTGACGCAGGGCACGCCCCGCCGCGTCGCCGTCCAGCCATGGCCGGTGGGCGCAGGGGTGAAACTTCCCGCAAACCGGTCCGGACTGCGCCGTTCTGGCGCGACAGGCTGCTCGCTTGAATGTACACTCCATGTACATATCAAAACGAGTCCACGCCATGTCACAAGATGCTTTCCCCCCGCCTCAACCGGGGTTTCCCATCGGGGTCGTCTGCCGGATGACCGGCATCGCACCCGAGACCCTTCGGGCCTGGGAACGTCGTTACGCCTTGGTGAAACCGGCCCGTGCCGGTGGCCGAAACCGGCTCTATTCACCCGATGACATCAAGCGCATCACACTCGTGAAGGCCTTGGTCGACGCCGGTCACCCCGTCGGTTCGGTTGCCTCTCTGGGTGATGCCCAGCTCGAGGCGCTGCGTAAGGCGAGTCACGTCGCGCCCCGTGAAACCGCGCCCCCGGTGGCGCGGCGCGCAAGCCGCATCGGTCTGGTGGGGCGAGGTCTTGCCAGTCGTCTGTTCGAGAGCGGTGCATGGACCTCCGCTCTGGAGAGTGCCTTCGTGGTCGGCGCAGTGGCGGATATCGACGCCAAGGAAAACACGGCCGACGTGCTGGTGATCGATCTGCCCACGGTGCATGAAGACACGGTGGATCTCGTGGCGGACGCGCTGTCGCGCGCTTCGGCGCGGGCGGCAGTGGTGGTGTACGAGTTCGGGGCCCGAGGCGCCATCAGTTCACTGGAGGCGTCGGGAGCGCTCTGCCTGAAGGGCCCCGTGAGTGCGGTGGACGTGGATCGTGCCTGCGCGGATGCCCTGGCCACCGCCGCGACGCGCCCCGGAGCCGGGCGCCCGTCGCTGGCGCCGCCGAGGCGGTTCGATGCGGAGCAGCTCGCCCGGGTCGTCGCGCGCGCCCCGGTCATCGCGTGCGAGTGTCCGCGCCATCTGGCAGATCTCATCGGGAGCCTCGCCGCCTTCGAGCGGTACAGCGGCGAGTGCGAAAGTCGCAGCCCCGCCGATGCCCATATTCACCGCGACCTTCAGCAGACGGCCGGCGTGGCCCGCTCGATGATCGAGGACAGCCTTGCGCGCCTGCTGGCGTTCGAGGGAATTGATCTGGACGAGGCCTCAAAAATATAAACACAGTGTGTGCATTACGGAAAATAATTGAGCGGCTTTGTTGACACAGTGTTTAGATATGGATACATTTCGTCCATACCAAGTCGCTGTGCGTCGCCAAACATTTCACCGTTTCCAACTTTCCGGAGTCTTCCATGCACAAGTTCGCCGCCCTTGCCCTCGCCTTCCTGTCCACGACCGCAGTTGCCGGCAGCGACTGGGTTCAGATCCCCAGCGCAGGTGACGGTCGGGCCTTTCTCGACCGCGCCTCCTTCGTGGACGTGATGGGCACGACCGAAGTCACCGTCCTGCGCAGCTACGACGAGATCGTCACCCTCGGCGACGATGCCCAGACGGGAGGCAGTCTCTATCCTCACCGCTCTGCCAAGGTCCGCTACGCAGTGGACTGCGCGGCTCGCAAGGTGGGGATGGATGGTTGGGAGCTCTACAGCGGCAACCTCGGCGACGGCAAGATCGTCTGGGCCGATCGCAACAGCGGTGCCGCCATGCTCGCTTCACCCAAGTCCACGGAAGAGCACCTCGCGCTGGCCTCGGTGTGTTCGCAGGATGCCGCCACACGGAAGCTTGTCCGGCGCTACGCGCAGGCTGGCCTCTGATACTCCGCTCCGCCTTCGGGCGGACCGGTTTCGAAAGCCGACCTCAGTCAGGGTCGGCTTTTTTCATTTCAGGCGTACCCAATTTCAGTGGCGAGCGTCGGCCTTGCCGGCCTTTCTACGCGTGCCTCTTCGCCACCAGCGGAAGCGCCAGACACAGGCGGGTTCCCCCGCGCGGCGCGGGCAACGTCCGCAGGCTGCCACCGTGCAACCAGGCGATGCGCTGTGCAATCGCGAGACCCAGGCCACCGAATCCGCCGCCAGGCCTTTCGGGCGGAGGCTCTCGCACCGGCTGCCCGATGTCGAGCCGCCGGACCAGTTCGACAGGCAGGCCGGGACCGGAATCCTCCACGAGCACCGTCGCCCCGCGGCCGCGACAGAGCAAGCTCACGCGGACGGCTCGCGCACCGGGACCGTGACGCACGGCGTTGTCGATGAGGTTGGTGAGGGCGCGGTCGATCAGCTGCAGATCACCCTCCATCTCGACCGGGCCCGGCGGCGGTCCGGCCAGCGCGACGGGGGCTGGGTGTGCGGAAAGCTCGAACTTCTGAACCGTGTCGTGTACGAGTTCGTCGAGGCGGAAGCGGTCGCGTTGCAACACCTCGCTGGTGGATTGCAGGCGCGCCAATTCGAACAGTTGCTGCGTGAGGCGACGCACCTTGTTGCTCTGTGCGAGCGCGGCGCCGAAGTAGCGATGCCGTTCACCGGACGGCAGGGCGAGGTCGTCGCGACTCAGCGTCTCGAGATAGCCGTGCAGGGCGGTGAGCGGCGTGCGCAGATCGTGGGCGACGTTGGCGATGACCTCGCGGTGTGCTCCCTGCTGCTCTGCCTGGGCCTGGGCCTGCGCGCTGATGCGCGCCGCCATGGCCTCGAACGACTCCTCGATGGCCCGGACCTCGTCGCGTGAGGCGTCGCTGACCGGCGTCGGCGCGGCCGCACCGGTGTCGTCCAGGCTGAACGTGTGCATGCGTTCGGCCACGCGGCGCAGCGGACGCGTCAGGGTGTGGAACGTCATCAGGCCGATGCTCAGCGTGACCAGCAGTCCGGCGATGCCGATCAGGAGGGTGGTCTGCCAGACGCGATTCGTGCCGATGCCCGCGGCAATGCGCGTCCGGGCCTCACCATTCAGAACCACGTAGAGATAGCCGGGCGTGCTGCCGTCCGCCTTTCGCGGAAACGGGGCTGCGCTGAAGATCTTCGGCACCCCCGGCGCCTTCGGGTCCGAGCCGAGCAAGGGCAGCGGCGCACCGGAAAGAAACGCATTCATGGCCACCATGTCGACGCGGGGCTCGCGCACGGCGCCGGGATCCCCGAGGTAGTTGCGTACGGTCGCCTCGGCGTCGAGCACGTAGAGATCGATCGCCGGATTCACCACCATCAGCATGTGAAGCACGTCGTCGAGGGACGCACGATCGATGGCGCCGTCAGCTGGCTCCGCCACCTGGGGCCAGTGGTCGACGATGTGACGTGCGAGTCCGTGCGACAGCCTCTGCAGCGTCTCCTGCTCGTGCTGGATGGTGACGCGATGCCCGAGGAAGGCCACCAGCAGCCCGAACGCGAGGAGCAGCGAGGCGAATGCGAGCACGATGCGCCGCGAGAACGAGCCGGTCATTGCCTGGCGGGCTGCGCATCGAAGCGGTAGCCCACGCCCCAAACGGTCTCGATGAGGCGAGGCGTCTGCGGGTCGGCCTCGATCTTCGTGCGGAGGCGATTGATGTGCGAGTTGACCGTATGTTCGTAGCCCTCGAAGCCCGCGCCCCAGACGCGATCGAGCAGCGCACCGCGGCTGAACACCTCACCGGGATGTCGCGCGAGGAAGTGGAGCAGGTCGAACTCGCGCAACGTCAGCGGGATGGTCTCGCCAGCCCGGCGCAGTTCGCGCCGCACGGGGTCGAGATCGTACGGACCGAATCGCAGCGCGGGGGCAGGGCCCGTCGTGGCGCGCTGCTTCTCCGCACGCCGCAGCAGTGCGCGCACTCTCGCCACCAGTTCGAGCATCGAGAAAGGCTTGGGGAGGTAGTCGTCGGCACCCAGTTCCAGTCCCAGCACGCGGTGGGTCTCGGTGGCGCGGGCGCTCAGGATGATGAGCGGCACGTGGTCGGGGCTCGTGCGGAGTTGCCGACAGACATCGAGCCCGTCCGCGCCAGGCAGCATGAGGTCGAGCAGCACGAGATCGAAGCGGTCCGTCGTGACCACCTGCATCGCCACGCCGCCGTCGCGCTCGCGCCTGACCTGGAAGCCGGCTTCGCGCAGATGCAGCGTCACCACCTCGGCGATGGCGTCGTCGTCTTCCACGAGAAGGAGGGAGCGCATGTTCACGATGCTTCTACGGCGGACCTCTGCGACCGGATGCACATGAGAACCGAGGTGGCCCACGAAGTCTTCACGGGGCCGTGAAGTTCGCGTGAGGACTGCGTGACCACGGGACCGGAGGATGGGGTGTGTGCGGACACGGATCGCCGTGCCCGCCAGCCCCGACTCCAGGAGACATCCCATGACGATCACCCGCTTCACACGGACGGCCCTCGCCGCCGCTCTTCTCGCCGGCGGTGCCGCCTTTGCCGCGCCGGTTCAGGTCACTGTCACCATCGACAACCTCGCACCATCCAACAGCGTCGTGTTCGCGCCGCTGCATCTGGGTTTCCACAGCGGTGTCTTCGACGCGTTCGACATCGGTCAGGCAGCAACGCCCGAGATCATCTCCGTTGCAGAGGGTGGCAGCGGGAGCGCGTGGCTTCCCGCGTTCGCCGCCGCGGACCCCGGTGCCACGATCGGGACCATCGGCGCGCCACTGATGCCGGGCATGTCGCGTTCGATGACGTTCACCGTCGATTCCATGACCAACCAGTACTTCACGTTCGCGTCGATGGTCGTACCCAGCAACGACTTCTTCATCGGCAACGATGGCGCGCAGCGGTACCAGCTCTTCGACGACGAGGGGAACCTGCAGATCGCGAGCATCACGCAACGCAGCCGTGACGTCTGGGACGCGGGCTCCGAGGTCTTCGATCCGCTTGCCGCCGCGTTCGTCGGCGACAACGGCTTGCGCGCCGACCAGAACTCGGTGGTGGCCTTCAACTTCGCGGAGTTCGCGGCCTACAACGGCTTGACCACGGCGGCCGGGAACGTGTTCGACAGCCAGCTCGCGGCCGACACCGAGATCTACCGCATCAGCTTCGAGGTGGCGCCCGTGCCCGAGCCGGAGACCTATGCGTTGATGGCCCTCGGGCTCGCGGTCGTGGGCTGGGCCGGAAAACGGAAATCCCGCGGGGTCTGAGCGGCGTGCAGGGCGTGGTCCGATGGACACGCCCTGCACATCCGGATGAAGATGGGCTCTACCGTTGGCCTGCAACTTGATACTGTATGCAGGTCTGCCGCGTGGCGTGTCTCCTCCGGGAGGCCCGTCCGGCGGAGATCGATCACCATCACATCACCCGGGAGAAAAAATATGTCCATGAATGATCAAGTTGGCGTCGACATGTCGACCAGGGCGCGCCGCGCTCTCGCCAGTGCCCTCGCCGCGACATTCGTGGTCTCGCTCGCCGGTTGCTCGAAAGAGGAGCCGGCCGCGCCCCAGACCAGTGCGGAGCCGGCCAAGGCCGAGGCGCCCGCCGGGCCGAAGCGCGGTGGCACTCTGATCTTCGCTCGCCCGGAAGAGCCCGCGACGTTCGACCCATACCTCCCCAGCGACAACGGCTCCATCTACGCGATCGAGCAGGTGTGCGACTCCCTCGTCGAGCCCGATGCAACCGGCGAGGGCCTGCGGCCCGGCCTCGCGGAATCGTGGGACGTCTCCGAGGACAAGCTCGTCTACACCTTCAAGCTGCGCGACACCAAGTTCAGCAACGGGGACCCGGTCACCGCCGACGATGTGCTCTTCTCTCTGAAGAAGGCCTCCGCCGAGGCGGCGCCACTCGGCTTCCTCTTCGAGCCCATCAAGTCGGTCGAGGCCCCTGATGCCGCGACGATCAAGATCACCCTCAAGCAGCCCTACGCGCCCGTGCTCTCGGCGCTGTCGGCCTACGGTGCGGCGATCGTCTCGAAGAAGGCCTACGAGGCGGGTCCCGAGGCCTTCGGCCAGCAGCCGGTGTGTGCGGGCCCGTTCACCGTCGAGGAGTACAGCCGCGGCACGCGCGTGGTGCTCGCGAAGGCCCCGGACTACTGGGAGAAGGGACAGGACGGCCAGTCGCTGCCCTACGTCGACAAGGTCGAGATCCGCTACATCGCGGACAGCAACGCCCGCGTCCTCGGATTGAAGAACGGTGACCTCGATGCCATCGCGATCGTCCCGTTCAACCAGGCCGAGTCGCTCAAGGAGCTGCCCGAGTTGAAGCTCGAGGAGGCCCCGATCTTCCGCCTCGACTACGTGTATCTGAACCACAAGGCGAAACCGCTCGACAAGAAAGAACTGCGCCTTGCCATGAACTACGCAGCCGACCGCGAGGCGATCCTCAAGGTCGTCTTCTTCGGCTACGGGAAGATTCCCAACTCCTACATGCCGAAGGTGAACTTCCACTCCGACGCCGTCGAATCCATCCCGTACGACATCGCGAAGGCGAAGGAGCTCGTGAAGGCCGCGGGCTACAAGGGCCAGACGATCAAGCTGATGGTCGACACCGGCAACGCGCCCTCCAAGCAGATCGCCACCATCCTGCAGCAGGGCTGGACCGAGGCGGGCATGAAGGTCGAGATCGTCGAGTTCGACGTGGGCACCGCGTTCGACATGTCGAGCAAGGGCAACTACATGGCGTACGTGAGCTACATCACGAGCGACATCAACGACACCGACGAACTGGCGACCCTCCAGGCCGACGGCCGCGGCAGTTCGAAGTCGTTCTTCTCGAACTACCGCAACGACGAGGTCGGCAAGATGCTCGACGAAGCGCGGCAGGAAAGCGACCCCGCGAAGCGTGCCGAGCTGTATGCGAAGGTTCAGGACACCGTCTACCACGACGGCTACAGCGTGCCGCTCAACTTCTCGCCGGCGTTGAATGCCTACCATGGCTACGTCGAGGGCTGGAAGACGGCGAACAACGGCTGGTGGTGGCTGAAGGACGTCATCCGGAACAAGTAAGGCGCCCTGCCGGCAGGGCGGCCTTCACCGTCCTGCCGGTACCCCTCATATGTGGATCTTCCGCTTCGTCGGCCTGCGCCTTCTGCAGGCGATTCCGGTATTGCTCGGCATCACGCTGGTGGCGTTCCTCGCCATCCATCTCGTGCCTGGCGACCCCGTGCGCATCATGCTGCAGGGGCGGGCCAGCGACGCCGCGGTGGCCGAGATCAACGCGCGGCTCGGACTCGACCAGCCGCTCCTCGTGCAGTACGGGCGCTTCGTCGGCCGCGCGGTCACCGGCGATCTCGGCACTTCGATCATCCAGCGCGCGCCCGTCTCGAAGATCGTGACGGAGCGCCTCATTCCGTCTAGTTTCCTGCTCGCCTACGCCACCCTGCTTTCCGTCCTGCTCGCCGTGCCGCTGGCGGTGTGGGCGGCGGCCCGCCGGGACCGCTTCGCCGACCACGTCATCCGGATCGCCGGCACCGTGAGCTTCGCGATGCCTTCGTTCTGGATCGGCCTCATCCTCATCCTGGGCTTCGGTCTCACCCTGAAGTGGTTCCCCATCGCCGGCTTCGGGCAGGGCTTCTGGGGCCACGTGCGCCATCTCTTTCTGCCGGCGCTCACCATCGCCCTCTTCCTCGCGCCGCTCCTCATCCAGTCGCTGCGCGCCGCGATGCTCGATGCCATGACGGCCGAGCACGTCGAGGTCGCCCGGGCCAAGGGCCTGGGCGAGCGGCGCATCCTGTTCAAGTACGTGCTGCGCGCGGCCCTGATCCCGGTCGTCACCATCCTCGCGGTGAACATCGGCTGGATGGTGAGCGGCAGCGTGATCGTGGAGTCGGTGTTCTCCGTCGCCGGCCTTGGCATGCTGCTCGTCCATGCGGTGTCGACGCGCGACTACCCGGTGATCCAGGGGCTCACGCTCGTGTTCGCGCTGATGGTCATCGGCGTGAACCTGCTCGCCGACGTCGCGTGCGCGCTGATCGACCGCCGGACGCGCAACGCATGAGCGCCGCCGTCCTCTCCGTGGGAGCGTGGCGGGCCGAGGTCCGGCGCTGGTCACCCTCGCTATGGATCGGTATCGCGCTCCTCGCGGTGATCGTGCTCGCCGGCATCTTCGCGCCATGGCTCACGCCCTACGATCCCCTGCGGCAGGACTACGGCGCCGCGCTCCGCCCCCCGGGGCCGGGGCATTGGTTCGGGACCGATTCGCTCGGGCGAGATATCTTCACGCGGTCGCTCTACGCGATCCGCACCGATCTCGTCATCGGCTTCTGGACGACGTACGTGCCGATGGTCGTGGGCGTGCTGCTCGGCGCCTACGCCGGCCTCGTACGCGGGTGGTTCGACGCGGTGCTGATGCGCGTGATCGACACCGCGCTCGCGTTCCCCTTCCTCGTGCTCATCATCGTGATCCTCGCGATCCTCGGCCCCGGCACGCAGAACATCTACATCGCCGTGTTCCTCGTGGGCTGGACGATGTATGCGCGGCTCGCGCGCGCGGAGATGCTGGTCGAGGGTGGCAAGGACTACATCCTCGCGGCCCGTACGCTGGGCTATCCCACCTCGCGCATCCTGTTGCGGCATGCGCTGCCGAACATCATCGGGTCGTCGATCGTGTTCTCCATGTCCGACTTCGTGCTGAACATCCTGCTCGTCTCCGGCCTGAGCTTCCTCGGGCTCGGCGTGCCGGCGCCCACGCCGGAGTGGGGCGCGATGGTGGCCGAGGGCAAGGACTTCATGCAGCAGGCGTGGTGGATCAGCACGCTGCCGGGTCTCATGATCGTGGTGACGGGGGTGGCGCTCGCGCTGCTCGGGGACGGCCTCACGCATCGGCTGGGCGATCGCCATGTCACCGGCGGCTGACGCGGGCGCGCTGCTGCGCGTCGAGGCGCTGGAGATCGCCTTCCGGGTGCGCGGCGGGGACGTGCTCGCGACCCGGGGCGTGTCGTTCGAGGTGCGGCAGGGCGAGACGCTCGGTCTCGTCGGCGAATCGGGCAGCGGCAAGAGCGTGCTGTGCCGCGCGCTGCTGCGGCTGCTGCCGTCGCCACCTGCGCAGATCCGGGGCGGACGCGTGCTCTTCGACGGCGTCGATCTGCTCGCGCTGCCCGAGGCGCGCATGCGGGAGATCCGCGGGACGGACATCGCGATGGTGTTCCAGAACCCCATGACCAGCCTGAGTCCCGTGTGGCCCATCGGCGACCAGGTGACCGAGGGGCTGCGTATCCATCGCGGCCTCTCGAAGTCGGCGGCGCGGGATCGCGGCGTCGAGCTGCTCCGCGCGATCGGCATCCCCGACGCCGCGCGCCGTTACGACGATCATCCCTCGCAGTGGTCGGGCGGCATGCTGCAACGGGCCGTGATCGCGATGGCCATGGCGTGCGGTCCGCGCCTGCTGCTCGCCGACGAACCGACGACGGCGCTGGACGTCACGATCCAGGAGCAGATCCTGGCGTTGCTCGCCGATCTCCAGGCGAAGAACGGCATGGCCATGGTGCTGGTGTCTCACGACATCGGCGTCGTGGCCGAGACCTGCGACCGCATCGCCGTCATGTACGCCGGCACGCTGGTCGAGACGGGGCCGGCCGCCGAGGTGCTCGGCAACCCGCGGCATCCGTACACGCTGGGACTCATGCGGTCGAGTCCGCGCATGGATGAACACGCGACGCGCCTGCAACCGATCCCGGGCCAGCCGCCCGACCTCGCGCGGCCGGCGCCGGGATGTCCGTTCGTGGAGCGCTGCACCTTCGCCCGTGACGCCTGCCGCCACGAGTCGGTGCGGCTGCGCGAGGTCGCGCCGGGGCACGCCTCCGCGTGCCTCTTTCCGGAGTCCGTCGTCTGATGGCCGTCGCCGCTGCCCCGCTGCTCACCGTGCGCGACGTGCACGTGCGCTTCGCCAAGCCGCGCGGCCTCGTCGATCTCCTGCTGCGGCGTCCGCCCTCGGCCGTGCGTGCGGTCGAGGGCGCGAATCTCGCACTGCTGCCCGGCGAAACGCTGGGGCTCGTGGGCGAGAGCGGCAGCGGCAAGACGACGCTCGGCCGCGCGATCCTGGGCATCCATCCCGTCGCGGAGGGGGACATCCTCTACCGTGGCCGCGCGATGGGCGACCCCATGCCCGACTGGCAGCAGCGCCTGCGCCGGGAAGTGCAGATGGTGTTCCAGGACCCGTACTCGTCGCTCAATCCGCGCATGACCATCGCGCAGACGCTCGCCGAGGTGCTGCGCTTCCATCGTGTCGTGCCGACCGACGGTGTGGACGACGAGGTGAAGCGGCTCCTCGACGTGGTGGGGCTTCCCCAGGCCATGGCGACGCGATACCCGCGGGCGATGAGCGGCGGCCAGCGTCAGCGCGTGGGGCTGGCCCGTGCGCTGGCCGTGCGGCCCTCGCTGCTCGTGCTCGACGAACCCGTAGCTGCGCTCGACGTGTCGATCCAGGCGCAGATCCTCAACCTGCTCTCCGATCTCCGCGAGGCGCTCGGGCTCTCGATGCTGTTCGTCGCCCACGATCTGTCGGTGGTGCGCCACGTGTCGGACCGGGTCGCCGTGATGTACCGCGGGCGCCTCGTGGAGCAGGGCACCCGCGACGAGATCTTCACCGCGCCGGCGCATCCCTACACGCGCATGCTGCTCACCGCGGTGCCGCAACTGGTGGCCCGCAAGCGCGCGCGCGTCGTGCAGCCCGCCACCGAGATGACCGAGGCGACGGCCGGAGGATGCCCCTTCGCACCGCGCTGTCCGCAGGCGGTCGACCGCTGCCGTGCCGTGGCGCCGGCCGAGGTGCGACTGTCCCCCACCCACATCGCCGCCTGTCATTTCGCGGGCGGCTGAGCGCGAGGAATCGTCCCATGTGCGACACCTTCGTGGCCCTCGCGAACAGCACCGCCGATGGTTCGGTGCTGCTCGCGAAGAACGCCGACACCGAGATCAACGAGGCGCAGCACCTCGTCCGTTTTCCGCGCCGCGAGTGGGTGCCGGGCGCGACCGTACGCGTGACCCACAAGGTGATCCCGCAGCCACGCGTCACGCACGATGTCGTGCTCGACAAGTCGTTCTGGACCTACGGGGCCGAGATCGGCTTCAACGAGCACGGGCTCGCCTGCGGCAACGAGGCGGTGTTCACCAATCAGCCGTCCGAGGGCGACGGCGTGATGATCATCGACCTGTTGCGCCTCATGCTCGAACGCGCGACGACGTGCGACGAGGCGGTCGACGTGTTGGCCGATCTGCTCGCCGAGCACGGTCAGGGCGGCAACTGCGAGCTGCGCGGCAACAGCCACTTCGATGGCGGCTTCCTCCTCGCTGACCACACGGGCGCCGTCGAACTCATGACCGCCGGGAAGCAGTGGGCGGCGAAGCGCGTGCAGGACATCTCGACGATCTCGAACGTCCACAGCATCCGCGCCGACTGGAATCGCGCCTCGTGCGAGGCGGGGACGGACTTCCGTGCGCGCTTCACCGACGAGGCGAAGAGCCGGTGCACCGCGCCCGACGAGCGCCAGAAGGCGTCGTTCGACTTCCTGTCGCGGGCGCGCGGCCGCATCAACGTGCGGACCATGGCCGACCTGCTTCGCTACACGGGTGAAGGCGACTACGACCCCATGGACGGCGACCGGCCCACGCGCATCTGCATGCATGCAGCACCGTACGATTTCCGCCTGTGGCAGGCGACCGGCTCCATGATCAGCGTCGCGAAGGGCGGACGGGTGATGGGATGGGCCACCGCGACTTCCGGCCCCGACGTGTCGATCATGAAGCCGGTGTTCTGCGGCGTCGATCTGCCCGATCTCGGACCGATGCCGCGCGAGAGCGACACGCCCGGTGCGTACTGGTGGCGGTACGAGCGGCTGCACCGGCGCGTGATGGCCGACTATCACGCAGTGAAGCCCGATCTGCGTGCGGACTTCGATGCGCTGGAAGATCGCTTCTTTGCCGAAGGCGCGAAGGTGATGACCGGTGGCGTCGGCGAACAGAAGGCCTTCGTCGACGAGTGCTGGCGCCTGGCCACAGAAGCGTCGGAGCGCTGGCTCGCGCGTCTGGAACAACGGCCGTTCGCGGTGTCGAATCCGCAATACCGCGCCATGTGGGCGCGCTTCAACGGCGCCGCGGCGCTCCCCCTCTAGGAGCCTGTCGGACTTGGGATGATTCGGCGGCAACGGTGGGAGAGCGGTCCATGTTTCGCCGCTTTCTCCTCACGTATTCCCGATACGTTCGTCGAAATCGTCAAAATCTGTCCTCGCTCTCCCACCGTTTCGCTATCGACCACCCAAGCCCGACAGGCTCCCAGCCCGTGCCACATACCGGACCCATCCCCATGATCGACATCCCCACAGCCGTCCGCGACGGCGAGCCGACCGTCTGGCGCAACCCGGCGCGCCGGCCCGCGGCGGAGGTGCTCGCGGCCTCACCGCTGCACTGGGACGACGTCGAGCAGGCGATCGCGCGCTGGCGCCGGTTCGCACCGCTGCTGGCGATCCTGTTCCCCGAGTTGCGCGCCACCGGCGGGCACATCGATTCGCCGCTGCTGCCGGCCGATGCCGAGTTCGCGCATGAAGTGCTCGGCGGGCCGGGACGGGTCGGCATCAAGGCCGATCACGATCTGCCGGTCACGGGCTGCATCAAGGCGCGCGGTGGCGTGTACGAGGTGTTGTGGTACGCCGAGCAGGTGGCCCGGCAGGCGGGGCTGCGGGAGGACCACGCCGTGCTGGCGGGGCCGGCGTGGCGCGATCTCTTCGCGACGCACACGGTGGTCGTCGGCAGCACGGGCAACCTCGGCTACAGCGTGGGCGTGATGGCGCGCGCCCTGGGCTTCGCGGCCGAGGTCCACATGTCGAGCGATGCCAAGTCGTGGAAGAAGGATCGCCTGCGCCGGATCGGCGTCGAGGTCGTGGAGCACGCGGGCGACTACACCGCTGCGGTGGCGTCCGCGCGGACGTCTTCGGAGCAGCGACCCCGCTGTCACTTCGTCGACGATGAAAGCTCGGTGCATCTCTTCCTCGGCTACGCGACGGCCGCGCTCGATCTCCATCGGCAGCTCGACGCCGCGCATCTGCGGGTGGACGCGGAACACCCACTGGTCGTGTACCTGCCGTGCGGTGTCGGAGGCGCGCCCGGCGGGCTCACCTTCGGGTTGAAGCACGTGTTCGGCGATGCCGTGCGATGCGTGTTCGTCGAACCGGTGGACGCGCCCTGCATGCTCGTGCAACTGGCGTCGGGCGAATCGCGCGCAGTGTCGGTGTACGACGTCGGTCGCACGAACCGGACGATCCAGGATGGCCTCGCGGTGGCGTCGGCCTCCCTCTTCGCGGCGGGGATGGTCCGGCATCTGATCGAAGGCATCGTCACGGTCACGGATGCCCAGGCGCTCGAGTGGGTGAAGCGGACCTGGGAGGATGCGGGCCTGCGGGTCGAGCCGTCGGCGGCGGCGGCCATGGCGGCCGTGATGCCATGGTGCGAGGCGAACCCCGAGTTCGACCGGGCGTCGGCGACGCATCTGCTCTGGACGACCGGCGGCGGGCTGCTGCCGGACGAGGTGTTCCTGCCGCTGATCGCCGGGTGAACGGCCGCAGTCGATCTCGACATGCCGGGCCACCCGTGCGCATGATCCGATCCCGACACGCACCTACGACAGGGAGACCACCATGACCAGGCTTCTATCGAATCTCGCCGTGCTCGCGGCACTGCTGCCTCTCAGCGCCTTCGCCGATACCCCGAAGATCGAACATCTGCGCCCCGAGGGGCTGCTGAACGTGCCCAGCTTCTCGCAGGTGAGCACGGCGAAGGGCGGCAGGCTCGTCTTCGTCAGCGGGCAGGTGGCGTGGGACGCCGCGGGCAAGCCGCAGCACGCGGGCGACCTCGAGGCGCAGACGCGCCTCACCTACGAGAACGTCCGGCGGGCGCTGGCCGCAGCCGGCGCCACGTTCAATGACGTGATCAAGTACACGATCTTCGTGAAGAACCTGGACGCCGACAAATGGAAGCTCATCTCCAAGGTGCGTGCCGAGTTCCTCGCGCAGGAGCCACGGCCGGCCAGCACGATGGTGGGCGTGACGAGCCTCGTGTTCGACGAGTTGCTGGTGGAGATCGAGGCCTACGCGATGGTGCCCGACTGACCGCATCGCGAGGCGTGCCGGCCCGCGGCGCGCCCGCATGAACCGGGCGACACCGGGAGGCGCCTGAGTTCCGGTGTCGCCGGCGCGTATCGCGGGCGCCTCCCTGTCGATGCGGCGCCTGCTGTCAGTCCGCCCGGACTGGCGCCACCAGCAGTTCCACGCGGCGATTCGCGCGGCGACCTGCTTCGGTCTTGTTGTCGGCGATCGGTTCGGTCTCGCCCCGACCGACGGCGGTGAGCCGCGCGGCGTTGACGTTCTTCGAACCCAGATAGTCCACCACGGCTTGCGCGCGGCGCTGGGAGAGTTCGCGATTGCTCTCTGCGCTGCCTTCCGCATCGGTGTGGCCGACCACGGTGATGGCGGTCTTCTGATAGCGGACCACGACGTCCGCGAGGCGGTCCATGGTGCTGCGGAACCCGGGCTTGATCTCGGCGGATCCGGTGTCGAACGCCGTCTGGCTGGTCATCGTGATCTTCATCACGTCGCCGGCCTGCTTCTCGATCGTCACCGCACCGCTCTTGCGTTCGGCGGCGAGGTTCTTCTCGAGGTCCTGCTTCTGGCGGTCCATGTAGTTGCCCACGGCCGCGCCCGCCAGCCCGCCGCCCACCGCGCCGATGAGCGCACCCTTGCCCTTCTTGTCGGCGACCGCGGCGCCAAGCACCGCGCCACCCACGGCACCGATGATCGCTCCCTTCTCGGTGTTGTTCATCGAACGCTTCCCGTCGGCGCTACCCGTCGACGTGCACCCTGCGACTGCCACCGCGCTGACGAGCGCGGCAATGACCATGTTTCTCATGCTGTTCCTTTTTCGAACGATTCCGGCACTGCACCGGGCGTTCATTCTCCCAGATCGGGGCCAGGCCCCGGTCCCCGATCTGGGACGCGCTCGACTTCGAGCGATGCAATGCATCGGGGATCCCTCGAGCGCCTCACCGCGTCAGGCGGGTCCGAGGAAATGGAGGATGCGGCCATTCACCTGCCGCGGCGCCTCCACGAGCATGAAGTGCCCGACACCGGCGATGCGCTGGACCTCCGATCCGGCCGGTAGCGCTGCACGCACGGCATCGGCACCCGCGGCGTCGAGCGCGATGCAGCCGTCCTGCGTGCCGTGCAGGTACAGGGTGGGTCGGGTCACCGGTCCCCCGAGCACGGCGGTCTGCGCCTCGGCCCACGCGGGCGTGCCGAATCGATCGGGAGCAAAGAAGTCGCGGTAGTACCCGAGCGCCGCGCGGAGGTGGGCCGGGTCACGCAGACACGGCTTGATGCGCGGCAGTTCGGCGGATGGATCGAACCCGGGAGACCAGTCGCGCCACAGCCCTTCGATGAAGGCGAGGTCGTTCGCGCCGACGATGGATTCTGCGACACCCATCTGAAACAGCCAGAAGTAGAACGACCGCTTCAACTGGTCGTAACGGAAGGCGATCTGCCCGAACACGTCCCATGGGGGGACGTTGATCACGGCTGCCCGGCGCCAGCGTCCCGGCTGGTCGATGAGTGAACCGTACGCGGCGGCCGAGCCCCAGTCATGAGCGATCAGCACGGCCCGCTCGTCACCGCCGAGCGCTGCGTGCAGTCCGCTCGCGTCCGCCGCCAGTACGCGCGTCGAGAAGTCGCCGTCGGCCGGGATGGCCGTCGGCGCGTAGCCGCGCATGAACGGCGCCACGGCGCGATAGCCGGCGCGGGCCAGTTCCGGCAGCAGATGCCGGTACGTCCACGCGGAATCGGGGAAGCCGTGCAGGCACAGCGCCAGGGGTCCTTCGCCGGCCTCCAGCGCGTGGAAGCGCAGGCCGTTCGCCTCGATGTCGAGGGTCCGGATCGCCGGTGCGGCAAGCGCAGGTGCTGCGCCGATGACTGCGCCAGTCACGCCGGCTGACATGCCGGCAAGAAGGAGCTGTCTTCGAGTGGAATCCATGGGTGTCTCCTTGATGGGTGACGTCGCGGCAGGATTCCGCGACGTCACCATCCTGCGGAGAGGACCGTTCTAAACCCGTTGGATCGGACGAGGGTTTTCAAGGTCAGGAGCACGCTCAGTGGAGACGTGAGGGGCCTTGCGCGCTCTCCGTTGTGTTTCCAATCGGGGTGATTCGCTGCAGCAGCGCCTGGCGCATCCGCTCGACGGTCGGCAGCTGCGGGTCCACGCCCAGGGCGCGATCACAGAGGATCAGCGCGTGCTCGATGTCTCCGGCATCGGTCGCGTGGCGCACGAGCGTCTGCACGCCGCGGGCGAAGCGGTCGCGCTGCCGCTGGCGTCCGTCGATGAGCCACGCGTGATCCTCCGCAGCGAGCAGCGGGGCGCGATAAAGCGCGAACAGCCTGCCCTCGAGCGATTGGCTGTCGGAGGTGATCGCGCCATTGCCTTCCAAAGTCTCGAGCAGTTCTCCGAGGGCCCAGGTGTCGATCCAGACGATGCGCCGGTTGAGGGAGACCTTGCCGTCGAAGACGCGGATGCACTCTGCGTCACCGAGCATGTCGCGCAGACGCTTCACGGTGCCCCGGACGTTGGTCATGGCCGCGTCCCCATCCGTATCCGGCCAGAGCCGGTCGGAGATCCGCTGCGAGCTCACGTCCCGTCCGCCCTCGGCGATGAGCAGGCGGAGCAGGTCGAGCACGCGGTGCTGCGGCTTGCCGTCCGGTTGCCACGGTCGGTCTTCGATCTCGATGTCGAGTGCACCGAACGCGTGGATACGAATGGGCCAGGGCCACGGCTGGGTGAATGGCGTCGGAGGCGGAATCTCGAAGCGCCGGATGAGTTCGCGGATCACCTGCGGCCGCACCCCGGTGCGCCAGGCTTCGGAGAACAGCGCGCTGAATCCTGTCCTGACCCACATGAGGCAGCCGCACATGCCGCGCTGCTCCACGAGCGTCAGGGTGCGCAAGAGGGAGTCCTTCGCCGTTTCCGATTCGCCGCGTGCGAACGCGATGGCCGTCTCGATTCCGGCGATCTGGCCGTCGCAATGCCGCACGACCGTACCGCGCACGAGGTCGCGCGCCTGATGGAGAAGGCTCTCGGCGTGATCGATGTCCCCGTTCAGCAGTTGGAGCGCGGCGACGTCGGTGAGCGCGAGCGTGTGCAGATTGATCAAGCCCGCCTGCCGGCTGGACTCGACAAAGTGGTCCATGGCCTCACGCGTTCTCGTGCGCTGGTTGCGGTGAAAGCACAGGAACATCTCGCCCAGCCAGTAGAGCGTGCGGGCCATGCGCTCCGTCCCTGTGAAGGCACCCCGAAGCGTGGCGAGCCGCGCTTCGGCGACATCGAAGCGGTCTTCCGCGAGGTCGATCATCACGACATTCGCGTGCACCAGGAAATCGAGCGCAGCGAGCCCGTGGGTGCGGCCGAGATCGAAGCAGCGCTGCCACTCGATCTCGGCGATCGGGTACTCGATGCGCCAGAGGTGAAAAACCCCGCGCCAGTAGTGCCAGAGCCAGCGCGCCATCGGCGGGGTCGCCTCGTCGCCCAGGCGCGGCTCCACGATGTCGATGATCTCCTGCCCGATCACGGTCTCGGAAGCGATGCATGCATAGAAGATCAGGATGACGCCGCACGCCGTGCGCTCGTCTGCCCGTTCGCAGTTTCGCGCGTACTGACGGACCCACTGGATGCCCTCGGCAATGCGCGGATGCCCTGGCGCCCGGCTCAAGGCGGCATACAGGAAGGCGTACCAGGCGCGGAGCCGATCGGCATCGTTCCCGGCCGTGTCGAGGGATCCGGCCAGTACGTCGATCCAGGGGTCCAGCGAGTGCAGATCGTGGAGCTGCGCCAGGCCGCTCTCGACCGCTGCCACGGCAGCATGGAAGGCGCCGGAGGTATCGCCCCTGCGGACGAACTCGCGATGCGCATCGCTGATCCGGGCCATGGCTTCCCGGGGCGTTGCGAACGTGTCGCATCGCGCCTGCCAGAGCGTGAGCCACGGGTCCGCGGCGATGGCCTGCTCTCCGAGCGCCGAGAGCCAGGGCCGCAGCGTGTCGTGCCTGCCTGCGGCGAGCAAATCGTGCGCATGCCGGCCGACGAGATCGACGAGCGCCGCAGGGTCACCGACGTCGAGGCTCAGCGAGAAGGCGGCCGCGAGGTCCCCGTCCGCGGCGAGCATCCGGGAAGCGAGGCGCGATCGGTCACGTCGTTCGGCGGAGGACGTTTCGATCACCGCGCGTTCCAGGAGGATCTCGCGGAAGAGCGGCTGGCACCGGTATCGGGGCGGCGTGCCGGGATGCTGTGCGACGAAGCCGCCTTGCGCGTGCAGTTCGTCGAGCACGGCACCCGCGTTCTCCATGCCTGTCAGCTCGCGGGCCATGTCGGCCGTGAACGATGGGAGCGCAGCCGTCGCAAGCAGCAGTTGCCGGGCAGCCGTCGGCATCGCATCCAGCACCTCCGCGGTGAAGTACGAGCCCAGCAGTTCGCGCGGCAGATCCGAGGCCAGTCTGCCCGCGTCGCCGGCGCGAAGCAGAAGCGCGAGGCCCGCGCCCCATCCTTCGCAGCGCTCCAGGAGGGCTGGCATCGTGGTCGTGTCGGTGACGCCGTGCGCCACTGCCAGGGCCATCGCCTCGTCGAGCGTGAAGGCCAGCTCGCCAGGAGGAAGGGTGGCGACCCGACCGTTGATCCGGTGCCGCGCGAGCGCAGATCCGGGCTCCATGCGGCTCAGTACGATCAGCGTGACGTCACCCGGCGTCTCGTCGATCGCGGCCGCCAGGAGGGTGTCCATGGTCGCCGACGCGGCGGCATGGCAGTCCTCGAGCACTAGAGCGCGCGGACGCGGAAGCTGGGAAAACAAGTGGCGGAAGTAGCGGCGAGCGAAGGTGGGCAGGTCCAGTGACTGGTCCGGCGTGAGCACCGGCAGGCTCGCGGCCAGGTCGTCGCCCGCCAGCGTCCCGAGGTCCTGGAAGAAGGCAGCGGGATCCCGGTCGCCGGTGTCGACGTGGTACCAGAGCGAGGCGAGCGATCGGTTCTCGAGATACGTCGCGATCAGACGCGTCTTGCCGCTGCCGGGCGGGCCGGCGATCCAGACGATGCCCTGGCGGAAGGCGCCGTCCAGCCATCGGAAGAGGCGCGTCCGCGCGACGTCTCCGACGATGCGGGGCATCGAGTACTTGGCGGATGCCGGGTCGTTCCTCTGCATTGGATCACCCTCCGGAGGGAGTCTGCTGGGGAAGCGCCCAGCAACGGAAACATTATCGCGTGCGGCGTTTCAGACCCGTTGCGTCGCCGACGCCTACCCGAGGTGCGGGGGAGGGATGTCACCCGGCGCGAGGGATTGGTCCGAAGCACGGCACCAGATCGGCGGAATTCAGCAGGGTGATCGTGTGTTCGCCGCTCTGCGAGCGGTGCCCGCGCTTCCTTCTCAATCTCCAAGTGGGAACCTGCTGCCGCAAGGCCGTGACAGTACGACGGCGCCTGCCCCGGTGTAATGGCACCACATCGCGACTCACTGACGGGCGTCGATGAAGCATCGGGGAGATGGCGGGAGGCGCCGCCGCACCGATCCTTCGCCGCACTGCAGGTCGGTGGGATCCACGAACGCGCCAGTCCATCGGCGCGGGTCGGCGATGCGGGAGACGCCCGGGTCCGCATCGTCGCGATCGTCGCGAGAGCCCTCACCCGTGCATTGAAAAAGGAATCACCTCATGAACGTTCGCATCGCACACCTCTTCGCATTCGCCGCCCTTGCCCTGCCGCTTTCCCAGGGAGTGCTTGCCGAGGAGTCCATCCGCTCGCGGGATATCGTCGTGGCGCCGTACGGTCAGGCCGATGCTGTCGCGGCCCCGTCGCAAGCCACCCGCGTCGTCCACTCCCGCGAGATCGCCGCACCGACCGCCTATCTCCGGAACGGCGACATCCAGCCTTCGCAGGTGACCTTCAGCAAGGTGGTCCGCTCGCCGTCCGAGTTCGGTTTCGGTCAGGGCGGGCCGGAGTTCGCGGCCCGCTCGCAGAAGGCCACGCGGATCGCGACGCGTCAGGGCGGCACGGGGGGCTCGCAGTCCAACTGATGCAGTAGGCTGTAACGGCGCCCCGATCCAACAAGGGATAGGGGCGCCGCCGATCGCCAGTGGCACCGCAGTGGCCGCCTCCTCGCGGTTGCATGATCTGACATGGCAATCGTGTGTCGGTGATCGTCCGGCGCCTCGGGGGCCTCTGCCGGCGAGTGCCGCAATCCCGTGATAGTGGGCGGCGGGCGTTCGGGGTATACCTTCCACTGTTGCCATACCGACGGCCGGCGCTACCGCGAACGCGGGGGTGCTTCCTGTGTCGACGAGAGGCCTCGAGATCGTTCGTTTCCGCGAACCGCAGCGTCGTCGGGAACCTTGTGCTTCACCCGCGGCTGCGGCGTTCTATTGCGAGTCCGTTTGATGATCATCGACAGCGAATGCGAGCATCCCATCGAAGTGGTCAGCGACAGCGCCCATCGTCCATGGCGCGGCTTCCGCGTCGTGGAGAAGGCGCTGATGGAGCCCGCCGAATGCACGTTCACGCCCGCCGAACTGGCCAGCGACATCGGCGGCGGCGATGCGGGATGGAGCGAGCCGCTGCTCGATGGTGAGTTGCCCGTCGGGGCCGATTCCTCCGACCAGATGGTGACGGTGCGCCGCAATCAGGCGGGCGTCACGGGGGTCGAATTGGATGGGCAGTGGTTCGACCTTCGCGGGTCCACCAGCGGCTTCGTGGTGCACCCGGGCGAAATGTCCGGGCGCTACGCCTGGGATGCGCGCGTGGGATCCGTCCAGCTGGTGCTGCTGTCCCAGGCGCTGATCGACAACGTGGCGCGGGGCCTCGGGTACGCGAAGTCAGCGAGCGTGATGCTGCCCGCGATGGTCGGTCAGGAGCCGCCCGGCTTCATGCACGCGGTCGATCAGCTCGTGGGGCTTTCCCAGCCCGGAGCCGCCCAGGACGTCCTGTTGGCCGAGACCCTGGCCCACGCCTTCGTCGCGCACCTGCTCGACCGCACGACGAATGTCACCCTGGGCCGCCGACGCCGCGTGGAACGCCTCTCGGTGATGGCGCTGCGCCAGGTGCACGAGCGCATCGTGGACGGTCTCCACGCACCGCTCGACCTCAGCGTGCTCGCGGAGGCGGCGGGCATGTCGAACTACCACTTCGCGCGCGCCTTCAAGCACACCACCGGTCGCACGCCGCACGAATACGTCATGGCCCATCGGCTCGAGCGTGCCGCCTCGTTGATCTCCGGCACGTCGCGGTCGGTCACCGAGATCGCCTTCGAGTGCGGATTCTCCACGCCGAGCCACCTCACCTCGCAGTTCCGCGGCCGCTTCGGCGTCGTGCCGAGCGAGTGGCGGCGCGTGCGGTAGGGACGGTTCTCCAGGCCTGTGCGATGCGCGCGCAGGCCACCGTCAGTGACGCGCCGGGGCGATGTGCGCCTCGAGGAAGTCTGCGATCGCAGCGGCGATCGCCGGCTTGCCCACCATCCGCATCGGCGGCGCAATGCAATGCACGAGATGCGCGATCTGCTCGCCATCCTGCCCGCGTTCCTCTCCGCGATTGGCGATCACCGCGAAGTGGCCTTCCTGCAGGCGATCGCGCGCGATGCGCATGAGCGTCTCGTGCGCCATGTCCAACTGGAACTTGAACGAGACGGTGGGCGTGGCGGGGAACCGTTCGATCAGTTCCGTCACGACCTTCGCGGTGGGCGCGAGATCCAGCTGGTCGAGGCCGGTCGACGGGATCTTGCCGTCGAGCTTCGTCCGGACGCGATAGTCGGCCACCGCAGCGCTGAGGATGTGGAACGCCGTCCCGTCCACGGCCGCCTCGCGAAGGACGGCCTCGCGGTACTCGTCGAACGAACGTACGCGTGTCGTCGCCACGTACGAGGGCACCGCCTCCGCCGTCGGCCCGACGATCAACTGCACGCGAGCGCCGCGCTGCGCCAACTCTTCCGCGATGCGGATGCCGAGCCGACCGCGGAACAGGTTCGTCATCACCCGCACGTCGTCGATCCAGGTGGGGATGGACCCGGCCGTGACGACGATGCGCCGGCCGCGCAGCGGAGATCGCGAACACGCTGCCGCCGTCCACGCGGCCAGCGTTTCCGGCGCCGGCAGGTTGTGCTTGCCGTAGCGGTCGACGGGCGGGACGAGCGTCACGCCCAATTCGCGAAGATGCGTCAGGCTCTCCTGCAGGATGTCGGTGTGCATCGTCCCGTGCATCGTCGGGGCGAGCAGGACGGCGGCCTCACCGCGGCGCAGCCGACCGAGCGCGGACGCGAGCACCGCCAGCACCGTATTCGACGCGATGCCCGCGCGGAGACTGTTGATCGTGTTGTAGGTGGCGGGTGCCACGAGGTAGGCATCGAACGGAGCGGCGTCGCCCAGGTGTTCCGCGCGGAACGTGAGGTCCGTCACGCTCGTGGCGTTGCAGGCCCATTCGAGCGCGTCCACGCCGACGTAGCGTCGCCCCTCGGGGTTCACGAACGGCACCACATCGGCACCGAGGCGCCGCAGCGCGCGGGCCACGGTCGGCGCCCGGTACGCCGCGATGCCGCCGGTCACCAGCAGCGCGACGCGCTTACCGGCGAGCGTGTGGCCGAGCAGAGGGGCGTCGTGATCGCCGATGCCGGTCGAGCGAGGCGGGCAGGGAAGCCAGGATTCCATGAGTTTCGTCCCGAGGTCGCTGCGCTATGCCTTGCCCTGCGCAGCGAGCGCTGTCCGCGCCGTGAACAGTTCCTCGAGCAGCAGAAATTTCTCGTACGCGTGGCGGTTCGTGTCGCGGAACCAGTCGAAGAAGGCGACCTCGCCTTCGGCGATGGAGTCCAGCGTGATGCCGTACCTGCGGAGGTAGTCGAGGTACGCGTTGAACACGTCGAGCAGCTGCGGGGGAATGCGCGACTTCTTGCGGAGGATGTCGTCGATGTCCGGCACGGGCTGCTCCGCAGCCTCCAGGATGTGCGCGGGATCGAGGGCGAGCACGGCGTCGCCGGTGCCGTCGAACTCCACGAGGCGGCACGTCGGCGAGATGTGGAAGAAGCCGAGATTCATCCGCACGTCGTCCGTCGGATCCACGCGCAGCCAGCGGCCGTCGAGATGTACCGTGGCGTGCACGTGCAGCGACTTCTCCGAAAGGTACCGGTTGAGGCGCGGGATGGACGCCGGACCGAAGTACTCCTTGGTCCGCACCTGCATCGGGATGAATCCTGAGGGAATGCCTGCCGCACGCAGCAGCGCGCAGAGCAGGTTCGCCTTGTTGGAGCACGAACCGTGGCCGGCGAACAGCGTCTCGCTGGCGGTGACGTTGTACAGGCCGAGCGTGTACTGGATGTGGTCGCGCACCCAGAGGAAGCATCGGCGCGCGATCGCGGTGTGGTCCTGCGGCGTCGCGAAGAGGATGTTGCGGATCGCGCTGCGGATGCGCGGATGGTCACTGTCGCAGAAGTCGGTGGGTGACAGGAAGTCGTGCATGGATTGCCCTCGGACGCCGGATGTCGGAAGAGGCTGGCTGCGACTGCAGGTGGCCTCCGCAACATGGTGGCGGCCCGGTTCTGACCGATGACCTACGAGAACGTCAGCCCGTGCGCTCCCGGGCGACGAACGCTTCCCGCCGCCCTTGGGAATCGTTGACACCCCGATCCAGGAAACTTACTTTGTGCGCTGCCGCATCGCCTCCTCGACGCCCCCTTCGAACTGCCCGAGACCCTGGAGATTTCCCCGTGCCCCGACCCTCCTTCCTGCCCGCCCCTTCGTTGTGCGCCTGGCTCGTCGCGCTCACCGTCGCTGGTCTTCCCGCTGCGTCCGTCGCGGGCCCGACCGATGCCGACCTCGTGGCCGCCGGGAAGAACAAGTCCGAATGGCTGATGTACGGGCGCAGCTACGACAACCAGCGATTCAGCCCGCTCACGCAGGTGAAGCCCGCGAACGTGAAGGGCCTGCGGCCCGTGTGGACGGCGACGCTCGACTCCCTCGATGGTCTCGAGGCCACGCCGGTAGTGGAGGGCGGGGTGATGTACGTGACCGGCGCCCATGCCCACGTGTTCGCCTTCGACGCCGTCAACGGTCGGCGCCTCTGGCATTGGGCCCCCGAGGAGCCGGAAGGCCTGGGTACCGTGCTCTGCTGCGGTCCGGTGAACCGCGGGGTCGCGGTCCACGGTGACCACGTCTACGTGCTGACGCTCGATGCGCGCGTCGTGGCGCTCGACAAGGTCACCGGCAAGGTGGCCTGGGAGAAGGTGATCGACGACTGGCAGGCAGGCTATTCGGCCACCGGGGCGCCGCTCGTCGTGAAGGGCAAGGTGATCGTCGGCGTCGCCGGCGGCGAATACGGCGTTCGCGGCTACATCCGCGCCTACGACGCGAAGACCGGCGACGTCGCGTGGAACACCTATACGATCCCCGGCCCCGGTGAGCCGGGCAACGAGTCCTGGCCGGGCGACACGTGGAAGACGGGCGGCGGCGCCACGTGGCAGTCGGGCGCGTTCGACCCCGCGCTGAACCTGCTGTACTGGGGCACCAGCAACCCCGGCCCCTGGACATCCAACCTGCGCCCCGGCGACAACAAGTGGACGGCGTCGCTCGTCGCGATGAACGCCGACACCGGCGTCATCCAGTGGGGCTTCCAGTACACCCCCAACGACGGCTGGGACTACGACGGCAACAACGCGCCGATCCTCGCGGACATCACGCTGAACGGGAAGCCCGTGAAGGCCGCGCTGCAGTCCAACCGCAACGGCTTCTTCTACGTGCTCGACCGGACCAACGGCAAGTTCCTGTACGCCACGCCCACCGTGGATGGCATCAACTGGACGACCGGTCTCGACCCGGTCACCGGCCGGCCCGCCGTGAACGAGGCGATGCGCCCGCTGGCGGACGGCGCCCCGGTCGTGCCGATCATCCCCGGGCTGGAGGGCGGCACCAACTGGTTCCCGATGGCCTTCAACCCGGAGACGAAGATCGCCTTCGTGCCGACCAACACGTGGGCGATGTCCCTCGCGGGCTACAAGTCGGAGGACATCAAGTACGAGCCCGGCAAGGTCTACATGGGCATGGACTACAAGATGCACACGCTGGGCGGCCCCATCGGCCGCCTACGGGCGTTCGACGTGGAGAAGCGGAAGTGGCTGTGGGAGATCCCGAGCCCGTTGCCCGTGTTCGCGGGCGTGCTCGCGACCAAATCGGGCCTCGTGTTCACCGGGGACCAGCTGGGCTTCATTTACGCGGCCGACGCGAAGACGGGGAAGGTGCTGTGGAAGTACCAGACCGGCTCGGGCATCAACGCCTCGCCGATCACGTACGAGATCGGCGGAAAGCAGTACGTCGCGATCCTGTCGGGCCTCGGCGGCGATCCGGGCTTCTACTTCAGCGCCCCCAAGGGCAACAGCCTCTTCGTGTTCGCCCTCGACAACCTGCCCGCCGGAAAGGCCGGTGCCGGCGAGTGGGGCGTGAACGACATCGAAGGTGCGCTCACACCGGTGCCGAAGTGAGCCCCGCATTGCCTTGACGCCCTCCGATTCATTACCCACCGAACCCATCGTGAAGACAACCGCCAGGATCCTCTGCGCGGCGCTGCTGGCAGGCGCCCTCGGCGAAGCCGCCGGCCAGGCCCATCAACCCCCGAAGGTCACTGCGGACACGTACGTGTGGGAACAAACCGAGAACCCGTACAGCGGCGACGCCGAGGCCATCGCGGAAGGTCAGCGGCTCTACCGTAGCACCTGCTACATCTGCCACGGCGACACCGGGGCGCGCGGCCCCAACCTGCGAAAGTCGAAGCTGAAGGGGCAGGCGTTCATGAAGATCGTGATCCAGGGCCGCAAGGGCACGCAGATGCCGGCGTGGAAGGGCAAGCTGACCGAGTCCGAGATGTGGAAGATCTACAGCTTCATCGAGGCGCCGTTGCCGTAGGCGGAGCCAATGGCCTTGTAGGAGCGGGCCATGCCCGCGAAAGCGGTGGATGCAAGGACAGGCTTCACCCGGAACCGTCGCTTTCGCGGCCACGGGCCGCTCCTACAAAAGCGGTAACCGGGGACGCGCCGCGTCGAGCCATGGCTCGACCCACGACAACCTTTGCCATGGGAATCGCGCGAGGTTCTTACACCCCCCGTGGGTCGGGCACTGCCCGACGCCCGCATTCCAGGATTCGTCGTTGTGCCCCGGGACCCGCCGCGTCGAGCCATGGCTCGACCCACGACAGCCTTTGCCATGGGAATCGCGCGAGGGACTTACACCCCTCGTGGGTCGGGCACCGCCCGACGCCCGCGCTCCAGGATTCGTCGTTGTCCCTAGGGACCCGCCGCGTCGAGCCGTGGCTCGACCTACGCTCCGCATCCCTCGCCCTGCGTGCCGCGCCTCACCGCCAGTGCTTCTCCTCCGCGATGAACTCCGAACCGGGCAGCGGACCCGGCTTCAGGAACGCGTCCACCACGTTCTTCATCACCCGCGACACGTTGTTGTCGAAGCCCTTGCACGGGAGCGCGCTCGCCCACGCGATCGAACTGGCCGAGAAGACGGCCCCGTGCGACTGCGTGGTGAAGTAGGTCATGTCGGCGCGGATCTGGAAGTCCTGCGTCCCGCCCATGCCGGGGAAGTTGTAGAGGATCTCCTCCGACACCTTCGGATAGTTGTCGGAGTGGCCCTCCGACGACGCGAGGATGCGCGTGTGGGGTGGTGTGCCGAGGCTCAGGTCGTAGCGGTCGATCTCTACGCCGGCCGCGCCGCCGAGCGCCAGGCCGAAGTCGCCGATGATGTCGCCCTCCACGCCCTCGAAGATCCACGACACCGCCTTGTGATGGCTGTCGGGCATGCGGCGGAAGGGTTGGGATTCGTCCATGCCCTCGGACGCGAAGCCGGTGCCGACCAGCTTCTGTGGCGCGCGGCCGCGGTTGCGCCACAGGCCGCTCTTCTCGCCGGTGGTCTGCAGATAGTGCTCGCCCGGCCTCGCCTGCCAGGCGCGCGAGCCCGAATCGAGCTTGCGCACCTCCATCAGCCACGGCTTGTCTTCCGGGAATCCGATCACCCAGTAGTACCCGTTGCCCGAGAGGTACAGCAGGCGTCCGCCCTGCGCGAGATAGTCCTCGGTGGCGTCGAGCATGGGCTCCGAGTAGTACTCGGCGTGGGTGCCGTTGATGACCATGCGATACGGCGCGAGCGCGGCGACGCCGTCGCGGTGGAGGTCCTCGTCGGTGAGGATCTCGTAGTCGTAGCCCAGGTGCTCCAGCCACGCGACGATCGAGAGGTCCGCGGGGAACTGCCACGGGAAGCCCATGGCGGCCAGACGGTACTTGGGCCGCATGTTCACGATGGGCCGCCGGTACGACGTGTAGCAGACGCCTGCGCCATCGGCGTGGTGGTCGTAGGTCGAGAGTCCGAACTCGCGGTTGCGATACATCTCCACGTCGGACTCCGAAAGCACGGGCGTGTGCGAGACGATGGCCTGCGCGATGGGCGCGTCGAACGCGAGGTGCTCGTTGGCGTAGGCGAGATAGCTCGCGGTGGGCATCAGCAGCGCGATGGGTGCCGACGGTCGCGCGGCGCGCACGAAGAAGGGGATGTGGTCCTCGGCCTCGCGGCCGGGTTCTCCGGCACGGATGCGCACCGCGTAGCAGCCGCTCTTCAGATCATCGGGGATCGTGTAGTCGCACACGGGCTCCCAGCAGCAGTCCTCGATCGCGTCGTCGTGGAACTCGACGCCGCCGTACTGCGCGGGCGCGAGCCGGAAGCAGTCCTCGCGGCCGGTCCAGTTCCAGCCGGTCTGCGCGCGCACCGGCCGGTTCACGCCCTCGGCGTGCAGGCCGTGCGGACCGGTGTCGACGACCGTGTTGCCGATACCGCGGTCGGTGTAGCCCGCGGTGGTGTCCCAGCGTGCGATCAGGCCGTCGGCGGGGGGCTCGCCGCCGTCGCGGATCGCGTCCAGCTCCGCGCGAGAGAGGCAGCGGCCCTGCACGCCGAAGCGGTCCACCTTGCCGTTGTAGAGCTGCGAGACGAAGCGCCCGCGCCGCGCGTTGTGTTCCGTGGCGCCCGCCACCAGGAAGGGCGCGGCAGGGCGCCCGGGGCGCACGCGCACGGACTCGGTCACGTGCGAGCGGTACTCGAGCGGGACGATCTTCGAGAGCAGGCTGTTATAGCGGTTTAGCACCGACTCCTGGTACAGCGTGACCCGACCGCTCGCGGCGTGGAAGCTCGCGGCGACGAAGTACCACGACTGCGCGAGCAGCGGCATCTCGGATCGCACGGCGTCCACCCGTGTGCCGTCGCCCATCCAGAATTCGAGGAAGCCGTTGGTGTCGATGCCGAGCGCCCACCCGGCGACGTCCGTCACCGACCAGCGGCCGGCGATCACCTGCCGGCCCGACTTCGGCGTCGCCGGCCAGATGAAGGCATGCACCGTGAAGTCACCCTCGGGGGCGAGCCGGCCATCGGGATCCGGCACCTCCAGGTACGAGCCGATCTGGGCGTACTGCTTGCGTACCGGCCACTGGCGGTTCAGCGGCGCGTCCACTTCGACTTCCATGAACCCAGGCCCGTCGGGATGCTGGTCACCGTGGATCAATCGCACGAGCTGGAACTGCGCGGTGTCGGTGCCGTCCGCCGAGAGCATGAACCGCAGGGTGTCGCCGGCCTTCACCGACATCTGATCGCAGTAGCCGAACAGCTTGATCTTCGCCACGGGTCAGGACTCCAGCAGGTCGTTGATGCGCAGCAGGAACACCGCGTGGTAGGCGTCACCCAGCGAGTGGTAGGTGCGGTCGTTCACGAGCCGCGGCGGCACACCGCGCTGGCCTGACAGTGCGACCACGCGGTACTCGCGCATGGGTACGATGGTGAAGACGGCGTACTTGTCGGCCATGGGGCCGCGGCGGAAGTAGTTCGTCAGCCGTGACAGCGCCTCGCTGTGCTGGCCGAGCGGCTTCAGTCGGTGCTCCTCGACGACCTCGTCGGTGACGAGAGTCTTCAGGAAGTCGCGCATCTGCTTGTCGAATCGACGATGGTAGATCGCCTGCTTGTCGGCGATCTCGGTGGCTTCCTCTGGCACGACCTCTCCTCCTTTTTCCTGGCGCCGGGCGCGCCGCTCGCTCTTCTTCTTCTCGCGCCAGGCGCGGAACTGCGCCTGGATCCCGAACAGCCCCGCGCGCGTGGTGAGCACGGAGACGAGCATCACGGCACCGATCAGGATTAGCCGCAGCGCACCCAGGTCGATGAACACCTTGTCGATGGCGACGACGATCAACGTGCCCACCACCGCGCCCTCGGCCTTGCCGATCCCGCCGATGACGATCATCGCGAGCATGAGCAGCAGGCTGTCCATGGAGAACAGCGAAGGCGAGGCGCCCTTGAAGTGCGAGGCGTAGAAGCCGCCGATCACCCCGAGCGCCACCGACGAGATGATGAACACCTGGATGCGCGCCCGGCGGTAGTCGATGCCCACGGCCTCCGCGAAGGCCTCGTTCTTCTCCGGCGCGGCCCGCAGCAGTCGCCCGAGCCGCTGGCCGTCCACCCATCGGTAGAGCGCGAGGGCGCACAGCATCAACGCGAACGCCGCGTAGTACGCGAAGCGCAACTGGCCGGTGTCGGAGAGATCGTCGGGGATGTGCGTGGCGGCGCCGTACATGCCACCCGTCGCCGAGCCGAAGACGCGCGACTGCACGACGTACACGCGGCAGAGTTCGGCGAGGCCCAACGTGAGCAGCGCGTAGTAGAACCCCTCGAGTCGGATGGCCGGGAGCGCGACGATCACGCCGAACACGAGCCCGATGGCGCCGCCCACGGGCAGCATGCTCCACCACGGCCACTCGTAGGTGATCGAGAGATAGGCGCCACCGTAGGCACCCGCGCCGACGATCGCGAGCGTTGCCAGGGACGTGATGCCCGCCGTGCCGATGACCAGCATCCACACCAGGTTGATCGCTGCGTAGATGGCGAAGATCGAGGCTGCGGAGAGGATGGTGCCGTCGTCGGTGAGCAGGGGCGCGATGGCGAGGAACGCGAGGCCCGCCATCCACCACAGCGGCCGCTTGTCGAGGATGCGCACCTCGGCGGCGAGGTTGCGCGGGTTGTACTCGCCGCGCGTCCAGAGCACGTGCCGTCGGGTGAGCGGATAGCGCATGCGGCGCCAGGTGTTCCCGCCGTGGGCGCGCAGTCGCGGCCACCAGCGTCGGCGACCCACCGGCAGGTGCGGATGCACCGGAACCTTCGCGGGATCGCGCCGCAGTTGCGGATTGCGCCAGCTCATTCGCGCGTCTCGTCGAGGAGGCCGCCGATGCCGCGGGGCCGGATGAGGAGCACGCCGATGATCACCGCGAACTGGGTCATCAGCACGTACTGGCCACCGAGCCAGGTGGCGGTGGCCGCTTCGGTGATCCCGACGAGACCCGCCGCGAGCAGCGCGCCGGGGATGCTGCCGAGGCCACCGCAGAGGGCGACGATAAGACCCTTCACGAGCGGTTGGAGACCGGCACCGGGACTCACGAAGAACGTCTGCGACAGCAGCACCGACGCCAGGCCCGCGAGCGCGCCCGTCACCGCCATCACCGACATCGCGGTGCGGCGCAGGCCGATACCCACGAGCGCGGCGCCCTCCGGGTTCTGCATCATCGCGCGGATCTCGAGGCCGCGGCGGCTGCGGGTCATCCAGAGGAGCACCAGGCCCAGCAGCAGCGTGGACGACAGCACGGCGCCGAGCTTGTCCGCGGTGATCACGATCTCACCCAGTTCCAGCGGCGTGTTGCCGAAGACGCGCGGCAGCGATTTCACGCGCGGACCGAACAGCCACTGCAGCGCCTGCGTGCCGAGCAGGCTGATGGCGAGCGTGGCGATGAGGCTGCGCACGACGAAGTTGGGCTTGTCGTGCAGGGGCAGGAAGGCCACCGCGTAGATGAGCGCGCCGCTCACCGCGCCGGTGAGGATGCCGGCACCGAGCACCACGATGCCGGCGTCGGAGACGTACTGGGCCGCGAGCCACGCGCCGTAGCCGGCGACGGCGAACGTGAAGCCGTGCGCCATGTTGATCATCCCGAGGCTGGACCAGACGATCGAGATGCCGATGGCGAGCAGGCCGTAAATGGCCCAGAGCGCGAGCGCCGAGACGATGACGTAGGGCAGGTCGGCGATCACAGTTCCACCCCCGTCACGTGGCGGCCGGGCAGCGCCGTCATGCCGCCGCCCTTGAGGCGACCGGCGTGCATGCCGAGCAGCCGGGTCACGCGGCCTTCGAGGAGGCTGAGATTCTGCTCTGCGATGATCATCGCGCCGGCCTCGAGATCGATGCGCATCAGTGCGTCCATCACCGTCTTGCCGATCTTCGGTGCCAGGCCGAGCGACGGCTCGTCCACGAGGAGCACCGTCGCGTCGGCCATGAGGCCGCGGCCCAGCGAGACCATGCGGCGCTCGCCGCCGGAGAGCTTGCCGACCGCCACGTCGAGCAGTTTCTCCAGCGGCGGGAAGATGTCGAGGATGTCGCGGCAGCGACGGTCGCGCTCGCGCCACGCACGCCGCGTGTAGGCGCCGGCGTCGAGATGCTGGCGCACGGTGAGCCCCGGGAAGATCGCGTCGCCCTGCGGCATGAGCGCGAGCCCGCGGCGGACGATCTCGTGGGTGTGGCGCCCCGGCCCCTGGCTGCGCGTGCCACCCACTTCGACGCCGTTCAGGAGGACCGACCCGCTCTGCCAGTCGGTGAGGCCGGCCACCGCGCGGAACAGCGTCGACTTGCCGTGACCGTTCAGCCCCACGAGACCGACGCGCTCGCCGGCATGCACGGTGAGGTCGAGGTCGTGCAGGACGCGCAACGGTCCGTAGCCGGCCGAGAGGCCGCGGATGTCGAGGACTGGTGTGGTCACGACGGGCACCCGGGCGTCATTCGGCGTTCTCGAAATAGGCGGCGCGCACCTCGGGCTGCTCGAAGACGTGCTCCGGCGGGCCCTCCGCAATGACGCGGCCGAGGTCCAGCACCACCACGCGATCGGCGATCGCGTCCAGCAGTTCGAGGCGGTGCTCGACGATGACCACGCCCATGCCGAGTTCCTTCGCCAGCACGCGGACCAGGGCGTCGATCTCGTCCACCTCGGCGTTGATGAGCCCGGCCGCCGGTTCGTCCATGAGGATCACGCGCGGCTTGCGCATGAGCAGGCAGGCGAGCAGCAGCTTGCGGCGGTTGAGGGTTTCGAGGGCGCCGGCCGGCATCATCTCGTCGGCCTTGAAGCGCACCAGCGCCGCGGCCCATTCCGCGTGGTGCCGGGTGAGATACGGCTTCCAGGCCTCGCGCGCAGCCTGGAAGACGTCGCGCACGCGCACGGCGTCGGGCACCACGGGGGACTGATAGGTGCGGGCGATGCCGAGGCGCGCCCGCTGGTGCATCGGCAGGGCGGTCACGTCCGCCCCTTCCAGCAGCACCCGCCCGGTGCGCGGCGTCAGGCGGCCGGAGAGCACCTCGAGCAGCGTGGTCTTGCCGGCGCCGTTCGGTCCGATGATGCCGAGCACCTCGCCGGCGCGGACCTGCAAGCCCACGTCGGAGAGGATTTCGCGGCCACCCAGCGTGATCCCCACGCCCTCGCAGGCGAAAAGAATCCCGCCGGGCACCGCGGTGCCCGTGTGCGGTGCCGTGACCACGTCACATCCAGGGAGCGGGCTTGAAGTTCACTTCCTTCTGCGTGGCGGGCGAGATGATGCGGTGCTCGCCGCCCTGCACCTGGAAGAAGAGGTGTGCCATGCCCTTCTCGGGGTCCTTCGCCTGCAGCGGATAGTGGATGGATGCCTGGTACTCGTTGTCGAGGTACGACCAGCCATTCACGCCGCGGAAGGGGGTCTTGCGGATGTGGTCGGCCACTTCCTTGAACTTGTCGGGGTCGCCCACGGCCTTCCAGGCACTCGCGAGCATGTGGATGCTGTCGTAGCCCATGCCCGTGTAGACGAGGCCCATGATCCCGGGGTTGGCCTTGCGGTACTTCTGGCGGAACTCGGTGCCCTTCTTGTCGGCGAGCACGCCGGTCACCGTCCCCCACACGAAACCTTCCGCGGCCTTGCCGGCAAGCTCCAGGAACTCGGGCTGCGACGGACCGTACTGCAGATACACCAGCGCGCCCTTCAGCGGGTTCGCCGAGAACTGCTGGCAGAACGTCGCGAGTTCCGCGGCCACCCAGTGGTCGACCATGATGACGCCGGCTCCGGTGCGTTTGATCTCCTGCATCACGGGGCCCCAGTCCTGCACCGGGAACTGGATGTCCGTCACCTTCGCGAGCTGGAACTTGCTGCCCTTCAGGGCTTCCTGCGTCGACTTGGAGATCGTCTGCGTGTAGGCGATCTGCTCCTGGATGATGTGGACCTTGTTGTTGATCGGCTTCCAGGCGCCGCTCGCCTGCAACTGCTCGAGGAAGAGGGGGAAGCCCAGGCCGTAGTAGACCTCCGCGGGGTCGAGCTGGAAGATGTGGCCGTACTTCTGCGGATTCTTGCGGACCAGTTCCAGTGACGCGATCTGCGTGTTGCCGTGCAGGTACGGCGCCTTGTAGCTGCCGAGCGCGTCGATGGCCGGCTGTGGGATCAGCACGAAGGGCGAGGAGATGGCCTGCACCTTGGAGTCCGCGAGCTTGCGGAACGCGGCCTGCGTGCCCTCGGGCGTGAGGATGTCGATGTCCACGACCTTCAGCTCGATGGGCCGCCCCAGCACGCCGCCCGCCGCGTTGATCTCCGCCACGGCAAGCTTCGCGCCGTTCAGGTGGTCCGCGTGATCCGCCACGCCGGCCGGTCCGCTCTGCGCGATCGGTAGTCCCACGACGATGGGCCTGCCCTGCGCATGCAGGAGACCCGGCATGACGGCTGCCGCCGGGATTGCTGCCATGCCCTTCAGGATGCCGCGCCTGCCCTTCGATACATCGCTCATGGATCGTCCTCCGTGGTGCTGCCTGGTTGTCGTGGTGGCTACTGAATCGCGTAACCGTGTTCGAGCAACTGCCGGTACAACGCATTGCGTCTGCCGATCACATCGGCGGGCCGACTCTCCCGGTAGCGCTTCGCCTCCTCGGCCGTGTAGGGCACGAAGTCCGGCGGCAGCGAAGGGCCGGCGAACGCCCGGACCATCCAGGTGGTGACCGCCGCGGCCCGGTCATCGGGGAGCCGGGCGCCCAGCAGGCCGGGCACCTGCATCAGGAAGGCACGCCCCTCGGGCATCCGCAGAAAATGCCCCACCTGATCGGTGAAGACCGGGATCCCCGCGGTGGGCTTGCCCAGGCCGTCCATGCCGTGACAGCCCGAGCAGTGCAGCGTGTAGTCGATCCGTGCGCGCTTGTCGGCGGACTGCTGGTCGGCGTACTGCGTGTCGGTGTCGCGCGCGATCGCGCCATGCATCGGGGCCGAGGTGCCGATCGAGATCAGCACGCAGCAGCGCAACAAGCGACGTACGCAGCCCGGAAGGCTGGTCGATGTCCTCATGGATGCGCTTCTCACCGATGCCGCCTGCACGCGTCCCCGGCCGCCGACTCACTCAGGCGACGCCGACGATGACGGACACCGTGCAGTGATACATCGTCTGCTTGTCCGCCATGCACCAGTTGATGTCGTTGTGCACGCCCATGCGGTAGGCCGGCCGTTCGCGCTCGTTGAAGTTGCAGAGGCATCGGCCGCACGCCACCTTGCCGCAGCAGTCGTTGTAGCTGACGAGGTAGTCCTTGCCGTCCTTCGGGTTCTTGCAGGTGCCGACCCAGGTGACCTTCGAGGCCTCGGCCCCGGGCGGACACGACGTGACCGAGCCGCCGCAGCACGTGCACAGGAATCCGTCGAGCGCGCAGTTGCGCCAGTACTCGCACTTCATGGGGTCGTCGATCGCCGGCATGCCAGCGTGCGCCTCGCCGCCCGAGCGGTCGAAAGGCAGCATCGGCAGCACGGCGCCGCCCACCATCATCGTGCCGATCTTCGCGACGGCACTGCGACGGGACGAACTCTGCGCGGCGCTGCGGACGCGGCGTTCCGCCATCTTGTCGATCCACGTTTCGATGATCTGGAGCATGTCGATTCTCCTTCGGGGTTTCAGGCGGTCTCGCCGGACTGCGAGCCGGCGCCACGCTGCAGGTAGTCCTGCACGGAGGCGACGCCGATCTCCTTGGCGTTGAACAGGCTCTCCAGCTGTTCGCGATTGTTGATGAGGCCCTTCGCGCGGATCACGCCCCGCTCGTCGAGCAGCACGGCATAGGGCAGGCGGCTCACGCGGTACGTCATGCCCAGATCGGCCGACAGCACATACGGGAACTGCGAGAGGTTCTGGTCGCGGTAGAAGGCAAGGTGCTGCGTGGAGTCGCCGTCGCTCGCGAGCACCACGTCGAGCCACGACTTCTCGGCCTGCGATGCGGAGCGCAGGATCGGCAGCAGCTTCTTGCAGACCGGGCACGTGGGCGAGAGGAAGAACACGAGCTGGCTCTTCGGGCGCGTTCCCGCGATGGCGATGGTGCGGCCGTCGAGCGAGGGGAGGTCGAAGCTGGGCGACGCCTCGCCGAGCTTGGGCCCCGCGTCGGTGATGAGCGCACCCATCGGGGCGACGCGCTCGTAGAGGATGCCCACCTGCCGCGCGAGCGCCCAGAGCGCGACGATCACGCCGAGCATGAGGACCCACAGGATGGCGTTCGAGATGGTGATGCTGGTCATGAGAGGGGACTCCCTTCGTGGCTCGACCGGTCCGAACGCGCCATGCGGCTCGCTTGGCGGAGCAGTTCGTCGGCCATCAGATAGGCGACATAGAACGCGAGCACGCCCGCGATCAGGGTGAAGGCATCTAGCCAGCCGAGCGCGCGGTCCGCCGTCGGGCCGCTCACCGCGAGAGCCGCCGCCGCGAGCACGCCGTTGCGGACGACGAGACCCCACGACAGCGGATGGGCGGCGCCACCGCAGCCGCAGTCGATGTAGCTGCGACCGCGCAACAGATTGACCCCGATCGCTGTGGCGTACGCGAGCATCAGCAACGCGGTCCCGACGAGCGCCGGCACGCGCGTCACCGGGATCAGCAGGCCGATGCCCAGCGCGATCTCGACGATGGGCACCGCGCGCGCCGCGATATCGAGCGTGGCGTCGGGCACGAGGCGGTACGCGGCGAGCGACGACAGGAATGCGTTCGGCTCCGACAGCTTGTGCCACGCAGCACCGAAGAGGATGAGTGCGAGCGCACCCACGACGATGCCTGCCGCGGCCGGATCCGAGAGGATCGCGGACGGATCCATCTCAGCGCACCTCGAGCTGGCTGGGGAACTCGCCCACCTGGAACGTGCCGCGCACCTTCGGCTTCTTTCCCAGTTGCGTGATCACGAGCGCGGCCTTCTCGGCATCGATCGCGTAGAGCAGCTTGCCGTCGGCGGAGGTGGCGATGGCCGTCGCACCGTGGCCGTGCACCTTTGCGACCCGCTTCTTCGTCGCGACGTCGTACACCCAGACTTCCTTCGCGGGGTTCTTGTGGCTGCCCTCGGCGCCACCCGGATGCATCGCGACGTACATGCGGCCGGAGTCCACGTGCAGCGCGAGCGGCTGATAGCCGCCCGGACGCCAGCCCTTCTTGCGTTCGGCCGACGAGACGAGAGACCACTTGCCCGCGGCCTTGGCGGTCTCGCCGCTCAAGTCGATGCTGACGACGTTGCCGGTGAAGCTGACGAAGTGATAGGTGTCGCCGGTGGGTTCGCCCTGGATGAAGAGCGCGTCGGCGTCGGGGTCGAACAGCGGTTCGGAAATCGTGCGCGACGCGGCGCTGCCATCCTCGGCCAGGGTCACCATCTGCATCGTGCCGTCGCCGCACAGGGCGCCGAACCGGTTGGGCTGGGACGGCACGGGATAAATGGCCCAGCACCCGGGCATCGTGATCTCGGAGACCGTCTTCTTCTGGGCCAGGTCGATCACCTGCACCGAGGTGGCCGGCGTGGCGTTCTGCACGATCAGCCAGCGGCTGTCGGACGACTGCGTGAGGAGCCACTTGTAGTTGAGGGCCATCGCGCGTTTCTCGCTGATGGGGATCTCGTACTCGAAGCTGAGGGTGTCCGCATTCCAGACCTCGACGATGTCTGTGCGCTCGCCGCGCTGGCCGCGCGAGTAGTAGCCCGTCGCGATGAAGATCTGCTTGCCGTCGTGGGAGACCTTGGTCTGGCCGGTGAAGCCTGTGCCGATGACGCCCTGGTAGGCGCCCGTCTCGCCGTCGACCACGTGCAGCTTGCCGTCGGCGATGTGCATGATGGCGATGTCGGGGATGTAGATCCGGGTCTTCGCCTTCACCACCGGCTCGCTGCCGAGCGTCTCGACGGGCAGGTCCGCCGCGGCGGGCAACGACTGGATCAGACCGGCCAGTGCGAGGATCGGAAGCCCCCGTCGTGCTGCTTCGAGAATGGCCTTCATCAATGTGTTCTCCCTAGGAGCCTGTCGGGCTTGGGTGGTCGATAGCGAAACGGGGGGCGAGCGAGGACAGATTCTGACGATGTCGACGAACGTATCGGGAATACGTGAGGAGTAAGCGGCGGAATATGGACCGCTCTCCCACCGTTGCAGCCGAATCATCCCAAGTCCGAAAGGCTCCTAAGTCCCAACAAGGGTCGGCCTTGCCCACCCGACGGTCGGGAGCGTACTGTCGGCCGCGTCGTACCGGTATCGAAAATCGGCAAGGCTGCCGAACGGGCCTCCCCCACCCCTGGCCGCACGGGACCGAAAAGTGCTGAATGCCGCTTCGAATTTCCAACTATCGCGTTGTCACGGATGACCTCGTCGATCCTCCCGCCGCTGCCTGCCCCCACCCTGTGCGCCGAGTCCGCTGCGCGCGCATCGCCGGCATCCTTCCGGTGCGCGCAGCTTGCCTTCCGCGACGCCGACGAGCACGCCGAGGCGCTCGCGGCGTGGGACCAGCGCTACGAGCAGCTGACGCGTGGGCGCTTTGCGGGGCATGTCACCGAGACATGGGTCGACGACGTGCAGGTGTTCCGGGAACGGACGAACCAGATGGTCTTCCAGTCCGGTCGCGCCTGGCCGGGGGCGTGCATCCTCGGGCTCATCGTTGCCTCGGGGGGAGACGCCGCATTCCACGACCACAGCCTGCCTGCCGGTACCGGCTTCGCCTTCGGCGCGCCGGGCGATTTCAGCCTGCGGGCACCCCGCGATTTCGACGTGATCGGCATCGCCGTGCCGGCGGCACTCCTGCGCGACGACCCCGACGATCGCGCGGACGGCCCGCTGCCCGCGTTCCTTCCTGCCGTTCTTTCGGACTCCCCGGCACTCCGCCGCCTGGGCACGCTCGCGCTCGCGTTTCTCGACGCCGTGGAGGGCGGAGCCACGGCCGTGTTCGACCGTCCCGAGGTCCGCCGGGCGCTGGTGTCGTCCCTTCTGGTGGGTGTGGATGCGGTGTTCGCGGGTGGCGGTTCTCAGGAGGTTGCCCGTTCCGCCGGCCAGCCCGGCGCCCAGGCCGGCAGCCGACTGATCGGTCAGCCGGTCCTGTCGTTGCGCTCGCGTACCCGGCTCGTGGAGCGCGCGCGGGAGCATCTGCATGCGCAGCGCGAAGTGCCGGTCACCGTGGCCGAGCTGTGCGCCGCACTGGGCGTGAGCCGTCGCACGTTGCAATACAGCTTCCAGGAGATTCTGGGCGTGAGCCCCGTGCAGTTCCTGCGGGCGCTCCGACTGAACGGCGTGCGGCGCGAACTGCGGCGGACAACCCCGGACGAGCGTGTGGCCGACGTGGCAGCGCGCTGGGGCTTCTGGCATCCGAGCCAGTTCTCCGCGGACTATCGGACGATGTTCGGCGAACGCCCCTCGGAGACGACGCGGCGCGAGCGGTGACGGGGGGTGTTCCGTCGCTTTACAGTTCGGGACGATGCCCCTATGTTCGCGGGATGAAACCCGAAGAGATCATGAGCCGCATACGCGCGCTCTACCCTGCATTCGAATCGTTGACCGATGTCGCCCTCGAACGCCTGCTCGAGGACGCGCACGTCATGGCCGTGCCGGCGGGCACGGTGCTGTTCGACGAGGAGAGTCCGTGCCAGGCCTTCCCGCTTCTGCTCGACGGGACGATCCGGGTCTCGAAGGTGGGGGCGAACGGACGGGAACTGCAGCTCTATCGCGTGGTGCCCGGCGAGGCCTGCATCCTCACGTCGAGCTGCCTGCTCGGGCGCGTGGCCTACAACGCCCGCGGCGTGGCGGAGTCCGCGGTGCTCGCGGTGGCCTTGCCGCAACCGGTGTTCGCGCGGCTGCTGGCGGAGCACGCGCCCTTCCGGGATTACGTCTTCGCGCTCTTCGCAGAGCGCATCGCAGAGCTCATGCAACTGGTGGAGGCCGTGGCCTTCCAGCGTCTCGATCAGCGTTTGGCGACCTTGCTCCTGGGGAAGGGCCGCGTGGTCCACGCGACCCACCAGGCGCTCGCGGACGAACTGGGTAGTGTCCGCGAGATCGTGAGCCGCCTGCTCAAGAGCTTTGCCGAGCAGGGGCTGGTGTCCCTCGGGCGCGAGCAGGTCGAGATCGTCGACGCTCAGCGCCTGCGCCGCATCGCTGCACCGGCCTAGGTTTGCCGGGAGTCGATGGTGATGCCCTGCCTGTCCGCGGCGCGGGACAAGCCGGTTCGGGCTGTAGTCCGACCGATTCGGCCGGGACTACTTTGCCCGCAGGTACGCGTCGGAACCGGAGATCCAGTCCTCGCGCGGCGGCGTGAAGATGTCGTAGGCGACCAGGCTTTCGACCGCATCCACGGTGTGCACCACGTTCGCGGGGATGAAGATCATCTCGCCCGGGCCTACGTCCACCGTCTTGCCTTCGAGGTGGAAGCGCCACTTGCCGCTTACCACGAAGGTGACCTGCTCGTTGTCGTGGGAATGGGGCGGGACCACGTACCCTTCCGCCACTTCCGTCAGCGCGATCATCACCTTGCCGTCCCAGGCGAGCTTGCGCAGGAACTTGTCGTTCAATTTCTCGTAGGGGATGTCATCCCACTTGATGTGCTTCATGCGTCTTCCTCCAGGGGTGAATACGAGACCGGAGTGTAGCCGCACCCGGTGCGGGTGACCCAGGTCACCGACGTGGGTTCCGCGCGGGCGCATGCTTCGTTCCGTCAGCGAGCCGCGCCGCGGCTCGGGCCAACGAGAAGGGAGACGACCATGGTTGCCAATGTCGGAGGAATCGACCGCGGGCTGCGCATCGTGCTGGGGATCGGTCTGCTGTCGATGCTGGTGTTCGTCGATGGGCCGTCGAAGTTCTGGGGCCTGATCGGCATCGTGCCGCTCGCGACGGCTGCCATGCGCTTCTGCCCGCTGTATTCGATCCTCGGCATCCGCACTTGTCCGGCCACGCGCTGACGCGAAGCTGAACGCGCGGAGGTCCTGTCAGAGCATGCCCAGACCCCGTGCGAGCAGCGAGGCGCCGCTCGCCACGAGCAGCAGCGCCATGAAACGCAGCACCAGTGGCCGCGACAGTCGCGAGCCCACACGCCGCCCGAGCGCGGTTCCGGTGAGCATCACGGGGAACAGCAGTGCGGCGGCGCCCCACAGGTGCAGGTCGAGCAGGAATCCCGTGAGCAGGAACAGCACGATCCGCAGTCCGGTGCTCGCGGCGAAGACCACGGAGAGCGTCGCACGAAGCCGGACGGGGTCCCGCATCCGGCTGCCGAAGTACGCCACGTAGATCGGTCCGCCCACACCGAAGAGGGCGCCCAGCATTCCACCGACGAAGCCCACCGGCAGCGCGAGGGCGAGGGGCGCGGCGGGGATCGGTCGCGATCCCACGAGGCTGTACACCCCGTAGGCCGTGATGCAGGCGCCCAGCGCCACCAGCAGACCGTCACCCGGCACGTTCGCGAGCAGCAGCACGCCGGCCACTGCGCCTGCCGCGACGCCGACGAGGACGGACTTCACTTCCCGCCGGTCCACCACCGCCCGTGCGCGAAAGCCCGTGGTGAGGGTCGCCCAGAAGTCGAGCAGGAGGATGAGCGGGACGACGGTCTCGAGCGGCAGGAAGTGCGCGAGCAGCGGAATCGACACGAGCGCCGAACCGAAGCCGGTGATCGCGAAGAGCGCGTAGGCGGCCAGCACGATGACCACGGCCGCGACGGCGACCACGGGGTCGAGCGGTGTCAGCACGGGGTGGCCGGGGTGGGTCGGCGGGAAAACATCGGTCCGAGTGTAGCAGCGGGTCCGGGCCGATCCCGCCGGGCCGGCCCGCCGATGGCGCGCACTGCGTGCATGGCGGGCGCGCAGTCCATAGAATCGAACGCTTCGCGCCGTCGTGCACGCGCTCTCCCCCTCTTCCTGCGCAGCCCCCGATTGGAAACCGTCATCGTCCTGCACGGCCTCTGGTTCCAGGCTGCCATCGTCAGGCCGTTGTGTCATTGGCTTGGTGGCGCCGGGTTCAACGCCGTGGCATTCGGCTACCCCACCGTGCGCCGCGATCTCGACCACAATGCCCGCGCCCTTGCAGCGTTCGCCGAGCGGACGCCGGGGGATCGTCTGCACTTCGTCGGTCACAGCCTCGGCGGGCTCGTGCTGCTGCGGATGCTCGCGCGGGCGGCGCCGGCCCGACTGGGGCGCGTCGTGCTGCTCGGGTCCCCGTGCGTGGACAGCCGCGTGGTCGGCGTCCTTTCCCGGTGGTCGGCGGGCCGGGCCATCCTCGGCGCCGGTCTCGCGCAATGGCGGCGCGCGCCGATGGCCGCTGTCCCGGCCGGACTCTCGGTTGCCGCCATCGCCGGCGACCGGCCCTGGGGCCTCGGCCAACTGGTGGCGCGGCTCGACCGTCCGCACGACGGGGTCGTGCGCGTCGCCGAAACGCGTCTTCCCGGCCTGGCCGATCACCTCACCCTGCCGGTGACGCACGCGGGCCTGCTGTTCTCGCGCGAGGTGGCGCGCCAGACCGGCGTCTTCCTTGCGCGTGGACGATTCGATCGCGGCGAGGGCACGTGAAGCTGCGGCTGCTGGGCCTCCTGGCGGTCCTCGTGCTCGCCTCGGCGGTCGGCGGGTGCTCCACCATCGGCTACTACTACCAGGCGGCGCGAGGCCATCTTACGATCGTGCACGCGGCCCGACCCGTCGATGCCTGGCTTGCCGACCCGAAGACGCCGGATCCGCTGCGCACCCGTCTCGAGGCTGCACGCGACATCCGCGACTTCGCGGTCCGCGACCTGGGGCTCCCCGACAACGGCAGTTACCGCGCTTACGCCGAGCTGGGGCGTCCATACGCCGTGTGGAACGTCGTGGCGGCCGCCGAGTTCTCCACGAAGCCCAGGGAGTGGTGTTTCCCCGTGGCCGGATGCGTCACCTACAAGGGGTGGTACGACGAACGCGATGCCGAGCGCCTCGCAGAGGAACTACGGGCGGACGGCTTCGATACGCTCGTCCACGGCGTCCCGGCCTATTCGACGCTCGGCTGGTTCGACGATCCCCTGCTCTCCAGCTTCCTGCGATATCCACGGGCCGAGGTCGCCCGTCTCGTCTTTCACGAACTGGCCCACCAGGTTGCCTACGCCCCCGGGGACAGCGCGTTCAACGAGGCCTTTGCGACCGCCGTCGAGCTGGAGGGCGTCCGGCGCTGGCTGGCCCGCGTAGGCACGCCGAGCGAGCAGGCGGAGTTCGACGCGATGACGCTACGCAAGCGCGACTTCGTGGCACTCGTCCAGCGGACCCGCGCGCGGCTCGACGCGTTGTATGCATCGCCCCTGCCGCCCGAGGAGATGCGCCTGCGCAAGGCCGAGGCGTTCCAGGCGATGCGGGGCGACTACGCGGCGCTCAAGGAGTCGTGGGGCGGATTCGCAGGCTACGACCGATGGTTCGCCCAGGCGCTGGGCAACGCCCACCTCGCGTCGATCGGCACGTACGAGGATGCCCTGCCGGCGCTCGATGCGCTGCTCGACCGCCTCGGACGCGACCTGCCGAAGTTCTATGCGGAGGCGAAGCGCCTGGCGAAGCTGGAGTCCGATGCGCGCAGCCGCGCCCTCGGTGTCCAGGGGGGCGGGGCAGGGGAGTAGGTGCGGGATCGTGGGAGGGGCGGGTCGTGGGTCGGGCTCCGCCCGACGCGGCCGCTCGGGGATGCGGTGTCGGCGGCATCTGGCATGGGCGTCGGGCGGAGCCCGACCCACGTACGGATCACGCCGTCGGTGCCAGGTCTCCACTGGACAGCAGCGGCCCCAGTTCGGTGACGAAGGCCAGCGCAGCGTCGGGGGCGGAGGCGAACCCCACGAAGTCGCCGCTCGGACTGTGCTTCGCGACGATGTCGTTCGTGATCTCGCCGACCCCGGCGAAGCCCATGGTCCAGTCGTCGAAGAGCCGGTTCGCCGTGTGCCGGAAGTCGAGCAGCCGGATCTCGCAGTGGCGGCTATCCCGGACGAGGCGGTAGAAGGTTTCGCAGACGGCCTCGGGCGGGCCTTCGAGCACCTGCAGGAACCGCCTGTTCGCATAGCAGAGCAGCCCCGTGATGCCGTCCTTCCGATTGCGGAAGCGGGCGACCTCGAGGATCTCCATCAGGTCTCGGCTGGAGACCGGTGCCGGGGCGAGGCTCGCGTAGACCAGGCGTGCGAGGGGCATGTGTTCTTTCCGATGACGGCGATGTACTTGCGGGGTGTACGGGTTGCAGGGTCCAGTTGAAGGCGTGTCCACCCGACCACTGTGGGTTAGAGTAACTCCAACCGCCCGTCCGCGGGTTTTCCGAGAAGCAACGAACCATGTCCGACGACACCGATATCGCCACCCTTCGACGCATGCTCCACGACTGCCGCACGATCGCCGTTGTGGGCCTCTCCGCGAACTGGTACCGCCCCAGCTACTTCGCCGCTAAGTACATGCTCGATCACGGCTACACGATCATTCCCGTGAACCCTGCCTACCAGGAGGTGTTGGGGCAGAAATGCTACCCGTCCCTCAAGGACATTCCCGTTCGCGTCGATATGGTCGACTGCTTCCGCAAGAGCGAGGAGATCCCGGCCCTGGCGGCGGATGCCATCGCCATCGGCGCGCGCGTCCTCTGGATGCAGCTCGGGGTGGTGAACGAGGCCGCCAAGCGCACGGCCCTCGACGCCGGTCTCGAGGTCGTCATGGACCGATGCGTGAAGATCGAACATGCCCGGCTCTTCGGCGGGCTCAATTGGATCGGAGTGAACACCAGGGTCATCTCCAGCAAGCGACCCCGCTGGCTGCCCTACTGACAAGGCGCGCGATGCACCCGAGCGGGATGTCGCGGGCCCGCCCGGAGTCCCTGTCCTGACCGCCCACAGAATCATCCGTTGTAGGACGTCCAAGTCGCCATGAGCGCGATAGATGTCACTTACGCCTTGCCGGCCCTCCTCGCGGCGCTGCTCGCCGTGGGCTGCGGCGTCGCTGTCATTGCCCGCGAGCGCTTCTCCAAGAGCGGGTGGCTGCACTTCCTCCTGGCCTCTTGCGTGGCCGCCTGGCAGCTCTGCGTGGCGCAGGTGCTCGGCGCGTCGAACGTCACCGAAGCCGAGTACTGGGGCAGGGCGATGGCCTCCATGGCCATCCTCGTGCCGGCCATCCAGTTCCACTTCTCGTACTCGCTGGTCCGGGGCCGCGGGGAGCGATTCGACGCCGTCACCGTGTTCTGGGTGGTCGCGGCCCTTTTCGAGATCTCGCTGGTCGCCACCGACGCGTTCGTGAGCCGGATCCAGATCCATCCCTGGGGGGCCTTTCCCCGCTATGGCCTCGCCGGCGCGCTGTTCGTGGTCAGTTCTACGGTGTCGGTGGTCGCGACCTGTCTTCTCTACGTCGATGTGATCCGGCGCAATCCGGCCGGCGGCATCGCCTGGTGGCGGGCGCGGCTGCTGTTCGCGTCCCTCCTGTTCGGATCGCTCGGCGGCATCGATTTCCTGCCTGCGTTCGGCATCGGCGTCTTTCCGTTCGGTGGTCTGCTGGTGGCCCTCGCGCTGGTGCTCAACATCTACACCACCATCCGGTTCCGGCTGGTCGAGATCACGCCGGCGCTCGCCGCCCAGCAGATGATGAACACGATGACCGACGGCGTGCTGCTCCTCGACCGGGACGGCATGGTGCGGCTCGTGAACCCGTCGGCCTGCGAGACGCTCGGCTATGCCTCGGCCCAGCTGCTCCACGGTCTTCCGCCCCGCCCGCTCGCCACCCTCCTCTTCGGCGAAGCGCACGCGACGCCGCGATTCCCCGACACGCCCATGACCCGCGTGGAGCGGATCTACCATCCGCCCACGGGCGGCGAGCGGACACTGCTCGTGTCGATCTCCCACGTCGCGCCCGAGCCCGGGGATCCGCTCGCGGCGATCATCACCCTTCACGACGACACCGAGGCACGCCAGGCGCGCGAGCAGATCCACCGTCTCGCCTACTACGATGCACTCACCGGTCTCCCGAACCGCCTGCTGCTCAAGGAGCGGTTCCAGCAGGCGATCGCCTGGGCCGAGCGGGCCGGGGGGCAGGCCGCCGTTCTCTTTCTCGACCTCGACCGTTTCAAGCAGGTGAACGACACGCTCGGACACGATGCCGGCGACCGCCTGCTCCAGATCGTGACCGAACGAATCTCCGAGTGCGTGCGCGATTCCGACGTCGTGCTCCGCGGTGCGGGAAGGGCCGATGTCTCGACGCTTGCGCGCCTGGGCGGCGACGAGTTCGTGCTGCTGCTCGCGCCGGTCGAGCGGGGCGAGGACGCCGGCAAGGTGGCGATGCGCATCCACCAGGCGCTCCGGGAACCGGTGCGGCTCGATTCCGGCGACGAGGTGGTCACCGGGGCCTCGATCGGCATCGCGCTCTACCCGGGAGATGGCCGCGACGCGGACACGTTGATGAAGCGGGCCGACCTCGCGATGTACCACGCGAAGGAGACGGGCCGCAGCAACGCCAAGTTCTACAACGAGGCGCTCAACGTCGCGACGGTCCAGCGCCTGGGCATGGAGACCAGCCTGCGCCGCGCCCTGACGGGGCACGAGTTCCTCATCCACTATCAGTTGGTCGTCGGGTCCGACGACGGTCTGCCCGTCGCGCTCGACACCCAGCTCTTCTGGCGCCATCCCGAGCGCGGCCTGCTGCCCGAGCGGGATTTCGCCGAAGTGGCCCAGGATGCCGGTCTCGCGCTCAATCTGGGCGAATGGGTGATCCGCACGGCCTGCCAACAGATGCGCGCGTGGGCGAGCGGAGGCATGAAGCCGGTGCCACTCATGGTGACGGCGAGTCCGGCGCTGATCGAGCGCGGCACGCTCGTCGATCTCCTGCGCGACATCCTGCAGGACAGCGGCACGGATCCGCGGCAGCTCTGGGTCTGCGTGCGGTATCTGCGATCGCGTACCGGCTCGGGCCCGATGACCGCGACGCTGCGTTCCCTCGCGAAGCTCGGGGTGCGCATCGTGCTCGACGACTTCGACACGGGGCAGATGGCCGTGATCGATCTGATCGAGCATCCCGTCCGGACGGCGCGGCTCTCCGGCACATGGCTGCGCAACGTCTCGTCGCTGGGTCAGGCGGCGGTTGCCGCGCGTGCGCTCGTCGGACTCGCGCGCGGACTCGAGATGGAGGTCGTCGCGAGCGGCGTCGAGACGCCCGCGGTGGCGGCGCTGCTGCGGTCCTTGGGTTGCCAGTACCAGCTCGGGCCGGCACACGGAGCGGCCGTGGAAGCCGAGGAGGTCCCCCCGATGTTGGAGGCGGCGAGGCTGCGGCAGCCGGTCTGAGGGGTGCCCGCAGAAGCCTGCGGTGCTGCGCGATGTGACGGCTACAATCGCCCCTTCTTCGCGTCCCCGCTTCGAGGTGTTTCCCATGTCCGACCGCGAGTTCGGCTTCGGCACGCTCTGCCTGCACGCCGGCCAGATCCCCGACCCCGCCACCGGCGCCCGCGCGGTGCCGATCTACCAGACCACCTCGTTCGTCTTCGATTCCGCCGAACACGCAGCCAGCCTCTTCAACCTGCAGACGTTCGGCAACGTCTACTCGCGCCTGTCGAACCCCACGGTGGCGGTGTTCGAGGAACGCGTCGCCGCGCTCGAGAACGGGCGCGCCGCGCTGGCGCTTTCGTCGGGCCAGGCCGCGCAGGCGACCGCGCTGCTGACGCTGCTGGAGGCCGGGGACGAACTGGTGTCGGCGTCCACGCTGTACGGCGGGACCTACTCGCAGTTCGACGTGAACTTCCGCCGCATGGGCATCGACACGAAGTTCGTGCATCCCGACGACCCAGAGAATTTCCGTCGCGCGATCACGAAGAAGACGAAGGCGCTCTACGCCGAGACGATGGGCAACCCGGGCATCAACGTGCTCGACATCGAGGCCGTCGCGAAGATCGCCCACGAGGCCGGCGTCCCGCTCGTCATCGACAACACCTTCGCCTCCCCCTACCTGTGCCGGCCCATCGACTTCGGCGCCGACATCGTCGTGCACTCCGCCACGAAATTCATGGGCGGGCACGGCACCACGATGGGCGGCGTGATCGTCGAGTCGGGCAAGTTCCCCTGGGACAACGGCAACTTCCCGGGCATGACCGAACCCTCCCGCGGCTATCACGGCGTGCGCTTCTTCGAGACCTTCGGCGACTTCGGCTACACGATGAAGTGCCGCATGGAGACGCTGCGTACGCTCGGTTCGTGTCTTTCGCCGATGAACGCCTTCATGCTGCTGCAGGGTCTCGAGACGCTGCATGTGCGCATGGACCGCCACGTCTCGAACGCGAGCCGCGTGGCGGCCTATCTCGAAGCGCATCCGCAGGTGTCGTGGGTCAACTTCCCATCGCTGAAATCGAGTCGGTACTTCGATCTCGCGCAGAAGTACCTGCCGAAGGGGACGGGCTCGATCATGACCTTCGGCATCAAGGGCGGCGCGCAGGCGGGCGAGAAGTTCATCGACGCCTGTCAGTTCCTCTCGCACCTCGCCAATGTCGGCGATGCGAAGACGCTCGTGATCCACCCCGCGTCCACCACGCACCGTCAGATGTCGGAGGAAGACCAGCTGAAGGCCGGCGTCTCGCCCGACATGATCCGGTTGTCCGTGGGCATCGAGGACATCGACGACATCCTGTGGGACATCGGGCAGGCGCTGGAGAAGGCGAAGGGTTAGGCACGGCGCTCGCGGGCGTCAGGGACACATCCCCGGGGCATCGCCCCCGCCCCTGGAGGCGTTCTCCTCGAGAATCCATGTCCCCCCTCGTCGTCTCCGTTCTCGTCACGCTCGCCATCCAGGCGCTCGCGTCGATGGCCGTGTTCGCCCCGCCGGTCTTCGCGCCGGAAGCGTCGCGCGATCTCGCCATCGGGGCCGCGGCCGCAGGGATCTCGACGGCGATCATGTACGCCTCGGCCGTCGTGTCCGCCCTCGCGAGCGGGGGCTTCATCGCGCGCTTCGGACCGATGCGCGTGAGCCAGGCGAGTCTCGCGCTCGCGGGCGCCGGCATGCTCTCGATGGCGCTCGGGCACCTCGCCACCGTCGCCATCGGCGCGCTGCTCGTGGGTGTCGGCTACGGGTTCGTCACACCGGCTTCGTCGGCGATCCTCAACGAGCGGACCCCGGCCCGGTGGCGTGCGCTCGTCTTCTCCGTCAAGCAGACCGGCGTGCCGGTCGGTGGTGCGCTCGCCGGTGCTCTGGTGCCGACGCTCATGGTGCTGGGCGGATGGCGGGGCGCCTGTGTCGGGACGGGCGTAGCGTGCCTCGTGCTGATGGTGCTTGTGCAGCCGTTCCGTGCCGATGCCGACGGCGGTGCGAACGCCACGGCGCGCCTCGGGCGCATCCGGCTTCGCGAACCGATGCGCCTCGTGTGGTCGTCCCGCGGGCTGCGCGACATGGCGCTGGCGTCGTTCACCTACTCAGGCATGCAGATGTGCCTCGGGTCCTACCTGGTGGTCTGTCTGCACGATGTCGCGGGGGCCAGCGTCAGCGCCGCCGGGGCGGCTCTGTCGGTTGCGATGGCGGGCGGCATCATCGGCCGCATCGGCTGGGGCGTCGTGGCCGACCGCTTCATCGCGCCGCGCCACATGCTCGGGCTGCTCGGCGTGGGCATGTCGCTCGCGGCCTTCACCGTCCCTCTGCTCGGCAGCCAGTGGCCGTGGCTCGTCATCCTCGTCTTCTCGTTCGTCTTCGGCGCCACGGCGGTGGGATGGAACGGCGTCTACCTGTCACAGGTGGCGCTCGTCGCACCGCCTGGCCGGACGGCCGAGGCGACCGGCGCGTCGCTCGCGATGACGTATCTCGGGGTCGTCGTCACGCCGCTCGTCATCTGGAGCATCAACGCGCTCGGCTTCGGCTATGGCGCCGGCTTCGTCGCCGTCGGCTGCCTCTCGCTCTGGCGGGCGACCGCGTTCTTCCGTCGCTGACGCGGCACCTCAGGCCGGCACGACGGCGTCGCCGGTGCCGAGCCGACCGCCGGCATCGATCTCGACGTAGGTGCCCAGATCGCGATGCCCGAAGTGCTTCTCGATCGCCGCCGGCACGTCGAAGTCGCGGATCGCCGTCGCGGGATTCACACTCGTGGCGGGGCACCGTTGCGTGCGTAGTACCACCCGGCCACGCACCGGACCCAGCGAGATCTCGCGGCCCACCCAGTCGTTCTCCTCGTAGGCCGGACCGCCATCGAAGTAGATGTTCGCGCGGAAGCGCATCGGATCGAGCGTCACGCCCGTGGCCGCCTCGAGCGCCCGCACCGACGCGAGATTCACAAGCGATACCGCGTGCATCATGGATTCGGACACCACGCTCACATCGGTGAACCTGTGCGAGGGATGCGACACCACCTTTGGCGCCCCGTCACCGACGGCATCCCACAGGAAGTCCGAGAAGAACGCCTCGACGGTCGCGCGCCCCTCGGGGGTCTCGAGCGAGGCTTCCAGAGACGTGCCATCGGGGGCATCGATCACCAGCTGCGAATGGCTGTCCGCGAATCGCGTACGGAGCGTCGCGAGGCGCTCGTGCAGCATCAGCACCAGGAAATCCGTCTTCGGCATCGGCGACGGGTGCGCCACGTCGAACACGGCCGTCCCGTTCGTGATGGCCCACGCCCGGTCCAGCGGAAAGCCGCGCCCCAGCGTGAGGGCGACCGCGTCCAACGGTTGCGGCGAGAGACCCTTGAACGGATAGCGAAAGAGCGATCGGATCGTGCGATTGGCGGTCATGGTGCGTGGAGCGTGTCGTGGCGGAAAGCCCGACTATAGAGACCGATCCGGGAGCGCGACATCGGCGCACCTCGACGGCGCACGGTGCGGCATTGCGGTGCGCAGATGGGGTGGGTCGGGGGCCTCCTGCACGGCATTCTGCGTAGTGAATCCGTAGAAGCGGGCCATGGCCGCCTCTCGGGCCTGACGGCCCGCGGCGGCTTGGCCGCGGGGTGTACCAACAAGGGGAGGGCCCCTTGAATATCCCCCGTGGTCCGCCACCCGCTGCCGGAATGGACCACGCCTGCTGTAGGAGGGGCCCATGGCCGCCTCTCGGGCCTGACGGCCCGCGGCGGCTTGGCCGCAGGGTGTAGCAACAAGGGGAGGGCCCCTTGTATATCCCCCGTGGTCCGCCACCCGCTGCCGGAATGGACCACGCCTGCTGTAGCAGGGGCCCATGGCAGCGAAGGCGACTGTTCCGGTTGAGGCGCTTCCGCCGCATTCACCGCTTTCGGGGGCATGGGCCCCTCCTACAACGGCGCGCTGGGTGGTGAATTTGTAGGAGCGGGCCATGCCCGCGAAAGCGACTGTACCGATTGAGGCGCTTCCGCCGCATTCACCGCTTTCGGGGCCATGGGCCCCTCCTACAACGGCGCGCTGGGTGGTGAATTTTTAGGAGCGGGCGATGCCCGCGAAAGCGATGGTTCCGGTTGAGGCGCTTCCGCCGCATTCACCGCTTTCGGGGCCATGGGCCCCTCCTACAACGGCGCGCTGGGTGGTGAATTTGTAGGAGCGAGCCATGCCCGCGAAAGCGATGGTTCCGGTTGATACGCTTCCGCCGCATTCACCGCTTTCGGGGCCATGGGCCCCTCCTACAACGGCGCGCTGGGTGGTGAATTTGTAGGAGCGGGCCATGCCCGCGAAAGCGATGGTTCCGGTTGAGGCGCTTCCGCCGCATTCACCGCTTTCGGGGCCGTGGGCCCCTCCTACAACGGCGCGCTGGGTGGTGAATTTGTAGGAGCGGGCCATGCCCGCGAAAGCGATGGTTCCGGTTGATACGCTTCCTTGCATCGACCGCTTTCGGGGCCATGGGCCCCTCCTACAACGGCGCGCTGGGTGGACCTTGCAGGCGCGGGTCGTGTCCTCGAGAGCGATGCCCTACCCTCTACCCGCCAGCCTCGCATTCGTGAAGGTCAGCCGCTCCGCGAGCACGCGCAGCAGGGTGCGGGCGAGCTTCAGTTGCGTGCCGGTCGAGAGCTGGGCGATCAGTTCCGGCGTGAACTCCGCGACGAGCGTGTCGGTGAGGGTCTGCACGGTGGCGCTGCGGCGGGCTTCCGGGCCCTGGGCGTAGCCCATCTCCCCGAAGCAGTCGCCGGTCCGCAGCACGTTCAGCATGCGGCCCTGCGTGGTCACGGCGGCTTCCCCGCGGGCGATGATGAGGAGGCTGTCGCCGGGGTCGCCCTCGCGGACGACGACCTCCTGCGGGCGGAGGCGCCGCCAACGGCCGTGGCGCACTGCGTCCCAGGCCTCGACGTCGTCGAACTCCCGGGTGAGGGACGACTCCCGGAGCGCGGTGAACTTCTCGCTGTCGGGCACGGCCATGTCGTAGATGCTGAGGCGGCCGGCGTCGGCCAGGGCCAGCGCCGCCTCTGCCCAGTTGGCGTAGCGCTCCTGCGGCCACTTGCGCAGGAAGCGGTCGAGGATCGCATCGAAGATCGGGGGGAGATCCGGGCGCAGTTGCGACGGCGGCACGGGGGTGTCCTGCAGGATGCTCTGCAGGCGCGCCTCCACCGTGTCGCCGCGGAACGGCTTCACGCCCGTGAGCAGTTCGTAGAGCGTGACGCCCAGCGAGAACATGTCGCCCTGTGCCGAGGGCGGTTCCTCGCGGATCTGCTCCGGTGGCGTGTAGGAGGGGGAGGAGAGCTTGAAGCGTTCGGTGGTGCGCACGCCGCGCACGAAGGCTGCGCCGAAGTCCGCGAGCTTCATGTCGCCCGCGCCGTCCAACAGGATGTTCGAGGGCTTGATGTCGCGGTGGACGATGCCGAGGCGCGACGCGTAGTCCAGCGCCCCGCAGCACTTGAACGCGATCTGCACGAGGTCCGCCACGGGCATCAGGCGTTCCTTCGCGCTGTAGCGGACCAGGCTGCCGCCGGCGACGTACTCCATCGCCACGTAGCGCCGCCCGGGTTCCGCGACGGCATCGACGATCGTCACGATGTGCGGGTGTTCCAGTCGGCCGGCGAGTGCCGCCTCGCTCACGAACTGCACGTCGGCGGTCATGGCGCGCTCGGCCGAGCTTTCGGGCAGATAGACCTTGAGCGCGAGATCCGCATTGAGGAACTCGTCGAAGGCGAGGTAGACGACGCTCGACGCACCGCGCCCGATCTCGCTGCGCAACTGGTACTTCCCGACCCTTTCCTCCATGTCCGTCGACGCCTCCGATGAACGACGGGCATTGTAACGGCCGCATCGGCGAGTCCCGGGTGCTGGGACGAGATATGCATGTGGCTTCCTCTTGCCCGGACGGCGCTTTCCACTATCCTCCGGACCAAAGGGAGATCACGGATGACATCCACGCAATCAGCGGCAGCACCCGGCATCCATCGCATCGTCGTCGTCGGTGGTGGTGCCGGGGGGCTGGAACTGGCGACGCAACTCGGTGACAAGCTCGGCCGCCGCGGCCGCGCCCAGATCACGCTCGTCGACCGCTCGCGCACCCACCTCTGGAAGCCACTGCTGCACCAGGTGGCCGCCGGCTGCATGGACATGAACGACCACGCGCTCGACTATCTCGCCCAGGCGCGGTGGCATCACTTCCAGTTCCAGCTCGGGCACATGACCGGCCTGGACCGGGACGCCAAGTGCATCTGGCTCGCGCCGCTCATGGACCCGGAGTCCGGCGAGGAGGTCCTCCCCGCGAGGCCGTTGCATTACGACACGCTCGTCATGTCCGTCGGCAGCCAGACCAACGACTTCGGCACACCCGGCGCCCAGGCCCACGCGATCGCCCTCGACATGCCGGAGCAGGCGGAGCGGTTCCGGTCGCGGCTGCTGAACGCCTGTCTGCGGGCCAACGCCCAGGGCGGTCCCAAGGAACCCTGGCAGTTGCACGTGGCGATCATCGGCGCCGGGGCGACCGGCGTCGAACTCGCCGCGGAGCTGCACAACTCCACCCGCGAGCTGGTCTCGTTCGGCCTGGATCACATCGATCCCGAGCGCGATCTGCGCATCAGCATCATCGAGGCGGCCCCCCGTGTGCTGCCGGCGCTGCCCGAGCGGCTGTCCGCCGCCACCCTGGGATTGCTGCAGAAGCTGAACATCGAGGTGCTCACCAACGAGCGCGTGACCGAGGTGACGGCCCACGGCGTGCGCACCCAGAGCGGCCGGGAGGTCCCCGCCGAGATCACCGTGTGGGCGGCGGGCATCAAGGCCCCGGAGTTCCTGCGCGATATCGCCGGGCTCGAGACCAACCGCCTCAACCAGCTCGTCGTGAACCAGACGCTGCAGACGACGCGTGACCCCTCGATCTTCGCGATGGGCGATTGTGCAGCCTGCCCGTGGCCCGAGAAGAAGGGGTGGATCCCGCCGCGCGCGCAGTCGGCGCACCAGCAGGCCTCGCACCTGCTCGCCCACCTGCCGGGTCACATCGAGGGACGCCCGGTGCCGCCCTGGAAGTACAAGGATTTCGGATCGCTCGTCTCGCTCGGCAGCTACAGCACCGTCGGCAGCCTGATGGGCAGCATCACGCGCGGCAGCCTGATGATCGAGGGCTATTTCGCGGGGGTCATGTACGCGTCGCTCTACAAGATGCACGAGTACGCCCTGCACGGCTTCGCGAAGGTGTTCCTCGACACCCTGGCGCGGCTGATCATCCGGCGGACGGAGCCGCACGTGAAACTGCATTGACGCGAGGCGAGGGGAGGTTGCCCGCGTGCGCAGGCAACCGCCGCTACTCCCTTGGGCAACGCCCCTCACCCGGCTACACTCCGGCCGCCATGCCGAAATCAACAATCACACGCATGGGCCGGCTCGCATCGGGAGGGATCGCGATCCTGTGGCTCGTCTGCGCCACCGGGTGCGGTCGCGAGAGCTACCGTCCCAGCCCACTGGAACCGGAGACGACGCAGCGCGCGTACGAGGCCCGCACGCTCGATGGCGCAGATCTCCAGGAGGCGCTGCGTGCCCAGGGCGAGGACGTCACCGTCTGGCCTCCGGCTGCGTGGAGCCTCCCGGCCCTGACGGCCGTCGCGCTCCATCACCACCCCGAGATCGTGCTCGCCCGTGCGCGGGCGAAGGTCGCCGGTGCCGAGAAGGCGACATCCACCACGCGCGTGCCCTACACCCTCACCGGGCGCCCCGAGTACAACGGCAAGAGCGGTGACGAAACCCCCTGGGGACTCGGCGTCCTCGTGGGCTTCACGATCGACGTCGGGGGCAAGCGCGATATCCGTACCGAGCAGCTTGCCCGCCTCGAGGAGGCCGCGCAGCTCGAGATCGCAGTCGCTTCGTGGCGGGTGCGCAGCCGGCTGCGCCGGCACTTCGTCGACCTCCACGTCGCGATGCGCACGGCCGAGGCCATCGAGGCCGAGCAGGCGGAGCGTCTGCGTCTCTTGGCGCTCATGGAGAAGCGCGCGGCGGTGGGCTATGCCTCGTCGAGCGAGACGGGCGTCCTGCGCCTGCGCGCTGCCGAGGGGGAACTGGCGCTGGCCCGCGCAGCGGTGCGGCGCGACCAGGCCCTGGCAGGCGTGGCCGAGGCCATCGGGGTGCCGCTGGCGGTGCTGGAGACCGTGCGCTTCGATTTCGGGATCCTCGATCATCCGATGGCGCCACCCGCATTCCGGGACGTGCGACGCGTCGCGCTGCAGAACCGGATCGATCTGCGTCGCAAGCTGGCCGACTATGCGGCGGCCGAGGCGGCTGTGAAGCTCGAAGTGGCGAGGCAGTACCCCGATGTGACGATTCTGCCCGGCTACTTCTGGGATGCAGACGAGAGCATCTGGTCGATCTCGTTCTTCGGCCTGCTGACCCCCCAGGCCCGTGCGCGCGCCCTGATCCGCGAAGCCGAAGCGCGCCGCGAGGTGGAGGAGAAGGCCTTCAACGCCCTCCAGGCGGCGGTGATTGCGGAGGCCGCCGCCGCGGCGTCGCGCTACCGCCATGCGTTCGACGCCCATCGCGCGGCCCGGCACCAGATCGAGGTGGCGCGAGGCAGTCACGACCGTGTCCGCCAGCAGTTCGACCGCGGACACGCCGATCGCGTCGAACTGGTCCAGGCGAAGCTCGAGATGGCGATGGCGGAGCGCACTGCCACCATCTCGATGCTCGAATTGCAGCAGGGACTCTCGGCGCTGGAGGACGCGCTGCAGCGCCCGCTCGACAATCCCGACCTCGCCACCACGCCCGCACCCGCCGCCGCCCCGGCCGGTGCGCCCATCGATCCGGCGCTCCTCGACTATGACTGATTCCCGCGGCAGGACCTTCTCGATGGCGGCGCTCGTGGCGCTGGTGATGGCGCTCGTGGCCGGCGTCATCTATCTCGGTCGCGACGAATACCACCAGCTGTCCCGCGAGAACGGCGAGGCCATCGGATCGCAGACGTCCGCCGACGAGCTGGTGGGTCCCGGCCGCCTGAAGATCGGCGAGGCGGAGCGTCGTGCGAGCGGTATCGAAGTCGCGACGCTGGAGGCTGCCGATGCCGACGAACTGGTCGACGTCCAGGGCGTGGTGGTCGATCTGCGTCCGCTCATGGAGGCGCGTGCGCGGTACGCAACGCAGTCGGCCGAGATCCGCGCGCTTCGGAGCGCCGCGAACGCCGCGCGGGCCGAGGCCGAGCGCGCCCGCGTGCTGTTCCGGGATGACCGCAACGTCTCGGAGAGGGCGATGCAGCTGGCCGAGTCCGAATCGCGCGCGGCAGCGGAGCGTCTTGCCGCTGCCGACACGATGCTCCGGGGTCAGGTCGACACCCTGCGGGCGACGTGGGGGTCGACGCTCGCCGACATGGCGGTGAACGCGGAGAGCGCCGGCTTTGCGCCGCTGGCGAGAGGCGACGAGGTGCTCGTGCAGGTGACGCTGCCCTACGAGTCCGAGGCCGCCGCTGCGAACCGGCCGCTGACACTCGCGCCCATCGGCGGGCAGGGCCGCACGCGTGCCCGCCTGGTCTCCGCGGCGCCGATCGCCGGGGTCGGAGGCGCGGTGGGCGCTGCGTACTTCTATCGCGCTCCGGCGGGCGGGCTGCGGGTCGGCAACCGGGTGGTGGGTCATCTCGCTGGCGCAGGCGGCGCCTCGACCGGCGTCGTCGTCCCCGAGCGCGCCGTCGTGTGGTTCGCTGCGCGTCCCTGGATCTACGTGCGGGACGAGAAGGAGGCGGACATCTTCGAGCGCACGTCGGTGTCGGCCACCCGCCTCGTGCCGGGTGGCTGGTTCAACGCCGCCGGCCTGGAGCCCGGACAGGAGGTCGTGGTCACGGGCGCGCAGCTCCTGCTCTCGGAAGAACTGGAGTTCCAGATCCGGAACGAGAATGAGGACTGAGTCCGCCGGGTCGTCCCGCATCGGTCGGAGCGCGCGATGATCTCGGCGATCGTCCGCTTCTCCATCCGTTTTCCGGGCGTGGTCGTCGCCGTGGCATTGATGCTCATCGCCTACGGCATCTTCACCCTGGGTCGTGCGCGGCTCGACGTGTTCCCGGAGTTCTCGCCGACCCAGGTCGTGATCCAGACGGAGGCCCCCGGTCTGTCCGCCGAGATCGTCGAGACCCAGGTCACGCAACCCATCGAGAACGCCGTGTCCGGCGTTTCCGGCGTCGAGACGCTGCGGTCGCAGTCGATCCCCGGCTTGTCGGTCGTGACGGTGCTGTTCGAGGAAGGCTCCGACATCTACCGCAACCGACAGGTGGTCGCGGAGCGCATCACGTCGCTCGCGAGCCGCATGCCGGCCGGCGTGGCCGCGCCGGCGATCACCCCGCTCACCTCCTCCGCCAGCACGGTGATGGTCGTCGGGCTCACCGCATCGGATCGTTCGCTCGCCGACGTGCGCACGCTCGCCGACACCGTGGTCCGGCCCCATCTGATGGCGGTGGAGGGTGTCGCCGAGGTCAACGTCTTCGGTGGCCGGGTGCGCGAGTGGCAGATCCAGGTGGACCCGCAGCGCCTCGTGCGGCACGGGCTTGCCCTCGCCGACGTGGTCGAGGCGGCGCGGAAGGCGACCGGCGTGGTGTCGGCCGGCTATCTGCCTGGCCCGAATCAGCGCATCGCGATCGTCACGGACGGGCAGCCCGGGAACGTGGCGGTGCTGGGTCGCGTTCTGCTGCGACAGGAGGACGGCGGCGTCCTGCGGCTCGCGGACGTGGCCGACGTCGTCGAAGGGGAGGCCGCGCCCATCAGCGCGGCTGCGATCGACGGGACCCCGGGCGTGCTGCTCATGGTGCAGGGCCAACTCGGCAGCAACACGCGGGCCGTGTCCGCCGGGCTGGAGCGCGCGCTCACCGATCTCGACCCGCTGCTCGCCCGCGAGAAGATCGAATTGCACCGGGGGCTGTTCCGCCCCGCCAAGTTCATCGACACGGCCATCTCGAACGTCCGCTTCGACATCCTCGTCGGTTCGGCGCTCGTCATCGGTGTGCTGTTCCTGTTCCTGTACAACGCGCGCACCGCGTTCATCTGCGCAATGGCGATCCCCGTGTCGCTGCTCGGTGCGGTGGTGCTCCTCACGGCGTTCGACCAGCCGATCAACATCATGGTGCTGGGTGGCCTCGCGATCGCACTGGGCGAGGTGGTCGACGACGCGATCATCGACACCGAGAACATCTTCCGGCGCCTGCGCGAGAACCGCCTGGCGGGCAATCCGAAGTCCGCGGCCGAAGTGGCGCTCGACGCTTCCGTGGAGGTGCGCGGGTCGGTCGTGTACGCGACCTTCATCGTCGCGCTCGTCTTCGTGCCGCTGCTCACGTTCGGCGGGATCGGTGGGAAGCTCTTCGCACCTCTGGGTCTCGCGTACATCCTCGCCATCCTGTCATCGCTCGTCGTCGCGATGACGCTCACACCGGCGCTCTGCCTGCTGTTGTTGTCGCGCGGTCGCCTTGCGGTCGAGGCCCCGCCGTTCGTCCGCCGGATGACACCGCCGTACCTCGCGGTGCTCCGCCGAATCGAGCGTCGCCCCGCCGGGGTGCTCGCCGTCACCGCCATCGCGATCGTCGGTGGGCTCTCGACGATCCCGTTGCTGTCTGGCGAGTTCGTGCCGTCGCTGAAGGAGGGCCACTACGTCGTCCACATGACCGCCGTGCCGGGCACCTCCGAGGAGGAGACGCTGCGCATCGGAACGCAACTCACCCGTGCACTGCTGAAGGTCGAGGGCGTGCAGTCCGTGGCGCAGTGGGTGGGTCGTGCGCAGAACGGCGCCGACACCTTCGGGCCGCACTACAGCGAGTTCGAGGTCGAAGTCGGCGCCCTGGGCGGTCGCGAGCAGACCCGGGTGCTGCGCGAGGTTCGCGAGATCCTCGCCGGGCAGCGGGGTGCGTTCCCGGGGGTGACCTTCTCGGTGAACACGTTCCTCACCGAACGCATCGAGGAGACCATCTCGGGATTCCCGGCGGCGCTCGCGGTGAACGTCTTCGGCCCCGATCTCGATGCCCTCGACCACGATGCGCGCGAGGTCGCCGAAGTGGTGGCTGCCGTGCGCGGCGCGCAGGATGTTCAGGTGCAGTCGCCACCGGGGACCCCTCAGTTGTACGTGCGCCTCAAGCACGACCGCGTCGCCGCCTACGGGCTGACGCCTCGCGACGTCCTGGATGCCGTGCAGACCGCCTACGAGGGCACGCGCGTCGCGCAGGTCCAGACCGGCAACCATTTCGTCGATCTCACGGTGATCCTGGCACCCGGCATGCGACGGGCCCCCGTGCAGGTGGAGGCGCTGCCGCTGCGCGCTGCGGACGGAACGACGGTGCCGCTGCGGGATGTGGCCGACATCGCCGTCGGCGCGGGCCGCTACAAGATCCTCCACGAAGGCAGCAAGCGCATCCAGTCGGTGACCGCGAACGTCGACGATCGCGACGTCGAGGAGTTCGCCGAAGACGTGCGAGAGGCCCTCGCGAAGAAGGTGAAGCTCTCCCCCGGGAACTACCTCGTGCTGACCGGCGAGGCCGAGGCGGCAGTGAAAGCGCGCGAGACCCTGATCTTCCACTCGCTGCTCGCCGGCGCCGGCGTCTTCGTCTTTCTCTATCTGGCTTTCGCCAACCTCCGGAATCTGGCGCTCGCCTTCCTGAACCTGCCGTTCGCCCTGGTCGGCGGCGTCGCAGCCGTGCTGTTCACCGGCGGCTGGATGACCCTCGGGTCGCTGGTGGGCTTCGTCACGCTCTTCGGGATCACGCTGCGCAATTCGATCATGCTCGTGTCGCACTACCAGCATCTGGTGCAGACGGAAGGGCTGGCATGGAACGCGGAGACGATGCTGCGCGGGGCCGCGGAACGCCTGCCGTCGATCCTCATGACCGCGCTCGTGACGGCGCTGGGCCTGATGCCGATCGCGCTGGGTTCCGGCGAGCCGGGTCGCGAGATCGAAGGTCCGATGGCGATGATCATCGTCGGTGGTCTCGTGACATCGACGGTGTTGAACCTGCTCATTCTTCCGGTGGTGATGTTGCGGTTCGGACAGTTCGCGCCACCCGTCGCGTCGTCGGTGCGGCCGGAGGGTGATGGTTCGGTGCTGTGATCGCCCCGATGTTCACGCCGCGATGGACGTCGGGCAGAGCCCGACCCACGGGGGTTGTTTCCATCGCCGCGGCATCCAGTGGCGAGCGCATTTCGTGGGTCGAGCCATAGCTCGACTCGGCGTGGGCTTGGGCACAGCAGCGAATCCAGCAACGCAGGCGTCGGGCGGAGCCCGACCCACGGGGGTTGTTTCCATCGCCGCGGCATCCAGTGGCGAGCGCATTTCGTGGGTCGAGCCATAGCTCGACGCGGCGTGGGCTTGGGCACAGCAGCGAATCCAGCAACGCAGGCGTCGGGCGAAGCCCGACCCATGGGGGTTGTTTCCATCGCCGAGGCATCCAGTGGCGAGCGCATTTCGTGGGTCGAGCCATAGCTCGACGCGGCGTGGGCTTGGGTGCAGCCGCGAATCCGGGAACGCGGGTCTCGGGCGAAGCCCGACCCACATCCCTCCGGGATGGCATCATCCACACCGCGTCAGTCTCCAGCCCCTCAGCTCACACACCCCGAGATTCCCATGATCGAACTCCACGACAAGCCCGCCACCGGCCCCACCATCCGCCTGCATGCGGCAGACAACGTCGTCGTCGCGCGCATCGATGTCGCCCTGGGCGCGCGGCTGGAGACGGAAGGCATCACCAGCCGCAGTCAGGTCCCCTCGGGGCACAAGATCTCCGCGCGTGCCATCGCCAAGGGCGAGCCGATCCGGAAGTACAACGTGGTGATCGGGTTCGCCAGTGCGGACATCCCCGCGGGCACCTACGTGCACTCCCACAACATGGAGTTCCGCGAGTTCCAGCGCGACTACGCGCCATCGCGCGACTACCGGCCGGTCGACATGATTCCCGAGGCGGAGCGGGCAACCTTCAAGGGCATCGTCCGCGAGAACGGCGACGTCGGCACGCGCAACTACGTCGCGATCATCGCGACCGTGAACTGCTCCGCGACGGTCGTGCATCGCATCGCGGCGTGGTTCACGCCCGAACGTCTCGCGGCGTTCCCGAACGTCGACGGCGTCGTTGCCTTCGCCCACGGCTCGGGTTGTGGCATGGAGCAGACGGGCGAGCCGATGGACCTTCTCCGCCGCACGCTTGCCGGCTATGCGACGCACGCGAACGTGGCGGCGTGTCTGGTGGTCGGCCTCGGCTGCGAGCGCAACCAGGTCGCCAAGCTGCTCGAGGCCCAGGGGCTCGCGGCCGGGGCGAGGTTGAAGACCTTCGTGATGCAGGACACCGGGGGCACCCGCAGGACGATCGAGGCCGGCGTCGCGGCCGTGCAGGAGCTGCTACCCGAAGCCAACCGCGTGTCGCGCACCGAGGTGCCGGCCAGTCACATCACCGTGGGGCTGCAGTGCGGTGGCTCGGATGGTTTCTCGTCGATCACGGCGAACCCGGCGCTCGGCGCGGCGATGGACCTCCTGGTGCGCCACGGCGGCACGGCGGTGCTGTCCGAGACGCCCGAGATCTACGGCGTCGAGCACACCCTCACCTGCCGCGCACGTACGCCCGAGGTCGCGCAGAAACTGATCGATCGCATCCGCTGGTGGAAGGAGGAATACACGGTCGGCCGCGACACGCAGATCAACGGCAAGGTGAGCCCCGGCAATCAGTCGGGCGGCCTCGCGAACATCTTCGAGAAGTCGCTCGGATCCTCGATGAAGGGTGGCACCGGGCCGCTGATGGAGGTCTACCGCTACGCGGAACGGATCACGCAGAAGGGCTTCGTGTTCATGGACACCCCGGGCTTCGACCCGTGTTCCGCGACCGGGCAGATCGCCGGTGGCGCGAACGTGATCCTCTTCACCACCGGCCGCGGCTCCATGTTCGGCGCCAAGCCCGTGCCGTCGGCCAAGCTCGCGACCAACACGCCGATGTACCTCCGGCTGGAGGAGGACATGGACATCAACTGCGGCGAGATCCTCGACGGCACGGCGTCGCTCAGCCAGATGGCCGAGAAGATCTTCCGCCACACGCTGCGTATCGCCTCGGGCGAACCCACGAAGAGCGAGCTGCTCGGGCTGGGCGATCACGAGTTCGTGCCGTGGAACATCGGCGTGGTCGGTTGAGCCGACGGCCTGTTCGCCACGTCCTGCCACAACAACGACAACCACAAAACGGGAGAACCCCTTGGTCCACGTCATCGCCACCATCGAATTGAAGCCCGGCGTCCGCGACGCTTTCCTCACTGCATTCCGCGCGCTCGTTCCGCTGGTGCAGGCCGAAGCCGGCTGCATCGAGTACGGTGCCGCGATCGACATTGCGAGCGGTTCGCCGGCGCAGATCCCGATGCGCTCGGACGTGGTGACTGTCGTGGAGAAGTGGGCAGACCTCGATGCGCTTCGAGCCCACGCGGTCGCGCCGCACATGGGCGCCTACCGGGCGCAGGTGAAGGACCTCGTGATCCGGACGACGCTCCAGGTGCTCGAGCCCGCCTGAGTCAGCGTCCGGACGCCGGTCTGTCGACCCGACGACGGTTGCGCCAACGCTTCCAGCCGGCCCACGGCAGCACGACGACCGGCACGAGCGCCGAGAAAGCGAGCGCGCCGACGATGCCATCCGGCAGGTCGTCATCGTCGGGCGGGAGGTCCTGCAGGGCCTCCGGAAACGGCCACGGTTCGACGGGGATGATCTTCCAGTCCTTGCGATCCGCAGGTACGCGCGCCATGTACTCGTCGAAGCTCGCCACCGGTTCGCGGCCGAACGCGCGGCTCGACGGGAACTGCGGCACGCGCACGAACGTGATCGACTCCACCTCCTGCGCGAGCAGCGTCTCGTAGGGCGTACGGGGTGCGCGAAGTCCGCCGGCGAGACTCAGGAGATCTTGGCCGAGGGATTCGAAGGCGACGCGCGGATACAGGCGTGTGCGTTCCTCGGTCAGGTAGTGGTAGCTGCGGCGACCGCTCGCGATGCTGCCGTCGGTGAGGGTCGAGTAGTAGAACCCGGCCAGCGCCTTGGGCACGCTCGTCGGCCCGAGCAGGGGCGGCCGCCAGCCCAGGCCCGCGAACGTATCCATCGACAGGCCGGCGCAGTTGGCGACGGCGTGGTCGTAGTTCACGTGGTGCCGGTACAGGCGCTCGAAGACCCGGGCAATGGCGCGCTGATAGCGCTCGGCAGCCGCCGAGGTCCGCAGCGCCGCGACCAGCACGTACGACGGTCGATACCACGACTGTCCGCTGTTGAGGTCCCCCAGGTAGTTGTCCATGGGCAGCATCGACGCGACGATGCCCTTCTCGCTGTGGTTCGCGAGGTTGTAGAAGTTGTTGACGATCCAGTCGCCCCACGCGCCGTCCCGTTGCATCCAGCCCGTCGCCACGGCGAAGTGTCCGCCGTGGGCCTCGTCGTCATCGCCCTGCGCACCGTTCAGCACCAATGCGATCACGGCCCGCTGTCCCGGGTCCGGGCCGGCGCCGTCTTGCCGCCACAGGAGGCGTGTCGAGAAGTCGGATCTCGCGCCGCCGCCATCGGCCGCGATCAGCGTCGCGAGCGACTGTCCCGCGGGCAATGGCGACACCGGCAGCGATGCCGGGACGATGCGCTGATCTTCCGGCCATAGCGTGCGTGCGACGAAACGCCGGGTCCCGTCGGGCGCCTGCCCGGACTCGCCGCGAAGGCGCAACGGCCGGCCCGCGAAATGGCGCGTCGTGGAGACGTCGTAGTAGGCCTGGTTCGTGGGGATGCGCGGGACTGTGCCGAATGCGGCGCCGGTGCCGTCGACGAAGGTGAGCGACGTGCCGTCTGCGGAAAGTCGCGCGCCGGTCGCGATGTGCGGGGCGCCGACCCATAGCAGGAAGGGAGGGCCTGCGAAATCGGCATCCGCAGTGCGGATCCAGCGGCCGATGTCCTCGCGGACGCCGTCGTGCGAGGGACGGGTCACGGGCGGTGCGCCGGTCGTTGGAACGGCGATGGTCTCGTCGCGGAAGTAGAAGAGCGCCTGCGGCGCGACGGCGCAGTCCGAGCAACGTCTGTCGGCCAGCCGGAAGGCGCCGACCTCGTGCAGGCCGAGATGGCCCTCCGAGAGCGCCTCTCGTATCGGGGGGGATCCGATGGCCGTGGCTTCCTGGGAAAGGCAGCCGAGCACCAGGATCAGAAACAGGACGGCAGAGAGGAACGGTGGCCGGGTCGGCCGGAAAGTGCGGGTGGCACCGCTGAAAACTGCGGCGCGTCCTGGCGCCGGTGTCGTGCGTGGATGCGCAACGGGCATCGTGTTTCCTCCGGGGTGGTGGTGACACCACATCTCGGCGGCGAGACTACCGCGGCGCCCCGTGCGCGGGAAGACCATGAAAAAGGGGCGGTTGCGACCCGGGTCGCAACCGCCCCGCATCGGCGGAACCGCGTTGCCGGTTACTTCTTCTGACGCATCTCCGATTCGATCGCGATGTCGATCGTGTCGGATGTCAGCGGCGCATAGAGGCCAAGGTCGAAGTCGGTGCGGCGGATGCGCGTCCGGGCGGACCAGCCGAGGTAGTTCGCGCCGGCCAGGGCCTTCACGAAACCGGCGAGCGGGTGGTCGCCCGAGTAGTTCAGGGTGCTGTCGAGCACGACGGGCATGGTCTTGCCCTTGATCGTGAGGTTGCCGGTGATCTGGTACGTGTTCTTGCCGGTCTTGCGGACGTCCGTGCTCACGAACGTGGCCTTCGGAAACTTGGCGACGTTGAAGAAATCTTCGCCCTTGAAGTGGTCGTCGAGCGCCTTCCAGTCCGACGCGACGCTGGCCGGATCGATGGTCACGCTCACCTTGCTGTTCTCGGCCTTCTCGGCGTCGAACACGATGTCGCCGTCGAAGCTCAGGAAGCGCGCCGACTGGTTCGACATGCCCACATGGTTCCAGGTGAAGACGATGCGGCTGTGGCTCTTGTCGAACGTGTAGGCGTCCGCGGCGAAGGCGCTGGAGAACGTGGTCGATGCGGCGAGGGCGAGCATCGCGATGGATGCTCCGAGGATGCGACGGATCATGGATGTCTCCGGAGTGGGGTAAGGACCACCGATTCTAGGCTTGCATCGTTGCAGGCGGAACATGCAAGATCGAGAAACAAACTTGCATGAGTGCACGGCGGACGCGACTCGCGAAGTGCACGTTCGCCACGCCTGCCCATCGGACTCCCGCATGCTCGAATCCCGTGACCTGCAACTCGTGGCCGCACTGGTGCGGGGGCGGTCCATGCGAAAGGCGGCCGACCAGCTCGCCGTGCATCAGTCGACCGTCTTCCGGCGGCTCGAGCAGCTCGAGAGCGATCTGGGTGTCCGGCTGTTCGAGCGCCTGCGCGACGGCTACCTGCCGACGCCCGCAGGCGAGGAACTCTTCGCGCTCGCCCGCCGCACCGAGGACGAACTCCTGCAGATGGAGAGCCGCCTCCAGGGGCGCGACATGCGGCCGTCGGGCCTCGTCCGTGTGACGACGACGGACACCGTGCTCGCTGCGGTGCTGGGCCCCGTCCTCGCAAGCTTCCGTGCGCATCACCCCGAGGTGGAGCTCGAGATCGCCGTGTCGAACCAGCCCTTCGATCTCATGCGCCGCGACGCCGATGTGGCCGTCCGGCCGACGTCGACACCGCCCGAAAATGTCGTCGGCCGCCGCCTCGCGCCGCTGGGGTTCGCCGGCTATGCGGCGGTGGGTACGGCGCCCGATGTGGCGCGCGGTTCCGCCTGGATCGGGTTCGATGCGAGCCTCGCGCACATCGGCCCCGCCCAATGGCTCGCGCAGCTGCCGGAGGGGCCACCGGCGGTGCGCGTGAACAGCCTTCTCGGCGCCTACCAGCTCGCCCGGGCTGGCCTCGGGTGTGCGCTGATTCCCACCTACCTCGGGGACGGCGATCCCGGCCTGTTCCGCGCGGCGGGCCCGTTTCCGGAGATGGCGTCGGCCATCTGGCTCCTGACGCATCCCGACCTGCGTCGGGTGGCGCGGGTGAAGGTCTTCATGGATTTCGTGGCGGCGGCCCTGCAAGCGGAAGCCCCGGGCCGCGCGGCGAGCCATGCCACCGGTGCGGCGGGGCCGGCAAGCCGACGTCCCCGCCGCAAGACCGGCTGATCTGCCGCAGCTCCGAGCAACTTTTTCCGGCGCCCGGGTTGCAGCGTCCGACGGCTGCCCCTATGTTCGCTCCTCAGGACCAGCGGGCGGCGCGTCGCGCTTGCCCCGGTCCATCGATTCCTCAGCCAGGAGCCCTCGCATGGCCACCGTGAACCTCACCCGGGAGAACTTTGAGTCCGTCGTCACCGGGAACGACATCGTCGTAGTCGACTTCTGGGCACCCTGGTGCGGACCCTGCCGACAGTTCGCTCCGACCTTCGAGAAGGCCTCCGAGAAGCACGAGGGGGTCGTGTTCGCCAAGGTGAACACCGAGGACGAGCCCGAGATCGCGCAGCAGTTCTCGATCCGGGCGATCCCGACGCTCATGGTGTTCCGCGAGAAAGTCATCCTGTACTCCGAGGCCGGTGCTATGTCCGGAGGGCAGTTCGACAGCCTGGTCGAGCAGGTGAAGGGGCTCGACATGGAAAAGGTGCACGCCGACATCGCCGCCGAGGCCAAGGCCGAGGCAGGCGGCGCGTCCGCCTGACGCCCGATGGAAGCGATCCGCCGCCGCGCCGACCTCGACCGCCTCGTGGCGGCGGGCGGGTCGCTCGTGGTGTCCGTTGTGGAGGGGGCCGACAGCGCCACGATGGCGTTCACGGGCAACGTCAAGGCAGTGAGCGGGCGCTTACAGCATGTGACCGTCGCCGTCATCGACCGCCTCGAGACGCCGGATCTCGCAGCCCTGTTCGGGATCACGCAGGTCCCCGCACTGGTGGTGTTCCGGGCGGGCGTGGGCCTTTTCGCCGGTCCGGCGCCTAGTACGGAAGCCCTGCTCGAAGCGCTGCTGCGGCGCGCCATGTCGCTCGACATGGATGCCGTCCGGACCGAGATGTCGCGTGAGCGTGCCGAGATAGAAGGCACGATGGCGCACCGCGCCTGCCCGACCAGCCAGCGGGTACCTCCCTCCACGTGACCGCCGCGCCACCTGCCATTCGCGGTCCGGTCGGAAATCACGCTGCCGCATGAGGGGCAACCGCCCGCCGATCAGCGAGCGTGGTCCGAAATTCCAAATGACCGGCGGAAGGAACAGATTTATCATGTGTTCCGATAACTGACCCGCCAGTCAGCTAGCGACACACCGGCGCCGGGTTTCGAGCGCCGGACCCGGGGTCGCACGGCGGGTCACCGGGCCTGAGGGGGAGACTCCGAGGGGGAGACTCCGAGATGGAGACTGACGGCCCGGGTTCCATCAAATCCCGATTCGCCCGAGGTCCGCCTTGAACAGTCCGCGCATTCCATTGGTCGCTCTGGCCATTTTTGTTTCGCTCGCCGCCGGGTGCGGTTCGAAGTCCGAGAGCGAGGCGCCCGCCGCGGGCGGCAAGCCGGCCGATGCCAAAGCTGCCGGGGGCGGTGCCCCCCCCAGTGGCGGTGCTCCCGGCGGCGGCAAGCCGATGGGGTTGCCGGTGAAGGCGGTGCAGGTGTCGATGGGCGAGATTCTCCAGGAAGTGACGGCCGTGGGTTCGCTCATCGCCGACGAGAGCGTCATGATCCGGCCGGAGATCGACGGTCGCCTCGTCGGCATCCACTTCGAGGAAGGCCAGACGATCGCGAAGGGCGCGAAGCTCGTCACGCTCGATCCCGCAGAACTCCAGGCGCAACTCGCCCAGGCCCAGGCGCAGGCCCGCACAGAACTCCAGCGCTACGAGCGCGCCAAGGAACTCCTGGCGCAGCAGTTCGTTTCGCGCGAGGCCGTCGATCTCGCCAAGAACAACCTCGACCGCGCTGAAGCCCTGCGGCGGGAAGCGGAGGCCCGGCTGAGCAAGACGGAGATCCGCGCGCCGTTCTCCGGCACGGTGGGCCTGCGGTCCGTGAGTCCCGGTGCCTACGTCAAGAAGGGCGACGACATCGCGCGGCTCGAGAATCTCGGCGCCATCAAGGTCGACTTCCGGGTGCCCGAGGGTTACGTGTCGAAGCTGCACGCCGGCCAGGAGATCGCCGTACGTCTCGACGCCTTCCCCGGCGAGGCCTTCACCGGCCGCATCTTCGCCGTGGAACCGGTGGTCGACGAACGCACCCGCACCGTCGTCCTCCGGGGTCGCATCCGCAACGACGGCATGAGGCTGAAGCCCGGCATGTTCGTGCGCGTGGTCCTCGTCACCGACAAGCGGCAGAACGCCATCACCGTCCCGGAGCAGGCGATCTGGCCCATCGGGCAGGAGAACTTCGTCTACCGGGTGCAGGACGGCAAGGCCATCCAGACCAAGATTGCGATCACGAGCCGTCGCCCTGGCAGCGTCGAGATCGGTACCGGGCTCTCGGCCGGCGACATCGTCGTGACCGAAGGCCAGATGAAGCTGAAGGATGGCGCGCCGGTCATGGTCCTGCCCTCCGCACCGCCCGCGCCTTCGGCCGCCGCCGACGCGCCGCAGAAGCAAGGGAGCTGACATGGTCCTTTCAGATCTTTCCGTCCGCCGTCCCGTCCTCGCGACGGTGATGAGCCTGTTGATCGTCCTGCTCGGATTCATCAGCTTCGGTCGACTGGCCGTCCGCGAGTATCCGAAGATCGACCCGCCGACGGTCTCGGTGCGCACTGTGTACAAGGGCGCCACGGCGCAGGTGGTCGAAAGCGTCATCACGACGCCCATCGAGGACGCGCTCTCGGGCATCGAGGGCATCAAGACGATCAAGTCGCAGAGCCGCGAGGAAGTGAGCCAGATCACGGTCACGTTCGTCACGGATCGCGATGTGGAAGCCGCGGCCAACGACGTCCGCGACCGCGTGGCGCGCGTGAAGTCACAGCTGCCGCGCACGGCGCTCGACCCCGTGGTGAGCAAGATCGAGGCGGACGCCTGGCCGATCATGTGGATCGCGCTCATGAGCGATCGCCACACCCCGATGGAGCTGACCGACTACGCGGACCGCTACCTGACCGACCCGCTGAAGGCCCTGCCCGGCGTCGCCACGGTGGTCATCGGCGGTGAGCGCAAGTATTCGATGCGCGTGTGGCTCGACCGGGAACGTCTCGCAGCCCAGGGGCTCACGGCCCAGGACGTCGAAGCGGCGCTGCTGCGCCAGAACCTCGACTCCGCGGGCGGCCGCATCGAAAGCAATGCGCGCGAGTTCACGGTGCTCGCCGAGACGACGCTGAAGAATCCCGAGCAGTTCAACGAGATGATCATCCGCGAGCTGGGTGGCTATCCGATCCGCCTGCGCGACGTGGGCTATGCCGCACCGGGGCCGTACGAGAACCGGAAGGTGGTGCGAATCAGCGGTCAGGAGGCTCTGGGTCTCGGCGTCGTCAAGCAGTCGGTGGGCAACACCCTAGAGATCGCGCGAGCCGTGAAGGGCGCCCTGCCGCGGTTGAGTCAGTCGCTGCCCGAGGGCATGTCGATGAAGGTCGCGGTCGACACCTCGCAGTTCATCGAAGCTTCCATCGACTCCGTGTACACGGTGCTCGTCGAGGCGCTCGTGCTCGTGGTGCTGGTCATCTTCATCTTCCTGCGCAGCGTGCGGGCGACGTTGATCCCTGCGGTGACCATCCCCGTATCGCTGATCGGCGCATTCTTCTTCCTCTACGTGCTCGGCTTCTCGATCAACGTCCTGTCGCTGCTCGGGATCGTGCTGGCCGTCGGTCTCGTCGTCGACGACGCGATCGTGATGCTGGAGAACATCCACCGCCACATCGAGGACGGAATGTCGCCCTACAAGGCGGCATTGCTGGGTTCCAAGGAGATCGGTTTCGCGGTCATCGCGATGACGATCACGCTGGCTGCCGTGTTCACGCCGCTGGTGTTCATGACCGGGCGCACGGGCCAGCTCTTCATCGAGTTCGCATTGACCGTGGTGGCTGCGGTGATCGTGTCGGGTTTCGTCGCCCTGACGCTGACGCCCATGATGTGTTCCAAGGTGCTGAAGGCACACACCACCCACGGGGCGGTCTACCGCATGACCGAGCGGTTCTTCGAAGGCATGAACAACGGCTACAGTCGCATCCTTGCGGCGACGCTGCGGGCCCGCTGGGTCGTGGCACTCCTCTTCGCCGCGTCCATCGTCGCGCTCGGCTGGTTGTACACGCAGATGAAGCAGGAGCTCTCGCCGGTCGAGGACCGCGGGACGTTCATGGCATTCGCCATTGCTCCCGAAGGGGCGACGATGGCGTACACGGACGGCTACATGCGTACCGTGGGTCAGATGATCGCCAAGATCCCCTCCGTCGAGACGGTGTTCGAAGTCGTGGCACCTGGTCTGGAGCGCCCCAATCCGGTGAACATCGGGATCGCCTTCGCGGTGCTGAAGCACTGGGACGAGCGTCCCGGCGTGAGCCAGCTCGCGATCACGAAGGAGCTGACGCCGAAGCTCTTCGGCGGCCTGCCCGGGGTGCTGTCGTTCGCGAAGGACCCGCTGTCGCTCGGCGCCAACTTCCTCGCGAAGGACTTCGACTACGTCATCTACGGGAACAGCTACGAGGAGCTGCAGGTCAAGGTCAGCAAGATGATGGGCGAGCTGTCCAAGTACAAGGGCATCAACGGTCTCGACACCGACCTGAAGCTGAACAAGCCGCAATTGAAGGTCGACATCGATCGCGACAAGGCGTCCGCGCTGGGCGTTTCGATGGAGGCCATCGGGCACACGCTGGAAACCCTGATGGGCGGTCGAGACGTCACGCGCTACAAGCGCGAGGGCAAGCAGTACGACGTCGTGGTGCAGGTGGAGGACGACAAGCGTCGGCAGCCGTCCGACCTCACGTCGATCTACGTGCGCGCCACGAGCGGTGAACTGGTCCAGCTCGACAACCTCGTCACCATCCGCGAGACGGTGGCCCCGAAGGAACTGAACCACTTCAACAAGCTCCGCGCCGCCATCATCAACGGCAACGTCGCGCCCGGTTACAGCCTGGGCGATGTCCTCACCCACATCGACACCGTGGTGGCCGAGCAGCTGCCCAAGGCCACCGGTACCGACCTCGACGGCAACGCACGCGAATTCCGCGAGACCGGCGAGGAGGCGCTCAAGGTGCTCGTGCTCGCGCTGATCTTCATCTACCTCGTGCTCGCCGCGCAGTTCGAGAGCTTCGTGGGCCCCGCCGTCATCATGCTTACGGTGCCGCTCGCCTGGACCGGTGCGCTGTTCGTGATGTGGATCAACGCGAAGAACGGCAACGGCGGCGCGCTCAACATCTACAGCCAGATCGGTCTCGTGATGCTGGTCGGCCTCATCACGAAGAACGGCATCCTGATCGTCGAGTTCGCTAACCAGCTCCGCGAGAAGGGCGTCGAGAAGTTCGAGGCCGTGCGCGAGGCGGCCACGCTGCGGTTGCGCCCCATCCTGATGACGAGCTTTGCGACGGTGCTCGGTGCGGTGCCGCTTGCCCTGTCGCACGGCGCCGGTGCCGAGGCGCGGGCGGCCATCGGTTGGGTGGTGGTGGGCGGCATGCTCGTGGGCACGCTGCTCACGCTGTTCATCGTCCCCGCCTTCTACACGGTGTTCGTGCGCAAGGTGCGTCGACACGACGAGGACGAAGGTCCGGTCGTCCTGCCGCCGCTGGGTGAACAGCTTCCCTGAGTGAGCAGGCGCACGTATCGATGATCGAAACCCGGCCCTGCGCCGGGTTTCGACTTTGGGAGACCCCATGAACGAACGGACAGCCCCCGCGCCGGCCACCGGTGTGGTTCCGCGCGAGGTTGCGCAGTCGATGAGCGGCCTCGACCTTCTCGAGGGCTGGCTCGCCGGGCGGTTCCCGCCACCGCCGATCCAGGCGGTGTTCGACTTCCGGCTCGTCGAGGTGGCGCACGGCCGGGTGGTCTTCTCCGGCACACCCGACGACCGCTATTTCAACCCGCTCGGCACGGTGCACGGCGGCTACGCCGCCACCCTCCTCGACTCGTGCATGGGCTGCGCAGTGCACTCGGTGCTCGCACCCGGCCAGGGCTACACCACCCTCGAGATCAAGGTGAACTACGTGCGCGCCATGACGCCGCAGACCGGACCCGTGTTCGCCGAAGGGCGCGTGCTCCACGCCGGGCGCCAGGCCGCGACCTCCGAAGGCTTCCTGCGCGATGCCGCCGGGAAGCTCCTCGCGCACGGCACGACCACCTGCATCGTGTTCACGCCGTGACGTCGTCGCCCAGCCATCGCATCGCCACGCGCGATGATCTCCCGGCGATCGTCGCGATCTACAACGAGACGATCCCGTCGCGCATGGTGACGGCGGACCTCGAACCCGTCAGCGTGGAATCGCGCATCGCGTGGTTCGAGGCGCACGCGCCCGACCGGCATCCGATGTGGGTCGCCGAGCGGGATGGTGAAGTCGCCGCGTGGCTCAGCTACTCGAAGTTCCACCCCCGCGCCGCGTACGACGGCACCGCCGAGATCTCGCTCTACGTCGGCAGCCGGTTCCACCGCGCGGGGCTGGGAGGGCGGCTGCTCGCCGAGGCGATCGATGCCGCGCCCGGGCTCGGATTCCACACGCTGGTGGGGCTCGTCTTCGGACACAACGCCCCGAGTCTCGCGCTCTTCGAACGCTTCGGTTTCGTCCGCTGGGGGCACATGCCGCGGGTGGCGATCCTCGACGGCGTCGATCGCGATCTCGTCTTCCTGGGGAGGCGTGTCACCGGGTGAGTGGCGGGTCGGCGGGCGACACTCCCGGTATGCTGCGTGCCATGCTCTCGCTTCACGATCTCGCCCGCCGGTTTCCCGGCCCGCCGCCCCGCCCGCTCTTCGCAGGCGTGAACCTCGAACTGGCCAGCGGCGAGTTCGTGGCGATCATCGGAGATTCCGGCGTGGGCAAGAGCACGCTGCTCCACTGCATCGCCGGCCTCGATCGACCGGATGCCGGTCGCGTCGTGTTCGATGGCGTCGACCTCATGACGCTCGACGACGACGGGGCGACGATCCTGCGCCGGCAGAAGCTCGGGTTCGTCTTCCAGGCTTTCCACATCCTGCCGTGGCTGGACCTCGCCGCGAACGTGGCGCTACCGCTGGGCCTGCTCGGCCACGGTGCCGCGGAGAGCCGCCGCGAGGCGACGGCGATGCTCGATGCAGTCGGTCTGCGCGACCGTGCGGCGAGCCATCCGCGGGAACTCTCTGGCGGCGAACTCCAGCGCGTGGCCATCGCACGGGCGCTGGTGCATTCGCCGAAGCTTCTGCTGGCCGACGAGCCCACCGGCAACCTCGACCCCGACAATGCCGTGCGCGTGCTCGATCTGCTCGCCGCGCAGGTCCGGCAGCGCGGCGCGGCATGCATCCTCGTCACGCACTCGCGACGCGCCGCAGCCGTGGCGGATCGCGTCCTGCGCCTGACCGCCGACGGTCTCGTCCCCGCCGGCTGACCGCGCTACTGCAGGAAGCCCGCCTTCACGTCCTTCGCCGTCAGCAGTTCGATGGGCACCGGCGACACCTTCCAGATGTCGTCGCAGTACTGCCGGATCGTGCGGTCCGACGAGAACTTGCCGCACCGTGCGGCGTTCAGGATCGACATGCGTGCCCAGTGGGCGGCATCGCCGTACGCGCGCCCCACGTCCGTCTGGGCGCGGGCGTAGTCGGGATAGTCCGCAAGCACGAGATAGGGATCGTGGTACACGAGGTTGTCGATCAGGGGCTTGAAGAGCGTGGTGTCCCCGCGTGAGAAGAAGCCGGTCCGGATGAGGTCGATCACCTCGCGCAGTTCCGGCGCGGCGGCGAGGTGTTCCGCAGGTCGATAGCCGGCCATCTTCGCCGCCGCGACCTGCGGTGCGGTGAGCCCGAACAGGAAGAAGTTGTCGCCGCCCACCTCGTCGCGGATCTCGATGTTGGCGCCGTCCAGCGTACCGATCGTCAGTGCGCCGTTCAGCGAGAACTTCATGTTGCCGGTGCCCGAGGCCTCCTTGCCGGCCGTGGAGATCTGTTCCGAGAGATCCGCCGCCGGATACACGTGGTGCCCGGTGCCCACGTTGTAGTCGGGCAGGAACACGACGCGCAGACGGTCGCGCACCGCCGGATCGCGGTCGAGGATGTCGCCCACCGCGGTGATGAGCCGGATGATGAGCTTCGCGAGGAAATAGCCCGGTGCGGCCTTGCCGCCGAAGATGAACGTGCGCGGCGGGGCGTCGTGGTCCACGCCGGCCTTCAGGCGCAGATAGCAGCCGATCACGTGCAGGATGTTGAGGTGCTGGCGCTTGTACTCGTGGATGCGCTTCACCTGCACGTCGAAGAGCGACGACGGATCGATGATCATGCCCGTGCGCCCCTGCACGAACTGCGCGAAGGATTCCTTGTTGGCGAGCTTGATCGCGCTCCATCGATCGCGGAACGCGGGGTCCGACGCGAGGGGTTCGAGTTCGCGAAGGCGATCGAGGTCCGTGGGCCAGCCGGGTCCGAGCGTCTCGGTGATGAGCGTCGACAGATGCGGGTTCGACACCATCATCCAGCGGCGCGGTGTCACACCGTTCGTCTTGTTGCTGAACTTCTGCGGCCAGAGTGCGAAGAAGTCCGCGAGGACGTCCTGCTTCAGCAGCTCGGAATGCAGTTCCGCGACGCCGTTGATCGCGTGGCTGCCGACGCAGGCGAGATGCGCCATGCGCACGTAGCGCTCCCCCGATTCGTCGATGAGCGACATGCGCGCGATGCGGCCCTCATCGCCCAGGAAGCGGATCCGCACCTCCTCCAGGAACCGGCTGTTGATCTCGTAGATGATCTCGAGGTGCCGTGGCAGCAGCCGCCGGAAGAGATCGAGCGGCCAGCGTTCCAGTGCTTCGGGCAGCAGCGTGTGATTCGTGTACGCGAAGGTGGCCTGCGTGATGGTCCACGCTTCGTCCCAGTCGAGGAGTTGCTCGTCGACGAGCAGCCGCATCAGTTCCGCCACGGCGATGGCCGGATGCGTGTCGTTCAGCTGCACCGCGAACTTCTCGTGGAAGCGCGTCACCGGCACCTTCTGCCCGCGCATGATCCGCAGCATGTCCTGCAGCGCGCACGACACGAAGAAGAACTGCTGCTCGAGACGCAGTTCCTTGCCCTGGATCGCTTCGTCGTTCGGATAGAGGACCTTGGTCAGGTTCTCGGACACCACCTTGCGATTCACGGCGCCGTAGTAGTCGCCGCGATTGAACACGGCGAAGTCGAACGACTCGGGGGCCTCGGCCTTCCAGAGGCGCAGGGTGTTCGCGGTGTTGGTGCGATAGCCGAGGATGGGGGTGTCGTACGGCTGGCCGATCACCATGCGCTCCGGCAGCCAGCGCGTGCGGAACCGGCCCCGCTCGTCGGTGTACGACTCGGTCCGGCCGCCGAACTTGATCTCCACCGCCCACTCGGGCCGCGGGACGTCCCACGGCGTGCCGTTGCGCAGCCAGTTGTCGGTGCGCTCCACCTGCCAGCCGTCGACGATCTCCTGCCGGAAGATCCCGTACTCGTACCGGATGCCATAGCCGAGCGCGGGGATCTGCAGCGTGGCGAGGGAGTCGAGGAAGCACGCGGCGAGGCGGCCGAGGCCCCCATTGCCGAGCCCGGGTTCCTCCTCCTCCAGCAGCAGCGCGTCGAGGTCGAGACCGAGTTCGGCCGTCGCCTGACGGACCTCGTCCTCGATGCCCAGGTTGACGAGGTTGTTGGCGAGGTGCGGGCCGAGCAGGAACTCCGCGGAGAGATACGCCACCGTGCGGGAACCGCTGCGCGTGTACGCGGCCGCCGTGCTGATCCACCGGCGCAGCATGCGGTCGCGAACGAGGTACGCAAGCGCGAGGTAGTAGTCGCGCTGATTCGCGAGCGCGGGGAACTTGCCCTGCCGGTGAAAAAGGTTGTCGAGGAAGGCCTGCTGGAGGTCCGCGGTCGCGGGGGTGGTCGCGTCATCCACCGTGGCCTCCGCCGGCGGCAGGGCCGGGGTCCTGGCGTCCATGGTCGCGTCTCCCTGGTGAGCGGTTCGGGCACTCCGGGTCGTGTCGCAAGATGCGTGCGGTGTGTCGCGGTGAATCTCCGGGGCGCGTTCCGCCACAGGCAGCAGCGCCGGTCCGTCGTCGGTGCGAAGATCGATGCACCAACTCGGGTCCGGACCGTCCGGACGTGCGTCGCGAATGTGCGTCGCGAATGTGCGTTCCGACGGTGCGTCCCGACGGTGCGTTCCGACGGTGCGTCCCGACTGTGCGCCGACGAGGGTGTGCCGTGGCCGCACGGTGCAGTACCCTCGGGGCATGCCGTCCTTGTCGTTCGCCGCCATGCCCCTCTGGCTTGCGCTGTTGCGCGGGCCGCTCCTCCAGCACCCCGCCCGTTTCGCGCTTTCGGTGCTGGCCATCGCGCTCGGGGTCGCGCTGGGTCTTGCGGTGCGTGTGATCAACGCGTCGGCCGTCGACGAGTTCGCCGCCGCCTCCCGCGCACTCTCGGGCGAGGCGGATCTCGTGGTGCGCGGCGCCCGCGAAGGCTTCGACGAGGCGCTCTATCCGGTGCTCGCGCGCACGCCGGGCGTCCAGCTAGCGAGTCCGGTGATCGAGGTCGACGCGCCGCTCGCCGATTCCCGCGAGGTCCTGCACGTCATGGGGATCGACCTCTTCCGCGCGCTTGCGCTCCAGCCGGGCCTGGTGGGCGAAGGCACCGACCGTCTCGATCTGCTGCGCCCCGATACCGTCTTTCTTTCGCCGATGGCCGCCGCGTCCCTCGGACTCTCCGTCGGGGGGACGCTCCGCGTGCAGGCGGGCGTCGCCGTGCGCGAACTGCGCGTCGTCGGCAGTGCCGGCGGGGAGGCCGCGCGCGGTCGCTGGGCGATCATGGACATCGCTGCGGCGCAGACGCTCTTCGGTCGCGAAGGTCTCGTCTCCCGCGTGGATCTCCGGCTGGATCCGGAGGTGGACGTGGCCACCGTGCTTGCCGGACTCTCCCTGCCCCCGGGCGTGGTGGCTGAGCGGCCCGACGCGGGCGCGCAGACGACCGCGAGGATGACGCGGGCGTATCGCGTGAACCTGGAAGTGCTCGCGCTGGTGGCCCTTTTCACCGGCGGGCTCCTCGTGCTCACGACGCAGGCGCTCGCCGTCGCCCAACGGCGCGCGCAGATTGCGCTGCTGCGGGTCATCGGCTTCACGCGTCGCCAGGTCGTGCTGCTGCTCGCGTCGGAAGGGTTGGTCGTGGGCGTGCTCGGTGCACTGGCGGGGACGCTGATCGGCCTCGTCGCGGCCCGCCTCATCCTCGGCGCCTTCGGCGGCGACCTCGGTGCCGGCTTCTACGACGCGGCCTCGGCACCGCTGCGCGTGGACGGCGGCGCCATCGCGCTCTTCGCCCTGCTGGGTGTCGGCGCGGCGCTCGCCGGCAGTCTCGCACCCGCGTTCGAGGTGGCGCGCGCAGCCCCGGCGCAGGCGCTGAAGAGCGGCGACGACCAGCGGGCATTCTCGGCGCTGCGTCCCGCGTGGCCGGGGCTGCTCGCGATCGGGCTCGGCGTCGCGATGACGCGCCTGCCACCGGTCGGCGGCCTGCCGGTCTTCGGGTATCTCGCGATCGTGGCGCTTTTGGGCGGCACCCTCGCGTTGCTGCCGAGGATCGCGCGGCTCGTCGCGATGCGTCTGCCCGTGACCGCCACCGATGCGGCGTCGCTCGCCGTCGCCCGGCTCCGCGCGTATCCGACCCAGGCCGCGCTCAGCGTCGCGGCGGTCGTGGCGGCGGTGAGTCTCGTGACCGCGATGGCGATCATGGTCGCGAGCTTCCGTCATTCGCTGGACGAATGGCTCGGTGCGATGCTGCCGGCCGATCTGTACCTTCGCGCGGCGACCGATGGCGACGCCGCCTTCCTCTCACCCGAGCTCCAGCAGGCGATCCGTGCGACGCCCGGCCTTGAGCGCGTCGAGTTCCTGCGCTGGCAGCAGGTGCTGACGGATCCGGCCCTGCCGCGCACGACCGTGCTCGCGCGGGACGGTGTCGCGGGCGATGCTGCGTTGCGACTTCCGCTCGTCTCGGGGCCGGTGGCCGGGCCGACGGATCTCCCGCAGGCGTGGCTGTCCGAGCCTGCATCGACGCTGCTCAACCTCGTGCCCGGGGATCGCCTGACGCTGCCGCTCGACGGGCGCGAACACGTGTTCCACGTCGCCGGGATCTGGCGCGACTACGCGCGGCAGAACGGCGCGGTACTCGTCGATCGCGACGTGTATCGCCGCCTCACCGGAGATGCGACCGCGAACGATGCGGGGCTCTGGATGGCTCCGGGCGTCGGCGCGGGCGAGATCATCGAGACGATCCGCAGGCTCCCGGGCGTGGATCGCATGGTCTTCGCGACACCGCTCGACATCCGCGCGCTGTCGCTGTCGATCTTCGACCGGACGTTCGCCGTGACCTACGCGCTGGAGGCGGCCGCCGTCGTGATCGGACTCCTGGGTCTTTCGAGCGCGATCGGCGGGCAGGTGATCTCACGGCGCCGCGAGTTCGGCATGCTGCGGCACCTCGGCGTGACGCGCCGGCAGATCGCGACGATGCTCGCGGCCGAGGGGCTCACCGCGACGGCGGCGGGATTGCTGGTGGGCTACGGGCTCGGCTTCGCGATCGGTCTCGTGCTGATCCACGTGGTGAACCGGCAGTCGTTCCACTGGGGGATGGAACTGCAGATGCCGTGGAGCACGCTGGCAATCTTCGGGATCGCGATGCTCGCGTCCGCGGCGATCACGTCCGTGGTGAGCGGACGACGGGCACTCGCGACGGACGCGGTGCGGGCGGTGCGGGAGGATTGGTGAGGGGGCGGTTGGTGGAGTGGGTCGGGCTTCAGCCAGACGCGCTCGTTGCACGCCGACTCGGATTCCAATGACCACCGCGTCGGGCTGGAGCCCGACCCACGAGGGTGATCTAGTCGCCGAGGTCAGTCCTGAACAAACGGGTCGAAACCCGTCGTGTTTGGCATTGCGTCCTCAACTCTATAAAGTCAGTCAGCGTGAGCTTTAGGCCCTCCCGCAGTGGGCCACCCGGGTCGCTGCCGACGTCAATCGGCGCCATCAGAAGAAAGTACAAAAGGCGAGGGAGATCCCATGAAGCGCGGTGGCGTGGTACCCGCAAAGCTTTCTGCTCCCCGGCTCTACGACTGCGTGAAGCGACCACGGCTGTTCGATTGCCTCGATCGCCTGAACCAGCATCCCGCGGTCTGGATCTCCGGTCCGCCGGGTGGCGGCAAGACCACCCTCGTCGCGAGCTGGTTGCACGAGTGGAAGCGCCGCGCGGTCTGGTATCACGTCGACGCTGGCGACGCGGACATCTCGAGCTTCTTCGCGTACCTGGGCGACGCAGTGCGTCACCGCTTTCCGCGGCGGGCGCCGCTGCCCTACCTCGGTCTCGAACACCTCTCTGACGTCGACACGTTCGCGCGGCGTTTCTTCCGCGAGTTCTTCCAGAGAGTCGGCCCGAAGACGGTCGTCGTGCTCGACAACTGGTTGGGCAGCGAGACGGGGCCGGCCCTGCAGCGCGTACTGAAGATCATGATCGACGAGGTACCCGATGAGTCCGGGCTCCTGGTTTGCAGCCGCGATCTTCCTCACGCGGATTCGGCGCCGCACGTCGCAAGCCAGAAGCTGGTCACGCTGGCGTGGGGAGATCTGCGCTTCACGCAGGAAGAAACCGCGGCAGCTCTCGACGTCGCAGATGCGGGGATGGCAAAGGCACTGCACCGCCGTTCGGACGGCTGGGCAGCCGGCATCATCCTGATGCGCGAGCACCTTCACCGCGACGGCGTGGTGCCGGAAGCCTTCTCCGCCGTCGACACCCAGAGCGTCTTCGATTACTTCGCCGCGGAGGTTCTCGCGTCGATGACGCAGGCTGACCAGGACCATCTGCTGCGCGTTGCCATCCTCCCAGTGATTGTTCCCACGCTCGCGGGAGAACTGGCACCCCAGGGGAGTCCGGTCCCGCTGCTAGAACGGCTCCATCGGGGCAACCTGTTCGTCCACAAGTACGCGGTCCCGCACACGGCGTACACGTTGCACTCGCTGTTCCGCGAGTTCCTGCTGCAGCGGGCGCTCACCACCTTCTCCGGAGGCGAGTTGCAGCAGCTGAGGCGCCAGGCTGCGGATCTCTTCGAGCGTGACGGACAGCTCGAATTCGCCTTCGAGTTGAATGTGGCGGCGGGTGAGAGCGAGCGGGCCCGCACGAACCTTTTGTCACTGGCGCCCCAGCTCTACCAGACCGGCCGCTGGCGGACGCTCGTCGATGGTGTCGCGATGCTGCCGCCGAACGCGACGCACGGTATGCCCTGGCTCGGGTACTGGCTCGGCGTCTCTCAGTTCCAGTTCGACCAGACCCAGTCACGCGAGACACTGGCCGCCGCCTACGACGCGTTCGCCCTTGCCGGGGACGTTCTCGGACAGACACTCACGGCCGCCGCCATCCTCGGTGGCTTCTATCTCGAGTATGTCGATTGGACACCGGCAGACATCTGGGTCGAGCGCCTGGCGCGACTGGTGGAGGGTGGTGTCGCGCTGCCGGATGCGGCCTCGGAAATGTCGGTCTATTCGGCGCTGCTCTATGGGTTTGCGATCCGCCGACCGGACCACCCGATGCTGGATGGTGCGGTCCAGAGGGTCGTCGAGTTGCTTCGCGAACCTGCTGACGTCAATGCCAGGATGCAGGCGGCGCTCGCCGTCACGGGGCCGGTGGCGTGCATGCTCGGGGCCTTCGAACTGTTTCACTCGGTGAAGGCGCAGCTGTCCCCCGTGCTGGCGGACAAGGGGCTGAGCGAACTCTATCGGGCCGCATGGCACATGACCTGTGGTGCGAAGCTGTCGCTGGACTGCAGCGCGGACGAGGCGTACACGGAACTGGAGGTGGGAATCCGCCTCGCCAGGAGCTACGGCCTACGGCAGATCGAGTGCCTGAGCCACCATTTCGAGGGACTGCACGCGGCGTGCTTCTTCCATGCGGAACGCGCGGCTCGCGCGTTTTCTTTGGCGCGCGATTGCGTCGACCTCGGCAACCCGCTGCAGGTCGCTTGCATGCGATGGGGGGAGTGTGCCGAGGCGTCCGTCGCGGGCGACGCACCCAGGGCGCTCGACCGTGCCCGGGCAGCCAAGGAGACAGGCGACCGCATCGGCTCCTACGCCCACGAGATCATCGGGTCCTTGTTCGTGGCCACGGCCATGGTGCGCTCCGGGCTCCATGACGATGCCCGGGCGCTCGTTGCCGAGACGCTCGCTTTCGGCATCCGGCATCGGGTGGAGACTTGGGATCCCGCGCTACGCCTGGTCCAGGCGTGGTCGCATTGGCGGCTCGGAGAGCGGGAAGCCGCGCTGGAACATCTCGCAACCGCCCTGCGTACCGGTGTAGACGGCCGCTGCAACTACGCGCGGTGGGCATTCGATGCCACCCGCGACATGCTGGAGGTGGCGATCCGCGAAGGGGTCGAGACCGGCGAGGCGTGCAGGCTCGTGCGCCGCTTCCGGTACTTGCCGCGAGACGCTTCGCTGGCGGATTGGCCCTGGGCGATCCGCGTTTTCACCCTGGGTCGGTTCCACGTCGAAGTGAACGGCGAGCCGCTCCGCTTCTCCCGGAAGATGCCCCGCAAGCCACTGGCCTTGCTGCAGTGCGTGATTTCCCACGGTGGTATCAGCGTTCCCGTCACCGTCGTCATGGACGATCTGTGGCCCGACGCGGACGGCGACGAGGCGCATCGACGGCTTGCCCTCACGCTGCACCGCTTGCGCGGCCTCTTGGGGCATGCCGAGGCCATTACCCTGGCGGGCGGCAAGCTCGGCCTGGACCGTTCACTTGTATGGGTCGATGTGCTCGCCTTGGTCGAAAGCAGGGGCGCTGCCGATGGTGTGGGTGAAGATGGGTCCGCGAGAGCCATGGCAGCCGAGCAGTTTCTTGTGACGGAGACCCAGGAGCCGTGGATGTCCGCCATGCGGCGGCGGCTCCTGAAGGCACCAGCACCCCGCGCGGCGTATGCAGCTGCCACCGTCCGAATCGGAAATCGATAAGAAACCTCACGCTCCCCAGACTGGTCGCAGGTCCGGTCATCCGGCCGTGGCCAACCTCACAATCGGGAGACGAACATGATGGCGCATGGACACTCGAAGGCGGTGGCGGTACTCGCGGCGTGCCTCGGCATCGCAGGCGCAGCGCAGGCACAGGACACGAAGCCTGTCGGCGAGTTCGGCTGGTTCGGCGTGGGCAAGGCGCACGAAGTGGAGAAGGGCCACTACTACTGGGTCGGCGAGTTCTCGGGCACGTTCTTCAACGACAAGGGCGAAGGCAGCCTGTTCCACAAGGCGGGCGTGAAGTGCCCGGCCAACTTCGATCTGGACCTCAACGCTCGCAAGCACACGGCAGGCGGCTACTGCACGGTGGCGGATGCCGATGGTGACCAGGCCTACATGAGCTGGCTCATCAAGGGCGATGGTCGCAGCGGCGCCGGGTCCTTCACCTACACGGGAGGGACTGGCAAGTACAAGGGCATCAAGGGCATCAAGGGCACCAACAACTTCACCACGCTGATCCAGGTGAACTGGCCCGATGGCACGACGTCCGGCTTCGCAAGCTGGAACAAGTAGTCGGGAGCAGGGGTTAGTGTGGGTCGGACTTTCGCCCGACGCTGCACCTCCATTGACACCGCGACGGATCCTGGAGCCCGGGCGTCGGGCGGAAGCCCGACCCACGCGACGACCAACCTAACCCGATAGTTTTGCCAGTTGCGGCTTCAACCGCGCGAGCGTCGCCTCGAAGCCCGCGAGGCGTTCGCGCTCCTGCTCCACCACCTTCGCCGGCGCGCGGGCCACGAACGATTCGTTGCCGAGCTTCGCCTGCGCCTTCGTGATTTCACCTTCGAGCCGGGCGATCTCCTTGCCGAGGCGCTCGCGTTCCGCTGCGACGTCGACCTCCACGTGCAGCATCAGGCGCACCTCCCCGACCACCGCGACCGGCGCGTCGGCATCCGGCAGGTTGGCTTCGAGCTTGGTGTCCGACAGACGGGCGAGCGCGCGCAGGTAGGGGAAGTGCGGTTCGATCTGGGCCGTTTCACCGGCGGCGATGAGCGGGATGCGTTCACCGGGCCCGATGTTCATCTCGCCGCGCAGGTTCCGGCACGCGTCGACCAGTGACTTCAGTTGGGTGACGTGCGCCTCGGCGGCGGTATCGATCTTCTCGGGCTGGCACTTCGGGAACGGCGCGACGCTGATGCTCTCGCCGGTCTTGCCGGCGAGCGGCGCGACGGAGTGCCACAGCTCTTCGGTGATGAACGGGATCACCGGATGCGCGAGCCGCAGCACCGCTTCGAGCACGCGCACGAGCGTGCGGCGCGTGCCGCGCTGCTGGGCCTCGTCGCCGCTCTGGAGCTGCACCTTCGCGAGTTCCACGTACCAGTCGCAGTACTCGTCCCACACGAAGCGGTAGACGGCGGTGGCGACGTTGTCGAGGCGGTACTCCGCGAAGCCCTTCGCGACTTCCGCCTCGGTGCGCTGGAGCAGGCTGACGATCCAGCGGTCCACCGGCGAGAGTTCCACCGGCAGCGACTCGTCGACGCCGCAGTCCTTGCCCTCGGTGTTCATGAGCACGAAGCGCGTGGCGTTCCACAGCTTGTTGCAGAAGTTGCGGTAGCCCTCGCAGCGCTTCAGGTCGAAGTTGATGTTGCGGCCGAGCGTCGCGTACGCGGCCATCGTGAAGCGCAGCGCGTCGGTGCCGAACGCCGGGATGCCGTCGGGGAACTCGCGGCGCGTCTTCGCTTCGATCCGCGGGGCGTCTTCCGGCTTGCGCAGGCCGGTCGTGCGCTTGACCAGCAGCTGGTCGAGGGCGATGCCGTCGATGAGGTCCACGGGGTCCAGCGTGTTGCCTTCGGACTTCGACATCTTCTTGCCTTCCGCGTCGCGGATGAGGCCGTGGATGTATACGTCGCGGAACGGCACGCGGCCCGTGAAGTGCGTCGTCATCATGATCATCCGGGCGACCCAGAAGAAGATGATGTCGAAGCCGGTGACGAGCACGGTCGACGGCAGGTAGAGGTCGTACGCGGAGACGTCATCGCCTTCGGGCTCGGGCCAGCCGAGCGTGGAGTGGCACACCAGCGCCGACGAGAACCACGTGTCGAGGACGTCCTCGTCGCGCGTGACCGCGGCGCCACCGGCCTGGGCTTTCGCCTCCTCCTCGGTCCGCGCCACGTAGACGCGGCCCTCGGCGTCGTACCACGCGGGGATCCGGTGACCCCACCAGAGCTGCCGCGAGATGCACCAGTCCTGGATGTTCGCGAGCCACTGGTTGTACGTGTTGACCCAGTTCTCGGGATGGAACTTCACGTCGCCGCGCGCGACGACGTCGATGGCCACCTCGGCGATGGAGCGGCCCGGATGCATCGCATCGGCGGGCGCCGGCTTCGTCATCGCGACGAACCACTGGTCGGTGAGCATCGGCTCCACGGCGGCCCCGGTCCGGGCGCAGCGCGGGACCATCATCTTGTGCGGCTTGGCGGCCACCAGCAGGCCGAGCGCTTCGAGGTCGGCGACGATGCGCTTGCGGGCGTCGTAGCGGTCGAGGCCGCGGTACTTCTCCGGGCCGTTCTCGTTGATCTTCGCATCGAGCGTGAGGACGTTGATCTGCGCGAGCGCATGGCGCTGGCCGACGGCGTAGTCGTTGAAGTCGTGGGCGGGCGTGATCTTCACGCACCCGGTGCCGAACTCGCGGTCGACGTAGTCGTCGGCAATGATCGGGATGGTGCGGCCGCACAGCGGCAGCGTGAGCTGCCTGCCGACGAGGTGGCGGTAGCGCTCGTCCTCGGGATGCACGGCGACCGCGGAGTCACCCAACAGCGTCTCCGGCCGCGTGGTCGCGACGACGAGGCCTTTCACGTCACCGACGGGGCCGTCGGCGAACGGGTAGAGGATCTCCCAGATCCGGCCGTCCTCCTCTTCGCTCTCCACTTCGAGGTCAGAGACGGCGCTCTGAAGGACGGGGTCCCAGTTCACGAGCCGCTTGCCGCGGTAGATGAGGCCCTGCTCGTGGAGGCGCACGAAGGTCTCGGTGACCACCTTCGAGAGCTTCGCGTCCATCGTGAAGTATTCGCGACCCCAGTCGCAGGAGTCGCCGATGCGGCGCATCTGGCCGGTGATCGTCGAGCCCGATTGTTCCTTCCACGCCCACACCTTCTCGGTGAAGGCCTCGCGCCCCATCTCGCGCCGCACGAGGCCCTGGGCCTCCAGCTGACGCTCGACGACGATCTGCGTCGCGATGCCCGCGTGGTCAGTGCCCGGCAGCCAGAGCGTGTTGTACCCGGCCATGCGGTGATAGCGGGTGAGCGCGTCCATGATGGTCTGGTTGAACGCGTGCCCCATGTGCAGGGTGCCCGTGACGTTCGGCGGGGGCAGTTGCACGCAGAAGGCGGGCTTCGACCGGTCGGTGCCGGCGGTGAAGTAGCCCTTCGATTCCCAGAACGGGTACCACCGGCGCTCGATCTCGGCCGGTTCGAAACTCTTCGGAAGGTCCATGGCGGGGCTGGGTGAGGCGGGAAAGCGGGCGATTATGCGGTAAACCGGGGCGCAGCCCGGAGATCAGCGTTCGGGCGGTGCGGCCCCGGGCTCTGCGGAATCACCGTCGGGGCATGCCTCGGCCGCGAGAGGCAGGCGGAGATTGCGCACCTGCTGGTGCAGCGTCTCCTCGATGGTCTCGCGCACCAGCTGCCGGAGGCTGCCCTTGATCTCCGTGGCCACCTGGGCCAGCGCGTGATCGAGCGAGACGGCCAGCTCCGGCATCACGCGACGCTCCAGGAGCGTGCCCACCTCGTGGTCCAGGCGATCCCCGAGGCGGCGGTAGACCTCGCGTTCGAGATCGTCGACGTTCGGCAGCGGGAGATCGTCCGCCATGTCGGGTGGGGGCGGCGGGGCGGGGCGGGCGGTGACGGGGCCCAGGCTCACGACGTCCGTGAGGATCGGGATCTCGCCCGGAGCAGACGGTGCGCGCACCGGGGCGACCGGTTGCGGCGCGGGCGGGACGACCGGCGCCACCGAGGGCGACACCAAGGCCGGCACCGACACCGCGGGCCGCAGCCGGGCCATCAGGGAATCGACGCTTCCGAGCACCGCATCGTGATCGTCTGAGGCATCGTCGCCGTCGACGGGGGGCTGGGTGTCGGGCATCGGGTCAGCCGGCGGCCGTCTGGCCGAGATCGTGGAGGGTGATTTCGTAGCCCCGGTCGCGATAGAACCGATAGCGGACACGGCCGGCCTGCGTGTCGTCCTGGTCGAGTCCGACGATCTCGATCACGCGCTGGAACCGGCTGAAGATGTCCGGCGTGTCGGGTCGGAGGTTCAGCAGGAGGTCGTCGCGTTCCACCGCGCCCGGATCGTGATCGACGACGATCGGCGTCACCGCCGCGAGGCGATGGCCGGCCCGCACGTGCGGCAGGAAACCCACCGGCGGGTGGGTCCAGAGCAGGCGGTCCATGCGTTCCGTGGCCTCTGCGTCGGCCGTGAGCACGAGCACCCGCATCTGCCGCGCGACCGCCTTCCCGCACAGCGTGCAGGCGGTCTGGAGGCGGTCGGCGACCTTCGTGTAGAAGTCGATGCGGGTCATGGTCGCGTCGGGGCGGGAGCGGGAGGCGAGCGCTTCAGCGTTGCGTCCGGCGGATCAGGAACTCCGTCAGCAGCGGCACCGGGCGCCCGGTGGAGCCCTTCTCCCGTCCCGACTTCCACGCGATGCCGGCGATGTCGAGGTGGGCCCACGGGTACTTCTTTGCATAGCGCGCGAGGAAGCAGGCTGCGGTCACGCTGCCCGCCGGACGGCCGCCGATGTTCGCCATGTCGGCGAAGTTGCTCTTCAGCTGCTCCTGGTAGTCGTCCCACAGGGGCATGCGCCACACGCGGTCCCACGAGGCGTGACCAGCGTCTTCCAGCGCCTTCGCGAGGTCATCGCGGTTCGCGTACATGCCGGTGGCCACATTGCCCAGCGCGACGACGCAGGCGCCGGTGAGCGTCGCGATGTCGACCACCGCGGCGGGGTCGTAGCGCTCGGCGTAGGTGAGGGCGTCGCACAGGATGAGGCGGCCTTCGGCGTCGGTGTTGAGGATCTCGATCGTCTGGCCGGACATCGAGGTGACGATGTCACCCGGCTTGATCGCCGTGCCGCTCGGCATGTTCTCGCACGTCGGGATCAGACCCACGAGGTTGACCGGCAACCCCATGCCGGCCACGGCGCGGAAGGTGCCGAGCACGCTGCCGGCGCCGGACATGTCGTACTTCATCTCGTCCATGCCCTCGCCGGGCTTCAGCGAGATGCCGCCCGTGTCGAAGGTGATGCCCTTGCCGACGAGCACCACGGGCTTGTCCTTCTTCGTGCTGCCCGAGTACTCCATCACGATGAACTTCGGCGGCTCGGCCGTTCCCTTCGTGACGGAGAGGAAGGACCCCATGCCGAGCTTGAGGATGTCCTTGTACTCCAGCACGGTGACCTTGAACTTGTGCGCCTTGCCCAGATCGCGTGCAGTCGATGCGAGGTAGCCCGGTGTGCAGACGTTGCTGGGGAGGTTGCCGAGATCCTTGGCGAGCGACACGCCCGCCGCGAGGGCCGTCCCCTGCTGGAGGGCGCGATCCTCCGCGGCCGTCGGGCGGGACGACACGCCCAGCGCGAGCTTGGCGAGACCCCCGCGGGCGGGTTCCTTGATGCTCTTCAGGCTGTCGAACCGATAGGCGCATTCCGCTGCGACCTCGACCGCATGGCGCGTGCGCTCGACGACGCTGGTGCCGACGGCTTCCCATTCGGTGCAGTAGATCAGCGCATCCCGGGCGCCACCGCTGCCGGCCGCGCGGACGGCCGCAGAGACCGCGTCGCGATAGCCCTTCAGGGTGAGGCTGCCGGCGGCGCCGAGGCCGACGACGACGACGCGCGTGGCAGCGATGCCGTCCACGGCGTGGAGGAGGGTGCACGTGCCGGCTTTGGCGGGAAGATCGTCGCGCCGTGCGAGCTGCGTGAGGTATCCGGAGGAGGCCTTGTCGAGCGCCTGACCGGCGGGCGAGAACTTGCCGCCCTCTTGAAGCCCCACGATGACGCAGGCGCTACGCGCACGTTCCGGCTGGCTCTGCTTCAGGCTGAATTCCACGGACTCTCCTGTTAGTATCGATTGAGGTGCTGTCGAATGATGTGGTGGCGCGCGATGTACTTCCACATGAGGTACTTCCGCATGATGGATTACTTATTCACGTGCTGCCGAATGAAGTGATACCGACTGACGCTGCGGTGGGTGAGCGCCCGAAAATTATCCCCGCCCGATCCGAGAAAAGTCAAAAGCCGTGATCTTCCAGCGGTCCCTTCTGCGCGAGTTCGCGAACACCGGTCTCGTGGTGTTCGTTGTCCTGCTGATGATCACGATCACCACCCAGCTCATCCGCATGCTGGGCTGGGCGGCACAGGGCGTGATCCCGCCCGACGGCGTGCTGATCCTGCTGGGCCTCGCTGCGTTGCGTTATACCCCGATCCTGCTTTCCCTCACCGTTTTCATTGCGGTGCTGATGGCGCTCACCCGCAGTTATCGCGATTCCGAGATGGTGGTGTGGTTCGCCTCCGGCCGCAGCCTGCTCTCGTGGATCCGGCCCGTCCTCACGTTCGCGCTGCCGCTCGTGTTCACGATCGGGCTGCTTTCCTTCGCGCTGTCGCCCTGGGCCGTGCAGAAGTCCGAGGAGTTCCGGCAGCAGCTGGAAAGCCGCGACGACGTCTCGGCGGTGTCGCCCGGGGTGTTCAAGGAGTCGAAGCAGGCCGACCGCGTGTACTTCGTGGAGAAGCTCACGACCGATCTGTCGATGGTGGCGAACATCTTCGTGCACTCCAAGCAGAACGGACGCGACGGCGTGATGGTGGCGGAGCGCGGCTTCTCCGAGACGGCTGAGAACGGCGACCGCTTCCTGGTGCTCCAGAACGGTCGCCGCTACGAAGGTGAGCCCGGTTCGGCCGAGTATCGCGTCACCGAATTCGAGCGCTACGCCCTGCGCATCGAGGCGAAGGAGGCCGGCAAGCTGATGACATCCATCAGCGCCGTGCCGTCCCTCGATCTGCTGCGCGATCCCACGCGCGAGCACCAGGCGGAGCTGATCTGGCGCACCGGCATTCCGCTCTCGGCCCTCGTGCTCTCGCTGCTCGCGGTGCCGATGAGCTTCGTCAACCCGCGCGCCGGAAGGTCGCTCAATCTGGTGTTCGCGGTGCTGCTCTACATGGTCTACAGCAATCTGTTGTCGATCTTCCAGTCGTGGGTCGGCCAGGGCCGGGTCGTGCCTGCCGTGGGCTGGCTCACCGTGCACGGACTCATGCTCGGCCTGCTCGCGTTCATGCTCTGGCGCCGGATGTCGGTCGTGCCCCTTGTTCGCTGGCGGCGCGCATGAAGACCCTCCGGCGGTACGTGGGCCGGCAGATCCTGGGCGCGACGGTCCTCGTGATCGTGGCGCTGCTCATGCTGTTCTCGTTCTTCGATCTCATCCAGGAGCTGGGCGATGTCGGCAAGGGGCGCTACCGGCTGTCGCTCGCGCTCCTCAAGGTGACCCTCGCCATTCCGAGCCACGTGTACGAACTGTTCCCCGTGGCCGCCCTGCTCGGCACCCTCTTCGCCCTCGCGCAGATGGTGGCCCACTCGGAGTACACGGTGATGCGGGTGTCCGGCGTGTCGGCGCGATCGATGATGTCGATCATCCTGCCCCTCGGGCTCATGTTCGCCGCGTTCACGTTCGTCATCGGCGAGTTCGTCACGCCGCTCTCCGAGAACGCAGCCCAGCGTCTGCTGCTGAAGGCCACGAACACCGGCGTGGTGGCGCAGGAGTTCCGTTCGGGGCTCTGGGTGAAGGACGACCTGAGTTTCGTGAACGTCACCCAGGTGAGCACCGATGCGGATCTCACCGGCGTGCGGATCTACGAGTTCGACGACCGGTCGCGTCTGGTCTCGGTCAGTTCGGCCCTGAGTGGCGAATTCCGAGGCAGCGATCGGTGGAAACTGCGGGATGTCTCGAAGACGGAGTTCCTGCCGGAGGGCACCCGTGCCACGCACGAGGCCGAGGTCGACTGGCGATCCGTCCTGAACCCGGCGATCCTTTCCGTGCTGATGGTCGTCCCGGAGCGGATGTCGGTGGCCGATCTCTACAACTACATCGGGCACCTGCGCGACAACCGGCAGGCCACCGAACGCCACGAGATCGCGCTCTACTCGAAGATCACCTACCCGGTGGCCGTGATCGTGATGATGATCATCGCCCTGCCGTTCGCGTACTCGCGTTCTCGGGAGGGGGGCATCAGCGCCAAGCTTTTCGTGGGGATCATGCTGGGACTCGGCTTCCACCTCGCATCGCGCCTCTTCGGCCACCTCGGCCTGTTGAACGCGTGGCCACCGCTCTTCAGCGCGGCGTTCCCGACGGCGCTGTTCCTGCTGGGAGGTTTCGGAATGCTGTGGTGGGTCGAGCGCCGCTGACCGGGCGAGGGGCAGTCCGGGTCAGAACGGAGCGCGGAGGATGCGCGTCCCCATCAGCCGGTCGTGAAGGAACTGGCGGTCCCGATCGACGAGGGCCCAGAGGAATCCGACACCGATGCACAGCAGGCCAGCCACGGCGAGTGCATAGCGGCCGACAGCCACCGGCAGGGTCAGCGGCTGTCCGTCGGCACGCCGCAACCGGAGCCCCCATGTCTTCATCGCGAGCGTCTGGCCGCTCATGCGCCAGCAGTAGATGAAGTAGATCCCGAACACGGCGAGCAGGTAACCGCGGTAGGCGGCGAGGGCCCCGCCGTTCGTCGCTCCGTCCCCAGCATCGCCCAGCAGCGGCACGACGACCCAGGAGGCGATGAAGGAGACCCCGAAGAGCAGCACCGATTCGTAGACGATCGCCCCGAAGCGCGGCCACAGCTGGGCGACCTGAAGCGGGGCGTCCTGCAGGGCGGTGGGCGGCATCGGCGGCGGGGCTTCCGGCGTGCTCACTTGCGTTCCCGCGCTGCGCGCAGCGCGTCTTTCAGGGCGGACGGAAACTGTTCGTACTCCGACCACTTCTGGAGGATCTCCCGCCGCCGTTCGGGAGGGAGCTGCTGGATCTGTTTGTAGAGTTCTTTCACCTCGGCACGTTGCGCCGGCGTCAATGCCGCCCAGTGCTTCATGCGGCGTTGGATGCGCTCCTGTTGGTCATGCGGCAGGGATGGGTACTTTCTGGCGATGGCGAGCCAACGTTCCCGCCGATCGGGTTCCAGGCTGTCCCATTCCTTCTCGAGGGGTTGCAGGATCTCGCGCTGCGACGCGGAGAGCTGACTCCATGTCACCGCGTCGTCCGCCCGGGCGCTGGCGGCGCCGAAGGTGAGAAGTGTGATCAGGAAGGCGGCGAGGAGGGCGGCGAGGAAGCCAGCCCTCGACGCTACCGCTGCATGGCTGGGGTGATCCACTGCTGGAAGCCCTTGTCGAGGTAGGCATTGATCGGAAGCTCGTCGCCGAGGAGTTCCAGCTCTTCACCGTCGTTGGAGGAGATCCCCGCACCCTGCCAGACGTAGATCGTCACCAGCCCCAGCAACAGGACAGCGGCCGGGAGGAACAGTCGATGGCGGAATGCGCCTGCCAGCGGACCGGGGAGTCGGGCAGCGCCGCTCGCGGAGGCCAGGGCCGTGACGGGCTCGCGCAACTGCTCCAATGCAAGCTCGCGGCCCGCCTGGAGCCGGCGCAGGATGCGCGGATCGAGGTCATCGACGCAGGCATCCAGGCGGCGGGCGAGCCGCTGACCCAGTTCGGTGTCGTTCACGGTGTGATTCCCCTTCTGCGCAGATAGGCCGCAATGGTGTGGGTGGCTCGCGAGCAGTGCGTCTTGACGCTGCCCTCCGAGCACCCCATTGCCTGCGCTGTCTCGGCCACGTCGAATTCCTCCCAGTAACGGAGCAGGAACGCCTCTTGTTGACGCTTGGGCAGCCGCGTGACGGCGTCCCCGATCAGCGCCGCGATCTGCGCGCGCTCGGCCTGATCCTCCGGAGTGCCCTCGTTGTCCTCGACCCGGATCCGGTCGAGCGGGTCGCTGTCCTCGCCGTCGTCGGGAGACAGCGAGGACAGCAGCGTCGTCCAGAGATTCCGGACCTTCTGCCGCCGATAGTGGTCACGAATTGTATTCTGAAGGATGCGGTGGAAGAGCAGCGGAAGTTCCTCGGGCGGCTTGTCCGAGTACTTTTCCGTGAGGCGCAGCATCGATTCCTGCACGAGATCGAGGGCGAGATGTTCGTCCCGCAGCGCGAACATCGCGTGCCGATAGGCGCGGCGCTCGACTTCGGCGAGAAAGCGGGCAATTTCCTGCTCGGTGGCCAGGGTGCAGACCTCGTGAACTGGGCGCGCCGCCGCGGGCGGTGCATACCTCGTGGGATGGGCGCGCCGGTGAGGGCGTGGCGCCACGCTTCGTGAGAGGGGCGGATGGTAGCATCGGCTCCCTCTCGTCCCGACTCGTCGACCGACGCGTCATGCGGCCCGGGCGTGCTGGCCGCCGTGCCGATCGGCGCCTGTCCCGCCGTTGTACGGGCTAAAATCCGGTCCGGAGCGAACCCATGCAGACCGTCGATCTCACCCACCATTTCCTCATCGCCATGCCCGGCATGGTCGACCCGAACTTTGCCCGCACGCTCACGTACATCTGCGAGCACAACGAGCAGGGCGCACTGGGCGTCGTCGTCAACCGGCCCATCGACATGACCCTGGGCGACCTCTTTGATCGCGTAGGCCTCTCCCTCGAGGACCCGGCGCTCGCCGCGAATCCCGTGTACTTCGGAGGCCCGGTCCAGGTGGATCGGGGGTTCGTGCTCCACCGACCGCTGGGCGAGTGGGGTTCCACGCTCGTCGTCCGCGACGGCGTCGGGTTCACGACATCGAAGGACATCCTCGAAGCCGTTGCCGCCGGCGGCGGACCCGGGAATCTCCTCGTGTCGCTCGGGTACGCAGGCTGGGCGCCGGGGCAGATCGAGGAGGAGCTCCTGCAGAACGCCTGGTTGACGGTGGCCGCCGAGGCCAGCGTGATCTTCGACCTGCCGAGCGAGGACCGTTTCGATGCCGCGATGCGCATCCTCGGGGTGAATCCGGCGAGCCTGTCCGAGGCCGCAGGTCACGCGTGACGATCGTCGCGCAGGCCACCAGCCCCCCACCCGCGACCGGCACGGTGCTCGCGCTGGACTTCGGCCTTCGCCGGACGGGGGTCGCCGTGGGCGAGATGACGCTGGGCATCGCGCACCCGCTGAAGCTCGTCGACACACCGGATCCCGAGGTGCGCCTGTCCCGCGTCGGCGAATACGTGAAGGAATGGCAGCCTGCGCTGCTCGTGATCGGCTGGCCCGTGCGGGATGACGGCGCCGAGCATGCGATGGCGGCAGCCGTGGGCGCGTTCCAGGCGGCGCTCGAAGCCCGGTTCGGCCTGCCCGTTCTTCGCGTGGACGAACGCTTCAGCTCCCACGCGGCGAGCCAGGCCCTCGGCGAGGCCGGCGTGCGGGGGCGCCGCCAGAAGGCGCATCTCGACAGCGTCGCCGCCAGTGAAATTCTTCAAGGGTTCTTCGATGCCTACACCGCCGACTCTGCCTGACGCAGAGCAACTGCTCGATCGACTCGTCAGCCGCTTGCGAGGCGCCATCGGCGCCGAGACCGCGCTCGTGGGCATCCACACCGGAGGCGTGTGGGTCGCGGAACGCCTGCATGCCGCGCTTGCGCTCCCGACCCCCCTCGGCACCCTCGACGTCGCCTTCTACCGCGACGACTTCCGCCAGCGCGGGCTGAAGCCGGATGTCCGGCCGTCCGACCTGCCGTTCGAGATTCCGGGTCGCGACATCGTGCTCGTGGACGATGTCCTCTACACCGGCCGCACCGTGCGTGCCGCCGTGAACCTGCTGTTCGACTACGGCCGGCCGGGCCGGGTGCGGCTCGCCGCCCTGCTCGATCGCGGCGGCCGCCAGTTGCCCATCGCGGCCGAGTGGGTCGGCGATGTCGTCGACGTGCCCGCCGACCGCGGCATGATCGTGCTCGTACGCGACGCCTCCGGCAGGCTGTCGCTCACCATGGAGGAAGCCGGTGGCGGCGCATAACCCCCAGCTGGGCCCCGACGGCGAACTGCGGCACCTGCTTTCGATCGAGGGCCTGCCGCGGGCGACGTTGATGCAGATCCTCGACACTGCCCGCTCGTTCGTCTCGGTCACCGAGCGCGAGATCAAGAAGGTCCCGCTGCTGCGCGGCAAGTCGGTGTTCAACCTGTTCTTCGAGTCATCGACCCGCACCCGCACCACCTTTGAGATCGCGGCGAAGCGGCTCTCGGCCGACGTGGTCAACCTCAATATCGCGACCTCGTCCCAGAGCAAGGGCGAGACGCTGCTCGACACAGTGGCGAACCTCTCGGCCATGCACGCCGACATGTTCGTGGTGCGGCACGCGTCCAGCGGAGCGCCGCACCTCATCGCGCGGCACGTCGGCCCCGAGATCCACGTGATCAACGCCGGCGACGGCCGGCACGCGCATCCGACGCAGGGCCTGCTCGATGTCTACACGATCCGCCACTACAAGCCGGAGTTCAGCAACCTCACGGTCGCGATCGTGGGTGATCTGCTGCACTCGCGCGTGGCGCGCTCGGAGATCCATGCGCTCACGACCCTCGGCGTCCCGGAGGTCCGGGTGGTGGGGCCGCGGACGTTGATGCCTCCCGATATCGAGAAGCTCGGGGTGCGCGTCTTCCACGACATGAACGAGGGCTTGCGGGGGGTGGATGTGGTGATGATGCTGCGCCTGCAGAACGAGCGCATGAACGGCGCGCTGCTGCCTTCGTCGCAGGAGTACTTCCGGAGCTACGGGCTCACGCCCGCGCGGCTCGCACTGGCGAAGCCGGACGCCATCGTCATGCATCCGGGGCCGATGAACCGCGGGGTTGAGATCGACTCCGAGGTGGCCGATGGGCCGCAGTCGGTGATCCTGCCGCAGGTCACCTTCGGCATCGCGGTCCGCATGGCCGTGATGGCCATCCTCGCCGGGAATGGGTGACGCCATGAAACTGCACATCCGATCCGGTCGCCTGGTCGACCCCACCCTCGGCACCGATGCCGTGGCGGACCTCTTCATCGCCGATGGCCTGATCGCTGCCGTGGGCGCCCCACCGCCGGGATTCGTCGCCGACCGCGTCATCGATGCGGCCGGTCACGTCGTCTGCCCGGGCCTCGTGGATCTCTCGGTCCGCCTCCGTGAACCGGGCTTCGAATTCCGCGCGACGCTCGACAGCGAGCTCGCCGCCGCGGTCTCGGGCGGGATCACCCGCATCGTCTGCCCGCCGGACACCGACCCGCCACTCGACGAGCCCGGACTCGTCGAGATGTTGAGCCGGCGTGCGGCCAGTCTTGCGCTCGCCCGCGTCCATCCGCTCGGGGCCCTGACCCACGGCCTCGGCGGCGAACGCCTCACCGGCATGGTCGAGCTGTCGGAGGCCGGCTGCGTGGGCTTCTCGCAGGGCGATGCCCCCCTCTCCGACCAGCAGGTGTTGATGCGCGCGATGGCCTACGCGTCCACCTTCGATCTGCCCGTCTGGCTGCGTCCGCAGGAGGAAAGCCTGGCGCGCGGCGGCGTGGCGCACGACGGCGAGGTGGCGACGCGGCTGGGCCTGCCCGGCATCCCCGCCGTCGCGGAGACCGTGGCCCTGGCGGGCATCCTCCTCCTCGCGCGGGCCACGGGCGTGCGGGTGCACATCTGCCGGCTGTCCACCGCCGAAGGGGTCGAGATGGTCCGGCGCGCGCGGGCGGACGGCATGCGGCTCACGTGTGACGTATCCGCCCTCCACGTGCATCTGAGCGAAATGGACATCGGCTACTTCGATGCGCGGTGCCGGCTGTCGCCTCCCCTTCGAAGCGGCCGGGACCGTGCGGCACTCGCCCGTGGTCTCCAGGACGGCACCATCGACGCCATGTGCTCCGACCACACGCCCGTGGACGACGACGGCAAGCAGGTCCCCTTCGCCGAGGCCGCAACCGGCGCGACCGGCATCGAGACCCTGCTCTCCCTCGCGCTGCGCGCAGGCGAGGGCGGCAGTCTCGCGCAGGCGCTGGCGCCGGTGACCACCGGCCCGAGCCGCGCGCTGGGGTTGCCGGCGCCGACGCTGGCACCGGGCGCGATCGCAGACCTGTGCATCTTCGATCCCGACCACTGGTGGAAACCCTCGCCGGCCGCGCTGGTCAGTTCGGGCAAGAGCACGCCGTTCGCCGACTACGAACTGCGCGGACGGACCGTACACACCATCATCGACGGCCGTCCGGTGTTCGACGCCGGCACGCGCGCCTGACGCCCAACCCTGACACGCAAACCCACCTCTTTCCGGAAACGCCACTCGATGAATCCCCTGCTCGATTTCTCCGGTCTGCCGCGCTTCGCGGAGTTCCAGCCGACGTTCGTGACACCCGCCGTCGATCAACTGCTGGCCGAGAATCGGGCCCTCGTCGAGCGCATCGCCGCCGACAACGCCGACCCCGACTGGGACGGCTTCGCGCAGCCGCTCGACGACGCGAACGAGCGCCTGTACCGCGCCTGGGGGCAGGTCTCCCACATGAATGCGGTCATGAACAGCCCGGCGCTGCGCGAGGTCTACAACGCGAACCTGCCGAAGATCTCGCAGTACGGCACCGAGATCTCGCAGCACGAGGGGCTGTATCGCAAGTACCGCGCGCTGCGGTCGGGGCCGGTGTTCGAGACGCTCTCGCCCACCCGGCAGCGCATCGTCGAGAACCGGCTGCGGGATTTCCGGCTGGGCGGCGCGGAACTCTCCGAGGATCGCAAGGCGCGCTTCAAGGCCGTGGCCGAGCGGCTCGCCGAGCTGTCCTCGAAGTTCAGCGACAACGTCCTCGACGCGACGAATGCCTTCGCCCACTACGTCGAGGCGGAGCCCGAGTTGCGCGGCCTGCCCGCGGACGTGATCTCCGCCGCGCGGTCCGCCGCGGAGGCCGACGGGAAGGCGGGGTGGAAGTTCACGCTGCACATGCCGTCGTACCTCCCGGTCCTGCAGTACGCCGAGCACCGTCCGCTCCGCGAAGTGCTCTACCGCGCCTATGCCACGCGGGCATCCGAGTTCGGCTCCCCCGACCTGGACAACACCGGCCCCATGGCCGAGATCCTCGCGCTGCGCCGCGAGGAGGCGTCGCTCCTCGGCTACGCCAACTTCGCCGAGTTGTCTCTCGTGCCGAAGATGGCCGAGACGCCGGCGCAGGTCATCGCCTTCCTGCGCGACATCGCGGGTCGCGCCAAGCCGTTCGCGGAGCGCGATCTCGTCGACCTGCAGGCCTTCGCCCGGGATCAGCTCGGGCTGGAGAAGATGGAGCCGTGGGATCTCACGTGGGCGAGCGAGAAGCTGCGCGGTGCGCGATACAGTTTCTCGGAGCAGGAGGTGAAGCAGTACTTCCCCGAGCAGCGGGTCATCGACGGCATGTTCAAGGTGGTCGAGACCCTCTTCGGTCTCGTGATCGAGACCGAGGACGCCCCGGTGTGGCATCCGGACGTTCGCTTCCATCGCATCACCGATCGCAACGGCCAGGTGGTCGGGCGTTTCTACATGGATCTCTACGCGCGGAGTTCCAAGCGCGGCGGGGCATGGATGGACGACGCCATGGGGCGCCGCCGCATCCCGTCCGGCATCCAGACACCCGTGGCCTACCTCAACTGCAATTTCTCCGGTCCGGTCGACGGCAAGCCTGCCCTCTTCACCCACGACGAGGTGATCACCCTTTTCCACGAGTTCGGCCACGGCCTGCATCACTTGCTCACGCGCGTGGAGGATCTCCCCGTATCCGGCATCAATGGTGTCGAGTGGGATGCCGTCGAACTGCCGAGCCAGTTCATGGAGAACTTCTGCTGGGAGTGGGACGTGCTGCGCCACATGACAGCGCACGTGGAAACCGGGGAGCCGCTGCCGCGCGCGCTCTACGACCGCATGGTCGCCGCCCGCAATTTCCAGAGCGGCATGCAGACCGTCCGACAGCTCGAGTTCGCGCTCTTCGACATGCGCGTCCACAGCGATTTCGAGCCGTGCGGGAAGCAGGGAGTCATGGACCTTCTGGCGGAGGTGCGCCGGGAGGTCGCGGTGGTGATCCCGCCGCCGTTCAACCGGTTCCCGCACAGCTTCTCGCACATCTTCGCGGGGGGGTACGGGGCGGGCTACTACAGCTACAAGTGGGCGGAGGTGCTCTCTGCCGACGCGTACAGCCTGTTCGAGGAGCGTGGCGTTCTCGATGCGGCCACCGGCCAGCGTTTCCGCGAGGAGATCCTGGGCACCGGTGGCAGCCGTCCCGCGCTGGAATCGTTCGTGGCTTTCCGCGGCCGCGAGCCGTCCATCGACGCGCTCCTGCGGCACAATGGGATGGTCGCTGCCTGAACCTGTCGGGTGGTGCGAGCAAGGAGGGCGATCGTGAATGCGAATGGGATCCTGGCTCTGTGCATGACGACGTGTTTCGTGGCGGCGGGAGCGGACGCGGACCAGAAGCTGTATCGCTGGACCGATGAGAACGGTCGGGTCTTCTACACCGACAAGCCGCCGCCCGGCGATGCGCGCAATGTCGAGAGGAAGCGTCTCGGCGACCGCGCGGGTTCCGGGCCGCTGCCGTATGCCACACAGATGGCGGCGAAGAACTTCCCGGTCACGCTCTACACCTCCGATTGCGGCGAGGCGTGCGACGAGGGTCGCAAGCTCCTGGAGGCGCGCGGTGTTCCGTACGCCGAGAAGGCCGCTCGCGACCAGAACGTCCAGGCCGAGCTGCTCAAGCTGACGGGTGGCACGTCCGTCGAGGTGCCGGTGCTCGTGGTGGGGCGGACGATCGTGCGCGGGTGGGAAGCCACGCAATGGCACTCGACGCTCGATGCGGCCGGCTACCCGAAGTCGTCGCCCGTCCGCCCGCCGGCGGTGGCCACCAGGAAGAGCGGGGCCGGCACGCCGACGGAGTTGTCGCGCAACGCGCGCGATCCTGCACTCCCTCAGCCTGCACGTCCCCAGCCCGCAATGGACCAAACGCCCTGACCTTCCGATTGGCGTGGCATGCGGGCCGCCTGCGCGTCACGCCGAACGGTTCTCGCTGCCTTCCGGCACCTGTCGCGGGGAGACGCGGTCGGGAGGCGCCAGCAGCGCGCGAACCGACGACATCGAGACCTGACCGACGATGACATTGCCGCGCCGAACGGCGAGTGGATCGGTGCGACCCACGAGCTGGTGCAGCACCTGCTCGATCGAGGCGTCCGCGTCGACGGTATCCGTGGCATTCGCGGGGTCGGGCATCGGAAGATCGGCCGGCCAGGGCGCCAGCGCCGAACCGATGGCGAGTGCCCGGGCCCGGTTCACGTGGCGGGCGAAGTCGGCCGACGGGGCGTCCGCCGGCTGGGTCAGCACCTCCCACGGCGTGCCCACCTGCACCACTGCCCCGTCGCGCAGGATCGCGAGGCGGCTCCCGATGCGCAGCGCCTCGTCGAGGTCATGGGTGACGAACACCACCGTCCGACCCTGTTCGGCCTGAAGGGCCAGCAGTTCCCGCTGCAACTGCGCCCGGATCGGCGGATCGAGCGCAGAGAAGGGCTCGTCCATCAGGATGATGTCGGTCTCGCTGGCGAGCGCGCGGGCGAGACCGACCCGCTGACGCATGCCGCCGGACAACTGCGCAGGCAGGCGCTCTTCGTAACCGGACAGACCGACGCGCTCGATCCACTGCATGGCGCGGGTCCGACGCTCCCGTTGACCCACGCCGCGCAGTTCGAGACCGAGCGCCACGTTGTCGACGACGCGGCGGTGGTCCAGCAGTCCGAACCCCTGGAACACCATGGCCATCCGCCTGCGACGAAGCGCGACGAGTTCGCGGGTGCGCAGCGCCATCACATCCTGGCCATCGACGTGCACCCGACCCGCCGTGGGTTCGATCAGTCGGTTGATGTGTCGCAGCAGCGTCGACTTGCCGGAGCCCGATGGGCCCATCAACACGAAGATTTCGCCCGCCTCGATGTCGAGGTCGACATCGCGCAACGCCAACGTGTGGCCGCTGCCGAGCAACGCCGACTTGTCCAATCCCGAGCGCAACTTCCGCAGGGCCGTGGGCGGCGCCGGGCCGAAGATCGTGGTGACCCCGCGGATCTCGATCAGCGCCATGGGGCGATCCAGGAGGAGCGAACCGACCCGCGCGGCTGAAGACGAACGCCGCAAGCCTGCAGCAGCCGGTCGAGCAGGATCGCCAGGATCACGATGGCCAGCCCACCCACCAGTCCCATCCCGGGGTCGTTGCGCTGAAGGCCCACCAGCACGGTCTCGCCCACACCGCGGGCGCCGATCATCGAGGCGATCACGACCATGGCGAGGGCCATCATCGTCGTCTGGTTGATGCCCTGCATGATCGAGGGCAGGGCGAGGGGAAGCTGGACCTTGAGCAGGGTCTGCCATCGCGTCGCGCCGAACGCCCGCGCAGCCTCCATCACTTCCGCGTTCACCTGGGAGACGCCCAGCGCCGTCAGGCGGACGAGCGGTGGCGCCGCATAGATGACCGTGGCGAGGATGGCCGGCACCTTCCCGAGGCCGAACAGCATCGCCGCGGGAATGAGATACACGAAGCTCGGGATGGTCTGCATGAGGTCGAGCGTCGGCGAGACGACGCGCTGCACCCAGCGCGAACGCGCGCTCCAGACGCCGAGCGGGAGACCGACGACGAGGCAGACCAGCACCGCCACGAGGATCAGTGCGAGCGTCTGCATGGCGGGGTCCCACTGCCCGAGCGCACCGATCACCCAGAGGCCGGCAGCGGTGGCCAGCGTGAACTGCCAGCGGCGGCTCGCGGCGAACGCCAGTGTCGACGCGATCGCGAGCACCAGCCATGGCGATGCATTCCGAAGTGCCTGTTCGAGGGGCAGGAGGACGGCGAGCAGTGCCTGCGACACGGCCTCGAACTCGTCACCGAACCCCATCACCAGCGTGTCGATGGCGGCGTTGGTGGCTTCCCGCAGCGGCGTCTGCCAGTCGGGAAAGAGGGCGGGACCGGTGACCTCGTCACCCATCAGAGGGACGCCCGCACACGTTGCGCGATCTCCGGTGGCACCCAGTCCTGCCAGACGTCCGGACGCGTCTCGAGGAAGTGCCGCGCGGCATCGTCGGGACTGGCGCGGTTCTCCCGCATGTGGGCCAGTGCCTCCGATACGACCTTGGCCGAGGTGCGGTAGCGCTGCAGGAACGCGCGGATGGTCGGTGCCCGGTCGATGAAGGGCTTGTGGGCGCCGATCGACACGGCGACCACGGGATAGGCCGTGGCCCTGCGCACCCGACGGGGATCCTTCTCCTGGATCAGTGCCAGCCAGGTGTCGGGTTCGTGCGGAGGTTCCTCGAGCATCACGACCGCCTCGCCGATCTGCCCCAGCAGCCACGTGGGGCCCCAGTAGTAGAACAGCACGGGACGCCTTCGCTTGATGGCCGAGAGGATCGCTGCATCGAGCGCGGCACCGGTGCCGGGACGGAAGTTCGTGAAGTGTTCGAGCAGACCGTAGGCGTGCAGCTTCTTGGTGTTCGTGACCTCGCATTGCCAGCCGGCGATGCAGTTGAGGAACCGTCCCTTGCCGGGTTCCTCAGGGTCGCGGAAGAGCGCCTTGTGGCGCGGCAGGTCGGCCACGGACACGAGGTCCGGCGCCGCCGCCTTGTCGCCGCGGACGAGGTACTTCGGCACGAACCATCCCTGTACGGCGTCGGGGAAGTTCACGCCCAGTGCCACCAGCTTGCCGGCGGCCACCCCTGCATCCCAACTCGGCGGCGTGTTCGACCCCCAGACTTCCATCATGATGTGGACGTCGCCACGCGCGAGGCCATTGTGGAGCGGGATGGTCGCGCCGGGCAGCACGTCCACCGCGCAGCCCATGCCGTCGCGCAGGATGCGTCCGGCCACCGCCGTGTGGAAAGCGTTCGAGTCCCAGTCGAGACCGGCGAACATCACCTTGTGGGTGACGTCGCAGGCCTCGGCGGAGACTCCGTGCAGCAGCGCCAGGAGCGTTGCACCCAGGTGGCGAGCCAGAATCCTGCCGAACACTCGGGCGACTGCCATGGCCTTCGTCAGTCGAGAGGCAGGTCGTCGAGCACGGCGGCGGAGATGTCCGACGCCTTTCTGCCGACCAGCACGTAGTAGAACAGCGCGCGACCATCGATGGAGATGCGATGGCGATAGCGCTCGAGGTGATGGACCTGGAGGGTGTCGCTCACCAGCAGGTGCTTCACCAGCATCGAGAAGCCCGACCGATCGCTCTCCTGCAGGAAGGTCTCCTTGATGTTGAACACCACCCAGCCATCCGGGCGTATCAGGTTGAAGGTGTTGGCGAACGCCCGCACAGGGATGTCGCCGAACCCGAGGGCTGCGATGCAGGTGAGGCAATCCAGCTGCCAGCTCTTCATCTCGGCCGCGAGTTCCGCGTCGAGGTGGCACATGTCGGTGACGTAGTAGGCATCGTACGCATCGGGGCGATCGCGCTCGCAGGCAAGGCGCGCGTGGTCGGAGATGTCCACGCCGATCACGCGCGCGGCGTCTAGCAGCTCGCCCATCATCCCGTTCCCCGCGCCGAGATCGAGCACGCGCAGCTCGCTCAGATCCATGCGGTTGTCCTGCAGGACCTTCTCGAGGAGATCGCGCGCCTTGCGTGGGGACGCGCATCGCAACCGCTGATAGAAGAGCTGCTCGTACAGACCGGGCCGATCGTAGATCCGATCGTAGTCGTGGAAGCGGACCTTCGTCTGACCGTCGTTCTCCTTCAGGATGAAGTAAGCCTCGTCCTGGTCGAGCGCATGCGGTTCCGAGATGGGAAAACTGATGTTGTGTACCTGGTTGATCATTGCTCACTGCTCCATCGATGGTGCTCACCAGTGCTGCGCGTCGCTCTCGTTGCAGAACGGAGTCGGCGGTACGGCAGTGGGCACGCATGACAAGACGAACCGAAGCGATGGCGGGCTCGTGCGAGCCGCGTGTGCCAACGCATCGGCTCACGACCGGGGCTCGCCCCGAGCCCCGACCGTACCGCAGAAGCGGGTTCGCATGCCAGCCTGGTGATCCCGGCTGTGCTCGTTCGGCGAGGCCGCGTGTGCGGGCGTTGATGACCCGCTGCGATATGCGATGCTGTCGGTACTTGCAGAATGCATCGGAGCCGCCCCATGAAGATCGCCACGTGGAACGTGAACTCGCTCAAGGTTCGTCTGGGGCATCTACTCGATTGGTTGGGTCAGGAGGCACCCGATGTGGTCTGCCTCCAGGAGACCAAGCTGGAAGACGCGTTCTTCCCCGCGGCGGAACTGCAGGCGGCGGGGTACTCCGCAGCCTTCTCGGGTCAGAAGACCTACAACGGCGTGGCGATCGTCTCGCGGCTGCCGATGACCGATGTCGTGGCAGGCATCCCGGGCTATGCGGACGAGCAGAAGCGCGTCATCTCTGCCACGGTGGCGGGCGTGCGCATCGTGTGCGCGTACATCCCGAACGGCCAGAGCGTCGAGTCCGACAAGTATCAGTACAAGCTGCAGTGGCTGGCAGCACTCACCGCGTGGTTGCGGGTGGAGATCGCGGGGCATCCGCAGCTGGCGCTGCTAGGCGACTACAACATCGCGCCGGAGGACATCGACGTCCACGATCCGGCGGCCTGGGCGGGACAGGTGCTCTGCAGCGGGCCGGAGCGCGATGCGTTCCGGGGGTTGATCGCACTCGGCCTCAGCGACAGCTTTCGAAGGTTCCCGCAGCCGGAGCGGTCGTACACCTGGTGGGACTACCGGATGAATGCGTTCCGCCGGAAGATGGGTCTGCGCATAGATCACATCCTGCTGACCACGCCACTGGCCGAGACCTGCACGGCCTGCCGGGTGGATGTCTCCCTTCGCGGTCTCGAGCGTCCGTCCGACCACGCACCGGTGATCGCCGAACTGGCCTGAGAGGGTCAGGTCTTGCCTGCGCTGACGCGCAATGACCCGCGCGTCAGCGCTCCCGCATTCGTTCCTAGAAGGCTTCCCTCTCGTGGTCGAGATGGTCGGCGCGCCCCTTGTCCTCCAGACCCAGCTCCTGGATCTTGCGGGTGAGCGTGTTGCGTCCGAGGCCCAGGAGGTTGGCGGCCTCGATGCGTCGGCCACCGGTGTGTGCCAGTGCCTTCAGGATGAGCGCCTTCTCGAAGGAGCGTGTCATCTCGTCCATGATCCGCCGCTCGCCGCGGTTCAATGCGCTCTCGGCCTCGCGTTCCAGCGCGGAGATCCAGCTTTCGGTCACGGTGCGGGTGTCGCGCTCGCGGATCTCCGCGGGGAGATCCGCGACATCCACATTGACGCCGGGCGCCATGACCGTGACCCAGTGGCAGATGTTCTCCAGCTGACGCACGTTGCCCGGCCAGTCCAGCGCCGAGAGGTACTTCATGGCGGGTTCGGTGAGCCGCTTCGACTCGACCCCGAGATCGCGGGCGCTCTTCGAGAGGAAGTGGCGGGCGAGCAGTGCGATGTCCTCGCGCCGCTCGCGAAGGCTGGGGAGCTTCAGCCGGATGACATTGAGACGGTGGAACAAGTCCTCGCGGAACAGGCCCTGCTTCACGCGCACCTCGAGATCCTGGTGGGTCGCGGCGATGATCCGCACGTTTGCCCGGATCGGCTGATGTCCGCCCACGCGGTAGTACTGACCATCTGAGAGCACGCGCAGGAGACGCGTCTGCAGGTCGGGCGGCATGTCGCCGATCTCGTCCAGGAAGAGCGTGCCGCCCTCTGCCTGTTCGAAGCGTCCGCGCCGCATCGTCTGTGCGCCGGTGAAGGCACCCCGTTCGTGGCCGAAGAGTTCGGACTCGAGGAGATCCTTGGGAATGGCGGCCGTGTTGATGGCGATGAAGGGGCGCGGCGAGCGCGGGCTGTGGCGGTGCAGTGCGCGTGCCACCAGCTCCTTGCCCGTTCCCGACTCGCCGTTGATGAGAACCGTGGCCTGGGATTGCGCGAGGCGGCCGATCGCGCGGAAGACTTCCTGCATTGACGGCGCCTGTCCGAGGATCTCGGGCGCGGACTCGGGCGCCTGCTCGACTTCCTCGTGCTGCTGGCTCTCGGACATCGCACGGCGGATGAGGTCCACCGCCTGATCGACGTCGAACGGCTTCGGCAGGTACTCGAAGGCGCCGCTCTGGAACGCAGAGACCGCGCTGTCGAGGTCCGAGTAGGCCGTCATGATGATGACCGGCAGGCTCGGGTGCTGTTCCTTGATCTGCTGCAGCAGGTCGATACCCGTGCTGCCCGGCATGCGGATGTCGCTGACCACCACCTGGGGTGGCGCGCCAGCGAGGGCTGCGAGCGCTTCTTGCGCATTGGAGAATGTCTTGAAGGGGATGTCCTCGCGGGCGAGGGCCTTCTCGAACACCCAGCGGATGGAGCGGTCGTCGTCGATGATCCAGACGGGTTTCATGGGAGTCAGTGCTTCGATGAGGGAATGTCTTCGCCGCTGGAGACGGCCGTGTCGCGCAGGGGGAGCAGCAGCGTGAAGCAGGTGCGCCCGGGCTGGCTTTCCACTTCGATCAACCCATGGTGCTGGTTGATGAAGGTCTGCGCGATGGTGAGTCCTAGTCCGGTACCGCCTTCGCGGCCTGACACGAGCGGAAAGAACACGCGCTCGCGGATGTCTTCGGGGATGCCCGGACCGTCGTCGATCACGTCGAGGGCGATGGCGAGCCGGTAGAGTTTCTTGGCGAGCGTCACGCGCCGGACGACCCGCGAACGAAAGGTGATGGTGCCTCTGCCCTTCATGGCCTGGGCGGCGTTCTTCGCAACGTTGAGCACGGCCTGGATGAGCTGCTCGCGATCGCCCTCGAGCGGTGGCAGGCTGGTGTCGTAGTCGCGGCGGATCTGGATGCCAGAGAACTCGGCGAGGATGAGGCTGCGGACGCGCTCGGTGATCTCGTGCACGTTCAGCATCGTCAGTTGCGGCAGACGGTGCGGCGTGAGGAGGCGATCCATCAATGCCTGGAGGCGGTCGGCCTCCATCATGATCACCTGCGTGTACTCGCGCAGTTCGGGGCGATCGAGTTCGCGTTCGAGCAGCTGGGCCGCGCCGCGCAGGGCGCCGAGCGGATTCTTGATCTCGTGGGCGAGGTTGCGGACCAACTCGCGATTGGCCTGGCTCTGGTCGAGGAGGCGCTCCTCGCGGGCAATCCGCAGCTGCTGCTGGATCGGCGCGAATTCGAGCATGAAGCCGCTGCCTTCGGACAGGTCTTCCGGCGTCACCGTGCACGTGAGCAGGAGCTTCTGCATCTGGTTGCCGGCAGTCACGACGACCGCGAGATCGTGCTGGGTGAAACTGCAGCGGTCACGCTGGGCGAGCGCCACGGCGGCATCGAGCGCGGTGCACTCCGAAAACACGTCGTGTAGTGATTGACCCACCATGCTCTTGTGGCTCACCCGGAAGAGGTTTTCGGCGGCTGGATTCAGATACCGGACCCGTTGCGTGGCGTCGATGAGAACGACAGCCGTCGACAGAAGATCCAGTCCCTCGCGTGCGTCGGGGTTCATGTTCTAGGTTTCCGAATGAAGCCATGCATTCGCAATAAGCGCGCCACTGGTTGGTGCGCCGGCACGGCTCCGGGCGCGCGTTCGCGTGTCTGCGATCGCGGCGACGGCGAGCCGTGCTAACGAACCGAAAGCAGCTCGCGCTGGATTGCCTCGACGTTCTTCGAATGACGCGCCACCGCCTCCTCGAGGGTTCGTGCGCGGCTCTGGCCCTGTGCAGATGTGTCGTTGCGAACAGCAGACAAGTTGCGGTTGGCGTCGTCGAGCAGACCGCGTTCTTCGGCGAGTTCCCGCTCGAGGATCCCGCGGCGGTCGAGATCGCGGCGTCTCTGGGTATCGGGATCGATCTTCACGTTGCTTGAAGTATCCGGAGATGCACGCCGAGGCGGTGCGTCCGTGCGCTGTTTTGGTGCCGACACGCGATCCGGCACTGGATCGAAGCAAAGGACCCGGCGGGCGTTCTTGATCGGGACGTTCGCGAAGGTGATCCGCCCTTCCGCATCGATGTACTTGCAGGTGGCATCCGCTCGCGCGGTTTCGCAGGCGGTCGCGAGTGCGAGCGCCGTTGCGAAGAGGGAAAAGCACCTTCGGAGCAGATGCATGAAAGGAAGAGGATCCTGTCAGTCCGGAAGTTTCGACCAGTCTAGGCGAGAGGTCTGCAACCGGCAACGAAGCTGGAACGATTCCGAACGATCGTGACCTTGAATGGTGCTGGGTCGCCGCGTTGACCGCGGTCGGGTGGTGGAAAAAGAAAAGGGCGGGGTGATCCCGCCCTTCTCTTGCCGGTGATCCGACTGGATCAGAGGCTGTAGTACATGTCGAACTCGACCGGGTGGGTCGTCATGCGGAAGCGGGTGACCTCCTCCATCTTCAGTTCGATGTACGCATCGATCATGTCGTTGGAGAACACGCCGCCGCGCGTGAGGAACTCGCGGTCCTTGTCGAGATGCTCCAGCGCCATGTCGAGCGACGAGCACACGTTCGGAACCTTCTTGGCCTCTTCCGGCGGGAGGTCGTAGAGGTTCTTGTCGATCGCCTCACCGGGGTGGATCTTGTTCTGCACGCCGTCGAGGCCGGCCATCAACATTGCCGCGAACGCGAGGTACGGGTTGGCCGTGGGATCGGGGAACCGCACTTCGATCCGGCGAGCCTTGTCGCTCTGCACGAACGGGATGCGGATGGAGGCCGAGCGGTTACGGGCGGAATACGCGAGGTTGATCGGTGCTTCGAAGCCGGGCACGAGACGCTTGTAGGAGTTCGTGCCGGGGTTCGTGATGGCGTTCAGCGCCCTGGCGTGCTTGATGATGCCGCCGATGTAGTACAGCGCGAACTCGGAAAGGCCGGCGTAACCATTGCCCGCGAACAGGTTCTTGCCATCCTTCCACACGGACTGGTGCACATGCATGCCCGAACCGTTGTCGCCCACGACCGGCTTCGGCATGAACGTGGCCGTCTTGCCGAACTGGTGAGCGACGTTGTGGATCGTGTACTTCATGATCTGGATCCAGTCGGCGCGCTGAACCAGGGGGGCGAACTTGGTGCCGATCTCGCACTGGCCGGGCGCCGCCACTTCGTGGTGGTGCACTTCGACTTCGACGCCCTGTTCCTCGAGGGCGAGGCACATGGCGGAGCGGAGGTCCTGCAGCGAATCGACCGGAGGTACGGGGAAGTAACCACCTTTCAGCACCGGTCGGTGGCCCATGTTGCCGCCGTCCATGTCGAGTCCGGAGGACCAGGGCGCTTCCGACGAATTGATCTTCACGGAGCAGCCCGACATGTCGACGCTCCACGTGATGGAGTCGAAGACGAAGAACTCGGGTTCGGGGCCGAAGTAGGCAACGTCACCGATGCCGGACGACTTCAGGTAGGCCTCGGCGCGCTTGGCGATGGAGCGTGGATCCCGGTCGTAGCCCTTGCCGTCCGCGGGTTCGATCACGTCGCAAGAAATGATGAGGGTCGGCTCGTCGGTGAAAGGGTCCATGCGGGCGCTGCTGGCATCCGGCATCAGCAACATGTCCGAAGCCTGGATCCCTTTCCAGCCGGCAATGGACGAACCGTCGAAGGCATGCCCGTCCTCGAATTTCGAATTGTCGAACTGCTTGGACGGGACGGTGACGTGGTGTTCCTTTCCACGGGTATCCGTGAAGCGGAAGTCAACGAACTTGATCTCGTTGTCTTTCACCAGTTGAAGGACTTCGGCTGGGGACATCCTTGTTTCTCCTCAGGACGGAAATTCGGGGGTAGTTGGGGGTCATGGCAGCCCCCGGAAAAAAGCTTTAGTACCGGAAGGGTGCAGATTCCATGCCACGGCTTCTGGACGAAAAAGCATTGTGCCACAATTCGTTAGCACTCTCATACCCACCCGGGTTGCGCTGGGTTGGTGCGTGTTTGTCACGAATGCACTACTTTGGTGCTGTTCGTTTTCGGGTTTTCGACCGATTCGTCGATCATCGGGTGAAGGCAAAACCCGACCAACAAGGAGGATTCCGCCGATGGGCCGCTTGACCGAGATTCTGGAGACCGCACAGGAAAGGGCTGCCGCCCAGGGACTTCCCTACGACGGGGCCCTGAAACCTGCTGAAGCGCATGAACTGCTGAGCCTTGCCCCGGGGGCAAAGCTGATCGATGTCAGGACCCGCGCGGAGTGGGACTGGGTCGGGCGCATCCCGGGCAGCGTGGAGATCGAATGGCAGACCTACCCAGGAGGTCAGCCGAATACCAGCTTCGCGGCGCAACTCACCCAGCAGGTGGATCCGGAGGCGCTCACGATGTTCCTGTGTAGAAGCGGTGGGCGTTCCCACGCTGCGGCGGCCACGGCAAAGCAGGCGGGATACACCGCGGTCTACAACGTGCTCGAGGGCTTCGAGGGCGATCGCGATGGGCAGGGGCAGCGGAACACGGTCGGGGGGTGGCGGCGGGCAGGTCTGCCCTGGACCCAATCCTGAGCGCCAGGGCGGGATCCATCCGACGCCTGGCCCTGCAGGACACGGGTCGGGGGCCGCGCGCTTCGGAGCGCGCCCCTCGACTCGTCAGTGACTCGACCAGTCGATGAGGCCCGACCAATCCGTCAGCAGCACCAGCGCACCGAAGGCGATCCGGTACCAGGCGAACACGGTGAAATCGTGGTGGGCCACGTATCGGATCAGTCCTCGCACCGCGATCAGGGCGCTGAAGAACGCAGCCGTGAATCCGACGCCGAACAGCGCGATGTCTTCCGTGCCGAGAAGGTCGCGGTGCTTGATGAGGTCGTAGACGGCTGCGGCGGTCAGGGTCGGGATGGCCAGGAAGAACGAGAACTCGGTCGCTGACCGGCGCGACAGCCCGAAGAACATCCCGCCGATGATCGTTGCCCCGGAGCGGGAGGTCCCGGGAATCAGAGCGAGTGCCTGCGCAAAACCGACCTTGAGCGCGTCGGGAAGGCGGATCTGGTCGATGTCGTCGATGCGAGGGCGCCGATAGCGCCGCTCGAGCCACAGGATCAATACGCCGCCAACCACCAATGCCGTCGCGACGGGGATTGGCTGGAAGAGGTGCGCCTTGATGTGTTTGCCGAAGGCCAGTCCGAGAATGGCCGCGGGCAGGAAGGCAACGAGAAGGTTGAGGGCGAAACGCTGCTGGTCTCGATCCCGGACGAGTCCCGAGACGGCCTTACCGAGCCTGCGCCGGTACTCCCAGCAGACGGCCAGGATGGCGCCGAGCTGGATCGCGATCGCGAACGCCTTCTCCTTCTCGCCCGTGAATCCGAGCAACTGCTCGACGATGATGAGGTGGCCGGTGCTCGAAATCGGCAGGAACTCGGTGAGCCCCTCCACGACGCCGAGGACCAGCGCCTTGAGGAGGGCGGTGAGATCCATGAGCGGGGCGGATTATAGCCACTGAACCCATCGCGAACAGCATCAAGACGTCGGGGTTTCTGTCGCAAAGCGTTCACGAACCGAGTGCGCGCCCACCTGGCACCTTCCTTACGATCACCGCTCACCGACGCCTTCTCGCCAGTCCCAACTCATGATCAAGCTCATCGCCGCAGACCGATTGCGGCCAGGCATGTACCTCCACGATCTCAACTGCGACTGGATGTCCCATCCGTTCGTCAGGAGTCGATTCCTCCTGGAGGACCCCGCCGACATCGCGAAGATCGTCTCGTCGGGGATCCGGGAGATCTACATCGACACCTCCCGCGGCCTCGATGACGCCAGTGCGCCCACGGTCGAGGAAGTCCGTCAGCGGGTCGATGCGGACATGCTCCGCGCTGCGACCGAAAAGCCGGACGTGCCGATCCAGCGGACGGTCTCCGAAGAGATGGGCAAGGCGCGAAAGATCTACGAACAGACGGGAAGGGTGGTACGCAACGTGATGAACGACGTGCGGCTCGGTCACGCGATCCACGTGGCCGACGTGGAGGCAGTCGTCGAGGACATCACCGCATCCGTCGCGCGAAGCAGCGGTGCTCTCATCAGCCTCCTTCGCCTGAAGCGCGCCGACGACTACACCTTCCAGCACTGCGTCGCAGTCGGAACACTCCTCGTGACTTTCGCGCGATCGATGGGGCTGGATCCGGAGACCATTCGCGAAGCCGGTGTCGGTGGCTTGCTCCACGACGTCGGCAAGATGAAAGTGCCCGATGCGGTGCTGAACAAGCCGGGGCGTCTCACCGACGAGGAGTTCCAGCTCATCAAGCGCCATCCGTCCGACGGGCATGCAGCGCTCGTGGCGACCGGGTCCGTCGGGGACATCCCCCTCGACATCACCTTGCATCACCACGAGCGTATGGACGGCACCGGGTACCCGGAGAAGCTCGCTGGCGCCGACATCACGCTGCTCGCGCGGATGTCAGCGATCGTCGACGTGTACGACGCGATCACGTCCGATCGCTGCTACCACAAGGGCATGGAGCCGACCGAGGCGCTCCGGAAGATGTTCGAGTGGAGCAAGTTCCACTTCGACGAGAAGCTGGTGCAGCAATTCATGCGCACCATCGGGATCTATCCGGTGGGGACCCTCGTGATGTTGGAAAGCGGCCGGCTCGGCGTCGTGACCGAGCAGACGGAAGGCAACCTCCTCGCGCCGAAGGTGTGCGCCTTCTTCAGCACCAGGCAGAACTGCTACATCAAGCCCGAGACGGTGGACCTCGCGAAGTCGATGGGGCGTGGCGGCGCCGATAGAATCCTGGGGCACGAACAGCCGCAGAAGTGGAACGTGGACCCTTCCCGGTTTCTCGCGGCGCAACCCGCCTGACCGGCAGGGCCCCCTCGCCATGGCGCGGCGAGGGCACGGCCTCCCGCCGCGTCTGCGTCACGCCTTGTGGTAGATCTCCCCGCCCTCCCGCCGGAACTCCTCCGACTTCTCCGCCATGCCGCGCTCGAGCGCCTCGCTTTCCGCGACGCCCTGTGACGCGGCGTAATCGCGGACGTCCTGCGTGATGCGCATCGAGCAGAAGTGGGGGCCGCACATCGAGCAGAAGTGCGCGAGCTTCGCGCCCTGCTGCGGCAGCGTCTCGTCGTGGTATTCGCGGGCCGTGTCCGGATCGAGCCCGAGATTGAACTGGTCTTCCCAGCGGAACTCGAAGCGCGCCTTCGACAGGGCGTTGTCCCGCACCTGCGCACCCGGATGGCCCTTCGCGAGGTCCGCCGCGTGGGCGGCGATCTTGTACGCGATGATGCCGTCCTTCACGTCCTTCTTGTCCGGCAGGCCAAGGTGTTCCTTCGGCGTCACGTAGCAGAGCATCGCGGTGCCGTACCAGCCGATCATCGCGGCGCCGATGGCCGACGTGATGTGGTCGTAGCCCGGGGCGATGTCGGTCGTGAGCGGTCCGAGCGTGTAGAAGGGGGCCTCCTTGCAGTACTCGAGCTGGAGATCCATGTTCTCCTTGATCATGTGCATCGGCACATGGCCCGGCCCCTCGATCATCACCTGCACGTCGTGCTTCCAGGCGACCTGCGTCAGCTCGCCGAGCGTCTTCAGTTCCGACAGCTGCGCCTCGTCGTTGGCGTCGTGGATGGAGCCCGGCCGGAGACCGTCACCCAGCGAGAACGAGACGTCGTACGCCTTCATGATCTCGCAGATGTCCTCGAAGTGCGTGTAGAGGAAGGACTCCCGATGGTGCGACAGGCACCACTTCGCCATGATCGAGCCGCCTCGCGAGACGATGCCCGTCAGACGCTTCGCGGTCATCGGGATGTAGGGCAGGCGCACGCCGGCGTGGATCGTGAAGTAGTCGACGCCCTGTTCCGCCTGTTCGATGAGTGTGTCGCGGAAGATCTCCCAGGTGAGTTCCTCTGCGCGCCCGTCGACCTTCTCCAGCGCCTGATAGATCGGAACGGTGCCGATGGGCACCGGCGCATTGCGCACGATCCACTCGCGCGTCTCGTGGATGTGCTTCCCCGTGGAAAGGTCCATCACGGTGTCGCCGCCCCAGCGGATCGACCAGGTCATCTTCTCGACTTCCTCGCCGATCGACGAACCCAGCGCGGAATTGCCGATGTTCGCGTTGATCTTCACCAGGAAGTTCCGCCCGATGATCATGGGCTCCGACTCCGGATGATTGATGTTCGCGGGGATGATCGCGCGGCCCCTCGCCACTTCGTCGCGGACGAACTCGGGCGTGATCTCCTTGGGCAGCCTCGCGCCGAAGTCGTGGCCCGGGTGCTGGCGCCGCAGCAGTTCGGTGTAGCAGGCGGCGCGCTGGCTCTCGCGGATCGCGATGTACTCCATCTCGGGCGTCACGATGCCCCGGCGCGCGTAGTGCATCTGGGTCACGTTCGCGCCCGCCTTCGCACGGCGCGGTGCGCGGGCAAGGTCGAATCGCAGATCGGCAAGGGCCTGATCCGCCAGGCGCTCGCGACCGAAGGCCGACGTCGGGCCGGTCAGGATTTCCGTGTCGCCACGTTCCTCGATCCAGCCCGCGCGAAGCGCCGGCAGGCCGCGGCGGATGTCGATCTTCGCGTCCGGGTCGGTGTACGGGCCGGACGTGTCGTACACGTACAGGGGCGGGTTCTGCTCGGCCCCGAACGATGCCGGCGTGTCGGACTGCGAGATCTCGCGCATGGGCACGCGCAGATCCGGCCTGGAGCCGGGAACATAGACCTTGCGGGACCGCGGCAGCGGCTTCACGGCGGCATCGTCGACGCGGGCGTCGTTGGCGAGGAATTTCTGGGGTGCGTTCATGGTTGCAGTCTCGTCTCGGAGGGAGTCGCCTCGGGCTTCGTCGGCCAGAGGGCGTGAAAATGGTTGAGGGGGCCATGACCTTCGCCGACGCGCAGCTGGCTCGCGGCGGCGATAGCGGCGTGGACATAGGCGTGGGCGTCGCGCACGGCGATCTCGAGCGTGGCCCGTCGGGGGAGCAGCGCGGCGATGGCCGAGGAGAACGTGCAGCCAGTGCCGTGGGTGTTGGTGGTCGGAATGCGATCTGCGGCGATGAGCACCGACCGGTCGTCCACGTACAACAGATCGGTGAGGCGCTCGCCGGTGCCGTGACCGCCCTTCAGCAGGACGGCGTGGGCCCCCAGCGCGTGCAGGTCGCGCGCCGCAGACTGCATGTCGTCCGGTGCTTCGGTCACTTCACGACCAAGGAGGTCGCCGGCTTCTGGCAGATTCGGGGTGACGACGGTCGCGAGCGGCAGCAGTTCGCGGATCAGCGCCTGCACGGCATCGGGCCTGAGCAGTCGGTCGCCGCTCTTGGCGACCATCACGGGGTCGAGGACCACGAAGCGCGGACGATGTCGGCGCAGGGCGTCGGCGACCACGCTGATCAGATCGCTCGTTGCTAGCATCCCGATCTTCACGGCATCGATACGCACGTCGACGAAGAGCGTCTCGAGCTGAAGCGCCAGGAAGGACGGCGGGACCTCGTGGATGCCGGTGACCGCCCGCGTGTTCTGCGCGGTGAGGGCTGCGATCACGCCGCAGCCATAGGCGCCCAGCGCCGAGAAGGTCTTGATGTCCGCGAGCACGCCGGCGCCCCCCGACGGATCGACGCCGGCGATGGAAACCACATTGGGGATGGAACGGCTCGAATTCTCGGTGGGCGACATCTTCCTACGCCGGCATTACCCGGGTCAGGTGCTGAGGGACTGTCTCACCCGGCCAGAACGACGCGGCCAGGACCCCTGTGTGCTCGGATGTGGAGACTAAACCAGCGGCGAGCGGGAGGCAAAGCCGCATTGGCCGCCATCGCCCCGGCCGCGCCACTGCTTCGCCAAATGACCGACGCGTCATTTAGTGTGGTTGCCGGCGCCGCCTGTGACATAATCGACCGGGTTGTCATCCTGCCTATTTGCCCATGGATATCGAGCTGGCGCGCGCCAACATGATCGAGAGCCAGATCCGCACCTGGGATGTTCTCGACCAGCGTGTGCTTGATCTCGTCGCGGTACTTCGCCGCGAGCAATTCGTCCCCGCCGAGCGCCGCGGCCTTGCCTTTGCCGACATGGAGATCCCCATCGGTCACGGGGAGGTGATGCTGGCGCCCAAGCTCGAGGCGCGGCTGGTGCAGGAGCTCGGGTTGAAGCCCACCGATCGCGTCCTCGAGATCGGCACCGGCACCGGGTACACGACGGCACTCCTCGCACGGCTCTCCGCGCATGTGTACTCGGTCGAGATCATTCCCGAGTTCAGCACCGCGGCCGCCGCGCGTCTCGCCGCCTGCGGGATCACCAACGTCACGTTGGAACAGGGCGACGGTGCTACTGGTTGGCCACGCCACGCGCCCTACGACGCGATCCTCCTGACCGGTTCGGTGCCGGAACTCCCCGAAGAGTTCGGCAAGCAACTCGCTCCCGGGGGGCGCCTGCTCGCGGTGGTCGGGCGGGAACCGATCATGACTGCGCGGCTCACGACCTGCGTGTCGCCCGGCGCCTTCTCTTCGCAAGGCCTCTTCGAGACCAGCATCCCGCCGCTCAGGCAGGCGCGTGAATCCGGACGGTTCGTGTTCTGATGCAGAGAATCGGGGTCGAGGCACTTCACGAGTGGCTGGAGGATGCCGAGCGGGTATCGCCGGGTATCCTCGATGTGCGAGAAGCCTGGGAAACGGCGCTATGCTCGCTTCCGGGCGCTGTCCCGCTACCTCTTTCGCAGGGAATCGGTGCGCTGGAGCAACTGCCGCGCGACCGCGACTGGGTGGTGGTGTGTCACCACGGCATGCGTAGTTTTCAGGTGGCGATGATCATGGAGCGCTCGGGGTTTCCCCGGGTGTACAACCTGGAGGGCGGGATCGACGCCTGGGCGCGATCGGTGGACCCCTCCATGGCGCGGTACTGAACGAACCCCGGATTCTCAGGAAGAGCTAATAGTCATGCGCAAAGCCAAGCTAGTCGTCGCGTTGTCCCTCGCATTCGGTGCCGCCTCGGCCGGTGCGGCGGACCTCCTCTCCGTCTATCGCGAAGCGGTCGTGTCCGACCCGCAGTTCGCGTCAGCGCGCGCAACCTATCTCGCAGGTCAGGAGCGCGTCGTCCAGGGCAAGGCCGGTCTGCTGCCGCAGGTCACCGCGACCGCGAATCTGGGCTACACGACCCTCGACGCCCGCATCATCGGTAACGCCAACTTTCCGTCGCCCGGCCAGAGAGACTTCAGCAACCGCGTCTACGGCGTGCAACTGACTCAGCCGCTGTACCGCCCCGCCAATTACGCGACCTACGAACAGTCGAAGCTGCAGGTGGTCGCCTCCGAGATCCAGCTGAGCGTTTCGTCCCAGGACCTCATGGTCCGCGTCTCCCAGGCGTACTTCGACGTGTTGTATGCCGGGGCGAACCTCACGTTCATCCGCGCGCAGAAGTCGGCGATCGCCGAGCAGCTCGCCCAGGCCAAGCGGAACTTCGTCGTGGGCACCGCGACGATCACAGACACGAACGATGCCCAGGCGCGCTTCGACCTCGCGCAGGCGCAGGAGGTGGCTGCAGCGAACGACCTGGAAGTCCGGAACCGCACGCTTGCGGCCATCATCGGCAAGAATCCCGGAAGTCTCGCCGGCCCCGCCGACCCCATCGTGCTCATGCCGCCGGCCCCCGCCAGCATGGAAGCCTGGGTCGAGCAGGCTCAGACGACAAGTCTTCAGGTCGAAGTGCAGAAGACGGCCGTGGAGATCGCTGGTCGCGAAGTCACCAAGCAGCGCGCAGGGCATCTGCCCACGCTCGATGCCGTCGCCAGCTACAGCGACAGCAAGGCCAATGCGAGCGCCTTCGGTTTCGGTAATGAGGTTCGCCAGACGGTGGTCGGAGTGCAGTTCAGCATGCCGATTTATCTTGGCGGTGCCGTCGACTCCCGCGTGCGCGAGTCCATGGCCAACCGCACCAAGGCCGAACAGGATCTCGAGGCGGCGCGCCGTCAGGCGGTTCTGGCCACCCAGCAGTCCTTCCTCGGCGTCACGGCCGGCCTCGCCCAGGTTCGCGCGCTGGAGCAGGCCCTGCAATCGTCCCAGGTCTCCCTGGAATCCACGAAGCTCGGTCGCGACGTCGGCGTCCGGACTTCCGTCGACGTCCTGAACGCGCAACAGCAAGTCGCCAACGCGCGGCGTGATCTCGCGAAGGCCACCTACGACACCATCGTCGCCCAGCTCAGGCTGAAGCAGGCAGTGGGGCGTCTCACGGTCGCCGATCTCGAGGCGGTCAATCGTCTGCTGAAGCCCGAAGCGCAGTAGTTCCCGCGCGCTGCGCCGCAGGTCCGGCGACAAAACCTGCTGTCCGGGCCGCAGCGAGTCCCTCCGTGGATTCCGCAGACGTCAGTGCAGAGAAGCGAGCGCTCCGCGATCGCGTGCGCAGCCTCCGCGATGCGGCGGATCCCGCGCATCGGCGCGAGTGGTCGGTGCGGATCTGCGATCACCTCCTGCGTGAATGCGATCTCACCGGCGCGGGTGCTGTTCTGAGCTACGCCGGATTCGGCAGCGAGATCGACACGCTGCCGTTCAACCGCGCAATCCTCGGGCGCGGTCTCGCGCTCATCCTGCCCCGGGTCGACCGCGCTGCGGGTGGTCTGGTGCTCCATCGGGTTCGCGATCTCGAGACCGATCTCGCGCCGGGCGTCTGGGGTATCCGCGAACCCGACCCCAAGCGCTGCGAGGTGGTCGTGTCTGCCGCGATCGACTGGATGCTGCTGCCCGGACTTGCCTTCGATCGGCACGGCGGGCGCCTCGGCTACGGCGGAGGCTTCTATGATCGACTGCTGCCGCAGCTCCCGCCGCTCCGGCGCATCGCGGCCGCGTTCCAGTGCCAGATCGTCGACCACGTACCGCGTGGCCCGCACGATGTGTCCATGGACCTCGTGATCACCGAGAGCGGGACAGCGTTTCCTCCAGCAGCCTGAGTACCCGCCCCGTCGCCCCCCGGTGCTCCGCTGCGAACGCGAGGCCTGCGTGGCCCATGGACGCACGGGCCACGTCGTCGCCGAGCAGATGCGCCACTGCCCGCGCGAGTCCGTTCGCGTCCGACACCCGGAGCGCCGCGCCCGTCCGGATCGCAGCTTCGGTCGCGTCCGCGAAGTTGAAGGTGTGCGGACCGATCAGCACCGGGGTTCCGACGGCGCACGCTTCGATCAGGTTCTGGCCGCCCGTCGGCACGAGGCTGCCGCCCACGAAGGCGATGTCCGCCGCGCCGAAGTACGCGAACATCTCGCCCATGCTGTCGCCCAGGACTACCTGCGTCGAAGCCGCCACAGGCGTATTCCCGCTGCGGCGCTCCAGCGTGAAGCCGCGCGCTTCGACCAGCTTCGCGACCTCGTCGAACCGCTGGGGATGTCTCGGCACGAGGACCAGCAGCGCGCCCGTGTCGGGCATCGAGGCCAGCGCATCGAGAACGATCGCCTCCTCGCCCTCCCGGGTGCTCGCCGCGAGCCATACCGGCCGCGCGGGGCCGAAGCGCTCGCGGAGCGTCCTGCCCAGGGCGATCTGGGCGACATCGGGCGTCACGTCGAACTTGAGGTTCCCCATCACCGCCACTTGCCGGGCGCCCAGCGCGGTCAACCGCTCGGCATCGTCGGGCCCTTGTGCCGCGACGACAGCGAGGCCACCCAGGGCGTCGCGCGTCAGCTTCGCGACCCGGCCGTAACCTCGCGCCGAGCGCTCGGAGAGGCGCGCGTTCACGAGCAGCATCGGGGTGCCGCTGCGACCCGCGCGCGCGATCAGCTCCGGCCACAGCTCCGTTTCCATCAGGATGCCCGCCCGCGGGCGCCATGCGCGGAGGAAACTGTTCACCGCCCACGGGAGGTCGTAGGGCAGGTAGGCGCTGACCACCCGGTCCCCGAAGAGCTGCTTCCCCGTTTCCCGGCCAGTGGGTGTGCCGTGCGTGAGCAGCACGCCGTGATCGGGATGCTGTGCGAGCAGCGCCGCCACCAGCGGCTGGGCGGCACGGGTCTCGCCCACCGACACCGCGTGCACCCACAGCCAGGGCCCTGGGCCAGGGGCGTATTGCAGGCCGAAGCGCTCACCGACATGCTCGAGGTAGGCAGGCTGGCGCCGGGCGCGCCAAGCGAGATGCAACAGCGCGAACGGGATCAGCGCATGCATGACGACGATGTAGAGCCACCGACGCACGGTCAGAAGATGACGTCGATCGCGCTCAGCACGTCCGCCAGGGAGGGTGGGTCCCGCCGATTGCCGACGTTGACCGCCTTGCCGGGCGCGAGGACGCCGGTCGCCGCGGGATCGGTGTCGACGTAGATGCCCACGGTCGGTCGGCCGAGTGCGGCAGCGAAGTGCGTGAGGCCGGTGTCCACACCGACGCAGAGTCGCGCCTGCCCGAGCAGGATGGCCATGGCCCGAAGATTGAGTCGCGGTGCGGTGATGACGTGGCGGAGGTTGTCCGCGATCCGCTCGGCGCGCTTGCGCTCGTCGTCCTGGCCCCAGGGGAGGACGACCGTCATCCCGTCGGCCGTGAACCGTGCCGACAGCTTCTTCCATTGATGTTCGGGCCAGAGCTTGGATTCCGCGCTGGTCGCGTGCAGGAAGACGACGATGGGCCGATCGGGCAGCCACGAGAACGACGTGTCGTGATCGAGCCATGCGGGCGGTGCGTCGTCCTCGGAGGGTCTGGCGGGAAGCGGTGGCGCGACGACGCCATAGTCGAGCTGTGTCGGAAGCTTGTACCCCAACGCGGCGGCAGCGAGTTCGCGGTTGCGCACCACGGCATGCCGTCCCCAAGGGATCCGATGCGTGTGGTCGTAGAAGAATCGCAGCGGTTCGCGCGAACTGCGCCAATCGAGGCCGTGTCGCTCGCCGCCGGCCATCCGGGTGAGCCACGCACTCTTCAGCAGGCCCTGCGTGTCGATGACCGCGTCGTAGTGCGCATGGCGGAGGTTGTCGCCCAGCCGGTGGATCTCACGCCACGTGCCGCCACGGAAGATCGATCCGCGCCAGCGACGAGTTGCACACGTGACCACCCGGCGCACACCGGGGTGCAGGCGGGGAATCTCGGCCAGGGACTCCTCGACCAGCCAGTCGATGGCGGCGCCGGGAAACACGGTGCATAGGTCGGTGACGACCGGCAGGTTGTGCACGACATCGCCCAGGGACGAAGTCTTGACCAGGAGGAAGGTGCGCAAGGGCGTCGCGATGTCGTCGTCGAGGGCCCGCGCCGGCACGGGCAGTGGTGGGAAAGGCTGCAGGTCTCCGGCGTTTGCGCGCCGTCCGACCCGTCGAGCCGCCGGATTCTCTCACCGCGCGGGGGGCAGCGTCTCGGTGGAATCGATGCTTTCGGCCAGCGCGCATTTCGCATGGTGATCGCCACTCGCACCCCGCGGATGTTCTCGCGACGCGGTAGCCCGGGTCGCCGAACGCGGGGATTCTCCTATAAAATCCAGTGGCATCAGTTGCCCGATCCGGGTCGCTGGCGTGGGCGTTCGGCGCGGTCGCCGAATGCGCCGGCATCCTGCCATGGCGTGCTGGCCGCGCCTTCCGTCCGCAGTCTCATCGTATGCAGATCCAATGACATCGAGCGGCAAGCGCGTACTCGTGACCGGCGGCGCCGGTTTCCTGGGGTCCCACCTCTGCGAGCGCCTGCTGGAGCAGGGCGACGAGGTGCTCTGCGTCGACAACTTCTACACCGGTCGACGCATGAACGTCGCGCACCTGCTGACGGATCCGCGGTTCGAGATCCTCCGGCACGACGTCACGATGCCGCTCTACGTGGAAGTCGACGAGATCTACAACCTGGCCTGCCCGGCGTCCCCCGTGCACTACCAGTTCGATCCGGTCCAGACCACCAAGACGAGCGTGCACGGCGCCATCAACATGCTGGGCCTCGCCAAGCGCGTGAAGGCCCGCATCCTCCAGGCGTCGACCAGCGAGGTCTACGGTGACCCGGAAGTGCATCCCCAGGTCGAGAGCTACTGGGGCAACGTGAACCCGATCGGCGCCCGCTCGTGCTACGACGAGGGCAAGCGCTGCGCCGAGACCCTATTTTTCGACTACCACCGGCAGCACAAGCTGCGCATCCGCGTGGCCCGGATCTTCAACACCTACGGGCCGCGCATGCGTCCGGATGACGGCCGCGTGGTGTCGAACTTCATCGTGCAGGCGCTGCGCGGGCAGGACATCACCATCTACGGTGACGGCAGCCAGACGCGTTCGTTCTGCTATGTGGACGATCTCATCGACGGCCTGATGCGTCTCATGAACACGGCGGACGACTTCACCGGCCCGGTGAACATCGGCAACCCTGGCGAGTTCACGATGCTCGAACTGGCGCAGAAGGTGATCGCCCTGACGGGCTCGCGCTCGCAGATCGTCCACCGCCCGCTGCCGCAGGACGATCCGGTGCGGCGCTGCCCGGACATCACGCTTGCGAAGCAGCAGCTGGGCTGGGGGCCGACGATTGCGCTGGAGCAGGGGTTGAAGGCGACGATTGCGTTCTTTGCCGAGCTGCTCGCCACTGCCCGGGCCGCCTGATGACGAGTGCGTCCCGTCTTCTTTCCAGCCGGACCTCCGTCGATGTTGCTGGCGCTCTTCAGACGAACGCTGCCCGCGGCGGATCCGGGCGCCCGTGCACTCTCTGGTTCACGGGGCTCTCGGGGGCTGGCAAGTCGACGCTCGCCAGCGCGCTGGCGAGGCAACTCGCCGAGCGCGGACAGGCAGCCCACGTGCTGGACGGCGATGTGCTGCGAAAGGGTCTGTCGTCGGATCTGGGCTTCGGCCCCGATGACCGCCGCGAGAACGTCCGACGCGTGGCCGAGGTTTGCCGGCTGATGAACGATGCCGGACTGATCGTCATCGCGGCACTGATCTCCCCCAACAGCATTGACCGCACGATGGCCCGACAGATCATCGGTCCGGAGAGTTTCGTCGAGGTCTATCTCGATGCGGATCTGGCCGTCTGCGAGCGGCGGGATCCAAAGGGGCTGTATGCGCGGGCCCGTGCCGGCGCAATCCCGGAGTTCACCGGCATCTCTGCCCCCTACGATGTGCCGTCGACCCCCGAGCTCGTCGTCCGGACGGGCAGTGACCCGGTCGAAAGATGTGTCGATCAGCTCCTTTCGCACCTGGACGGTTGGCGTCGCGTGGCGCGGATGGGTGCGTAACGGATTCATGCGACCGGCAATAGGGGCATTTGATATGCTGCGCTCGATCGGATGCATGAGCCCTGTCCCTCCGAACCTGACGGTGATGGCGCCGCGAGTCCCGTTCTCGCCAGTCGGTTGCCCGCTGCGCCTCCACTCACGAAACGCCGCGGCCGCCTCATCGAAGCGAAGGATGCCTCGGCCATGGAAAGATCTGCTGCCAACCTGAGGAGGTATTGTTGAAGATCCTGGTGACTGGAGCGACGGGCTACAAGGGGTCGGTACTCGTTCCCAAATTGCTGGCTGCAGGCCATTCCGTGATCGCCCTGGACGTGATGTGGTTCGGCAACTTCCTGCCTTCGCACCCGGCCCTCACGGTCGTCCGCGGGGATGTTCGCGACATCGAGTCCATACCCCTCGACGGTGTCGACTGCATCATCCATCTGTCCTCGGTGGCCAACGACCCATGCGGTGACCTCGATCCCAAGCTCACCTGGGAGATCAGTGCACTCGCAACCATGCAGCTTGCCGACCAGGCGGCGCGAAAGGGTGTGCGTCAGTTCATCTATGCGTCCTCGGGCAGCGTCTACGGAGTCAAGGACGAACCGCAGGTCACCGAGGATCTCGAGCTGAAGCCCATCTCCGAGTACAACAAGACGAAGATGGTCGGCGAGCGAGTCCTCCTCAGCTACTGCAACGATTTCGCAGTCCAGATCGTCCGTCCCGCCACCGTTTGCGGATGGTCTCCACGGATGCGCCTGGACGTGTCCGTGAACATGCTGACCATGCAGGCACTCACCCGGGGACACATCACGGTGTTCGGCGGCCAGCAGACGCGCCCCAACATCCACATGGACGACATCACCGACGTCTACCTCCACTTCCTCGCGCATCCCGAGTTCACAGGCATCTACAACGCCGGCTTCGAGAACATATCCATCATCGAGATCGCCGAGCGCGTGACACGTCAGGTGGATGCGAAGATCACCGTGACCGAGTCGAACGATCCGCGCTCATACAGGGTGAACTCCGACAAGCTCCTCGCCACGGGTTTCCGGCCCACCAAGACCGTCGACGACGCGATCTCGGAGATCGTCGCGAAGTATCGCGCCGGCGAACTCCAGGACGAGGACCGCTACTACAACCTGAAGTGGATGCAGAAGGAGGTGTTGCGTTGAACGCACCCGCCCCCGTCGGTGTCGCCCAGTTCGAGGATTACTCGCGGCGCCTGCAGGCTGTGCTGGCGCGGTCAGACTGGACGCCGGTCTCGCTGCTTGCTGCGGACCTCCTCGCCTGTTGGCGGGAGGGCAGGCAGGTGTTCCTGTGCGGGAACGGAGGCAGTGCCGGCAATGCGATCCATCTCGCCAATGACCTGCTGTACGGCATCGCCAAGCGTCTCGGCGGCGGTCTGCGCGTTACGGCGCTGCCAGCGAACTCGTCGGTGCTTACGTGCCTCGCGAACGACGTCGGTTACGACAGCATCTTCTCGCACCAACTCGCCGTGCTCGCGCGACCTGGTGACGTCCTCATCGTGCTCTCGGGCAGTGGCAACTCGCCGAACATCGTCGAGGTGCTGGATACCGCTCGGAGCATGGACGTGAAGACTTACGCGATCCTCGGATACGGGGGAGGAAAGGCGTTGACGCAGGCGGACGTCCCGATCCATTTTCCCGTGGACGACATGCAGATCGCCGAAGACCTGCAACTCGTCGTCGGGCACATGGTCATGCAGTACCTCTACTCGATGCGGCCTTCGGTAGGTGAGTGAACGTCCACAACGGGTCCCGACTCGTCCGGCCTCCGTCCCTGGAGAACACGGCCGGGGGAGGTGGCCTCAGCACCGTACTTCCTCCCATCGACTCCCCTTTGTCGGGGTGTTTCATCAGGCGGGCTCGTCCTAGATGTCCACGGTATTCGTTCTTGGCGCCAATTCCTTCGCGGGGTCTGTGTTCGTCGATGCGGCGCTGACCGCGGGTCACGATGTGCTCGGCATCAACCGTTCGCCCGAAGGCCTGCCGATGTTCCTGCCATATCGGAGCAATTCCAGGGCTTCGAACTACCAGTTCCGGCAACTGGACATCAATCATCATCTCGACGAGATCTGCGGCTGGATGGACGATGCCAGGCCGGAGTACGTGGTCGACTTCGCCGGCCAGGGGATGGTGGCGGAGAGCTGGTCCGCCCCGGAGCAGTGGTACACCACCAACATCGTCAGCAAGGTGCGACTGCACGAGCGACTTCGCCGGCAGGCATGGCTGAAGAAGTACGTCCGTGTTTCGACTCCGGAGGTCTACGGAAGCACGGCCGGCATGATCCCGGAGAGTCAGATCTATCGTCCGAGCACCCCGTACGCGGTCTCGCACGCGGCCATCGACATGAGTCTCGCGGCATTCCATGCGAACTACGGGTTTCCCGTGGTCTTCACTCGTTTCGCGAACTTCTTCGGCCCCGGTCAACAGCTTTACCGCATAGTGCCGCGCACGCTGATCTATGGCCGTATGGGCAAGACCTTGCAGCTCCACGGTGGCGGCACTTCGGTGCGTGCATTCATCCACGGCCGGGATGTCGCCTCGGGGCTGCTCGCCGCCATGGACCGGGGCGATCCTGGTGGCGTGTATCACTTCTCCACGAACCGGTTTCTCACGATTCGTGAAGCAGTGGAAATCATGTGTCGGCGCATGGGGCTGGATTTCGACGCCGCCGTGCGGGTGGCGCCGGACCGCCCCGGGAAGGATCAGGCGTACCTGATGAACTCCACCCATGCGCGCGAATCACTGGGGTGGATCGACACGGTCGATTTCGAGACCGGTGTCGACGAGACCCTCGCGTGGGTCGACCAGAACCTCGCCATCATCCGCACCCTCGGTCTCGACTACGCCCACAAGCCCTGAGCCGAACGCCTGCGCCCACATCGAACGACCATGACCAAACTCGAGAACTTCCTTCCGGCGCAGTACGAGACCACGGGCGTGCTGCCGATCAACCATAACTACCTCACCGAGCAGTTCGCGGACCGCGACGAGATCCTCGCGAAGATCCGCGAGGTGGTCGTGCGAGGCGACTTCACGCTGGGCCGCGCGGTCGACGAGTTCGAGGCCCAGTACGCGGAGCTCACCCAGACGAAGCACGCCATCGGGGTCGGCAGCGGGACGGACGCGCTCTTCCTCAGCCTGAAGGCCATCGGCGTGAAGGACGGCGACGAGGTCATCACCACGCCCTACACCTTCTACGCAACGGTCGGCGCCATCGTGACCGCAGGCGCGCGACCCGTGTTCGTGGACGTCCAGGACGACTACAACATCGATCCCGGGCGCATCGAGTCCGCCATCACCCCGAGAACGCGAGCCATCATGCCGGTGCACTGGTCGGGAAAGCCGTGCCGCATGCACGAGATCATGGAGATCGCGCAGCGCCGCGGGCTCGAGGTCGTGGAGGATTCCTGCCACGGGATCAAGGCCACGCTCGACGGCAAGGCGGCCGGCTCGTTCGGGATCTCGGGGTGCTTCAGCATGCATCCTCTGAAGAACCTAAACGTGTGGGGAGATGGTGGTGTGGCGGTGACGAACTCCGACGAGTTCGCCCGGAAGATGCGCCTCCTGAGGAACCACGGCCTCATGAACCGCGACCAGTGCGCGGTGTTCGCCTACAACTCCCGGCTCGACACGGTCCAGGCCGTCGTCGCGAGTCATCTGCTGAAGAAGATCGATCACATCACCGAGGCGCGCATTGCGAACGCCACGTACTTCGATGCGGCGCTGGGCGGCATTCCGCAGGTCACGGTGCCGGTGCGGGATGCGAACATCCGGCAGGTCTTCCACATCTATTGCATCCGGGTCGAGCGCCGCGACGAACTGCAGGCCTTCCTCGTGAAGCACGGCGTGGACGCGAAGGTCCACTATCCCATCCCGATGCACCTGCAACCGGCAGCGGCGCCGTACGGTTACAAGCGGGGCGATTTCCCGAAAGCGGAGGCCATCTGCGATTCGGTGCTCTCTCTGCCGGTGCACGAGTTCATCACGCGTGACCAACAGGATCGCGTCATCGATCTCGTCCGGAGGTTCTACGCATGAGTGCGCCCGACACCCGCCGCGTCCCGTTCGTCGGCCTGGACCGCCAGTACCGCTCGGTGCGGGACGAACTGCTGCAGGCGATGGACGAGGTCGGCAACAGCGGCGGCTACGTCCTGGGCGACCGCGTGGCTGCATTCGAGATGGCCATCGCCACCTACTGCGGTTCGCGTTTCGCCATCGGCGTGAACAGCGGGGCCGACGCACTGTTCCTGTCCTTGAAGCATTACGGGATCGGTGAGGGCGATGAGGTGATCACCGCGCCCAATTCGTTCATCGCCACTGCCTGGGTGATCGCCGCCGCCGGCGCCCGCCCGGTCTTCGCCGACGTCGCCGACGACTACAACATCGATCCCGACGCGGTCGCCCGCGCGGTCACTCCCCGGACCCGGGCGATCATCCCCGTGCACCTGACCGGCCGACCGGCCGACATGGATCCGCTGATGGCCATCGCCCGGCGTCATGGCCTGCGCGTCATCGAGGACGCCGCGCAGGCGATCGGCGCTCGCTACCACGGCAGGCGGGTCGGCAGCTTCGGTGACACGGGCTGTTTCAGCCTTCACCCCCTGAAGAATCTCGGTGTCTACGGCGACGGTGGCGTCATCACCACCGATGACGAGGCGGCGTACCACTCTCTGCTGAAGTGGCGCAACCACGGCCTGCGCAATCGCGACGAGTGCGAGTTCTGGGGGTACAACTCCCGCCTCGACGCGATACAGGCGGCGTTCGCCACCGTGAAGCTCGCGCGTCTCGACGCCTGGAACCAGCGCTGTCGCGAGATCGCCACCCTCTATCGCGAAGCGTTGCGCGGGTTGGTGTGGGTGCCGGAAGACGCACCCGACACGGAAGGCGTGTATCACAACTTCGTGATCCGGACGCCGAACCGTGACCAGCTGATGGCGCACATGCAGGCGCAGGGCGTCGATTCGCGGATCCACTACCCGATTCCCCTGCATCTCCAGGAGGCCGCGGCCTACCTGGGTTATCACGCAGGGGACTTCCCGGTCACCGAGCGGCAGGCGAAGGAGATCGTGAGCCTGCCGATCTATCCCGAACTCGAAGCATCGGAGATCGAACAGGTCATCGATGCAGTCCGTAGTTTCTTCTGAGGGGGCGTCATGGGGCAGGAAATCGATCTGATGATCAACTATCCGCGAACGAAGCGGGATGTCTCCGGCCGCGCGGATTCCAAGACCGAGCACGACCGTGCGCTCGCCCGCCAGTTCGGGCGTGACTTCTTCGACGGCGACCGGCGCAACGGCTACGGCGGGTTCAACTACAACGCGCGGTTCTGGCAGCCTGTGGTCCCGACCTTTCAGAAGCACTACGGCCTGCACGCGGGCAGTTCCATCCTCGATGTCGGTTGCGCCAAAGGCTTCATGCTCCACGATTTTGCGGCGCTGATCCCCGGCATCACCGTGAAGGGTGTCGACGTCTCGCAGTACGCCGTCGAGAATGCCATCGAGGACATGAAGCCACACGTCCAGGTGGCCAGCGCCGTTTCGCTGCGCAGATTCAACGAGCAAGTGCAACACGCCTTAGTGCCGTGTTGTATAGCTTTGCTGGCGTCCTAAAGGCAAGACGTTTTCTTGGTCGGTTGTT